>JABLTN010040157.1_pt1 | contig 44568 bp, 35 predicted proteins | sample 7160141 | NCBI WGS metagenome assembly JABLTN01 (sample SAMN14651226, study PRJNA627086) | human gut metagenome | isolation source: feces | host: Homo sapiens | reverse complement strand
TCATGCAATACCGCTACGTAGCCCCCTCAGCCCTTCGGGCAGCTCCCCCGATGGGGAGCCAAGAACGTTCTTCCGCTTAACTTAATAGCATTACCCGCAGGGGCGGATAGGGTGACTATGGCATGAAAGACAGCTGGGATAAGGTTTCCCGGTCACTCTTATGAGAGTTGCAAGTTCCCCGCGGCAGATTGAACGTGAAAATGAGATGATCATTTTTTCACAGCTCCTTTTTTATTGACCCGGATAGGACATCTCATAAGACACCGCTATAGCCCCTGTGACTTTACAGGGATCATGGGACGGCAGGAAGTGAAAAGCGGAGGATCACTTGACTTTGCCTCCTTGCTATCATACAATTTTATTTACAGTGAAAATGGGAAAGTGTTGCTTCTATCTTTTGGAATGGCCGGCTCTTAGAAACCGGCAGGCAGCATGCTCCCTGGTTAATCAATGATTTCCATAGAAATAGAAAGGAATGGGCTCATGAGTAAACCTCTCGTAGCCATCGTCGGGCGGCCGAATGTTGGCAAATCGACCTTGATCAATGGGCTGGCGCAGCGTCGCGTGTCCATCGTAGAAGATATCCCGGGCGTCACCCGTGACCGCATCTATTGTGATGTGAAATGGCTGAACCGTGAATTCACGCTGATCGATACCGGCGGTATCGAGTTTAGAAATGAAAAAGACCAGATCTCGAGCGGCATCCGCCAGCAGGCAGAGCTGGCGATGGAAGAGGCGGATGTGATCCTCTTCGTCCTTGATGCACGCGCCGGACTGACGTCAGATGATGAGATCATCGCCGGGATCCTGCGTCGCACGGGGAAGCCGGTCGTCGTGGCTGTCAATAAAGTGGACAGCGAGAATCAGGAGATGGATGTATACGAATTCTATTCGCTGGGGCTGGGGGATCCGATCGGGATCTCCGCAGTGAACCGTCTCTCCTTCGGCGAGCTTCTGGATCGCATCACGGAAGGCTTCCCGGAGCAGACAGAGGAGGAGTCGGAAGATATCATTCGCACGGCCATCGTAGGACGCCCGAATGTCGGGAAGTCCACCCTGATCAATTCGCTTCTGGGCTATGAACGCTCGCTCGTGGCGGATGAAATGGGGACGACGCGAGATGCGGTCGATTCTCTCTGGACCTACAAGGGAAAGACCTTCATCCTGGTCGATACAGCGGGCATGAGAAAGAAGAGCAAGATCGATGAGCCGCTGGAAAAATACAGTGTCATCCGTTCTATCCGTGCCATCGATAACTGTGATGTGGCGATCTTCGTACTGGATGCGGTCGATAAGCTGACGGAGCAGGATAAGAAGATCATCGGCTACATCCACGAGGCAGGGAAGGGCCTGCTCCTTTTCGTGAACAAATGGGATGCGGTCGCCAAAGAGACGAATACGATGGTGGAATTCGAGAAGGAGATCAAGAATGGTCTGCCGTTTGCGTCCTATGTACCGATGCTCTTCGGCTCGGCGCTGACGAAGCAGCGCATCCATCGTCTCGGGGATATGATCTACAATGTGGCTGAGCAGCAGAGTCTGCGTATCCCGACATCTGTCCTGAATGACCTTTTGGAGGATGCGAAGATGGTGAATCCGCCGCCGGCACATTCCGGCCGCGTGGCGAAGATCTACTACATGACACAGGTGGGGATCCGTCCGCCGACGTTCGTCATGTTCGTCAATGATGCGAACCTGATTCATTTCTCTTATGTCCGTTTCATCGAGAACCGGCTGCGTGAGTCCTTCAGCTTCGAAGGTACGCCGATCCGCATCGTGGTTCGAAGCAAGAAGGATGGTGAAGAGGCGTGATGGATGGCATAGTTTGGATCGTGCTGGCGTACTTTATCGGCGCGATACCAAGCGGATATATTATAGGCCGTGTATTTTATGGTGTGAATCTGAAAAAGGTGGGGAGCGGCAATATCGGTGCGACGAATGCGTATCGTGAGCTGGGAGCCGTCGCTGGTCTTTCCGTCTTTATCTGCGACTTTTTGAAGGGATTTCTGGCGGTGCATCTGGGGATGCCGGATCCCACGCTGGTACTTGCGTGTGCGATCTTTGCGATCGTCGGCAATGACTGGTCCGTTTTCCTGAAGTTCAAGAGCGGCAAGGGCGTCGCCTGCGGCGTAGGAGCCTTCGCTTATATCTGTGCTCCGGCAGTGCTGGCGGCTTTCCTGGTATGGCTTGCCATCTTCAAGTGGAAGCACATCGTATCCCTTGGCTCCATCGTGGCAGCGCCGGTCGTAGCGATCGTCATGTTCTTCATGGATAAGCCGATCGAGTATGTGGCATTTGCTGCCGTCGCTGCCATCATCATTATCGGTAAGCATAAAGACAACATCGGGCGGCTCCTTCGCGGAGAAGAGAAGCCGATTTCCCGGGAAAAGAGGTAGCAGATGAAAGTAGCTATGATAGGTGCCGGCGGCTGGGGGACAGCGATGATGATCTCCCTCGCGGCGCGGCATGATGATCTTTTCATGTACTGCAGAAATCCCCAAACAGCGCAGGAAATACAGAAGAGCCGCGAAAATAAGAACTACCTTCCGGGCTGCCGCATCCCGCTCCACGTGAAGATCACGAGCAGTCTGGAGACAGCGGTGAAGGGGGCAGGCTGTGTCATCCTCTGCACCCCGTCACATGCGGTCGAAGCCATGGCGGAAAGTCTCGTACCGTGGCTGGAGAAGGATACCGTAGTCGTCTGTGCGTCCAAGGGGCTTGCAGATCATGCCGGTCATCGCCTGTCGGAGGTCATCACGGATAAGGTGAAGGATATCACGAAAAAGATCGTCGTCCTCTCCGGGCCGAACCATGCCGAAGAAGTCGGCCGTGGGCTGCCGTGTGCGACCGTCGCCGCTTCCGAAGTGCCGGAAGCGGTGCAGGTGGTACAGGACCTTTTCATGAGTCCGGTCTTCCGCGTGTATCGCAGTGACGATATCAAGGGCGTCGAGTACGGCGGTGCGCTGAAGAATATCATGGCGCTCGCCTGCGGTGTGCTGGATGGCATCGGCCTCGGCGATAACAGCCGCGCCGCTCTCATGACACGCGGGCTGGTCGAAATGACCCGCTTCGGCGTACATTTCGGCGCACAGATGACGACCTTCTTCGGCCTTTCCGGTATGGGAGATCTCGTCTGCACTTGCACATCTGTCCACAGCCGCAACCACACTGCCGGCATGATGATGGCAGAAGGCAAGACAGCGAAGGAGATCACGGAAGGTACGAACATGATCGTGGAAGGGATCCGCACAGCTCGTCTGGTGCATGACATCGCTGTCCGCGAGCACATCGATATGCCGATCACGGAAGAGGTCTGCCATCTGATCGATGGTGACCACACGGCATTGGAGGCTCTCGAAGCCCTCATGCGCCGCGCCAAGAAGGCGGAGTCTGAGACGTATCCGATGTAATAGGGACTGGTAGCTAGTGACTAGTGACTAGGGATTAGGGATTAGGGGCGCAAAGTGACTGGTGACTTACATGCCTCTTTCGGTCATCGCCCTATTTATACTCTGCGGCGCTTTTGATTGTTATGCGCCGCACTACAACCCCGAACCCCGAACCCTGAACCCTGAACCCTGAACCTTCCCCCTCAAAGAGCACCGACGAAAGTCAGGTGCTCTTTTTGATTTTCCTATGCTATAATAGAAGCCATGGAACAGAAAAAATTATCACAGAAGAAAACCGTGTCCTTCATCACACTTGGCTGCAAGGTGAACCAGTATGACAGTGACGCGATGCGTACCCTTTTCGTCCGGAACGGGTACAGCCCGGCAGAGGGCGATGACGCGGATGTCTATGTCATCAATACCTGCTCTGTCACCAGCGTCGGTGACAGAAAATCTCGCCAGATGGTGCGCCGCATCCGCCGCGCGCATCCGGATGCCATCATTGCCGTTGCAGGCTGCTATGCCCAGCTTGCACCGGAGGTCTTCGAGAAGATGGGGGATGTCGATGTCATCGTCGGCCACCAGAATCGCACGCATATCGTCGAGTATGTGGAGAAAGCGAGAACGGCGGAGCAGCCGCTGAACGAAGTCGTGGACATCATGAAGGTGAAGGATTTCGAAAATATGGAGGTCGACCCGGAAGGAGAGGTCAAGACCCGCGCCTTCATCAAAGTACAGGAAGGCTGCGACAATTACTGCACCTTCTGCATCATCCCCTATGCGCGAGGCAAGCTGAAGTCAAGAGAGCAGGAGGATGCCGTTTCCGAGATCCGGAAACTTGTCGCTCGCGGCTATCGTGAAGTTGTGCTGACAGGCATCCATCTTGGCAATTATGGCAAGGATCTCCATGACGGGACGTCTCTTTCCAGCCTTGTCGCCGAGCTCGTCAAGATTCCGGAGCTTCTCCGCATCCGCTTAGGCTCTATCGAGTCCGTCGAGCTTTCAGAAGAGCTGATCCGGATCATCCAGAATGAGCCGAAGGTGTGCCGTCATCTCCATCTTCCCATCCAGTCAGGCTCCGACAGCGTGCTGAAGGGGATGAACCGCCATTACCGCCTTGCCAAGTACAAGGCACTGATCACCGAACTGCGCGATAAGATCCCGGGCCTTGCTCTGACGACAGATCTCATCGTCGGCTTCCCGGGAGAAACGGAAGAAAACTTCAAGGAAACACTGGAGACATTGAAAGAGATCTGCTTCTCCGGTATTCACGTATTCCCATACTCCCAGCGCACCGGTACGCCGGCGGCGACCTATCCGGATCAGGTCTCGAATGAGGTGAAAAAAGAGCGAGTCCATCGCGTACAGGAGCTGGAAAAAGGCATCGCGAAGGACTACCGCGATCAGTTCCTCGGCAAGGTCGTCCATGTCCTCGCCGAAGAGGTCAAAAACGGCTGGTACGAGGGTCTTACGGATGAATACATCCGCGTTACCATCCGTAGTGAAGGTGTAGAGCGGGGCATCATGTACCCGGTCCGCATCACCGCCATCACCGAAGAAGGAATGGTGGGGGAAGTCGTTACCGCGTGATGCGCACGGAGACCTTTTGAAGAAAGGATCCGGATTCGGGCCTGTGAGGACAACACCTATAGCACCTCGCAGCCTTTCATTTACGATTTAAGGAGGAATCATCATGTCTGACTGCATTTTCTGCAAGATTGCTGCCGGAGAAATCCCGAGCACCAAAGTTTACGAAGATGACAACTGGTTTGCATTCAAGGATATCGAGCCCTGCGCACCGGTCCATATCCTTGTCATTCCTAAAAAACATGTCGACAACATTCTGGCTTTCGACGAAGAGTACAACAAAAACTTCTCCGACTTCTTCCTTGTCGTGAAGAAGATCGCGGAAGAAGCCGGTCTGAAAGAAAATGGCTTCCGCCTCGTCATGAATACGGGGGAAAAAGCAGGACAGTCCGTCTTCCATTTCCACGCTCACATCATCGGCGGCAAAGAAATGGGCTGGCCGCCATTCCCTGAAAAATAGTGCGGAATGAGGAATTAGGAATTAGAAATGAAGGTGGCGGCTTTGCCGCGATCGAGGGCTCAGGTCGCAGCTGTTCTGGCATTCATTATCTCACATACGACGTTTCTCGCCGCTCAGGATGACGAAACGGGGCGATGCCCGAAGGCTGGGGGATAGAAGTCAGATGTCTCCTAGTCTCTTGGTCTAATCCCTAATCCCTAGTTCCTAGTCACTTTTTTTCATAAAACAGATTGACAGAATGCCACTTGTACTTTATACTAATTAAGTGTGCAATAGCACCCCATCAGTCTTATTGGGAGGGAGGGATATAGATGTCTGAAATCAAAGTTCAAAAGGGCGAAACTCTTGAAAGTGCTCTTCGCAGATTTAAACGTTCCTGCCAAAAAGCCGGGGTTCTTTCTGAAGTAAGAAAACGTGAACATTATGAAAAGCCCAGCGTAAGACGTAAACTGAAATCTGAAGCCGCTAGAAAACGTAAGTTTAAATAATAGGTTGTAAGGTGATTAGTTTTGTCAATCAAAGAACAGCTCATGGCTGACATGAAAGCAACCATGAAAGCGAAAGAAGAAGGAAAGCTTGCTCTGAACACGATCCGCATGGCTCGTGCTCACATCAGACAGGCTGAAATCGACAACGGACACGCGGACTTCAATGATGATCAGGTTCTTGCGGTTCTCCGGAAAGAAGTGAAGCAGAGGAAAGAAACTCTGTCTGAGATCGAGAGTTCCGGAAGAGAAGACCTGGTTGAACAGACCAAAGCGGAGATCGATGTACTTGAGAAATACCTGCCGGCAGAAATGACTCCGGAAGCCGTCGAAGCAGCAGTCAAGGAAATCGTCGATGCCATGGATCCTGGGCAGAAAAACATGGGCTCTGTGATGAAAGCTGTCATGGCGAAGCTTAAAGGACAGGCAGACGGAAAGCTGATCAATCAGATCGTCCGCAAACTGCTTGCTTAGGCGAAAGGCTTGACAAAGTAAGAAGCGTGGTGTATTCTTAATCCATAAGTTCATATGCTGCGTCAAAGATGACTCATTCCTACCGGGATGGGTCATTTTCTATTGATTCATATAGCTTATTTTCAATCTAAAAAATGGTGGAATTCAAGAAAGTCTATAGGAGGACTCAAATGAACAAAAACTTATTGTACTGCATCCCTGCTGGACAGTATGGCAAAGAAGGGGTACTTTCTTTACTGGCGCAGCATCCGGAAATTCGGTTCGTCTCTCTGGTCGGAATCGATCTTGCAGGCAATGATACAGATGAACGCATCCCGATCGAGATCTTCATGAAGGACTACGAAGATTTCTTCGCTGGAAAAGCTGTCCAGACAGATGGTTCTTCTGTCGTGTTTATGAATATCGCCACACTGAACGATGCCCGCGTCGACATGGTCGCAGACAGCACCGTGAATTGGTATGTAGACTATAATGATGATAACGTAGATGAAGAAAACGGTCTTCCGATCGGCACGCTTCGTATTCCGAGCTTCCTCATCCACAATGGCAAATTCATTGATTCCCGTTCCATTCTGAAGCAGTCCTGCGAATATGTCGCTGACCGTCTCAGAAAGCTCTTGGTCGGTGCACAGGTCAAGGGGATGGAAAATTTCCCATTCTCTGAGATCCAGGACATCGTATTCACCACCGGCACAGAGCTGGAATTCTGGGTGAAGACGCCGAGCGAGAAGGAGACCGTGCAGCATCTTTCCATTTCCCAGCGTCTGCAGGAGCAGTACTGGCAGCGCATGCGCGGCAATGTCCGTACCGCTATGGAACAGGCAATCGAAGAACTCGATGCCCGCGGCATGCATGTAGAAATGGGACATAAAGAAGTTGGCGGGATCAAACCAAAGATCGATGATGATGGTCATATCTTCGATGTCTGCGAACAGCTTGAGCTCGACTGGCTCTTCTCAACAAACCCACTGCAGGCGGCAGATAATGAACTGGAAGCCCGCATCGTGGTTCGTGAAGTATTCCGCAGAAACGGGCTCGACGTCTCCTTCCGTGCGAAGCCGATCATCGGTGTCGCCGGCTCCGGGGAACACACCCATGTCGGCTTTGCTGCTCTTCTCAAAAATGGCAAGACCATCAATCTTCTGGCGCCGGAGGATATGCAGGCGGATTTCCTCTCCACCATCGGCTATGGCTTCATCATGGGTATCCTCAACAACTACGAAGCAACGAATCCATTCGTTTCCTCGACCACCGATGCTTTCAACCGCCTGAAGCCTGGCTTCGAAGCGCCGGTCTGCATCGTCACCTCTCTGGGACATAAGCCGGAGCTGCCGTCTCGAAACAGATCCATCCTGATCGGGCTCATCCGTGATATCGGAAATCCGAAAGCCACCCGCTTCGAGCTCCGTGCGCCGAACCCGTTTACCAATACCTATCTCTGCGTTTCCTGCCTGTACCTGACCGCTTTGGATGGCATCGAGTATGCACTCGCTTCCGGAAAAGGTCCGGAAGAACTTCTCGCCGAGCTTTCTAAGAAAGCAGGAGAAGAAGCCGGATACCTTGACAAGGATAGAGAATATCGCTGCGAAGACAACGTATTCGAAGACTATACGCAGGAAGAACGCGATGCTGTCTTCGGCAAGCCGCCGGCTACCGTCTGGGACAATGTCAAGATCATGAAAGCCAATCCGGACAAAGTCGCTGCGCTCACCAAGAGCGGTGCGATCTCTGAACAGATCGTAGACTCCTTTGTCGCATCCATCCTTTATCGCTGGAAGAATGAGCTGATCGATCGGATCATTCCTGGCACCGAACTGGCTGTCAGAGGATATAAGAAGCTCGATAACGACGATAAGATCGACGAAAAACGCTGGAAAGCCATCAAGGCGAAGCGCATCGAGCTCGCTAAGGATACAGAGGATGAGAAATGCCTCTGCACCCGCCTGAAGGAAGCTCTCGAGGCGAATGACTTCGATACCGCTTCCACGCTGCAGGTGGAAATGGCAAAGAAAGCAGAAGCACTGGAAAAAGAATATCGCGTCTATGCGCTGAACATTCTGGACTAGAGAAATGCTGGTGCATCAGAGCGAGGGGAAAATGAAATTTCTAATCCCTAGCCACTAATCCTTAGCTACCAGTCACCAGTCACTACTAACCAACTATACATTCATCTGGCCGAAGATGACCTACTCTCTGGATACCCAGAGCGTAGGTCATTTTTATTTTACAGGCAAGCTCAAATAGGGGGACAACCTGGATGAGACGTTTATGGAAAATGGAGTACTGCTACTCCACGCTGGGGTTTCGCCAGCTGTGTAAAAGGATCTAAAGATTAGGGGTTGGAGGTTAGGAATCAGCGAACCTCCCCCATAGGCAAACAGCAATCAAAGACCAACAATCCACGATTATCAAGCAGGAGGAATTCAAAATGATCAACAACGACTTACTGTACTACATCCCGTCCGGTGAATTTGGCAAAGAAGGCGTCCTGGGACTCCTCAAGACCCATCCGGAAATCCGTTTCGTTTCTCTGGTCGGCATCGATCTGGCCGGCAATGACACCGATGAAAAGGTGCCGATCGAACTGTTCTTGAAAAACTACGATGATTTCTTCGCCGGCACAGCCGTACAGACCGATGGCTCCTCGGTCGTCCTGATGAACATCGCTACACTGAATGATGCCCGCGTCGACATGGTCGCAGATGCCAGCGTAAACTGGTACATCGACTACAATGAAGACAACCTGTACAGCAATGGCCGTCCGGTCGGCACGCTCCGCATCCCATGCTTCCTTCTGCACAATGGCAAATTCATCGACTCCCGTTCTATCCTGAAAGAATCCTGCGCTTTCGTCGCTGAGAAGCTGAAAGGCCTTCTGGCAAGCGGCAAGCCGGTCAAAGGCATGGAAGATCTGCCGGTCGATGAGATCGAGGATATCAAATTCACCATCGGCACGGAACTGGAATTCTGGGTCAAGACACCGAGCGAAACAGAAACGGTACAGCACCTGTCCATTTCTCAGAGACTGCAGGAACAGTACTGGCAGAGAATGCGCGGCAACGTCAGAACTGCGATGGAAGAAGCCATCGAAGAACTGGATGCTCGCGGCATGCATGTAGAAATGGGACATAAAGAAGTCGGCGGTATTAAACCGAAGGTCGACGATCTGGGACATACCGTCGATGTCTGCGAACAGCTCGAACTTGACTGGCTCTTCTCTATGAATCCGCTGCAGGCGGCTGACAATGAACTCGAAGCCCGCATCATCATCCGTGAAGTCTTCCGCAAATACGGCCTCGATGTTTCCTTCCAGGCAAAACCGATTATCGGCGTTGCCGGCTCCGGCGAACATACCCATGTCGGCATCTGTGCATCTCTGAAGAATGGCAAGACCATCAATCTTCTGGCACCGAGCGATATGAAAGCCGACTTCCTCTCCACCATCGGCTATGGCTTCATCATGGGTATCCTGAAGAACTACGAAGCAACGAATCCATTCGTCTCCTCCACCACCGATGCCTTCAACCGTTTGAAACCGGGCTTCGAAGCACCGGTCTGCATCGTCACCTCCCTCGGCCACAATCCGGAAGTACCGTCCCGTAACAGAACCATCCTGATCGGTCTGGTCCGCGACATCGAAAGCCCGAAAGCCACCCGCTTTGAACTGCGCGCGCCAAACCCGTTCACCAATACCTATCTCGCTGCCTCCTGCCTCTTCCTGACCGCACTGGATGGCATTACCTATGCGATCACCTCCGGCAAAGCACCGGCAGACCTCCTCGCAGAACTCTCCAAGAAACCGGGCGAAGCTGCTGACTATCTCGAAGCAGGCCGTGCCTATCGCTGCGAAGACAACGTATTCGAAGACTTCACCCAGGAAGAACGTGATGCTGCTTTCGGTAAGCCGCCGGCAACCGTATGGGAAAACATCAAGACCATGAAGGCAAACAAAGACAAAGTCGCTGTCATCACCGCTGGCGACAGCTTAAATCAGGTCATCGTAGACTCCTTCCTTGATTCCATCGAATACCGCTGGGAAAATGAACTCGTTGACCGCATCATCCCGGCTACAGAAGCACTCGTCAAGAGCTTCAAGAAGCTTTCCAGCGAAGATGAACTCGATGAAGAACGTTGGGAATCTATCGCAGCAAAGAAATATGAACTCATCAAAGATACCAAAGCCAGCAAGTCTATCGCGACCAAGCTCAAAGAAGCCCTGGAAGCCAAAGACTATGACACTGCTTCTGATCTCCAGATCGAACTCTCCAAGAAGTCCGAAGCACTGGAAAAAGAATACGCTGTCTATGCGCTGAACATTGTCGGCTGATAGAAAGCAATAAAAAAGGAGCTGTGAAGAAATGAGGATTCATTTCTTCACAGCTCCTTTTTTATTGCTTTCATTTGGTTCAGGGTTCAGGGTTCAGGGCTCTCGTGGCGGCTTCGCCGCCTTTTTTAGAAGATGGTATTCTCGTATTGTAGCCTTCCCCTCTAGGTAATGCTATTAAGTTAAGCAACAGAACGTTCTTGGCTCCCCATCGGGGGAGCTCCCCGAAGGGGTGAGGGGGCTACGTAGCGGTATTGAATGAAAGTGTTGGAATATCGATAGCCTCGGACTATTCAACATAGTACGCTATACCGCTAGCATGCCCCATCTCGTTGCGCTCGAAATGGCGTCTCACTGGATTTTAGCGTCGCTTCGCTCCTAAAAATCCAGTTCGCTTGCACATATTGCCTTCGGCACTTCCCCCGAAGGGGAAGCAAGACGTTACGTAGCTAACGATTTCCTTAACTTAATAGCATTACCCCTCTAGGGAAAGGTGCCCCGCAGGGGCGGATAAGGTGACTATGGCATGAAAGACAGCTGGGATAAGGTTTTCCGGTCACTCCTATGAGGAGCTGCAAGTCCCCCGCGGCAGATGGAACGCGAGAATAAGATGATCGTTATTTCACAGCCCCTTTTTTATTGGCCTCAGGGTCCAATGAAGGCAAGATCCTTCGCACTCCCGCCTGTCTCTTGTCACTTCAGATCCCGGTTCACTTTACCGCAGTAAACGTGAGCGACTTTGTGTCGAGGGAGAGGGTATAGATGTCCTCTGTCCCGTTTTCATTCACGTGGAGGAGGAGCTGTTTCTTTTCTACTGTGAAATAGGATGTGCCGGTGACGTCTTGAAGCTCAGCGGTAGAGAAGGCGCTCTTGAAGGTGCCTCCCTTGTAGGAAACGATATGCGCGCCGCCGGCGTCGCCGGTATCGACAAGGTAGAAGCGCAGGCCATTCGCATCATTCACGAGCGGCGTGATGGTGAGCTTGGCATCCGCAAAGCCGGCTTCTTCGCTTACGAGGACGGGGAGAGAGGCGAGAGACAGCGCACTCTCTGATGCTTTCGTTGTGAAGGTGAGGTCAGCCTTGCCTTCTGCACCTGCGGTGAGGTTTACGTCGAGCCGCTGGTCACTTGTGAGGGCGGTGTGGAAGGCGGCCTCCCCGGAATTGACGGCCAGGATCGTAGGCTCGCCCGTGATCCAGTTCGCGGAAACAGAGGAAGCGAGGGTGAGGGCTGCGAAGGCAGCAGTCAGTAAAATTTTTCGCATAGGAGACTCCTTTCATGAATGAGAAATGATGAGCAGTGAGAACGCCGCATGGGGATAAAAGGACAGGAGCATCGTATCCGGAGTCCTGAACCACAGTCATAAAAACTGCTATTTATTCTCATTATATAGAAAATTCGAGCATGTTTCAAGCTGGGCGGAGGGGAGGGAAAGCTCCTCCGCCTTTCTTGCGTCCGATCCTTAGTCACTAAAAAAACATGCAAAAAGAGCCGGCTGAAATACAGCCGGCTTGAAATGCAGCAATCAGATGATCGATCAGATGTCTCTGTTTACTTTATGAGAACGAAGGCAACGAGTGCAGACATTCATTCTCTTGACCTGTCCGTCAACCAGTACGCGAACTCTCTGGATGTTCGGTTTCCAGGTTCTCTTTGTTTTCAAATGGGAATGGGATACATTGAATCCCGTAGCGGTTCCCTTGCCGCAAACTTCACAATAGTTAGCCATGTGCTACACCTCCTTGCACTTCCGCGATTGCAACATTCATACTATATCACAACTCTTTTTTTTACGCAAGTATTTTACAGCAGAGTATTTGAAGAATTATAATAAGAGTAAAGGTTCGGCGGGAGTGCGTCGCGTAAAGCGTCGCAAAGATTTATGGTAGGGGATCGTGACGATGAAGGAGCCGCGTCCTTTCTGCCCTGCAGGCCCCGTTCCATGTCAAGTCCGCATCTGTCACACAAAGGAGGTCATCCATGAAACTATCTGATTCCGTCCAGTACCTGAAGGGCGTCGGCCCTCGGATGAAGGAGAAGCTGGAGCGCCTCGGTATTCATACCGTCGAAGATCTCCTTTCCTATTTTCCGAGGCGCTATCAGGACTGGACGAAGGTCACGCCGATGGGAGATCTCGTGCCTGATGAAGAGGCTGTGGTCTACGGAGAGGTGGTGGGCCTGAAGGAGATCCATCCCCGAAGAAGCATGTCGATCCTGAATGTCATGATCGTCGATGATACAGGCGCGGTGGTGCTCACCTATTTCAATCAGCCGTGGAAAGCCGATCTTTTTCATCGTTCGAAGCATGTGCTGGCATATGGCAAGGTGGAGTATGGCTACAACAGGAACCAGATCAGCAATGCGGAGATCGAGACCATCGAGCCGGAGGACCTGCCGTCCTTTCAAAAGCTCGTCCCTGTGTACGGACTGACCGAGGGCATCAAGACACCGCAGCTTCGGCGTATGATCGAGGGAGCACTCGCGCTGGTGGAGGATGCGGATGAGAATCTTCCGGAGGATACCGTCCGGAGAGAGAAACTGATGGGACGGCTTGCGGCCATCCGTGCGATGCACGATCCGAAGGACTGGGCCGAGCAGAGAGAAGCGCGCAGACGGATCGCATTTGAAGAATTGTTCTTCATGCAGGCAGGTGTTCTGCTCCTGCGTAAAAAGAGAGAAGAGGGGAGAGAGAGCATCAAGTGCGCGCCATCCGGTGAGCTCGTCAAGAGGGTGCGCGAGCATTTCCCCTTCCGGCTGACCGAGGGCCAGCAGCAGGCCTTTCGTGATATCGAAGACGATATGGAAGGGCTCATCCCGATGAACCGCCTGGTGCAGGGGGATGTTGGGAGCGGCAAAACCGCTGTCGCGGCACTCTCGCTCGCCAAGATCGTAGAGAATGGCTATCAGGGCGCACTCATGGCACCGACCGAGGTCCTGGCAGGGCAGCACTATGAGACATTCCAGCATTTTTATGAAGGCCTTCCCATCCGCGTCGCTTACCTCTCCGGAAATACGAAGGCATCTGAGCGCCGCGAGATCCTGAAGCAGCTGGCAGCAGGCGACATCGATGTGCTGATCGGTACCCATGCTTTGATCGAGAAAGATGTCATCTTTGCCCATCTGGGTCTTGTCATCACCGATGAGCAGCACCGCTTCGGCGTGAAGCAGCGAAAGGCATTAGAAACGAAGGGGGGCTCGCCGCACATCCTCGTCATGACGGCGACACCGATCCCAAGGACAATGGCGCTCTCCGTTTATGGCGATCTCGATGTTTCAGCCATCCGCGGGATGCCGCCGGGAAGACATCCGGTGAAGACTTACGCCATCGGGAGTCAGATGCTCCAGCGTGTCTTTCGTTTCATGGGACGGGAAATGGAAGCGGGACATCAGGTGTACGTGGTCTGCCCGCTCGTCGAAAAGAGTGAGAAGCAGGACCTCGCCTCGGCCGTCTCCGTGTATGAAGAGCTGCGTGACCGCATATTCCCCATGTTTCCCGTGGGCCTTGTCCATGGGCGGATGAAGAACAGCGAGAAAGAGGCGGTCATGCAGGCCTTTCATCGGGGAGAGAAGAAGCTCCTCGTCGCCACATCCGTCATCGAAGTCGGCGTCAATGTACCCAATGCCACCATCATGTTTGTCTACGGAGCCGATCGTTTCGGCCTTTCGCAGCTGCATCAGCTTCGCGGTCGTGTCGGGCGCGGGGAGGCGCAGGCTTACTGCATCCTTTACTCGGATAATCAGAATGAGATCACCCAGCTTCGGATGAAGCTGATATGCGAGATCCAGGACGGCTTCCTCCTGTCAGAAAAAGATCTCATCCTGCGCGGCAGCGGTGAATTCTTCGGCTATCACCAGCATGGCATGCCGGACCTCAAGGCGGCAGATATCGTGAAAGATCTCCCGCTCCTCGAAGAAGCGAGGAAGGAAGCGCAAAACGCCATGGAGCGGGGCATGGATTTCAGGAAAGAACTCGCGCATCGATTTGGAGGGGCGTTCCTTGAAAAATTGGGGGGGAGAAGTGACTGGTGACTGGTGACTAGTGGCTAGGGATTAGGAGCCTCAAGTGACTTGTGACTAGTGACTGAAATGCCACCTTCGGGTATCGCCACCATCTATACTCCGCGGCGCTTCCATATTTTTAAGCGCCGCACCACCATTTCGCATTTCTCATTTCTCATTCAAGCGAGGCTTTCAACCGTAATCAAGGGGCGCTCTGCCCCACAGGCTAACCTTGAACCCTCAAAAATCATACAAGACACAGCTCTGTGATTTATGGTATAATGTTTTAATTGAAAAGAATGCACCTCTTTGGCATATGAGGGAATGCGGATCCTAAAGATCTGCATTTCCGGGCTAGAGAGATAGACATGACATCACATAAGTAACCAAAGTTTTTGAATGGAGGCTATGATGAGAGAAGACAAATTTGGCAAGCAGGGACTGACTTTTGATGATGTGCTGCTGATCCCGGCACATTCGGATGTCCTTCCGCGCGACGTAGATGTACGCACCCACCTTACACAGAATGTCACACTGAATATTCCGGTCATGAGCGCCGGCATGGATACCGTCACTGAAGCAGAAATGGCGATCGCCATGGCGCGCGAGGGCGGTATCGGTGTCATTCACAAGAACATGAGCATTGATGAGCAGGCCAGAGAAGTGAAGCTGGTCAAGCGTTCGGAACACGGCATCATCGTGGATCCGATCTACCTCGCTCCGGACAACACCCTGTCGGATGCGGACGAACTGATGAACAAATACCATATTTCCGGTGTGCCGATCACAGAGAATGGCAAACTGGTCGGCATCATTACGAACCGTGATATGCGTTTCGAGACGGATCTGTCCCGTCCGATCAGTGACATCATGACTTCGAAAGGTCTGATCACCGCTCCGGAACATACCACCATGGAAGAAGCGAAACGCATCCTGCAGGCGCACCGCATCGAAAAGCTGCCGCTCGTGGACGATGACGGCCATCTGAAAGGCCTCATCACCATCCGTGATATCGAAAAGATGAGAAAATTCCCAAATTCGAACAAAGACTCTGACGGCCGCCTGAAGGTGGCTGCTGCCATCGGTGTCACTTCGGACGTGGAAGACCGCGTCGAAGCGCTTCTCGATGCCAAAGCAGATGTCCTTGTCATCGATACCGCACATGGTCACAGCGAAGGCGTGCTGCAGACCATCCGTCGCCTGCGCAAAGCATTCCCGCATCTGGAACTCATCGCCGGCAATGTGGCGACCTATGATGCGACCAAGGCACTGATCGAAGCCGGCGTATCCGCTGTCAAAGTCGGCATCGGACCTGGCTCCATCTGCACGACCCGCGTCATTGCGGGCATCGGTGTACCGCAGATCACAGCGATCTATGACTGTGCGAAAGCAGCCGAAGGCACCGGCATCCCGATCATCGCTGACGGCGGCATCCAGTACTCCGGTGATATCGCAAAGGCCCTTGGCGCCGGTGCGTCCTGCGTCATGCTCGGCAACCTCCTCGCAGGTACGGAAGAAGCTCCTGGCGAGATGATCATTTATCAGGGCAAGAATTACAAATCCTACCGCGGCATGGGCTCTCTGGGGGCTATGCAGGCTGGCAGCAAGGACAGATATTTCCAGCAGAATGCGAAGAAACTCGTACCGGAGGGTATCGAAGGCCGCATTCCTTACAAAGGACATGTCTCCGACGTCCTCTTCCAGCTCATCGGCGGTCTCCGTGCATCCATGGGCTACTGCGGTGCGAAGAACATCAAGGCCATGAATGAAGACACTCAGTTTATTCAGATTACCGGCGCAGGTCTGCGTGAAAGCCATCCGCATGATGTCAGCATCACCAAAGAAGCACCGAACTACAGCGTAAAATGATCGATATAGAAAAATCCTCGCACAATGTGATGGACGTCACGGTCTATGCACTCACCATGCAGGAAGTCCTCCAGTGGGCGAAAGAAGGGATGGGGGATGAAAAGCCCCGCCTCATTGCCACGGCCAATGCAGAAATGATCATGCAGGCGCAGGAAGACAAGGAGCTCGGGCGCATCCTGAATCATGCCGACCTCGTCGTTCCTGACGGAGCCGGTGTACTTTGGGCGGGAGAAACTCTCGGCACTCCCTTTCCGGAACGCGTGACCGGTGCCGATCTGTCTGTCGAGCTGCTAAAGATCGCATCGAAAGAAGGCTGGCCCGTCTATTTCTTGGGCGGTGCGCCCGGCGTCGCGAAGAAGGCGGCCGATCGTTTCCAGAAGTCCCATGGGGAAATCCGACTCGTGGGCTGCCATGACGGCTACTTCGACGAAGAAGAAGAGAAAAGGATCATCAAAGACATCCGGAAAAGCGGAGCTAGGCTGCTCCTGGTAGGCCTCGGCGTCCCGAAGCAGGAGAAATGGCTCTATCGTCACAAGGACGAGCTTGGACCCGTGCTGGCCATGGGCATCGGCGGCGTCTTCGATGTCATGAGCGGAAATCTGAAACGCGCCCCGCTCTGGATGCAGAAGAACCGCCTCGAGTGGGCGTATCGTCTCTACCTGCAGCCCTCCCGCATCGGGCGCATGATGGCCATCCCGAAATTCATGATGGCTGTCAAAAAGTGGAAAAAGGAGCGGGGGGGCAGGGGCTAGTGACTGGTAACTAGGGATTAGGAGTTTAGAGTGACTTGTGACTGGTGACTTAAATATCACTTTCGGGCATCGCCTCATATATAATTGAGGCGAAGCCGCCACCACAACCCTGAACCCTGAACCCTGAACCCTGAACCCTGAACCCTGAACCTTAAACCTTAAACCCAACATATTCATTTAGGAGTCAGTGATGCTGAAAAAACCAATCATTCTACCGGAAGGATACCCTTTTATCATCGTGGCACTCCTTCTTGGCGTGATCGGACTTTGGATGAAATGGTACTATGCTGCCGTCGTGCCCTTTGTACTTGCAGTATACTTCACCTATTTCTTCCGCTGTCCTCCCAGAAATGATAAAATCACTCCGGGGGATGATGTCCTCGTCTCTCCGGCGGACGGCACCGTCGTGGACGTGTGCCATGACGCGAAGGAAGACATGTTTCTGGGACAGACCTGTCATAAAATCACCATTTTCCTCTCCATTTTCGACGTGCACTGCAACCGCAGCCCGATGGAAGGGAAGATCACCTACCAGTCCTATACACAGGGCAAATTCCTGCCTGCGTATGAGGAAGGGGTAGGCTTTGAAAATGAACGCGGTGCCATCGGGATCACGGGCAAGAACCGATCCATCCTGGTCATCCTCATCGCGGGGATACTGGCACGACGCGTCGTTTCCTGGAAAAATCTGGGAGACAGCCTGAAAAAAGGCGAACTCTACGGCATGATCAAATTCGGCTCCTGCACGGAGCTCTACATCCCGGGAGACTGTGAGATCTGCGTCAAAAAAGGCGACAAAGTACGCGGCGGCCTGACCGTCGTAGGGAGGCTGAAATAAGTTGAATAAATCTTGGATTGCCAATGGAGTTACAGCGGCCAATGCATTCTTTGGCGGCTTATCCATAATGATGTCTATCGAAGGTCACTGCGACCTCGCAGCGATTTTCATACTGATCGCGATGGTGGCCGATGCGCTGGACGGGAGAGTCGCCCGTGCGCTGCACACCGCCGGCCCCATGGGCGTCGAGCTCGACTCCCTCTCCGATGATATTTCCTTCGGCATCGCAGCCGGTGCGCTCATTTACTCCTACCAGCTCCATGAGCTTGGCTGGGTGGGCATCATTCCCTGCGCCCTCCTCGGTACCTTCTGTGCCTTCCGTCTGGCACGCTTCAATGTGAAGGTCACATCCGTTCATGGCTACTTCGAAGGACTGCCCTGCCCGACGACCGGCGTCATCATTTCCGCTTACGTGCTCTCCGGTGCGAAAGTCTGGAACTGGCTTATCGTCCTCTGGGTCCTTCTGCTCGCCTTCCTCATGGTGAGCGAGATCCACTACCCGGATAACAAAGGCGCAAGCGCAGACCAACTGCATCTGCCCGCGGTGCTGATCTGCCTTGCCTTCTTCGTCATCGCGACCATCTTCTACTGGCCGATCTGGGCGGCTGCCATCTGCGCTGCCTACATCCTCTTCGGCATGATGAATACCTACCTCAACCGCAGAAAAGGCAAACGGAAAGCTATCAGAAGAAAACAGAAAAGAGCACCTGAGGACATCGAACAATGAACCACTACCTCGATATAATCATGTTTCCGATACAGATCATCGTCGGGATTTTCACCATCTACTACACGGTGATCGCGTTATTCGGCATGTGGCATCGAAAAGAAACGAATCTGGCCGCCCCGAAGAGCCGCTTCGCCATCGTCGTACCGGCGCATAACGAAGCCATGGTCCTGGGGGATCTGCTGGACAACCTTCGCATCCTGAAATATCCGAAAGAACTCTATGACGTCTTCGTCATCGCAGACAACTGCACCGACAATACCGCTGACATCGCGCGCGCCCATGGCGCCCACGTCTTCGAAAGAGAAAACAAGGAACTCGTCGGCAAAGGCTATGCCATGGACTGGGTCTTCCCGAAGATCTTTGCACTGGATAAGAAATATGACGCCTTCTGCGTCTTCGACTCCGACAACCTCGTCCATCTGGATTTCCTAGCCGTCATGAACAACCGCCTTCTCAAAGGACAGAAAGTCCTGCAGGGCTACCTCTCCGCGAAGAATCCGACCGACACCTGGGTCTCCGGCACCTTCGCCATCGCCTTCTGGACCATCAACCACCTCTGGCATCTCGGCAAGTACAATATGGGCCTCTCCTCCTGTCTTGGCGGCACCGGCATGTGCATCGCTTCCGATATCGTCAAGAAATACGGCTGGGGCTGTGACTGCCTGACCGAAGACATGGAATTCGCCATGAAATGCCTCTCTCACGGCATCCGTACCTGCTGGGTACATGACGCCATCATTTACGATGAGAAGCCACTCTCCTTCATGGCCTCCTGCCGCCAGAGAAAACGCTGGGCGCAAGGCCAGTTCGACTGCTCCGAGCGCTACATCCCGATCCTTTGGAAAGAAGGATGGAAACGTCACAGCATCGTCATCTTAGACGGCATCATGCAGCTCCTGCAGAACTACTTCCTCCTCGTCTCCACCTTCTACCTTCTGATGACCTACATCAATATGTTCTACCCCTGCTTCACGGTCATCCTCTACAACGATGTGCTGGTGCCTCACCAGTTCTGGGCGATCCTAGGCTTCATCCAGTCCGTCGTCCCCTTGATCGTTCTCCTTCAGATCAAGGTGCCCTGGAAGATCTACCTCTACTGGCTCATCTACCCTGTCTTTATGTACTCTTGGATCCCCGTCACCATCCTCGGATGGAAGGATCGCCATGAGAAAGGCTGGGTACATACCATTCACACCAGAAGCATGCACTTCGAGCAGGCCAGTCTCACCAGAAAGAAAGAGATCGACTCTTGAAACTAAGCCAAAGAACCACGGCACGCGCCGTGGTTCTTTTTTGTTGTTTGGCGGTGACTAGTGGCTGGTGACTGGACGTCATCCTGCGCGGACGAAAACGGCGTATGTGCGATAGCCGCATGCGGAACAAGCGTCGAAGGATCTTGCGATGAATATGGCTTACTTCCTGCTTGATAGAAAATCGAGAAAATATGTAAAATCAACATTTGAAAACTTTTGAAAATATGCAATTTAATAGAAATAAAACTTTGGATAATATGCTATAATCGAAGCAGGAAAATGATTCAAAGGAGGGACCCATGAGACGAAAAATATATGACACACTGCTTGCATGGAAAAAAGAAGGAGGCAAGATTGCCCTTTTGATCGATGGGGCGCGTCGCGTTGGCAAAAGTTACGTGGCAGAAGAATTTGCGAAAGCAGAATACAAGAGTTATATTCTCATTGATTTCAACCGTGCCTCAAAAGATGTGACAGACCTTTTCGACCGCTACCTTGATGACCTCGATACGCTTTTTCTCTATCTCTCGACCTACTACAATGTCCGCCTCTATGCTCGGGAAAGCCTAATCATCTTCGACGAAGTTCAGCTCTGTCCCCGGGCTCGCTCCGCGATCAAGTACCTGGTCCGGGACGGGCGCTACGATTACCTTGAGACAGGCTCCCTCATGAGTATCCGGAAGAACGTGAAGGACATTCTGATCCCCTCCGAAGAGCGACACCTCCAGATGTTTCCGCTCGACTTTGAAGAGTTCCTATGGGCCTTAGGAAATGAACAGTTTATGCCGCTTGCGGCCCGCTGCTTTGCAAAGAAGACCCCCATGGGGCAGGCACTTCATCGCAAAGGCATGGATTACTACCGGCAGTATATGATCGTCGGCGGCATGCCTCAGGCGGTCAATGCCTACGTCGAAAGCCGTGACTTTACAAAAGTGGATCAGGTGAAGCGGGATATCCTCGCACTCTATCGCGCAGACATCGCCAAGCACGCGGCCGGATGTGAAATGAAAGTCACACAGATTTTCGACGACATCCCTGCGCAGCTTGCAAGGCACGAAAGAAGATTCCGCTTCTCTGCCCTGCGAAAAGGGGCTGCTGCCAGAAATTATGAAGACGCCCTCTTCTGGTTGACCGATGCCATGATTGTCAACGCCTGCTACAATACCACCGCGCCCGATATCGGGCTGAAACTCAATATGGACAGACTCACCCTCAAATGCTATATGGCAGATACCGGCCTCCTCATCAGCCACAGCTTCGACGAGAACAGCCTTGTCAGTGAGGAAATCTATAAGAAAATCCTCTTCGATAAACTCGAAGTAAACATGGGTATGATCGTAGAGAACATGACCGCCCAGATGCTTCGCGCTACCGGGCACAAACTCTATTTCTACTCGAATCCATCCAAAACAGACAAAGATGAGCGGATGGAAATTGATTTTCTCATAGCCAAGAGCAAGATCACGAATGCGCACAACATTTCGCCGATCGAAGTGAAGTCAAGCAAGAATTATACGCTGACCTCACTCAAAAAATTCATCAAGCGTTTCCCCAGTGAGCTCTACACACCCTACGTCCTCCATCCGGCGGATCTGAAAGAGGAGAATGGGATCATCTATTTGCCGCTCTATATGACGCCTTTTTTATAAATGACGGAGATCACTATTTCCCTTCCATCTTTTTTATCCAAAACCGTGTAAAGTCCAAAACTTCCACGATAGTATTTTATGGAGAGAGGAAAATCCTCCCGGGAGCTGAAAGCTCCTCCACACTCCTACGTGCACATACCTATAGGATGGAGAGCGGAGAGGGCTGGCGGCGGATCCGATTTCCCTCCTTCTGCCAGAAAGCGTAAGCCGTACAAATACATAAAGACGCAGTGAGCAAAGAAAGATATCATGCAGGATTCGCCTCCACGGCAAACCCTAGAGCGAAGTTTAATCGCATAAGCGATATGAACCGTGAAATGCGCTGGTGCCAGATTGCAGGGAATGTCTCCATGGATACTTACAAATGCTTGCTGCGCCTTTGTGATGCAATGCCCTTCGTCCACAAAGGGCATTTTCGCATTTCGCATAATGGCCAGTGAATTTTTTTACCCCATCATTTCATAAATTGACATTTCATGTCTAACCCGCGTGCTATACTATAGACAAGGGAGGGATCTTGATGTATCGAAAGAGAATAGAAAAAACGAATTGGAAAATGCAGAATGTGAATCCGCAGGGGAAAGACTGCAATGACTGCGTCTTTCGGGCCATTGCCGGAGGCACGGGGATTTCATGGAAAGACACCTTCGCCGGACTGTGCCAGACCGGTCTTTCCCTGCATGCCATGCCGGACTATCCGATCGTCTTCCGCAAATATCTGAAGGAAATCGGAGCCCGCTACGTGTATAAGTCCGCCCAAGCGCACGCCCATACCGAGGACGAAGCCAGCACGGCAGACATGACCGCGGGAGAATTTATCCGGCAGCATCCGAAAGGAAACTACGTCCTCCGCCTTTGGTGGCACGTCACCTGTGCGCGGGATGGTTTCCTCTATGACACATGGGACGCGAGCAGCGAAAAACTGCTCGAAGCGTGGGAGATCCCGCCGGACATCGCGTCCGCGCCGCGCCCCTCCGCCCCATGGCTCTACGAAAGAAGCGAACGCCGCCTCGCTCCTTTGGAAGACATCGACGTCGCCGCGGGCCAGACATTTCTTTTTAGAAATCCAAGTCCCGTAAACCGCGGGAGTCAGGACAGCTTCGTCCGTGCCATCGCCCTTGCCGAAGGCAGGACATGGGAAGAGGCTTATCAGGATATCTGCCGCCAGGCCCTCTCTCAGTGTGATAATCCGCAGTCTACGTCCGTCGCGGCATCCTACCTCAGCCGCTATGCCGTGGGGACTTGCCAGTATTTCACGCGTGGAAAGACGCCGGTAAAAGAATTTCTCGCCTCTCATCCGTCCGGTGCCTGGGTGCTCCAGCTCGGCAAAGGCTGGGCGAGTGCGGTGGTGGATGGCGTGCTGATGGATACGAGAAATTATATCAATAAGCCGATCGAGGTCGCATGGCGACTGCGTTGAGCGGCGAATTTCAAACCCACTCCGGATTTTTTCGGAGTGGGTTTGTTTTGGAATCAATTTTCATATAGAGAACTTCATTTCTGTTATGATCTGTCATTCTTTTTATGATATGATGATCTAAGGAAACGATGATTAAATCGCAGAATCAGTGTTTCCCTAAACGCAAGGAGGTGTGTCGTGATGAAAGAAAGTAAACGTTGTGAAGGCACACTCTTTTTGGGGCATTTTTTTATTGGGGGGGGTAAACCAGCCTCTTCCGTAAAGGTAAACAATATTTTTGTCGTGCAAAATCAGAGGAAACGAGAAGCTATGGGGACATGGCTTTCGTTTCCTCTTTTTTAGGTGTTTGGTATGAAATATAATACGTGGAATATTTATTCGACTGTTCTTCTCATGGAAACGTATGAGCGTGCGCGAAAGCACCCGCAAAAGAGAAGTGCAGAAATCATTCAGTTGTCTCAGCTGCTACGGAAGCGCGCAGGGCAGGGGAAGCCCTATCACGGCGTATTTGGCTCTGTCGCGGATATCAACTACCAGCTGGGGAAGGTCGAGAGCCAGATGACGGCAGGAAGACGAGGCCTGCCTGGGGCATTGCCGCAAGCGATCATGAAAGCCGTAAAAATGTATCAGTCCCAGCCCACGGACTATGATCGCTATCTGCGTGCTGCCCATCAAAATATCACAGTGGATGAACTGAGAAATCTGGAAATGGAGCAAGGAGGAAGACGGGGGCGGGGGAAAGCCATTCCCCTGAAGGAGATCGAGGGATCGGCTGCTAAAAAGGAGGAGTCCGTAAAGCCAGCAAAGGTGGAAGTCGCTGCGATGGAAGAGCCGAAGACAGTGGCGGCAAAGAAGGAAATGATTCCTTACGAGAGCGCAGAAAGTGCGCCGCTGCTTGCATTAGATGATTCTATTTTAGACTTGCATGTATCGACTCGCTTGGAGAATCTACTCATGCGCCACCATGTGAAGACCATTCGCGATATGCTTTCGTATCCGACCACGGAGTGGGAGCTCGTGAAAGGGATGGGAGCCAAATTGCTATGCGAGCTACGGGATATATTGAGACGATATAGCAGGATCGATCCGAATCAAAAGCCGTCGCAGGGGCCGAAATCTGCTATAGAGCTGGCAGATGAGGCGATTTCATACGATATGCCTATCGGGCGGGCACACTTTGGTACGCGTGTGGATAGGGTACTTGCGAGTGCCGGCTTTCAGACGCTGGGGGAAGTGCTGCATTATCCGAAGGAAAAGTGGGCGGAGATGTCTGCACTGGGGACGAACAGTCTCGCACATCTTGTGAAGGAAATCGAAGTGTATCGCCAGGCGGCAAGAGCGACGGCGAAAGCAGAACGTGAGAAAAGGAACCGCGACATCTCGAAAAAACAGTTGCGTGAGGAAGCGGAGGCGATGGAAGACTTCGCGGATATGCTCATGGTCACCTATGAGCATATGATGAGGGTTGCAAAGCAGGCAGAGGCGCAGGATATCCCCTTAGCGGAAGGCATCTGGCAGGATGAGACGATACGGAAAGCGGCACAAAACTATGTGCTTCGTCTTCTTGTCCACGAAAAATATGAAGGCGCGTCTTTTGAGACGCTTTCGGCAGATTTTCCACATAGGATTTTTGATGAAACTGCTTTTGTGGCGCTTTTGGACTCCATGGAAAAGCAGCAGCTCATCTGGAAGCAAGGCAAGCGCTACTACTGTGTCTATCCTTCACTGGAAACAGTACTCCCCTCGGTTTGCCGGGAGCGGAATGCCAAGGTGTTGAAACTTCGTTTGTCGGGACTGTCGCTGGAAGAGGTGGCAGGGCAAGTGGGGGTGACACGCGAACGCGTGCGCCAGATCCAGAAGAAGATTTTCTCGAAGCTCCCGCCCGTACGGGAAGGATACTTCGCTTTCTACAAGCAGAAATATGTCGGACTGACGGATGACGATTTTCAATACATTTTCCAGCTTGCAGAAGAGACGTGCCATTTTATCTCGCTTTACTTGGATGAGCAGCGGGTGAAGGAAAAAGATGTGGATGCGGGACAGCATCTGCAGGCTTTGCGTGCCGTGATGCATGACCAGATGCTGGATGCGAAAATACGGGAAAGGGCGGACGCGCGGCTGAAAGCGATCGATCCGTATTTCCTCATCGATGGAAAGCATGTGATGAAGAATCGCCAATCCCTCATCCGCTTTGCCATCAAAAAGTATTGTCAGGAGGCAAAACCTTCGGGGGAGTTACTTGAAGATTACCTGCGGCTTTTGGATAGTCTTTCCGTTTCGCGTGAGAATCCGCGCTTTTCCCTGAATGTGAGATACATAGAACATTATTTCTCGGAAATGACGGTATTGGTGAGCTGCCATCGACAGGTTCGCTATTATGACATTCTATCGATGGACTACCAGGACTTGCTGGATACGCTACAGCTCACTTCGTATAGCAATGTGGAAATTTCCAGCCGCAAGTTTTTCCGTGACTACCCAGAAATCATGGAGCGGTATGATATCAGAGACGAGTATGAACTGCACAATCTTTTGAAAAAGCTCTGGGCGCATGGTCATTACAATGACTATCTGGATGATGCACAGCGAATGACTTTTGGCAGAATGCCAACGCTGAAGATTGGTCATACAGATCGTAAAAAACAGGTCGTGGATATCATTCAGGAACATGGTTATATTTCTTACATGGATCTGGGATGCGCGATAGAAGAAGCGTATGGTGTTCCTCAAAATACTGCAATGGCGAATGGCTGGGGCGAAACCTGTAAAGAGTATTTTGACCCTGGTACGGGGATGTTTCATATCCCGGAGACATTTCTTCCTGAGGATAAGGTGGAGCGCATGAAGAAACGCCTGCCGGAGGATTTTTATCTGATGCAGGATATCCTCGATACGTACTTGGAAGAATACCCAGAGGGAAATGTATGGGATATCGATCCGGCGGCTGTAAGGCAGATGGGTTTCATCTCGCATCGGAAATATGTGATCCGTGATACCTATAGCAGTGTAAAAGATTTTTTCAAAAAGCTGTTTGTAGAAAATGAAATACTGGATCTTCGAGATCATCCTGAATATGCGGTATCTTCCATGTTTTCAGCAGTCTGGCTAGGTCTTGCCAAAGATTTTAAGGTCGTAGAGACTGAGCCGGGGGTATTCTGCAATAGCCGGTATTTAGAAAAACATGGAATTACGCAAGAAGCTATCCATGAATTCTGTGAGAAGGTGTATCACTTTATAGAAAATGGGAAATGCTTCAGTATCAGATCCTTGCGAGCAGCAGGTTTTGATCTTCCGTGGCAGGAAGAGGGATGGGGTGACTGGTTCTATGGATCACTTTTGGCAGCTGACTATGAGAGCTTCAATAGCCAGAAGTATGGCTCGGGACATTTGCTGCGCAAGAGACAGATGCAGCGGAAACTCAGCATGGCGGATCTTGTCGAGGAAATCGTCAATGGTTCGGAAAATTTGCTGACGACTTTAGAAATTTCCGGCATCATCGAGGATACCTATGGGATCGAATTCTCTCCATTCAAAGTGAAGGAAATCGTAGAATCGAATGATGATACATTCTGCGAGAAAGTATTGTATTAAAGCGTGAGAAAGAAATGAAAATAGCAGTGATAGATGCAGATCTCCTCGGGCGGCGAAGACACCGCTTTCCGAATCTGGTCTGCGAAAAGATTTCCGGCTACTACAAGCAGGTGGTGAAATTGCCGCCGGAAAATGTTGTTTTAAAAACGGACTATGAACATCTGGAAGAATTTGACCGTGTGTTTATCGCCAAAGTTTTCACAGATACCCCCGTTCCGGAATGGCTGCAACATGTGTCGCAGCCGAAAGAGCTTCTGATTCGTGTGGGGCGGCCAGACGCCGGAGCGCTGCCTGTCGAGAAGTGGCTGGAGAAAACTGTGGGATATAAAATCAATGGAAAGATACCTGTCAACGTAGGCGGCACAGGTTTCTTTTTTGATCGTGCTCCCAATCTGCCTGATGTCATCGAGCATTGCATGCCTGACTACCATCTTTACGACAACTGGATCGAGGAGAAGGTAGAGCAGGCGAAGAAAAAGGCAGAATGTGAAGGCCGTGAATTTCATCGCAGCCGGTTTCTGGTGCAGTTCAAGGAGTACTTGGAGTACAGCATAGGGTACTTGACCCGTGGGTGCTTCCGGCACTGCGGCTTCTGCGTGAATCAAAAATATAACAGGGTATTCCGTCATAGCCATTTGACGGAATTTTTAGATCAGGATCGCAAGAAGATCTGCCTTCTGGATGATAATTTCTTTGGATATCTTGACTGGCGGCCGCTTCTGGGAGAATTGGTCGCAACAAGGAAACGATTCAAGTTCAAGCAGGGAATGGATGAACGTCTTCTGACGCCAGACATAGCGAAGGCACTTTTCACATCGAACTATGATGGGGATTTTACGTTTGCCTTTGATAACATCAGCGACTATGACCTGATTCATGAAAAGCTGGAAATCATGAAGCCGTACAAGAAGGGGCGGAGCGTGAAATTCTACGTGCTGGTGGGATTTGCATCCACCGATTGGAAGGATATCCGAGATACCTTCCGGCGTATTGAGCTTCTGATGCAGTATCACTGCCTGCCCTATATCATGCGCTATCAGAATAAGAATGAAGCGCCTTGGAAGGCTTCGCCGCTTCATGCGATGTATGTGGCGATTGCCCGTTGGTGTAACCAACCGAATATTTTCAAAAAGATGAGTTTCAGAGAATTTTGCAAGGCCAATCAGGCGATGAAGAAGACACCAGGCTATTGCTCGGCCATGCAGGCGCTGAAGGATTTCGAAATGAGACATCCGACGCTGGCAGAAGAATTTTTTGATATGAAGTACTCCGACTATTCTGACTGAGGGAGCTGATTCCTATGGATTTTTTCGAGGAGTGGGGAAGGAATCTGGAGAACGCTAAGTACCTGTATGCGTTTCTGTCTGAGAAAGAATATGTGAATCAGGTTTTCCTGTCCGGCACAGGGCCAGAGGAAGAGAAAGCATGCCGCGTGCTGTCCAAAGTGTCTATCGAAAGACTGGTGGACTGCATTTGCCGTCTGTCTCCGAAAAAGGAATTTAGTGTGGCGGATATTCCCATGTTCAGCAGTCTCGAGCGCTCCATCATTCGCGTCCCCGAGTTATTGGAGTTTGCAGACGATGGGCTCTCTTTTGATGCTCTCGGCTATCAGCTGATGCAGTGTGCCACGCAGATAGCCAAGAAGAAATATGGGGAGAACCAGTCAAAAACGGCCGCACTTTTCAGCCTTGTATCCATCACGGATACGCGGCCTAAGATGGTGCATCTGACGTCTTTGGGGAAGTACCTGATACCGATACCTTTTCCGGAAAAGTCGGGGATTTTAAGAAAACTGCTGCTTCGTAATGCTTATTTGCACTGCCTCATTCACAAGGCCGCGAAAGGCAAGGTGCGGTATGCGGATACGGTCGCCTGCGTTTCCCAAAGCACAGCGGTGAGGAGGCGTGGCAATGTGCGGGAACTGATGGAATTTGTTTTGAAAGGTACGAAGAAAGAACAGCTTTTGCAGCATATCGATTGGGAGGTGTAGCCATGGGGCTGAGAGATTTATATCTGGAGTCCTGCTATGAGACAGAAAGCAGCAAGGAACATCTGCTGGAAAAATTCTATATTCCGGTCTTGAAAGCGACGAAGCGGTACTACCGCATTGCGGGCTTTTTCAGCTCGACTGCCTTGATCGTGGCCGCGGAAGGTATTGAGGGGCTCTGCCAGAATCACGGGCATATGTACCTTCTCGTCTCTCCGCAGCTTTCTCGCAAGGACTTCGAAATCATTCAGAAACACCAGCCGCTTGATGAGCACGCGGATCTGTTTCAGGAGCTGAAGCTCGATGAGGCGGCCGATGATCATCTGAAGCTCCTCGCTTACCTGCTGGATCAGGGTTTTCTGGAAATCAAAATCGTCGTATGCAACAATTCACCGACCAGCCTCTTTCATCAGAAAGTCGGCATCATGATCGATGAGAGGGGAGATATGATTTCCTTCTCCGGCTCCATCAATGAAACGGCGCAGGCATGGCTGGAAAATATCGAAGAATTCAAAGTCTTCCGCTCTTGGGAGTTGGGACAGCAGGTCTATGTGGATGCGGATAAAAAGAAATTCGAGGACTACTGGAGCAATCGAAAGGCATCCATCGCGACGGTTTACGATATCCCGGAAGCCGTCCGAGAAAAGATCGTCAAGATCAAGCCGAAAGATCCATTCGATCTTGACTGTATGAAGCGATACAAGAAACCGGGTGAAAAAGACCCGATCGGACTCTTCCAGCACCAGAGAGAAGCCGTGCAGAAATGGAAAAAGAATCAGGGCCGGCTCCTTATGGAAATGGCGACAGGGACAGGGAAGACGCGGACGGCCATCGGCTGCATCTATGAAAAAATGAAAGAGAAAAAGCCTTTTCTTACGATTGTCGCGACACCGCAAAATACCCTCTCGCGCCAATGGCAGGCGGATATGGAGAAGGTGGGGGTCTCCTTTGATTATAGTCTTATCGCGGATGGGACGAACCCGAAGTGGAAGAAAGAACTCGAGAGCATGCTCTTGACATTTTGGAAATACACGAATGCCATCGTGTACACCACACATGCCACGGCTTCCTCTGATAAATTTATAGAGCTCATTACAAAGTATAAAGGAGATACGCCGATTCTTTTCATCTGTGATGAAGTCCATGGGATCGGCTCGGATAAGCAGCAGAAGGCGCTTCTTCCCTGCTATGAGCAGCGCGTCGGTCTTTCAGCGACGCCGGAACGTCTCTTTGATGAAGAAGGTACGCAGCTCATCCGGGACTATTTTGGAAATCAGTCATTCGAATTCGGCCTTTGGGATGCCCTGCATACGAAAAATGAAATCACACAGAAGCCATTCCTGAATCCTTACGTCTACCACCCGCTCTTTGTCCATTTGTCCGAGGAAGAAAAGCAGAAGTGGGAAAAGCTGCAGCGAAAAATCAGGCCGCTTGTCTTTACGATCGAGAAGCTGAAAAAACAACATAAACCGTACCAGAAAGAGAAAAAGGTACTAGACAATCTGTATGAAAAACGTGCCGATATCGTCAAAAATGCAGAAGAAAAGATGGCGGTGCTGGATGGACTGCTGGACAGTATGGATCCAGACTCGATCCAGGATACGCTTCTCTTCACATCGAATGTGCAGATGGATGGTTGCATGCAGATGCTGGCCGAGAAGAAAATCACGCGGGCAAAAATCACGGAAGAGATCTCCGCCAGCAAGACGGATAGAGAGACGGGCCTGACAGAACGGCAGGAAATTCTGAAAGGGTTTGCCGCTCACAGCCTGCAGGTCGTCCTCGGCATCAAGTGTATGGATGAAGGCATCGATATCACGACTGCCCGCGTGGCGATCATCCTAGCGAGCAGTACGAATCCTAGAGAGTACATCCAGCGTGTCGGACGTGTCATTCGACCGGCACCGGGGAAACAGATGTCGGAAATCTATGATTTCATCGTTTTGGGCGATCAGGATCTTCCGCTCTTAAAGAATGAAGAAAAGCGCGTCGCGCTGATTGCACAGAATGCCGATAACTATATGGATGTATACCAGTTGTTCAAGGGAAAAGGTGTGGATTTAAATGAGTATCAGCAAGAGAATTAAAGATCAGATCGAAGCGCTCGATGTGAATCGGAATATGAAAGATCTGATGCTGGATATCTTGGAAGCGCAGAGCCGTGGAAGCAAAAAAGCTTATGATAAAAAGATTCAGGAGTATCTGGATAAGCAGAATAAAAAAGGAGGAGAGGCGTGATGGGCATTCAGATCGATCGGCTGTCATTTGTAAATTATCGCCAGTATGGGACATGTGAAATCAATTTCAAGAAATCGGAGAAGGCTGATACCCAGCTCTTTGCCATCATCGCGCAGAATGGTACAGGGAAGACGACGGTGTTGAAGGCAATCACCTGGTGCCTCTATGGGAAAGAGAATCCGCGTGAATCGAATGCAAAAACGGAAGCACGGAGCCTGCCGCTTGTGAACAGCTCAGTCCTAGACAAGGCGAAGGTGGAAGAACGCGTACCGGTTTCCGTGTCGTTCCGCTTTATCAATGAGTCCCAAGATGTCATTGAACTTACCAGAAAAGCATTTTTCATGAAGCACAGCAATGGTGCTGTTACTGGCAGTGCTCCTTCTTTCATGGCGACGGTTACTCCGCACGATAATTCCAATACCAAAACGCTCAGCGAAGAAAATGCGGCCATTCTAGTGAAGCAGTACTTCGACGAAGCTATTTATAATTTCTACTTCTTTGATGGGGAAAAATTGAAGGATTTCTTCGCTACGCCGCTGAAAGAGTCGATTTATAATATTGCACAGGTCAATCTTTTGGAAAATACGATCAATGCGACGAACAATAAAAAGGCGACGTTGAATCGAGCGATTGGCAAGAAATTACCGGACTACGCCAATCTTTTTTCGGAGAAAACAGATAAGGAAAACTGGATCACTGCCACGACGAAAGAAATCGAACGAGCAAATAGAAAACTGGAAGAAGCCAAGCAGCGAGAAAATTCCTATGATAATAAGCTGATGGGATTTCGTGAAGTAGAGCCATTGCAGAGGGAAAAGAAGAGTCTGGAGAGAGAAGAAAAGGCGCTGGAACAGGAAGACGCTAAGAACAAAGCAGAACAAACGGCCATTATCAAAGAATACCTGGTATTGCTCACGATGTACCCAAGGTTGAAGAGAATCCATCGTTACATCTCGGCTAAAAAAGAAGCGGGAAAACTGCCGCCAAGCATTGATAGAAATCAGATCTTGGAATTGCTGCATCATAAAGAGCAGCCCTGTCCGCTTTGCCATAGTCATCTGACGGAGGAAGCTATTCAGCATTTGGAAAAAATTCTAAATGAAAATGCGATTTCATCCGCTACCTCTAATTTTTTAAGCTGCATGATATCGCCGCTGGAGGTCTATCTCGCTAGAGCACGGGAGTATATGACTCGGCGTGATGCCTGGCGCAACAGGGTCATTGCTACCCAAAAGCGGAAGGCAGAGAATAAGGCGCAGCTGGAAGAGAATAACCGCAAACTGGACGCTTATGGTGGCGATGCGGGAACGGCGAACGTAGCTTTGTGGAATAAAGAACGTGACCAGGCAAAGGGGGAAATCAACAACTATAATACAGAAATCGCAGGCCATAAAGCGATGATCGCAGTCAAAAGTGCAGAAATCGCCAAACTGGATAAGGAGCTGTCTGTGTATGAGAAGCAATCAGCGATTCAGGAAAAGCAGAGAGAAGAACTGAATGTATTAAAGAAAATTGGCGATGGTTTCACAAGGGTCAGAGATGCGATCGTCAATGAAACCAAGAAGGAAATGCAGGAACAGACGTGGAAGACATTCCGCTCGATGATCTGGAAGAAAAATACGTTTGGCCGTATTTCCATCGATGACCAATACAATGTCGCAGTCTATGATACGCAGGGGCATATCATGACAGACTCCGCTTCTGCGACAGAAGCCATGGCACTGGCATACGCTTTCACGCTTTCCGTACATCAGGTTTCTGGGAAGAACTGTCCGCTCGTCATCGACTCTCCCTTAGGCCGCGTATCGGATGAAAACAGAGTGCGCATGGCAAGAGCATTGTTGGAAGTGGCAAAAGATAAGCAGATTATTATGCTCTTTACGCCGGATGAATTTTCCAAGGAAGTATCTGATATGTATGACAAAGAGGCAACCATTAGAACGCTTCGTCTTTCGGCAGATGAAAGTGTAGTAGAAGGGGTGGATCGATAATGGCAGATAGAGCGTATATTGCGGACGAAAATAGGGACTACATCAATACCCATGGGAATATCCTCGATCTCGAAGCGACGCCGAATAAGGAAATCTTTTTTCTCACCATGGCACTTGGCATGGACGAGCCGAAAAAGCTGCCAACCAAAAAGACGGGCTGGATTCTCTTTAAGACATTTGATACCAGGGACCAGGCTCTGATCCAGGCGCTGCGTCTGGGGGCAGAGGATGTGAATGAAGAAAATATCAATGATTTTACCGACTTTGACAAGTGTATAGACTATGCAGAGCAGTGTTCGGAAAGAGGCTTTGAAAAGCTTAGGCAGATGGTCGCGGATGCAGACGGTGATAACACGACGCTGCAGGATCGCTTGATGAATGAGCTGGACCGCCTGTATCGCATGAACGTAGAGGGAAAGTAGATTTCATCGATCTTGAGCATGCAGACGCCAGGCTCATGGCGTTGAAAGAAAAACTGGCAGAATGACGAAGACTGGCTGTTTCGTTAGAATGAGTTTATAAAATCGTCTTGTCGATGAGACAGAAACCGTGCTATATTGTCTTATGAATGAGACAAAACAGCACGGTTTTTATCATATATATGAGACAACAGGAGAAAGAAGGCAGAAGAAATGGGTTTTCGTTTTCGGCGGCGGATCAAGATCATGCCGGGAGTGACGCTGAATGTCGGGAAGCGCGGGGTCTCGACGTCGATCGGACGGCGCGGGGCGCATATCACGTTCGGACAGAATGGTGTCCGGACGACGGTGGGAATCCCGGGAACGGGGATCTCTTATACGTCGCTTTCAAAGCCTTCGCAGGCGCCGGAGGCGGGGAGCCGGGAGGCGTCGTGGCCGCATCTTTCGAAGTGTCCGTACTGCGGGCATGGGATGCGGAAGCGCTGGGATCGATGTCCGGCGTGTCATCAGGTGCTGGAGCAGCCGCTGCCGGAGGATGCGGTGCGCTGCCGAGGGTGCGGGCGGGTGTATGAGGGGAATATGCTCCGTTTCTGCCCGGCGTGTGGGTGCCGGCTGTTGGATACGCCGGTGGAGATCCTGCCGGAGCTGACGGCGGAGGAGCGCGCGCAGTATGCGGCGGGGCACTGCGAGGTGTGTCCGCATTGCCGTGGTCCGGTGCCGGATGTCGTGGGGCTGAAGTATTGCCCGCATTGCGGCTTCGAGGTCTCGACAAAGCAGAATCGGCAGGCGTTCTGGGGAAAGTTCTTCTATTGTCTCTTTGTGGTGATCCTGATGATAGGTCTTTTTGTCATGATGTAGGATGTGAAAAGTCCGCTTCTTGCTTTATGAGGGAGCCTCTGGAATGTTGTCGTCCCTTACTTGTTTGCGAAAGAGGGGGAGCAGGTTCTATAGGTTCAGAAGGTTCAACGGGGTTGGTGCGGTGCTTTTCGTCATCCTGAGCGGAGGAAAACGTCGTATGTTAAAAAAACGGCTTATCTGAAACAGGAGAACTGAGTCGAAGGATCTATGCGCCGCGGAGTATAAATAGGGCGATGCCCGAAGGTCGGAGATCACAGGCTTCCCGTTTGAGCATTTCCTGACATTGGCCGTTTGACCGCGAATGACAAAGATTTCTCGCTTGCGCTCGAAATGACGGTAGGAGAGAGTCACCAGTCGCTCCTAGCTCCTCGCCAGTCATCCTTGCCTGTTCATCCCTGCTTTCACCTTTTCTTGCGTCGGGGCGGGCGAGTCTTCGCTTCTTATTATCTCCTTGTAGCTCTCTTGAAAAGATGGTAAAATGAAACCCTAGAACTTATTATACGAGAAAGAGGACTGATAAGAGATATGGGACAGAAGGGGAACAACTTTGTGGAGTATGCCCTCATGCTGGCTTTGGTGGTCGGGATCGGATGGAGTCTTTTGGGGTCTTACGGAGACGGGATTCCCGGGATCTTTGGCTCCGCCTCAGAGCTTCTTCAAGCGGGAGGCAAAAGTGATGAGGATGGAAAGCCGAATACGGAGCAGAAGGTCTATGACCGTCATATGAAGTGGCTGAGTGAGACGCTTCTTGCTCTCACGAAAAAAGAGACGGGCGCTGGGTTCCAGTCGTTTGCTGACTACATGGGCGGACTGAATGGAGCGTATTTCGATAAAAGAAAAGGCCCGGAGTTTACGACGACGAATGGGCTGATCGATAGTGACAGTCTGTCGAAGTTTGTGGGACAGATCGATTCCCGTGCGCTCCAAAATGACAGCTGGGCGATGGTCGGTTATAAGGATAAGGAAAATGGCCAGCTGTACTATGCGGTCTCCATTTACAGCCCGGATAAGAATGGCGGGAAGACATTGGCCGAGCAGACGTTGGGGACGAAGGTCACGACGGATGTGTATCGGGTGAATCCTGCTACGAATGAGATCCTGCGTCTGGAGAAGAATGGCTCGATGCAGGTGGGAGAGAACACACGAAAGGATGGATCTAAGTATCATGTCCTTCGTGATCTGAAATGAGAAGTACAGAGAGAAACGCACAGGCTTTTCCGCCTGTGCGTTTTTGTGTAGGAATGCAGCGTTCGCCTTCCTTTTCTTCTACGAACTGTCATATAAATATGCTATAATGAAGCGATGTATATTTTTGATTGAGGTGCAATATGACTGACTTAGAAGAAATCAAACGCCGCCGGACGTTTGCGATCATTTCCCACCCGGATGCCGGCAAGACGACATTGACGGAAAAATTACTGCTTTACGGGGGTGCGATCCATCTCGCAGGCTCCGTCAAGGCGAGGAAGACGGCGCGCTATGCGGTGTCTGACTGGATGGAAATCGAAAAACAGCGCGGGATCTCTGTCACGAGCTCGGTGCTGCAGTTCGACTACCAGGGCTGCCGCATCAATATCCTGGATACCCCGGGGCATGCGGACTTTTCGGAGGATACCTACCGCACGCTGATGGCCGTCGACTCGGCGGTCATGGTCATCGATGTGGCAAAGGGCGTCGAAGCGCAGACGAAGAAGCTCTTCAAGGTCTGCTCGGATCGCGGGATCCCGATCTTCACCTTCGTGAATAAGATCGACCATTTTGGTAAGAATCCGTTCGATCTGATGGCGGACATTGAAGATGTGCTTGGCATCCGTTCCTGTCCGATGAACTGGCCGATCGGTGTGAACGGTGACTACACGGGCATCTATGACCGTGAGACGGAGATGTGCCATATCTTCATCAAGGACAATGCCCATGGCGTGAAGAAGCTGGAAGTGATCTCCGGCAAGATCGATGACGAAGCCATCGTTTCTCAGGTCGGGCAGGAAGTTTTGGATGCGCTCCGTGATGATCTGGAGCTTCTTGATGAAGCGGGCGATCCCTTCGATGCGGAAAAAGTCGCCAAAGGGGAGCTGACACCGATGTTCTTCGGATCGGCTATGACGAATTTCGGCGTACAGCCATTTCTGGAGAAATATCTCGAGCTTGCGCCGCCGCCGGAAGCGAGAAAGACGCTGGAAGGCACCATCGAGCCAGAAGATCCGGCGTTCTCCGGCTTCATTTTCAAGATCCAGGCAAATATGGACCCGAAGCATCATGACCGTGTCGCTTTCATGCGTATCTGCTCGGGCGTCTTTGAGAAAGGCATCACCGTCCTGCATCGACAGAGCGGCAAGATGCTCCGTCTCTCCCAGCCGCAGCAGTTCCTCGCGACGGAAAGACAGACGGTCGAGAAAGCCTACCCGGGCGACATTATCGGTCTTTTTGATACCGGTGAGCTCGGTGTCGGCGATACCGTCTGCGAGAAGAAGCATCCGGTCACCTTCATTGATTTCCCGGTCTTCCCGCCGGAGCTTTTTGCCCGTCTGTCTCCGGAAAGCAGCATGAAGAGAAAGCAGTTCCTGAATGGTGTCTCCCAGCTCGCGCAGGAAGGGGCGATCCAGGTCTACAAGCAGCCTTACGTCATGGAGTCTTTCATCATTGGCGCTGTCGGCCAGCTGCAGTTCGAAGTCATGAAGTATCGCTTGGAAAATGAATATAATGTCCATGTGAATCTGGAGCCTCTCTCCTACACCGCAGCCCGCTGGACGGAGGGGGACATACCACCGGAAGAGCTTATCGGCATCGACAATGCGATGGTCGTCTATGACCGCCGTGAGCGTCCTGTCTACCTCCTGCCGAATGCATGGCAGGCCGGCTGGCTCGCCCAGAGAAATCCGAAAGTCACCTTCCTTGAAAGCCCGCCGCTCGGTGTAGCGAGACTGGAAGGGAATTAAATGAGGAATTAAGGAAAGAAGGTGGCGGCTTCGCCGCTGAGCAGGAATCGCCTTCCCCATTGGGGAAGGGGGACCGCGTCAGCGGTGGATAGGGTGCTTTCGTAAATCGTCGACTTGAGACGCATTTTCCTATTCTCTTTCATACCGCCAGTGCCCTATCCGCCCCTTTGGGGCACCTTCCCCTCGAGGGGAAGGCTGACGATACGAGGAAAACCTGCGATCAACAGACCTTCGGGCATCGCCCCATAAATATTTGCGGCGAAGCCGCCACCGATTTGCCTTCCCCATGCGGGGAAGGCTTAGGCGGAGCGACGCTCCGCGTCGATTTTTGTAAACTGCGAGGCCCGCATTCCGCGCGCTAGTCGCTATCCTTAGTCACCAGTCACCATTTCCTCTGATCAATGAAAACGTCCGCCGTACGGCGGGCGTTTTTTGCATGCATTTTTCATTTCAAATCTTTGCGGAGATTATGGTATACTAATGGCGAATATGGTTTTTCGTGACTGGTAACTGGTGGCTGGCATTGCGCATTTCGATGAAGAGGACTTTCAATCGAAATACAAATGCAGTCAGAATGAGCGTCATAGCCCTCTCTCCCCATCGGGTAATGCTATTAAGTTAAGCGGCTGATCGTTCTTGGCTCCCCATCGGGGGAGCTCCCCGAAGGGGTGAGGGGGCTACGTAGCGGTATTGCCTGAAAGTGTTGGAATATCGATAGCATCGGACTATTCAACATAGCACGCTATACCGCTACCATGCCCCTATTGCCTTCGGCACTTCCCCCGAAGGGGGAAGCAAGACGTTACGTAGCTAACGATTTCCTTAACTTAATAGCATTACCCCATCGGGAAGCCAAGATATGCCACCACTTTTCACTAAGTCCAGAAGTTAACAAATCGCTATACGAGTGGCTGGAATTGTATCTCGGAAATAGCTGTCATTATATAAAACTTCGCGGCGCTTTTGCTTTTGCACGCCGCCCCATCATTTCTCACTCCTCATTTCGTATTTTTCATTTCTTATTGCTTCGCTATGAGGTGATACTATGACTTTTTTGAATCGACTGCTTTCCCGCATTAAGAATGAGCGCGGGGCGTACATGGTCTTTTTCGCGATATTGATCCCGATCCTTTTCGGCTGCGCAGGGCTCGCGGTGGACCTCGGGAATGGCTTTGCCCGTCACGCGCGCCTGCAGAAGGCGGCGGATGCGGCGGTGCTTGCGGCGGCGTATGTGTATGACAAGGATGATGTGACTGACCTCAAGACGGTGGCGCATACGTACCTAGAGGCGAATTTATATGCCGACACTGCTATGAGGGATAACTATAAAATTGATAAGATTACCAAGCGCGTGTATGGCGATGGAACTGATGAGACGAAGGGGGTTCTCCTTTCTCTCTATGTATCACAGAATGTAGATACGACGTTTATGAGAATTTTGGGATTGCAGAAGATTCCAGTTAGTGTAGAGGCGACAGCGCGTCTTGTGCCTGATAGTCCGATTACAGGTGATCCAGGGGTTTTCGGATTTACTATGGTGGCTGGATATAGCGGACCTGTTGAGAACTCATGGGATTTGAATAAGAATGCTATTTATATCAATAGCGATAATGTGTATATTCATGGCAAGATACATAGTAATGGACCGATTAGTATTGATCATAATAATAGTGGGGATAAGCGTTCTGTTTTCATTGAGAAAGGGGCATTTAGCTCTTCCGCCAAAACGGACTTAGAACTATGGTCAAATCGCAGAATCGTTGACTGGGAGCATGAAGATAATACTGGACCAAAGGATAATGGATTTTACAATAATGATACAATGTTACGCCCACGAGATCCGCCAAATAGGAATGACCCATTTATCTATAATCCGCCACCAGGACATCAAGATCCTGGATCGTGGGCTCATTTTAATCGTTTTGGTTATGATGATGGAACTAGTCAGGGACAAGACGTTTTGGCCTCGAATACATACGTGGATAAGATTATTAATATTGCAATGGAAAAGGACAATTCATCCGTAGAGAAAGTCTATCAGTATGTGGAAAAATATAGAAATGAATTTTCTTCAACTGGCGGATTGTATCGAAAGGATGAGTCATCATGTAAATCTGGAGAAGAAAGCATATATCTAGATACAGATGGTCACTACGATTCTGCGGGTTCAGGGCGTGGTTTTAGTGAAAACGATAAACAGTACAAGATTATTATTACCGATGGTGATATCAATGTGAAGCAAGGGAATTGTAATACGAGTTGGACTAATATGACGATCATTTCACTTCATGGGAATGTCACTGTCAATGCAAATGAAATGAATGATCGATTCAAAGCGATCATATATGCGCCGAACGGGTGTGTTCGCTACTATCATAAAGTGGCTTTTGAAGGAAGTATTGTAGCCAAACATATCTATACAGATGTGTGGGATCGCTCATTTTACTGGAATCCATTTCAGTTTGGGGATCATGGAGAGAGTGGTGACTCTGGCTCAAGTGGAACGACTGGCAGCGGCGGTGTGAAGCAAGTAAAACTTCATTCTAATGAAGATAAGGACTATTCTGGGATTGAAATCTCTATTTAGGGTAGTGCACGCAAAAAGAGGGAAGCCTTGACAGGTTTCCCTCTTTTTGCGTGCTATTTGCCATGCATCACGAAATTATATATAAAAGTGTGATAGAAATCACGCTTATATATATAATTTCGTGATTCTACGTTTTTTCCATACCATACTATCAGAATTTCCTTTAACGGGAAGGGCTCCCTGTGCTCCGCTATGCATATAAGTCATGGTATAATTATAAAGAGAAACTTTGCCCGCTGTTTACGTGCTTTTTACGGGAGTGGGCTATCATTAAAAGGTATGCTTCTGCGTGTGACCTGTTTCATAGCACACCAGCCCGGCACGCCCCGCGGGCTAACGCTGACGCTTCGCTTGAATGAGAAATGAAGGTGGCGGCTAGGGATTAGGGGTTGGGGATTAGGAGCAAGCGGTGATTGAAATAGCGCAATTGGTACACTGATCGTTCTGCAAGGAAGATCTCTCGGCTACGCTCGAGATGACGGCGGCGCGAAGTGCTATCAAAACTCCGCGGCGCTTCATTATTTTCTGCGCCGCATCACCATTTCTCACTCCTCACTCCTCACTCCTCACTCCTCACTCCTCACTCCTAACTTTTACGTTTCATTTTTACGGATATATGGGATTACAAGATACCCGCTGTTTATAAAAGGAGGGCCACTTATGTCGGAACAAAAGCCGCTCATTTACGGTATCATTCACATCGGCTCGTCGAATCTGTCTCTTCGCATCGTGGAGTACAAGAATGTCAATGAAGTCCGTGTCATCGAGTCCGTGAGGAAGGATACGAACTTTGGGGAAGAGGTATTCAATCATAAGAATCTGTCTTTCGCTTCGATCCGGAAGCTCTGCCGCATGCTGAATGGCTTGAAGCAGCTGTTGTCGGATTATCAGGTGAAGGTATATGCGGCGTATGCGACGGCGGTTTTCCGTGAGGCGGACAACTGCCGCTCGATCCTAGATCTGATCCGTGTCAAGACGGGATTCAATGTGCAGGTCGTGGACATGCCGCAGGAGATCTATTTCAAGCATTTCGGCCTTTCGTACCAGCTGAAGCAGTATAACCGTCAGGCGAATGAGCGTCTGGGGAAGAATTTCCTCTTCGTCGACATCACGTCGGGGTGCGTGGGGCTGACGGTGTGGGAGAAGGGCTCGCTCTGCTACCAGCACAATGTACACATCGGGACGCTCCGCCTTTTGGAGACGTTCACGACGAACCAGCGCGAGTCGCGCTATTTCCCGGAAGCGCTGGCGGAGTACATCCATGCGATCATGGAGCCGCTCTGGGTATCGATCAGAAAGTATGACATCGATACGGTCGTTCTCTCGGGCCGTGAGGCGAGGATCGTCGCGATGCTCTTGCACCATGACCTTGATCAGCGGGATATCGCCGAGGTGAAGCCTCAGGAATTCGGCAAGGTGTATGATGAGGTGGGGAAATTCTCCACTTCGATGATCATGCAGAAGTATCATATCAGTGAGGCGTGGGCGCTCACTGTCTCGCCGACGCTGCATATTTATCAGGAGATCCTGAATGCGATCCCTGTGAAGCATGTAGTCATGATGGGGATGACCTTCGTGCGCTCGGCATCGCTCTTCTATGGGGCGCAGAAGACGAATGATCCGGCACTTGCGTACATGCGCGCGCAGAATCTGGAGCTGACGCGCTCGATCGCGGCAGACTATTACTATGAACCGGTGCATGCGAAGGCGATGGAGCTCTACAGCAAAGTGATCGTTCAGGCCTTTGACCGCGGAAATGGGCTCAATGACCGTGATGAATTCCTGCTCCGTATGGCGATCATCCTGTACCAGATCGGGAAGTATGTGAATCTGCTGGGCTCGTCCATGCAGGCGTGGAATATGGTTCGCGGGACGGATATTTTCGGGATCTCCGACCGAGAGAAGGATATCGTGGCGTGCATCGTCTACTATGATCACAAGGGGATCCCGAATGATGACGATGAGCCATTCCGTATCCTGTCGGATGAGTCGAAGATGACGGCGCTGAAGCTGATATCCATCTTCCGTCTGGTCCGTGCGATGGATATGTCGAGGAAGCAGAAGCTGAAAGATCTTTCGGCACATATCTCGGGGGATGCGCTTGTCATCGAGTATGAATCGAGTGAGGATACGGCCTTGGAGACATGGCTGTTCAATAAAGAAAAAACAATGTTTGAAACGGTATTTGGCATGGAAGCCAAATTGGAGCGGAGGTAACTATGGACGTGCAGGATAGACATCAGCATTATTATCTGAACCGCGAGCTGTCGTGGCTGCAGTTCAATCGCCGCGTACTGCAGGAGGCGGTGGATCCGAACAATCCCCTGCTGGAAAAATTGAAATTCCTGGCGATCACGAGTTCGAATCTGGATGAATTCTTCATGATCCGCGTGGCGGGGCTGAAGCACCAGAAGGAAAATGGCGTGAAGCGCCGTGACATCGCCCATATGACACCGGAGGAGCAGCTCGAGCAGATCTCCGACACCTGCCAGAAGCTCGTCGCACGCCAGTACCGTTTCCTCCATATGCTCCTGTCCGAGCTTCGCACGGAAGGGCTCTATTTCATCCATCCGGAAGATGCGACAGAAGCGCAGAAGAAATGGATGGAGGACTATTTTGAACGGCAGGTATTCCCAGTCGTCACGCCGATGGCCGTTGACTCCTCGCATCCGTTCCCGTTCCTCGCTTCGAAGAGCCTCAATATCGCGATGCTGCTCGAAAGGAATGAGCGTGACCTTTCGCTGGATGAGGAAAATGATATCGATGTGAAGACAGCGATCGTGCCGGTGCCATCGCTGCTCCCTCGTATCGTCCGCCTGCCGGATGATCCGGAAAAGAAGGGACGCCACGACTTCGTTCTCTTGGAGCAGGTCATCCGTCACTTCGCTTCCCGTTTCTTCATCGGCTACGACCTCTTGGAGGCACATCCTTTCCGCATCACGCGTGACGCGGATCTTGCGATCGACGAAGAAGATGCACAGGATCTCGTCGTCGAGGTGGAGCGACAGCTGAAAAAACGCCAGCGCGGGGAGGCCGTGCGTATCGAATTCGAAGCAGGCACCAGCCGCTTCATGCAGCGCTTCATGACGCAGGAGATGCACCTCGCGAAGGAGGATCTGTATGAGATCGACGGACCGCTCGATATGACGATGTTCTTTTCCTTCTGCGGCATCAAGGGCTACGACCGTCTCCGCTATCCGGAAGCGCATCCGCATCGCCCCTGGTCCATGATCCAGCTCGAAAAGGATGGGCGAAAGAATATTTTCGAGATGATCCGTGAGAAAGATCTCCTCGTGCATCTGCCTTATGAATCCTTTGAAGACTCTGTCGTCAATTTCGTCGCTTCAGCAGCTGCTGACCCCGATGTCCTTGCCATCAAGCAGACCCTGTACCGCGTGGCTTCCTCCTCGCCGATCATACAGGCGCTCGAAAAAGCAGCACAGAACGGCAAGCAGGTCACTGTCCTCATGGAAGTCAAGGCACGCTTCGATGAAGCGAATAACATCCTGATGGCCCGCCGTCTTGAAAAAGCAGGCGCGCATGTCATCTATGGCCTGGTGGGCCTTAAGACACACTCGAAGTGTACGCTCGTCATTCGCCGCGAAAAAGATGGTATCCGCCGCTACGTCCATGTCGCGACCGGCAACTACAATGCATCCACAGCTAAGCTCTATACGGATCTCGGCGTCTTCACCTGCAATGACCAGTTCGGCAGCGATGCTTCTGCCTTCTTCAATCTGCTCTCCGGCTACTCTGACCCGCCGCTGTGGGACTCCTTCATCGTCGCGCCGATCAATCTCCGCCAGCGCTGCATGGAGCTCATCGACCGCGAGATCGCCTTCGCCAAGCAGGGCGAGCAGGCACACATGGTCGCCAAGATGAATTCCCTCCTCGATAAGGAGATCATAGATAAGCTCTACGAAGCTTCTCAGGCAGGCGTCAGGATCGAGCTCATCATCCGAGGGATCTGCGTACTCATCCCCGGCATCCCCGGCGTCAGCGACAACATCACTGTCAGAAGCCTCGTCGGCCGCTTCCTGGAGCACAGCCGCGTCTTCTGGTTCGCCAATGGCGGTCGTGAAGAGCTGTATATCGGCAGTGCGGACTGGATGCCAAGAAACCTCAATGACCGTGTCGAACTCATGATCCCTGTGCGTGATGCCGACCTCTGCCATCGTCTGAAGACCATGGTCAATATGGAACTCGCGGACAATCAGAAAGCGCACATCATGCAGTCTGATGGCATGTGGAAAAAGGAGATCGCACCTGCTGATAAAGTGGGCGCTCAGGCTGAATTCCAGCGTATCGCGGAGAAGCGTGACTGCGAAGATGAAATGACCCTCGCGCAGAAAATGGAACCCTACATGCCTGTCTTTGGAAAAAAAGAAAAGTAAAGAGGGAAAGAAAAAGTCGAAGCGAATGCTTCGGCTTTTTTCTTTGCTAGACCGGGAAAGCCAGGGCATCCGATGCCGGGTAATGCTATTAAGTTAAGGAAATCGTTAACTACGTAACGTCTTGCTTCCCCCTTTGGGGGAAGTGCCGAAGGCAATATGTGCAAGCGAACTGGATTTTTAGGAGCGAAGCGACGCTAAAATCCAGTGAGACGCCATTTCGAGCGCAGCGAGATGGGGCATGCTAACGGTATAGCGTGCTATGTTGAATAGTCCGATGCTATCGATATTCCAACACTTTCATGCAATACCGCTACGTAGCCCCCTCACCCCATCGGGGAGC
>JABLTN010033220.1_pt1 | contig 44767 bp, 47 predicted proteins | sample 7160141 | NCBI WGS metagenome assembly JABLTN01 (sample SAMN14651226, study PRJNA627086) | human gut metagenome | isolation source: feces | host: Homo sapiens | reverse complement strand
ATTTTGTTTGGCTTTTAATGAGTAATAGCGAGCTATTGCGAATTAAAAACAAGCAAAAGACGCCTTATAAAAAGCAAAAGACTGCAAGCAGTTATGAAATACCATATTAAACGGCCTAATGACCGTTTTGGGTTAAAGGCAAAAGGGAGGAATCACCATCGCCACATTCTTCCAGTTGGCAAGAGATTTCGCAAATGTGAACCTCAAGGAGAGGGCAAGGGAAAGAGGGAAAAGGGAGGAAGAAAGTCTCAAAAGTCTCAAAAGTCTCAAAGTCTCAAAGTCTCATATAAGCGATAATAAATGTAATAAAAAAGATAATGCATTGATATATAATAACTTATATAAAATACCGAATTCCACGTGAGACTTTGAGACTTTGAGACTTTTGAGACTTTCTTGTAAAGACTTTTCCAACAACCATACATTCTCCAACAAGCAGACTACGACAAGCTTCACAACTCTGTTCCTGTAAATCCTGCAAATACAAGGACATGAGGCATGGCAAGTGTGGACCTCAAGGAGATGGCAAGAGAGAGGGAAAAGTCTTTACAAAAGTGTCTCAAGTGTCTCACTGTCTCACTGTCTCATAAAATGAATAATAAATGTAATAAAAAAGATAATATATTGATATATAATAACTTATATAAAACCGTCAATTCCACATGAGACAGTGAGACAGTGAGACACTTGAGACACTTTTGTAAAGACTTTTCCAACGGCTATACATTCTCCAACAAGCAGACTACGACAAGCTTCACAACTCTGTTCCTGTAAATCCTGCAAATACTATGACATGAGGTATGGCAAATGTGGACCTTAAGGAGATGGCAAGAGAGAGGAAAAGAGAGGGCATTTTTTCCAAAATTCCCATTTTCCCATCTTCCCATCTTCCCATATAACGAAAAATAAATGTAATAAAAAAGATAATATATTGATATATAATAACTTATATGAAAACACCATTTCCCGTTGGGAAAATGGGAAAATGGGGAAATGGGAAAAATGTTGAGCAGCAATACAGGAAACCGACGGACGCGGGCAAACGCGTACTGAAAAGACAGAAACCAATGGTTTACGGACTGCAAAACACCCACATAGGCATGAAGACCGACAGGGTTATAATCGAGGAACAACGTAAAGTGACGGTGAAAAAACAACTTGTTGCTGATGACAAATACACCGCATTTTTTTTGCCATTTCTCTTCATTGCATACAAATATTTTGTCAAAACCGACTTTTTCCATAACTTTGCACCTGTTTTCGCCCACCTGCAGCAATACACCGGAACGGCAACATCTCAGCATACTTGCCTTCTGGCAGACCGACAAGGCACGCGAGACACGAATCAAGACAAATGATGTTATAGGCAATATATGATATTCTTTATCAACGACAACATACGCAACGCACGGACAGACAGAACAAGGACACACGCCACAGGGCGCCCTGCCCTGTTACTTGCCCTGCTCATGATGGTCTGCGCCACAATGACGGCGGCAGCGCAGACCGTGACCGCCGACTCGCTTATCGCAAGGCAGATGAGGGAACAGGGAGTGGAATTCTCCAACGACAACTCCGTGACGCTGCTTATGAGCGGACAGGAGAAATTCGACGACATGTTCAAAGCCATCCGCCAGGCAAGAAGCAGCGTACACCTGGAATACTTCAACTTCCGCAACGACTCCATAGCCTCGCTGCTCTTCGACATCCTCGCAGAGAAAGCCAGCCAGGGAGTGGAAGTAAGGGCGCTGTTCGACGGATTCGGAAACGACTCCAACAACCAGCCGCTGAAGAAAAGACATCTCGAGAAACTGCGCCAGAGGGGAGTCGACATCCACGAATTCGACCCGCTCCGCTTTCCGTGGGTAAACCACGTGTTCCACAGAGACCACCGCAAGATCGTGGTGATCGACGGAAAAGTGGCATACACCGGAGGAATGAACGTGGCAGACTACTACATCAAGGGCACCGACGTGGTGGGGAAATGGCGAGACATGCACTGCCGTATAGAGGGCGAAGAAGTGAACACGCTGCAGAAGATATTCGTGAGGATGTGGAAAAAAGTGACGGGAGAACAGATAGCCGGGGCGAAATACTACCGCGGCACCAGAAACGCCGACTACATCAGCGGACTGAAGCCCGACGACACACCGACGCGAGGCCGCAAGATGGTGGGGATAATAAACCGCGAACCCAGGACGACAAACAAGATAATACGACAGTTCTACACCGACGCCATAAATGATGCGCAAGACAGCATAAAGCTCGTGAACCCGTATCTCACGCTGAACCGCACGCTGAAAAAAGCCCTCAGACGGGCGGTGAAAAGAGGAGTGAAGGTGGAGATAATGGTTTCGTCGCACAGCGACATACCGCTCACGCCAGACTGCGTGTTCTACAACGTGCACAAACTGATGAAACACGGAGTGGACGTGTGGATATACGAAGACGGATTCCACCACACCAAGATAATAATGGTGGACGGGAAATTCTGCACCGTGGGCAGCGCCAACCTCAACGCCCGGAGCCTCAACTTCGACTACGAGGAAAACGCCGTGATAATCGACCCGCACACCACACGCCAGCTCAACGACATGTTCGAGGCAGACAAGCTCTCATCGTTCAAGCTCACGCCAGAAAGCTGGAACAGATGGAGAACGCCATGGAAGAAATTCGTGGGATGGGTGGCACACCTGCTCACGCCATTCCTATAGCAAACACCATCATCAAGGAAATATCCGTCAATCCGCAAATGAAAAAGAAATTCGAAATAAACGTGCCGGGAGGAGCAACCACAGTACTGCTCCACACCTGCTGCGCACCATGCTCAAGCGCCATCATTGAATGTCTGATGAAGAATGGCGTTACACCAGTGATATACTATTCAAACCCGAACATCTACCCGCTTGAAGAATATCTCATCAGAAAAAACGAATGCACCAGATACGCCGACTCGCTCGGACTTACAATCATCGACGACGACTACTGCCACGACGAATGGCTGGCACACGTGAAAGGACTGGAAAACGAACCTGAGAGAGGCAGGCGCTGCAGACGCTGCTTCGAGATGAGACTCAGACGCACAGCCCGCTACGCCCACGAAAACGGCATCTCTGTGGTGACCACCACACTCGCCTCGTCGAGATGGAAAAGTCTGGAACAGATAAACGCCGCCGGACAATGGTCTGTGGAACCATACGACGACGTGGCATGGTGGGAACAGAACTGGCGCAAAGGAGGACTGAGCGAAAGGAGGCTGGAGATAATAAAACAGTATGGCTTCTACAACCAGCAATACTGCGGATGCGAATTCAGCATGACACACGACAAAAACAAAGAACAAGCCACACAACAGCCATCGGGAAACTGACACACACCATATTGGCATATTTTTTGTACCTACCAAACAGTAAACGGACAGACAAAGGAATATCCATGCCTGGACGCAAACCAAATGAACAAAACATGACAAACAAGTTTTCAGACGAAGTACTCGAAGTGCTCACATTCAGCAAAGAAGAAGCCGCACGGCTGGCAAGTCCAAATGTCATGCCCGAACATCTGCTGCTCGCCATACTGCGCCACAAAAGCGGAGCAGCATGCAGCATGATGCAAAGCATGAACGTGGACCTGAAAGGCATGAAGCAGCAGCTGGAGCAGAACGTGGCGGCAGGAAACAGCGCCCAGACCACCAGCGACAGCATAGAGCTGAGCGAGCAGGCAAGCAACATACTGAAGCTTGCGATACTGCAGGCACGACTCATGGCAACGGAAACCGTGAGCGAAATGCACCTGCTGCTCGCCATACTGCACGACCCAAGAAACAACGGGGCAAAAAACATACTGGAAGAAAGAAAAATCACCTACGACCAAGTTATGGAATACTCAAAGAAACAGGCTGACAACATAACGAAAAACGGCATCGGAATGCAGGAGGAAGAAGAAGAAGACTTCATCGGCAGAACCGGAAGCCAGAACCGGAAACAGGGCGGAGGCTCAACAGCCACCGACACCAAGACCGGCGGTGACACGCCAATACTCGACAACTTCGGCACCGACCTCACACTGGCTGCCGAAGAAGGAAAACTCGACCCCATTGTAGGCAGAGAGAACGAGATAAACAGAGTGTGCGAAATACTTTGCCGCAGAAAGAAAAACAACCCGATACTCATCGGCGAACCAGGAGTGGGAAAAAGCGCCATAGTGGAAGGACTCGCCACGCTCATCGCCAAGAAACACACTTCGCCGGTACTGTTCAACAAAAGAGTAATGACACTCGACCTGGGAGCACTCGTGGCAGGAACGAAATACCGCGGACAGTTTGAAGAAAGAGTGAAGGCACTGGTAAAGGAAATAGAAAACCACCCCAACATAATTGTGTTCATCGACGAAATCCACACACTCGTGGGGGCAGGGTCGGCACCAGGCACCATGGACGCTGCAAACATGCTCAAACCGGCATTGGCAAGAGGCACCATACAGTGCATCGGAGCCACCACACTCGACGAATACCGCAAGTCGATAGAAAAAGACGGTGCACTGGAGAGGAGATTCCAGAAGGTGATAGTGGAACAGACCACACCTGAGGAAACCATCGACATCCTCACAAACATAAAGGAAAGATACGAACACTACCACGCCGTGAGATACTCCGACGAGGCAATAAAGGCATGCGTGGCATACACTGACAGATACGTCACCGAAAGACAGTTCCCCGACAAGGCGATCGACGCACTCGACGAGGCAGGAGCCAAGGCACACCTGCAGAACGCACAAGTGCCGCCGGAAATCACAGAAACGGAAAAGGAAATAGCCGAGGTGGCGAGAAAGAAACAAAACGCCGTGAGAAACCAGAACTTCGAACTGGCGGCAAGCTTCCGCGACAAGCAAACGGAGCTGCAGCAGAAAATGAAGGAACTGGAACAGAAATACAAAGAAGGAAACTTCAACAACGTAGTAGACGTGACAGAAGACGACGTGGCGAGAGTGGTGTCGGTGATGGCAGGAATACCAGCCGAGAGAATCACCGAGACTGAGAGCGCACGCCTGCGCAATATGGGCGAAACGCTCAAAGGCGACGTGGTGGCACAAGACAGGGCGATAGAAAAGGTGGTGAAAGCCATCCAGCGCAACAGGATTGGACTGAGAGACCCCAACCACCCCATCGGAGCTTTCATGTTCCTCGGACCAACCGGAGTGGGAAAGACATATCTGGCAAAGAAACTTGCAGAAAACATCTTCGGCTCTGCCGACGCGCTGATACGCATCGACATGAGCGAATACAGCGAGAGCTTCAACACATCACGCCTCGTGGGAGCACCTCCAGGATACGTGGGCTACGACGAAGGAGGACAACTCACGGAGAGAGTGCGCCGACGCCCCTACTCCATCGTGCTGCTCGACGAAATCGAGAAAGCACACGGCAACGTGTTCAACATGCTGCTGCAGGTGCTGGATGAAGGAAGGCTTACCGACGGCAACGGAAGGCTTGTTGACTTCAGAAACACCATTATAATAATGACCAGCAATGCCGGAACACGACAGCTCAAAGAGTTCGGACACGGAGTGGGATTCAATGCAGGACGACTATCTGCCGACATGCAGGAGAAAGACAAAGAATACGCACGCAGCATCATACAGAAGAGCCTCAGCAAGCAGTTCAGTCCCGAATTCCTCAACAGGCTCGACGAGATAATAACCTTCGACCAGCTTGATCTGGAAGCGATAAAGAAAATCATCGACATAGAACTCAGGTCGCTCACCCGTAGACTCACAGCTATGGGCTACGAAATATCCATCACCGACAAGGCGAAAGAACTCGTGGCAGAAAAAGGCTACGACGTGCAGTTCGGAGCAAGACCGCTCAAGAGAGCAATACAGACATATATAGAAGACGGGATATGCCAGATGATACTCAACGACGAGCTGAAACCAGGCACCACAATCGACATCGGAAAGGACCCTGACAAAGAAGAACTCACGTTCCAGATAAATTCCGAAAAGAATTAGGAGATTCCAAAAAAGATTGCTATCTTTGCAAAACGCAAGAAAAGAAAACAAAACATACTTTATATCACACACATTCTTATGTACAGAACAAACACGTGCGGAGAGCTGAGACTCTCCGATGCAGGAAAAAAGGTGACGCTCGCCGGATGGGTGCAGCGAAGCCGCAAGATGGGAGGAATGACATTCGTAGACCTGCGCGACAGATACGGCATCACACAGCTGGTCTTCAACGAAGAAGCTGACGCCGAGCTTTGCGCCCTCGCCAACAAACTCGGACGCGAGTACTGCATCCAGGTGGAAGGAACAGTGAACGAGCGACAGAGCAAAAACAACAAGATACCTACAGGCGACATCGAAATCATAGCCGACAAGCTCAACATCCTAAGCCAGAGCGCAACACCGCCGTTCACAATCGAGGACAATACCGACGGTGGAGACGACATCAGAATGAAATACCGCTATCTCGACCTCAGAAGACCATGCGTGCGCCACAACCTCGAACTGCGCCACCGCATGACCATACTCATAAGAAACTTCCTCGACAGCAAGGACTTCATCGAAGTGGAGACCCCTATACTCATCGGAAGCACACCTGAGGGAGCACGCGACTTCGTCGTGCCCTCGAGAATGAACCCAGGACAGTTCTACGCCCTGCCACAGAGCCCGCAGACACTGAAGCAGCTGCTCATGGTGAGCGGATTCGACAGATACTTCCAGATAGCGAAATGCTTCCGCGACGAAGACCTCAGAGCCGACAGACAGCCCGAATTCACACAGATAGACTGCGAGATGTCGTTCGTAGACCAAGACGATGTGATCGACCTCTTCGAGGATATGGCACGCCACATCTTTAAAGAAGTGCGCGGAGTGGAACTGCCGGCAAAGCTGCAGCAGATGACATGGCACGAAGCAATGAGACGCTTCGGAAGCGACAAGCCTGACCTCAGATTCGGAATGGAATTCGTGGAACTGATGGACGAGCTGAAAGGCACAGGAGAGTTCGCCGTGTTCAACGACGCTGAATACATCGGAGGAATATGCGCACCAGGATGTGCAAGCTACACACGCAAACAGCTCGACCAGCTCGCCGACTTCGTGAAGAAACCACAAGTGGGAGCAAAGGGACTGGTATGGATAAAGGTGAACGAAGACGGAACGACAAAGAGCAGCATCGACAAGTTCTATACACCAGAAGTGTTCGCCAAAGTGGTGGAGAAAGCAGAAGCAAAGCCAGGCGACCTCATACTCATCCTCAGCGGTGACAAGGCAAACAAGACGAGAACACAGCTGTGCAGCCTACGACTCGAAATGGCAGACAGACTCGGACTGAAAGACAAAAACAAGTTCGAATGCCTCTGGATTGTCGACTTCCCACTCTTCGAATGGAGCGACGAGGAGCAGAGACTCATGGCTATGCACCATCCGTTCACAATGCCAAACCCTGACGACATACCACTGCTCGACGAGCATCCGGAGAGAGTGAGGGCAAAAGCATACGACTTCGTGTGCAACGGAATCGAAGTGGGAGGAGGAAGCCTCCGTATCCACGACGGACAGCTACAGGAGAAAATGTTCAAAATCTTGGGCTTCACACCCGAAAGGGCAATGGCACAGTTCGGATTCCTCATCAACGCATTCAAATACGGAGCACCACCTCACGCAGGACTCGCTTTCGGACTCGACCGATTCGTGTCAATCATGGCTGGACTCGACTCTATACGCGACTGCATAGCATTCCCGAAGAACAACAGCGGACGAGACGTAATGCTCGAAGCACCGTCGGAGCTGGATGACAAACAGTTGAAGGAATTGCAGATTTCTGTTGATGTAAATCAAGAAAACGCCGAATAGAGCCTACATAATGTAACTTTATCACCAAATAATGAAACAAAAGCAAAATAATGTAATAAAAAAACATTATATTTGCATCAGCTATTTATAAAGTAATGAGTCACAAAGACTTGTCACGGATTTAAATTTTATCATTATGACAGAAAGAAAAGTTACAGAGAAGAAGGTTGCTGCAAAGCCAACAGCTAAGAAAACAACAAGAAGAACAGCCACCAAGAAGGTTGCTTCAACATTCATGATCGATGCAATGAGCGTAGGTTTCAAGGCTGGTGACGTTTATCAGACGCTGAAAGACGCTGAGAACGCACTGAGCGTGGCAGAAATCACAAAGGCAGCAAATATCACGACAGAAGAAACTCTGCTCGGAATGGGATGGCTGCTCAAAGAAGGCAAGATCAAAGGAGAGGACAACAAATTTCTCTTGGCATAAGAAACTGCTCCGAAAGGAGAAAACCGTCAAGGGCAAAAATAAGACGAACAGAAGGGCTGGCGATATTGTAACATATCTCCAGTCCTTTTTTTACGATGATATGAGCTACGAACAGGAAATAAAAGAACTTCTATTCGAAGCAGGCAAAGAAGGATTGTCTGCAAAGAAAATCGCACGCCATATCTTCAACAAACACAACGGACTATTTGAAACTACTCCATACGACGAGGTTTATAAGGCTGTGCAATACTGCATAGCCAAAAACAACAAATCCGCAAAGCCGTTCATAGAAAAGGCTGAACGATGGGGCTACTACAAACTCACCGAAAAATCAAGCCACGACACCCAGCTGCTGCTGCAATTCAAAGAAGGATACAACGAAGAACAAGAGGCAGAGAACGGGAAAGACGACCATGTATGCGAAGACCTCTCACTATCACTATTTTGAGTCAGAAACCTAAATTTCAAACAAATCAAACTATAAAAAACTATAATACAACTATGAGAAGACAATATTTCCTAGGCATAGATCTTGGCAGCTCATCAGTAAAAGCATCGCTGGTAGACGCTGAAACAGGAAAATGCGCCGCCACGACTTTTTATCCGGAACATGAAGCACCAATCATCGCAGTGAAAAGCGGATGGGCAGAACAAGACACCGACATGTGGTGGGAAAACTGCAAACTATGCATCAAGAAAGTAAAGGAGATGGCAAATGCCAGCGCCGAAGACATAAAGGCTATCGGCATCTCGTATCAGATGCACGGACTGGTGTGTGTAGACAAAGACATGAAGGCGCTTCGACCGGCCATAATATGGTGTGACTCAAGGGCTGTGCCATACGGCGAGAGGGCTTTCAACGACCTCGGAGCCGACAGATGTCTGGGGCATCTGCTCAACTCTCCAGGCAATTTCACCGCAGCAAAACTGGCATGGGTGAAGGAGAACGAACCGGAACTATTCTCCAAGATATACAAATTCATGCTGCCTGGCGACTTCATAGCCATGAAACTGAGCGGAACGATAAACACCACGGCAAGCGGACTGAGCGAAGGAATACTATGGGACTTCAAAGAAAGGAAGACCGCAGACTTCGTGCTCGACTACTACGGAATAGACCGCAAACTGGTGGCTGACATAGTGCCTACATTCAGCGTACAATGCGAAGTGTCGGCAGCAGCAGCAGCCGAAACAGGACTGCAAGAAGGCACGCCAATAAGCTACAGAGCTGGTGACCAGCCAAACAACGCACTGAGCCTCAACGTGTTCAATCCTGGAGAAATAGCCTCAACGGCAGGCACATCAGGAGTGGTATATGGCGTGTTGGGAAAAGTGGCATACGACAAGAAAAGCCGGGTAAACACCTTCGCACACGTGAACTACACAGCAGAGACGGACCGTCTCGGTGTGTTGCTCTGTATCAACGGAACTGGAATTCTCAACGCTTGGATAAGGCGCAACATCGCACCGGAAGGAATTTCATACACCGAGATGAACGATATGGCTGCCAACGTAGCAATAGGGTCTGAAGGCGTATCGGTAATCCCCTTTGGCAACGGAGCGGAAAGAGTGCTCGAAAACAGAGAGACAGGATGTTCCGTCAATGGTCTGAACTTCAACAAGCACACCAAAGCCCACATCATCCGAGCGGCACAGGAGGGCATAGTTTTCAGTTTCTGCTATGGAATGGAAATAATGGAAAAGATGGGCATGGACATCAGGAAAATTCATGCCGGCAGGGCAAACATGTTCCTCAGCCACGTCTTTCGCAATACGCTGGCCGGAGTGAGCGGAGCACAGATAGAGCTATACGAGACCGACGGCAGCGTGGGAGCAGCAAAGGGCGCAGGTATGGGTTGCGGATACTATAAGGACAACAATGAGGCTTTTACTTCGCTGGAAAAACTTGCTGTGATAAATCCCGACGAAAACCACCGCTCGGAATATCTCGAAGCCTATGCTGAATGGAAAGAGAAATTGGAAAAGATGCTTTAACCCAAATCGGTCATTAGGGTTTGTTTGTATTTTGGATTTTTAGAAGAATTGATTTTGTTTGGCTTTTAATGAGTAATAGCGGGCTATTGCGAATTAAAAACAAGCAAAACGCCTTATAAGAGACAAAAGACTGCAAGCAGTTGTAAAATGTTACATTGAACGCCCTAATGACCGATTCGGGTTTAAGACAATCCAACGTGTTTTTTAATATACAACAGAGTGTGTCAAGAGGAACTTCCCTTCCCATCTGACACACTCTGTTCGGATTTCAGAAAACGACATTCCGAAATTATTCTATGCCATCAAGACTGCTAACACATCAGTATGCTGCACGGTATTTTCCCTCCTCCTTGTCTTCAAGCATACTTAGATAAGAAACATAGCGGCTCTCGGCGATATAATGCTCTTCTACAGCCTTGCGAACAGCACAGCCCGGCTCGTGGGTATGAGTGCAGTTGTTGAAGCGGCAGCCCTTTGAAAACTTGAATATCTCCTTGAAATATCCACAAATCTCCTCAGGCTCCATATTGAAAGTGCCAAATCCCTTGATGCCCGGTGTGTCAATCACCCAGCCGCCATCCGTCAGCGGAAGCATCTCGCTGAACGTAGTAGTGTGCATTCCCGTGTTGTGGGCGTCGGAAATCTCCGCCGTCCTCAGTTCCGCACCAGGCACAATGAAGTTGAGCATGGTGCTCTTCCCCACTCCACTGTTACCGCTGAAGAGCGTTATCTTGTCTTTCAGCAGCGGCAACAGGCGGTCCATGCCCTCTTTCGTTTCTGCCGACACTTTCAAACAGTCATAACCCACCGTTTCATACAGCGTAACCATCATGTCGAGATAGCGGCGCTCGTCGTCTTGCAACAGGTCCACCTTGTTGAACACAAGTGTCACCGGCACGGAATAAGCCTCGGCAGAGGCAAGGAAACGGTCGATGAAGGTGGTTGAAGTCTCAGGATATTTCACCGTCACGATGAGGAAAGCCTGATCCACGTTGGCTGCTATGATATGGCTCTGTTTAGAGAGGTTCGACGATTTGCGGATGATATAGTTGCGTCTGTCGCAGATGTTTGTTATGAAGGCTGTGCCTTCATGGTTGCGCACGATCTCCACACGGTCGCCAACGGCAACAGGATTGGTACTCCTGATGCCTTTCAGCCTGAAATTGCCCTTTATCTTGCAGTCAATGGTATTTCCGCCGTCAGTCAATACAGTGTACCAACTGCCAGTGTTCTTGATAACCAATCCTTCGGTGTCGCTCATCTATACTCTGTTTCGTTATACGGTCATGATCTCCTTGTTCTTGGCAGCAAGCAGGTCATCCACCTTCTTGATATACTTGTCGTGGATTTTCTGCAATTCAGCCTCAGCGTCCTTCTCATTGTCCTCAGAAAGTCCGTCCTTGATGGCTTTCTTCAGTTTGTCCTTGATGTCACTGCGAACATTGCGCACCTGTACCTTCACTTTCTCACCGATCTTGTTACACTGTTTGGCAAGTTCCTTGCGGCGCTCTTCTGTAGGCTGTGGAATGGCAAGGCGGATAATTTCACCGTTGTTCTCTGGCGTGATGCCCACCTCTGAATCCATGATTGCCTTCTCGATGTCTCTGATCTGTTTCTTGTCCCAAGGTTTGATGGCTATCGTTCTTGCGTCTGGCACAGAAACGCTTGCCACCTGGTTAAGAGGCACTTTTGAGCCGTATGACTCCACTCTCACGCAGTCGAGAATGGCAACGTTGGCACGTCCGGCACGGATGCGGTTCAACTCTTCCTCCAGATAGAGGGCTGCCATCTCCATTTTCTCTTCGCTGTCCTGCAGCGTCTGTTTTACGTCAATCATATTTTTCTGTTTTTTGTTTTTCTGAAAAATGTTTCTGCAAAAATAATCATAATATATGAAGTATGCAACGCCACGAACATAAAATAACGCCTGCAATGACACTTTCCCGACAACGGCCACCATCCACTATGGCTTTCACTACAACCGAAAATTGACAAATAATGTTTCGCATGTCTTTGATATTCTTCATGTTGACAAGCAAGCTGAAGATTATATTATCTACATTTCAAGCATCCACGACTAAAAGTCTGTCGCCTTCTACACGGAATTTCACATCCCGCCCTGCATAAGGCATTCCGTATGTTTTCGACGGATCGTTGTGGTAATGCGGACGCGGGTCGAGTTCGAGCACTTTCACAAGCGCCAGCAACTGTTCTTCAGTGAACAGCCTCCTGACATGAGAAGGCATGGTGACGCTGAGCCTGCGGATAGCATGACTGTCAACAAAACCACAACGGGCTTCGGGATGACAGTCAGAAAGGCTAACGTAGGGCTTGATGTCGAAAATCGGTGTACCGTCCATCAGGTCGGCACCTCTGACATAGAGCAGCGGACCGCCCTCTGCAGTATAGTCCACACGGGAAAGGCGCACCGACGACAATCCCATGGCATTAGGACGGAAGGGAGAACGGCTGGCGAAGACTCCCACCTTCTCGTTTCCACCCAACAGCGGTGGTCTCACAAGAGGACTCGTGGCAGCATGTGGATTGGCAGAAAACTGCCATATTATCCACAAATAATCGAAGTCTTCGATCCCTCTCAGCATGTCTTTGTTTCTGAACTCCGACGCAAATTCTATCGTGCCCTCCAACTCGTCAACAAGTCCGCTCTGTTTCGGTACCCCGAACTTGGAAGTAAACGGTGAATGAAAATATGCTATTTCTTTTAATATCATCGTGTTATGATTATGTTGCTATATATAATCTGAACATTATTCCACTGTCGTTATTTCCGGATTTTCCGCCTTCTGTTTACGCGTCATTTTCTTCACCACCTCACTGTAACTATGACGGATAAGCCGCTCTATCAGCGCATCATCAAGAAAGCCGTAAAGATTCAGCTGGTTCCAGTATTTCTTATTCATGTGGAAGGCGCCTTCTATCTCTGTGTGGGCATCTCGCAGCTCTATGGCAAAGTCTGCATCACATTTCATCGACACCCATTCCGGACGGTCGAGGTCGAGCAACAGGAATATTTTTCCCAACACTCTGAACACGACGGTTGTATCGTCGAACGGCATGTCTTCTGTCACCAGCGGGAGCGACAGACAGTAGGTTCTTATGCTTTCAATATTCATTTTTTCTCCGTTATATTATCATCCGACATATGGGCAGGCAACAGAAATCCTATATAGCAATGTGAAATACAGGTTGCAAAAAACCATAAGCCATTCAGAATTCACGACAATGAAAAGTCGATTCAATACACATATATAAAACAAAGATAGACAAAAATTAATAAACGCCACCAACTAAAACATATTTTAAAGATATAGCATCACTATTTTTTAGTACATTTGCATTTGTTACATTTTAATTCGTACTGACATGTCCATATTCAACCGTTTTTTCAAGATATCAAGAGCTGCTGGTAATGAGGATAATCATGCCAACGACAAAGCAACCGACAAGAGAAGACGGGACTCATGGCAATGGGACAAGACCAAATATGCATTCATAGATACGGAAATAGGACTGAAGGACCATAAGATACACGACATAGGGGCAATAAGCCACAATGGAGCGATATTCCACGAAGCGTCCTCTAAAGAACTGGTGGATTTTCTCAAACGAGAAGACATACATTTCGTTTGTGGCCACAACATCGTAAACCACGATGCGAAATACCTGTTTGGATATTCATCCGCAAACGGTAGTCTAGCTGCGACCGTTACAGATGGCAGCAGACGATGGCTACTAGTAGACACGCTATATTTCTCACCTCTGCTCTTTCCCGAACGACCATACCACAGACTCGTGAAAGACGACAAGTTGCTTTGCGACGAACTAAACAACCCTGTAAACGACTGCATGAAAGCCCGCGAACTTTTGTATGACGAGGAAGCCCGCTGGAACTCGCTCTCACCAAAACGACAGAAGATTTTCGCCTCGCTGCTGAGAGACAGGAAAGAATTCGTCGGATTTCTCACGATGATGGGAGCACAAGGGCTATATACGGACACTGAAGAGCTGGCAGACATTATAAGAGAAGAATACGACGGAAAGATTTGCAGCAATGCTGAGATAAGGAATTTGGCCATATCCCAACCATGCGCAATGGCTTATGCCCTATCGCTGATAGACACTACTGACAGGCGCTCCATCACACCAGGCTGGGTGTTACACAATTTTCCAGAAGTGGAATACGTGACACGGAAACTACGACATTGCCGCTGCGAGAAGGGGTGCAGATACTGCAACGAGTCTCTCGACGTGGGCGCTGCACTGAAAGAAAACTTCGGATACGACAAATTCAGAAGCTACAATAACGAACCGCTACAGGAAAATGCCACCAGAGCAGCCGTTGACGGCAAGTCACTGCTGGCGATATTTCCTACGGGAGGCGGAAAATCCCTTACTTTCCAATTGCCGGCGCTGATGGCGGGAAAGGCTGTCCACGGACTCACCGTGGTAATATCCCCACTACAGTCGCTTATGAAGGACCAGGTGGACAACCTCGCAAACAGGGGAATAACCGACGCCGTGACAATAAACGGTCTGCTCGACCCAATAAACAGGTCGCTGGCAATAGAGAGGGTGACAAACGGAGACGCCTCTCTGCTATATATCGCACCGGAGATGCTGCGGTCTAAGACTATAGAAAGAATACTCGGCGAGAGACACGTCACAAGATTTGTGATCGACGAAGCACACTGCTTCTCGGCATGGGGACAGGATTTCAGAGTGGACTATCAATATATCGGCAAATTCATAAAAGAATACCAAAAGCGCAAGGGTGGCAAATTACAAATCCCGATATCATGCTTCACGGCAACGGCAAAGCAGAAGGTGGTGCAGGATATATGCGACTATTTCAAACACTGGCTCGGTGTTGAGCTACAACTGTTTGCCACCTCAGCAACAAGAACCAATCTTCGCTATTCAGTAATCCACGTGGACACCGAAAATGACAAATACAACAGACTTAGAACTCTTGTGAGAGAGTCTGAATGTCCCACGATAATTTATGTCTCCCGGACAAAACGCACCAGACAACTTGCTGAAAAGCTGACACGCGATGGTATCCCGGCACTGCCATACAACGGAAAGATGGACTCGGAGGAAAAGATACAAAACCAAGAGGCCTTTATGAACGACAGAGTGAGAACGATTGTCGCTACATCGGCATTTGGCATGGGAGTGGACAAAAGCGACGTGGGGCTGGTGGTACACTATGACATCTCTGACTCATTGGAAAACTATGTGCAGGAGGCAGGACGGGCCGGCAGAGACCCGAACCTTAACGCCCGCTGCTTCGTGTTGTATAGCGACAACGACCTGGATAAGCATTTCATACTTTTAAACCAGACAAAGCTGAGCATCAGTGAAATACAGCAAGTATGGCAGGCCGTGAAAGATTTCACCAAACAACGTCAACACATATCCTGCTCAGCTCTAGAAATCGCACGCCAAGCCGGATGGGACGACTCTATAAACGACATTGAGACACGTGTACGCACTGCCCTTAACACACTGGAACAAAGCGGCTATATAGAGCGTGGCAACAACATTCCTCATGTGTATGCCACTGGTATTACGGTGAAAAACATGGACGAGGCAAGAAAAAGGATAACGGAATCGTCACTCTTCACTGAAAAGGAAAAGGATAATGTGGCAAGAATCATAAAATCTCTAATCTCGCAGAAAAACATCGCCAAAGCACAAGACAGTGAAGCTGAATCGAGAATTGACTATTTGGCAGACATATTAGGTCTGAGCAAGAAAGAGATAATATCTGCCGTGATAAGGATGAGACAGGAGGGAATACTCGCCGACACGCGAGACATGTCTGCATATATGAATGACATAGGCGACACACAGAAGAAGTCGAGAAACTTACTCGACAATTTTGCCAGACTCGAGAGATTCATCATCAGCCACATAACTGAAGAGCCGCTCCACTGTTCATACAAGCAGCTAAACGAAGAAGCCATAAACGAAGGGATTGACTCGTCATCAGAGAAAATCTTACGCACACTGCTTTACTTCCTCGTGGTTAAGGGCTATACCCTCAAGAAACAAGACAAAGAAAAGAACATCATCATTACACGTCTGCATGACTTGGATTTCATGATAAAAAGATTTGAAAGAAGAATAAAAATCTGCCACTTTATCATTGATCGCCTCTATGCCATTGCCGAGAAAAACGAAAGGGAAAAGGAATCCAAACCGACAGAGGGTGGAAACACCGTTTCTGAAAAGGAAACGGAAAAAGGGAGCGTACAGTTCTCCGTTATTGAAATGCTGGACGAATACAACAGAAGCACAGTCTCTGATCTGTTTACAGGAAACGGGAAAGTCCAACTGGAAGACGTTGAGGAAGCATTGCTGTATCTTTCAAAGACAGGGGCTTTGAAACTTGAAGGAGGATTTCTTGTCCTCTACAATGCCATGGACATCCACAGACTCAAGGAGATGCGCATGCGCTACAAAAAAGAAGACTACCAGGCGCTCAATGAATTCTACAAACAAAAAATGCAACAGATACATATCGTGGGCGAATATGCCAACCTGATGGTGAGAAACTATGATGCCGCACTGAAATACGTACAGGACTATTTCCAGATGGACTACCGCTTGTTTGTGGAGAAATACTTCAACGGCAAACGGAAGGAGGAACTGGAGCACAACCTCACGCCAATGAAATACAGACAACTGTTCGGCAATCTGTCGCTGAAGCAGAAAGAGATTATCAAAGACAGAGAATCCAAGTGCATAGTGGTGGCGGCAGGACCTGGAAGCGGGAAGACACGCGTGCTCGTTCATAAGCTGGCATCCCTGTTGCTACTCGAAGATGTAAAACACGAACAATTGCTCATGCTCACTTTCTCAAGAGCTGCAGCTACGGAATTTAAACAGAGACTGATGCAGCTGATAGGCAACGCTGCACACTTCGTTGAAATAAAGACTTTCCATTCGTACAGCTTCGACCTGCTCGGCAGAATCGGGAACCTTAATGACGCTGCCGATGTGGTGAAGAAAGCTGCCGATATGATAAGGTCTGGCGAAGTTGAGCCTAACAGGATACGCAAGGCTGTGCTCGTAATCGACGAAGCACAGGACATGAGTGACGACGACTTCGCCCTGGTAGATGCATTGATGAGGGCCAACGAGGAGATGAGAGTCATCGCCGTTGGCGACGATGACCAAAACATATACGAATTCCGCGGTTCTAATTCGCATTATATGGAAGAACTTGGAAGGATGCAAGGCAGCAGATTCATAGAGATGACAGAAAACTACCGCAGTTCTGAACATGTAGTGGATGCCGTGAACGACTTCGCACCAAACATCAGCTACAGACTAAAGACTGCCCCCATCATCTCAATGAAAAAGGAGAAGGGAATGGTAAGCATCATTAAACATCCGCCTTTCTTCCAAGACAAGGAAAGCGGCGAAAAGAAAGCTGTATATATGTTTCTGCCTATCGTAAACGACATTCTGCAGAACAACAGACAGGGAAAGACCTGCATACTGACGCAAACGAACGAAGAGGCCGTGATAACCGTAGCACTGCTCCACGAAAATGGTCTGAATGCCAAACTGATTCAATCGATGGACGGATTGCGTTTTTGGAACATCGCCGAGGTGAGATATTTTGTGAAATGTATCGACCGGATGCAGAAAACCACACGGGCTCCTATCATTACAGAGGATATCTGGGAGGAAGCGAAATCGAAGACCTTACAAAAATACAGCACGAGCAACAGTCTGCCTTATCTGAAAAGATGCATCATGATGTTTGAACTGATGAACAAAGCGAAATACTACACCGATCTGAGAGATTTCCTATTTGAGTCATCCGTTGAAGACTTCTGTGATGTCTCCGATGCCGACATTGTGGTGAGCACCATCCACAAGGCTAAAGGACGAGAGTTTGACAACGTCATAATGCTTGTTGTCGAACCGGAACATTATACCGATGATATCATGCGCAGACTATATGTAGGAATGAGCAGAACCAAACTATCACTGACGATTCACACCAATGGAAAGATTTTCGATGACATACGTGCCGACAAACGGATATCAGACCCAATACATTATCCCATGCCTGACGAGATAGAATTGCAGTTGTCACACAAGGACGTAAACTTGGGAGCTTTCAAAGAACATAAGAAAACTATATTGTCACTGAGAAGTGGGGACACCCTCGCATACCACGATTATCATCTCAGTCTGCCCTCTACCGGATCTGACATCGGCTTACTCTCAATGAACATGCAGAAAAAAATGCTGCAATGGCAGATGAAAGGTTATCTGGTGACACGGGCCACCGTGCGCTTCGTTGTGGCATGGCGCCCCAAAGAGGCTGCAAACGACGAAAAAGAGTCGGCAATACTACTTATAGACTTGAAATTGAAACGTAATTCGCAACAAAGGAAAGTGGAATGAAAATGCTGAAATTCATTTCGTTCTTCTCTCGGTTTGCACTATCTTTGAATAAGACAGGCGGCACCTCGGAAGAAGAAATGAATGGATTCATTTCGTTCTTCTCTCGGTTTGCACTATCTTTGCAGAAAATATCATTATTAGAAAAAAAACGATGAGAAGACTTTTAACTACGATACCACTGACATTATTCATCTGCACTATGGCTATGGCGCAGATTTTTCATACAGACAGCTATAGCAGCATACCACCCAAAAGAGAGGTAAGGGCGGTATGGATGACGACAATCGGCGGACTGGACTGGCCCAAGACTTACGCTCACACTCCACGGACGATAGTGAAACAAAAACAGGAACTCACCGCATTGCTCGACCAACTGAAAAAGGCGAACATAAACACTATTCTGCTGCAGACAAGAATCAGAGGCACCGTGATTTATCCGTCTGCCTACGAGCCGTGGGACGGATGCGTATCGGGAAACCCAGGAACGTCGCCTGGCTACGACCCTCTTGCTTTCGCCATAGAAGAATGCCATAAAAGAGGGATGGAGATTCACGCTTGGGTGGTAACCATACCCGTGGGCAGACCAACGGGAACAGGATATAAAGCTCTGAAAAAGAAGCACCCGGAACTACTGATGAAGGTGGGCGACGAGATGTTCATGCGGCCAGAGAAGGCTGCCACGGCGACATATATCGCAAACATATGCAGGGAGATAGCGAAAAACTACGACATCGACGGAATACACCTCGACTACATAAGATATCCGGAGAACCTGAAGCTGAACATCTCCCGTCAGCAGGCTCGGGCTAACATCTCAAACATAGTGAAAAGCATCCACGATGCCGTGAAAGCAGAGAAGCCATGGCTGAAGATGAGCTGTTCGCCTATCGGCAAACGAAACGACCTGAACAGATACAGGAGCCGGGGATGGAACGCTGAGGAGAAAGGTTGTCAGGATGTGGAAAAATGGATGAAAGAGGGATGGATGGACCAGATATACCCCATGATGTATTTCAGAGGAGACAACTTCTTCCCCTTTGCTGCCGACTGGAAGGAGCGAAGCCACGGAAAGACGGTAAGCGCCGGACTGGGAATCTACTTCATGTCGCCACGCGAAGCCAACTGGCCCATCGATGACATAACGAGGGAGATGAATGTCTGCCGGCAGATGGGAATCGGAACAGCAATGTTCCGCAACAAATTCTTCACCGACAACACTAAAGGGATTTTCGACTTCACTGCCAACGAGATGTATTCCCACCCTGCCCTCGTGCCTGAAATGACATGGTATGAACATAAGGCACCGGAGGCTCCTACAGATCTGAGAATCAGCAAAGGAAACGGTGTCGACCACATTTCATGGAACAGACAACCTGCCGACGGAGACAACATATATTATAATGTATATGGCAGCGACGTAGCGCCGGTCGACATCACTGACTCAAGGAATATCATTGCAATGCGAGTGAAGAATCTGGGAGTGACTGTACCGGAATCTAACGTATTCAGACATTATGCCGTGACGGCAATGGACAGATACGGAAAGGAGAGCGCTGCTCTGCAATCCGACTGTGACCTGTCTGCCGAAGAGGGATTGCAGCACGCCATGCTGATAAGAAACGACGGCAATCGACTGGCATTGCCTTCAAAACCGTCTACTCTCGATGCTCAGTACGTGATTTTCGAAACCGCCACTGGGGTGGTTTTAACTACAAAAGCGTACAACAAGGAGATTTCCGTCAAAGACATTCCTGACGGCATGTACATCGTACGCTCTCTATCAAAGAAGGGCAAGACGCACAGAATCTGCTGGGCTTTCATAAAGAGACTGACTTTAGAATAGTGGCAGATTCAGTAATTGAAGGTTAGCGTTGGCTGAATTCTGAAAACAGAAATATGGATATTACAGCTGTTTAAGATATTACATAAAACGGCCTAATGCCCGATTGGGGTTAGAAGTCAATACTTTTATTTTATACATTCTATCAAGAATAAACATACTGCCCCAGAATACAGGAAAAGCGTTGGTTACCAAACAGGTCCAACGCTTTACATCCATTTACACTTAATCTTAAAATCTTATCAAAAGAATGTCATGTGTCAGCTGACAGAAACTTTGCGCACCACATTGCCCACTTTGACAATGTAGCATCCCTTGCGGAGATTCAGCTCATAAGTCTTGTCCACTCCGTCAACCTTTATCCGCTTGACAGGAGCTCCCGACACGTCGTAGATAGACAGAGTCTGACCATTAGCATTGGTAATACGCAATCGCGTCTGACCGTTACCGTCGGATATGACGCGAAGCGAAATGCCGCTCTTCTGGCCGTCATAGTCAGTCTCTATTATCTCAATAGCCGGATCGGCATGGGCTACCACCGGCATGCTCATAAACCCTAAGGCAAAAATGATATAATAAATCTTCCTCATAATCGATAACGTTTTAATTTCTGCAAAAATACAATTTATTTCAAAATAAAACAAGCCTGAAAGACATATTTTTACCTTACAACGATTAAAATACCCACAAATAATGATTTTTATGGCCAACGACATCATGGACAAATTATAATAATTACCTTTGCAACCATAAACAATATCACGACAAATGACTGATTTCATCATTGAAGAGGAAACAAGAAAAAGGATTATGTATCTCGCGGAGAAATACGAGACAAAGGATTTCCTGCCTGCCGACCCGAGTTCGTTCATGCACAAAGTGGAGGGCAAGGCAAACAGGGAAGCTATGGCTTTCATCGCTTCATGCCTTAGCTATGGATCGAGGAAACAGTTCTTTCCGAAGATACAGTTTCTGCTCGATGACGCAAGAGGTGATGTTGACCATTGGGTGCGCCACGGCGGATGGAAAACCTGTCTTCCCGACTCCACCGACTGCTATTACCGGCTGTACACCTGTCACGACATGTGCTGTCTGCTATCGGCATATCAAACGATGCTGACTGAATACGGAAGCATGAAGGAATACGTAAGGAGGAATGCATCCACGGGGTTAGAGGCGGTTGACGCCATCTGCCGCTTCTTCTCTGTCTATGGAGCAAGCAAGATTGTCCCTAAAAACACATCGTCGGCCTGCAAACGGGTGTGTATGTTCCTGCGATGGATGGTGCGCACGAACTCACCCGTAGACCTTGGTCTGTGGGCTGACATCATAGACCGCCGCAGTCTTATCATGCCGCTCGACACGCATGTGGTGCAGGAGGCACAACGCATGAATCTGCTGCAGAGCCGCACGGCATCAATGACCACCGCCCGCCGGCTTACAGACACCATGCTCAAGATATTCCCCGACGACCCGCTAAAAGGCGACTTCGCCCTATTCGGACTGGGAGTGGACGAAGGAAATGAATCCTGACCGAGCGGATAAGGCATAACATATCCTTTACGTAAAATTTACGTTGACTTTCCTATCCATCTATTATGCAATACCCAGGTTTTAGAAAGTACGCTTTATTAAACGTACGTTACACGTTCACATACAGGGATATTAATTTAGAAACGGCTACCCAATGATTGTATTGCGCCGACAATTATAAAATCGCATATCCCTACATGTGATCGATTGTTATGATTCAAAAGATGTATATTATTTTGAGCGAATCACAAGAGGGAGTCTACAACATTCGTCTTATACCACACAGCCGCCTGCGCCATCGTGTCCTTTAGGTCATTGATAATCTGCATGTGGTTGTCTTGGGTGATGGTAATATGCCGCTCGGGGTGTTGCCCGTCATGGTCGCCACTCGTCAAATGGATAATAAAGAATGTGCGGTCGGTATCATGGTGAGCCACCATTCCCCGCTCCTTCAGAATTGCCATCGTACTCTCAAAATCAGCCGGAGTAGTAGGCACCACCTGCAACACGCTCCAAGGATATTCCTGTGCCGTAAGGAGCGTGTGTCCTTGCTGCTGACTGAGTTGGAAGGAATGAACTGTCTTTGATGTTATCATACATTTTTATTTTTTTCGTGCTACAAAGTTACTGCTTTTCTATCTAAAATGTTTCTTCAAGGATATTATTTTTATTCAAGCTTCTGATTTAGGAAAAGACATTACCCCCCCCAATGACCGATTGAGGGTAAAGTCAAAGCAGACAACAAACACGCTTTTTATTCTGTCTAACCCTATAGTTTTCGTATCATATCTATATGACTTACGCATCGTATCTATATGACTTACGCCAGTACTCTTACAGAAATTACTGCAGTACTTACGTAAGAGTACTACAATACCTGGCGGAGAGTACTGGAACAAATTACAGCCTCTGGATAAAATTCTGACGCACGGAAGCGAGAAAGATTCCCCGCTTCGCTCGATTAATCGTATTTTTATGCTATATTTGCATAACACTTAGCTGCACTCGGCAAATTGAGAGTAAACTCTATTTGCACTCGTTTGCAAAGTATTTGCACAATATAATGGAGACAACGAAATTCAGAATGACAACGTACATTATGGAAATGTTTTCCGAACGTACTTATTTGTTGACTTTGAGCAATTCGGTAACTTTCCATTTGGGAATGGCTTAAGAAGCCGATAAAGATCATTTAAATATATATGGCGACAAAGGAAAATAAAGATAAAAGGAAAAGAAAAGCTACCGGCAAGAAGAAAGCCAAGGTTTCGCATATCATAAAGCCTGACAACCTTTCGATGGAAGAATGGCAGGTGAAGCTCAGAAGACAAATCGCTGAACCTGCCAAGCTAAAGATACGCTGTGTAGACGATGAGCTATGCCCCGGAGAATATCTCGTGGACAATCCTCTGACTGCAAATGAATACAAGGTGGTATACCGAGGTGCTAACAGCGAATGGAACTATTGCTCCTGCTGGGACTTCAAGACATCAAGGTTGGGAACATGCAAGCACATTGAAGCTGTGAAAAAATGGCTGGGGACGAGAAAGGAATATCGAGTTCACAGAGAGATTCCGCCATACACGTCGGTCTATCTTTCATACAGGGAAGAACGGTGCGTGAAGATACGCATCGGAGCGGACAACAAGGAAGAATATGAGAAGCTGGCAAAGGATTATTTCGACGAGGACTCTGTGTTGAAGGAGTCTGCCTTCTACACCTTCGGCGACTTCCTGAACCAGGCAAAGAGAATCAGCGACACATTCAGATGCTATAAAGATGCGACTGACTTCATACTTGACTTCAGGGCGAGAAAGGCAAGGAAGGATATCGTGGCGACTTACGGCGACGAAGAGCTTGACGCTCTGCTCAATGCCAATCTTTATCCCTATCAGAAAGAGGGAATACGCTTCGCAGCAAGAGCTGGCAAGGCTATTATCGCCGACGAGATGGGACTGGGCAAGACCATTCAGGCTATCGGAACTGCCGAACTGCTGAGGAAAGAGGGACTCATAGAGTCTGTACTCATACTCTGCCCCACTTCACTGAAATACCAATGGAGAAGCGAAATAAAGAAATTCACGGATGCTGACGTATACGTGATCGAAGGCGGACACTTGAAAAGGAAAGAGGCATACTGCCGTAAGGAGACATACAAGATTGTGTCGTACAACAGCGCATGCAACGACATCAGGATTCTCGGAAAACTACAGACCGACATGCTCATCATGGACGAGGTGCAACGGTTGAAGAACTGGAATACACAGATTTCGAGGGCGGCAAGGAAAATAGAATCCGACTATGCCGTCATCCTGTCTGGCACGCCGTTGGAGAACAAGCTCGACGAACTGTATTCCATAGTAGAGTTTGCAGACAACTTCCGACTCGCACCGTATTACAAGTTCAAGGAAGAACATATCGTGAGCGACGAGACTGGCAAGATATTAGGTTACAAGGGACTGAACAATATAGGAAAACAACTGAGCGACATTCTTATCAGACGGCGCAAGAAGGACGTGAAGCTGCAGATGCCAAGCAGGATTGACAAGAACCTCTTCGTGCCTATGACGAAAGAACAGATGGGTATGCACTCCGAATGGCAGAACCAGGTGAGAATGCTTGTCATGAAATGGCAGAAGCATCACTTCCTGTCGGAGAAAGACCGCAACAGGCTCCTGCTCCATCTTTCACAGATGAGGATGGTATGCGACAGCAGCTATATCCTGGACCAGAAGACGAGATACGACACCAAGGTGGACGAATGTATCAACCTCATCAGCGACATCGTTTGCGAGGAGGGAGAAAAGGTGGTGGTGTTCAGCCAATGGGAGCGGATGACCCGACTTGTGGCTAAGGAACTGAGAAAGAAAGGCATAGGCTTTGAGTATCTGCATGGAGGAGTGCCATCGGAAAAGAGGAAGGATATGGTGGACAACTTCACAAACAATGCCGAAAGTCGCATTTTCCTTTCCACCGATGCTGGAAGCACAGGACTGAATCTTCAGGTTGCAGCCACTATAATCAACATCGACCTGCCATGGAATCCGGCTGTGCTTGAGCAGCGCATAGGACGCATATACAGGTTGGGACAACAAAGCAACATACAGGTCATCAACCTTGTAGCACCCCACTCCATCGAGGAAACGATGGTGGGCAAGTTGAGGTTCAAGACATCCATGTTTGAAGGAGTGCTCGACAACGGAGAGGATTCCATCTTTGCCGACGACAACAAGTTCGGCAAAATCATGGAGACTGTCAGCAGCTTCGTATCGGAGGAGGAAAACAACACGCCGGATGAGAATGAGAACAACACAACCTCCACGGCAGAAGCTATTGTCGCAGCAGAAGAAAATGAGGAAGCCGCAAAAGAAAACAACACAACACCTGAAGAGGACTATAACACAGAATGCATGCCGCATAACGCAGAATACTTGTCTGACGGAAACGAAACAGACGACAGACAGACTGCCATGAACGAAACCTTTGACAACGAGCCAAACAAATCCCACAAAAAGGCACATCCTAAAGGACTTGTGGAACAAGGTATATCATTCCTATCCGGATTGGCTGAGACTCTGAAATCTCCCGTAGCAACGACAGCACTCGTTGATTCAATAACGGAGAAGGACGAGAAGACTGGAGAGACTTCGATTAAGATTCCTGTGGAAAGCAAGGAAACAGTAAAGAATCTGCTCAACTTGATTGGCAAGCTGTTTGCCCAATAACTTCTATCATCCGAAATCGGTCGTTAGCTATAGCTTGGAAAAGCAAAATAATATCTTTAATCTTGCTTTTCCAAGTTTTTTATATTACTTTTGCAACAGATAATATATTAGCTTTATATATCACAATATGGGAGAAACAAACAATATATTAGCTATACTCGACAATTACATTCATAACAATCCTGACGAGATAGCACACGACATGGCAAATGATTTCAGAAAGCGACGCATAGAGAAGAATCTCACGAGAGAACAAGTTGCCGAAGAGTCGGGCGTTGCCGTAAGCAACATAATCAGGTTTGAACAGAAGGGACTGATATCGCTAAAGAATCTTATATCCATAGCCATGACTCTCGGCTATACACACGAGATTAAGAACATCTTCTCCGAACCGAAATATCAGACAATGGAGGAACTGCAACAGATAAAACGAAACCAGAACAAAAAGAAAGCATACAGGAATGGAAAAGATTGACTCGCTGACAGTAAAATATCACGGCAGAAAGGTAGGAACCCTAACACTTTCTGCCGACAGGAAGACATGTATCTTTGAATACGACAAGACTTGGCTTCTCGACGGATTCAGCATCTCACCACTGGAGCTGCCACTGAAAAACGGACTTTTTACAGCAAAGCGCAATCCGTTTGGTGGTAATTTTGGTGTTTTCGAAGACAGTCTGCCAGACAGCTACGGACGCTATCTCATGCACAAAACCTTATTAAGACAAGGAATAAATGATTTCAATCTCTCTGTTTTGGACAGACTAAGTTTAGTTGGAAAGAACGGAATGGGTGCGCTGACATACGAACCTATAACAACAATTGAGAATGATGAAGAGATAACGGATTGGGACCTGCTACAGAAAAAAGCCCTCGAAGTATTAAGGGAGCAGCAGGATACAGATGCCGGACTTTTACTTTATAACAGCGGAAACAGCGGCGGATGCAGACCAAAAGCTATCTTCAGCGACAAAGACGGACATTGGCTGATAAAATTCCGACACACTTACGACCCACAAGATATGGGGCAGACTGAATTTTTATACAACGAAACGGCAAAGCGCTGCGGAATATCGGTGCCAGATTTCCGACTTGTTGACGGCAGGTATTTTGCCTCACGCCGTTTTGATTTGACCGACAACGGCGAAAAGATTCATACCGCCACAGCCGGAGGTCTGCTTTGCATTTCACTCTCAGCTCCTGTGCTTGACTACATCAATCTTCTGGCACTCACCGGCTATCTGACTCAATCCAAGGAGGATGTTGAAGAATTGTACCGTCGTATGGTATTCAACTATCTCACGGAGAACAAAGATGACCACTGCAAAAACTTCAGTTTCTTCGTCAGTTACGACACACTAAAGAAATGGCAATGGCATCTCGCTCCGGCATACGACTTGACACATTGTTCCGAAGGATACAATGGCGAACACGCCACGTCGGTCAACAATACAGGCCATCCCACCCTCTCTGACTTTATTGCCGTAGGCACAAAAAACAAGATATCACGCAAACGCTGCACCGAGATATTCGAGGAGGTAAAGGAGAATTGTGGGGAATTGCTGTATTGTGATATTGAGGAGAAATAGAAAGTTGCCTGATTTCTATGCGAAAGTTGCCTAATTCCTTGGAGAAATCAGGCAACTTTCCATTAATCATCCATATCTATTCTTGAAAAAGTTGGCTTTACAATCGTATCTTTCACATCCTCCCCAGCTTCCCAAAGATCCCAATTAAAATAATGAACAAGCACGGTGCCTTTTGCCAGCCCAGGTTCAGCAACCTCAAATCCTGATTGCCGAAACATTCCACATGTATTCAAATAATCACCATCAATCAAGTTTCTCCACTCACCGTTACGAAGAGTAAAAATTCTATAGTATCGCCATTGGCTGCAATCCCAAGTATGAAGATAACCGACCTCACATGTACCATTACCATCTAAATCCCCCTCATTTACCAATTTTGGAGGAGCATAATTAATACCATAGATTTCTATTTTGGGAATGTTTTTATTTGGAGATGCAATGTAATACCTACAGCCATGCCCAATAGACAACAAACCAAAGTCTTCCACGACTTTTTCTACATACAAGATGTCTATCCCCTTGCCTGTAAAATTGCCCACAATGGCATCTTGCTCATCATGAGCGTCTATAGTTTGAATAGAGCGCCAAGTAATAGGTTCTGAATATTGAGCTTCAATCCATGGGTTCTCTTTTATAGAAGTTTTGTTATCATTGCAAGCAAATAAAAATATCAAAAGAAAAAACGGAACAAGATATTTCATAATTCTAATCTTTTACGGTTAATATTGTATCAGCAAAGGCTATCATCAACGATATGATTATTGCTATCGTAATGACAATGCCGGAATAAAAACATATCTTTGCGAACATATTTTCTCGTTTGAATAATGCCGCCACAAAAAAACAACCCAATAATCAAGGGCATCAATATTACAAAAAGCACTACATTAGCAGTACCGTATGTCACGCCCCAATTATTTGCCAACACCGTCATTACCGCTATGCAAAAGTTGCAAAAAAGATCAAAGTCATTTTTCACGACGCAAGGGTCTGAAATCAGAGCGGACAAAAACATATTACTCATTTTTACTATCATCATGCTTTATTATTTGATTTCAACAAAGGAACAATCCCACTGCTCCCCAAAAGACTATAGCTTTTGACTTAATTATACAAGAACTACCCATCATCACTTAAAATTTTACTTTGCAATTCTTCTATTATTCTGTATAACTCTGAAATTTTCTTTCGAAGTTCTGCTTCAACAGCATCTTTCCTAAAGATTATTCCAAGGAGTTCAAACTTGGACAATTCACGCAGTTTCTTTACTTTTTGCTCATCCATAATAAATAATTTTAATCTATATTCCAATAAGCATCTGGATCACCATCAAAAATTGTATCTATATCATCATCAGAGTACCCCATTTCATCTTGGGCATAAGAGCCTTTATATCTGTCATATGTTGGTTCTTCATACTCCTCTTGCAATACATATTCATCATCTTGGTCTTCACAAAAATCAATGTCCTCACCAATATGTCTCATTATGGATGCGGTAATAGGAAACTTTGTAAATAATATCTTTATTTGCTCAAGAGCAAGTTCACTCATTCCAAAATTTGGAATAGTATCAACACACCACATTATATACGTAGGATCGTCTGCAATAACATCACACAACAATTGATTATTATGTCTGCCAAAGCCGAATGTTGAGCCTATATCATAAAAATAATATTTAGAACTATTCATCATTATCTGTTTCCGCCATTATGTAAATATCTTCAGGGTCAAATAAAGAATAGCATGGCTTACCTGTTACAATATTGGTATATGCACATAAGCACAAAAAATTATTACTAATAACTTTATAATCACCGTATGTCCTTGTTGATACAAAATCACTTGCAGAAGTCTTATATTCAAGAAAACCATCAGCATTTTTAATCAATTTGTCTGGAACATAATTTGGAGAAGACTTAACTTGTTTCAATATATTCCTTATTTTAGAAGATAGAACATTCTTTATCTTAGTTTCTGTAAGTTCTTCAGTCTCTATATAATGAAAATATTCCCAAAAACCTTTTATGCCATATGGAGTAATCAATTTCCTTTGAATTAAGAAAATCTCACTTTCTTTTGCCAAACGTATTTTTTTCATAACCGGAAATGTTTTTTCAATCCCTGGCACACTTATTCGATAAGGCGTAAAAAAAATGGCGCCGTTCATATCAATTCTTGGATTATAGAACTCCAATGAATCCAATTCATTGTATGGTATAAAGCCCACAAGAGTCATCGGTGAATTAAATGTTTCGGAACAAACATTTAACTTAACGTCAAGTTTTCCTTTTTTCAAAAGCAATTTAGCAACGCTATTTTCTGACAGAAATTTATTCATAATGAAAACATTTATTTACTGAATATCCAAAAAATTCCCATAGAACTCTACTATTCTTAATGGAGACATCAAAGCAAACCTTATACAGGTCATATTGTTAAAAACATTACACACTACAGGTTCATTTGGATCATCCCAACTAAATGAATCCGGTATACGTCCATATTGTATTCTATCCTCCAAAATATCTCCACATTGGCTACCGAATATTGGAAGTCCAAATCTACTATTAATGCCAGCAGGAACATCATCCAACAATCCAAAAGCAATAGTTGAACCATTTAGTACTTTAGCTACAATAGTTGTATCGACAGAGCCTTTTCTTGTACATACACCATTTGCATACTCTTCAAAACTATGAGCTTTGAAAATAAAATTCTTATTGTAAGCCTGATTCATGAGTTATGACATTAAAAATTATTTTCAATATATAAGACCTCCTCACACATTTCTCTTAATTTAGGAGAAATTACATTATCGTAATCATAATAGAATACATTTTCTGTTTTAAGACCATCCAATATACCACTGGCCATATACTTCACATTTGCTGCAAACATCATAATATATGTTGTTGTATCATTACTATCCATACCTAAATCTTCAAATTTACCATAATGGTAATGAAGGAATAGGTAAACTATCGGATATTTAAACATATTGTACGCCGATAATGCCTCTGATGCGGATTTAGCACCTTCTTCACGCAGGAGTTGCACTGACAAAGCCTTTGCGTAGTTTACTACAGTATTATACAATTTCACATACTCCTCTTTTGTCCACTGACTTTTACGCCCCATATTAATTCCTTCTGCCATAATTATTTTAATTGTTTAAATAATAAATATTGTTGATTTGTTTCTTTTAGATATTGATACAATATGTCTAATGTATCTGAAATTTCATTATTATACTGTACTTCTTCGTTTTTATATAAACGTTGAATTACACCCAAAGAAATTGTACATAACTGACTTAAATATGGAGCAAACACCATATTATTTACTATACTTAAGTCAAATGCCCCATGAAGCAATGTTCCAATCATTTTCGTCATAAGAACATCTTTGTCACAATTAGATACGTCCTTATATTTTTCACAAAAATGAACCAATCCATTTGAATAACTATAACAATTCCAATTGTCACGCTTAAGATATATTTTTTCAAGCAGAAAAAATAACTCATCCCAAGACTCTGGCTCAGGAGTTACATCAAAAGCATCACTAAGTCCTCTACTACACAGACTTCTTTCAGAATCATAGTTCTTTAGTTCAATATCATTATATGTCGCTCTAAAGCGTAAATATTTGTGTCCTTCATAACCAAAATTACTCTCTATTCTAAAAGAGAATGTAGAATTAGGAACTATAATATTTTTTGTTTTTTTCCAACCTACATCATTATATGACGTGAACAGTACATCATCATTACTTTTAACTGAATGACAATGATAAAGTTCTTTATTTTCATTATTATAACATAAATGCATAATACTTCGTTCTAATTATTTAAAATAATCTAATGCTGAAATAATTGAAGGTTGAAAACCCATTGGGGTTCTATTGTATATCGTTATAAATAAATAACTTGCAAAATATTCTTTTGCCATAATCAAAACCTCCAATTCAAGGCTTTCTGTTAGAGCCGTTCCGCAAACAACATGACGAACTTTAACCAATGCAGAGGTCATCATCATAAGATCTGTATCTATTATGCGACCATATTTTTTATAGTATCCATCCAAGAAATACCAGAAACCATATTATCATATGCCTGCTGAACTTTTTCAATATAAAAATCAACATCTGTTGCATTCTGACATCTTTGATTCAATGACACAATATAGTTATCGTAAATTATGCACCTATCTCCCTCCGGAGAGACAACTGTATCTGCATAAAGAACTTTTGAAGTACCATTCAATGGAATATTAATCAGAAGTTTACCACTATTAGTATATTGATACGAAACTTTTCTCATAACAACAAATATTAACAAATTTATATTTTCCAAAAACAACCCTGCTATAAAGTATAGCACATCTATTTAGGAAATAAGAATCTCCTGCCCCCACGAAGAATATTAACAATCATATTTCTCACCGCCAATACAAAATAAGCGCAGGAGCCATACCCGAAACCTATCCTTCCGACCGAGGCCTTCGCATTGCCTGTCAAACGTAAGAATAAGTAGCTGGTATAGTCCTGCGCCATGCGTATATATGATTCAGACGCTCCTCCCCTCCGTTCAATACCATCACTCCTACTGGAGAATGACAGTATTGAAATAGAGGGGATGCGTATGCTCATGTACACATCCCAGGACATTTACAGCTCCTCTCTGTTCTTTACGTCGACATTGAAAGTTGCGAAGTTTCGGTCAGCAAGAACAAAGCGCAAGAGTAAACGCCTTTTCCGTATTGTCGTTTCACGAAAGTGAAAGGAAGTAGCAATTTTTCTCTCCTGCTCCCCACTCCACTCTGTGATGTGGCAAATTTACTGAATTATTTCAGAAACCGCAAACATTTAAATAAAAAAACTCATGCTCAGCAATTTGAAAGTAAACTTTCATTGCTCTCGCTTAATCGTTTCTTTCAAGCACAACTTTTCAGTCGTTCCTGTAAATTCTTGCGGCAAAGGTAAGGAAACTAAACTAACGAAGCAAAGAATTTGGCTTCGCAAGGCTTGCGGAAATATTGTTTCTTACATTTGTACCAGACTTCAAAGCATTTCCCTTTTGTTGTAATTTTTGAGCAGCTCTACGGGTCTGCTCCCTTTTCATTGGCTCTGACCTTGATTCTTTATAAGTATTAGGCATAATACTCTCCATTAACGGACTTATCATACCACCCTGTCTAAAATAAAAATAGTTACTGTTACGAGCATCATACCGTCTCTTGTCAAATTGCATCTGACCTTTTTTATTTTTGAACATCACTCTTGACTCTCGCTGTATGCCATTCAGGTCACCTTTAGCAACTGATTGCAATAGTTTAGGATAACCACCAAGTGAACCAACTTGATAACGGAGGTCTGCCAAACCTTCTTTTATTTGAGGAGAAACCGTATCAGGATAATTAGTATATCTCCTCAAAGCTGTATCTACCTTTCTCAAATGCTCATTGACACGTTTATTAAGTTCTTGGTTCATACGCTGAGGAGTAAGTCCACGTTGTGCCTCTCTCCTAAACGCAGCCGTTTGTTTAGACATATCAATACCTGCACCAATATCTGTATTACCATTAGCTGTTACAAACGGATAATACAGACCATTAACAAAGCCACGACGTTGAGGATTTTCAAACTGCCACAAATTTTTAACTACCCTTTGAGGGTCAGGTCTTGGTTTAGACAGAAGGACTTTTCGGCCGTCTAAAGTATACCTATACGTAAATCCATTACAACTTGCAACACCTGAAAATGGTTTATCTGAATTAGGACTAAACCATTGACCATTTCTTTTTATCAAAATAAATCTCTTCATAAACAATCATTTTTTATTCTACTGGAGATAAATCAACACCATTAAGTCTATCAGCATGTGGACCAACCCATTTCTGCTGAACAGAATCATAATAGTCTTGTTCTTCAATTTCTACAACATCAACAGAATCCCAATTAAGGGTATCCAACCCACTTGTTGAAACTCTATCTACTTTATCATTAAACTCACAAGCAGTAATTGCAAGTAAGCCATTGAATATTATCACAATTTTTTTCATTTTTTGTTTTCATTATATTTACCCTCTCAGTCATAATTGAGGATTAAACATATGACGGTGTTATGACCACCGACTCCTATAATAAAGAGATTCACCAACTCCATCTGCATAATTACAGTTACCAGGAATTCAAGTTCAGTTTTTAGAGCATCATCGCCTTCAACATCATCTTAAGCACAAGGCTTATTAGCAAGATAATTAGCTGCTCAAACTTGAGAACTCTATCAACTGTTGTTGACTGATACAAATATATAAATTGCGAATTATAAACCAAAGAATTTAAAAAGAAAAATAAAAGATTCTGACTCCACAAGGCTTGCGGAAATTAATTTTACTACACTCATGCATATCAATACAAATAAATGTTGTAACTTAGCCACAAAATTCAAACAACATACATTAAATAGATATGGCTCATCAAATTTTCAGAATAAAGAAAGCATTTACAGTAAAAGACGCTCCAGAGATTATGAAACAGAACTGTTTGATTTTCATGGAGAGCGGTCATAACAGGGTGGCTAACAATATAATACAAAGGAATGAAGGTTACATCAGAGAAAAGATGAGCCATATGGTAGAAAAGCAATTTGGAGAATATGACATAAAGGAACCGGCACAATTCATATATATGCCTGAACTCGCACAGGAAAGGGAGAAGAAAATCAGATACTACGCTCCGGCATATAACATATTAGCACCGGTTCCAGCATTACCGACCAATGCACTTGCCATGTTTCTTAACTACGGAAACATTTCACCTTGCTTCTTCAGATACGAAGGATGGACAAAAGATAAAGACAATAACAGTATAAATCCCGTATTTTCCATTTACTTCTTCTGTTGCGACACTATGGAAGATGGTCCCGCCATGATTGACCACCTGTTTTCAATATATGATGATATAGACAAGAAGAAAAGAGAAGAGGAAAAGAGACTGGCAGAAATAGAAGAGCAAATGGCCTTTGCATGCAATAGTCCTGAAGATAATGGGGATAGATTTTGTCGCATTCCAGATAACCCTTCACTTGCAGCTTTTCTTTCATTTAACGCGGACACAACTGCTGACGAGAGATTCGATTATGATACGCAACAGCTAATGAAAGAAGTCAGGGAGAAAATAAATCAACTACGTCTCAATGGTGTGGACGAATGGATTATCCAGCAGCTTGCCCTGCCTCATAACAGGCTCAGCAGACTTGTCGTGACGAAAGACTTTAAAATTATCCTGCCAGACTACAACTATATGGAAATTAAGATGGAACCGATTGTAAAATCTGTCTTTCTGTTGTTCTTGGAAAACGAAGACGGAATTCCTTTCAAATGTCTTTCCGACTACAGAGAGCGACTTACTACTATCTATAATAAGGTGAAGGAATATACAAACGACGGTACAAGGCTCTCTGCTGACAGGGTGTGGCAGACAATCTATAACCTGACCAACCCTCTATCAAACTCCATAAACGAAAAATGTACAAGAATCAAAGAGGCTTTCCTTTCACAGTTTGACGAACATCTCGCCAACTATTATTATATAACGGGGAAGCGTGGGGAAGCAAAGAAAATCGCTCTACCAAGAAAATTGATTGAAATACAATGCGAATTGAAATATTCGATTGACAACACTACAAAACACAGAAAATGCCACCTTAGCTTCAACTGCTAAAGTGGCATATTTATTTGGAATCGCTTGATTTATTCTATAACAACGAGTGGAGTATCCTCCATCACGCTCTCACCGACCTGAACAAGAACGGCTGTCACCTTGCCAGCCTTCTCTGCCTCAAGGTTGTTTGCCATCTTCATTGCCTCAAGTACGACAACGGTATCACCAACAGCAACTTCGTCGCCAACAGCAACGTTGATCTCTCTTACTACTCCAGGCAGTGGTGCCTTCAGAGCATTGTTGGTGTTCACTGTTGCAGCAGAAGCTGAAGAAGACTCTGCCGCAGGCTGTGGCTGGGCAACAGGCTTTACTACAACCTTCTTCTTCTCTGGCTCTGGCTCCTTCTCCATCTCAACACTATAGTTCTCGCCATTTACAGCGACGGTGGCAATATTCTCAACGATGTCAACAATCTGGACATCATACTTGTTGCCATTGATAGTATATTTGTATTCTTTCATCTCTGTGTAATTATTTTTGAGGTTTGTTAGTCATGCGCAGCAGATGAGACTCCCAATCAGAGTGTCTCTCCTTGATTGTGATAACGCCAGGCTCCTTGTCATGCACATTGTTTCCTTTGAACTCATGCAATGCCAACGCTATCGCTGCATATACCTCATTATTTGTTTTTCCCATACTATATACTCTATTTGTAATTATCCGCCACGGAAACATAACAGCTCCGTGGCAGATAAAGATTTCAAATTACATAGGAATATTTCCGTGCTTCTTAGCAGGCAGGTTGTCACGCTTAGTAGCAAGCTGTGCCAAACCGCGGCAGATGCGGAAACGAGTGTTGCGAGGCTCAATCACATCATCAATGTAGCCATACTTGGCTGCCTGATATGGATTAGCGAACATCTCGGTGTACTCCTCTTCCTTCTCTGCAAGGAATGCCTTAGGATCCTCATGAGTCTTTGCCTCCTTGGCACAAAGCACAGAAACGGCACCGCTAGCACCCATAACGGCAATCTCCGCTGATGGCCATGCATAGTTGAGGTCTGTACGGAGCTGCTTGCAACCCATAACAATATGGCTACCACCATAACTCTTACGCAATGTAACGGTGATCTTTGGCACTGTAGCCTCTCCGTAAGCATAAAGCAACTTTGCTCCGTGGAGGATAACAGCATTGTACTCCTGACCTGTACCTGGCAAGAATCCTGGCACGTCAACGAGGCTGACGATTGGAATATTGAAAGCGTCGCAGAAACGAACGAAACGAGCACCCTTGCGGCTTGCATTAACGTCAAGTACACCTGCATAGCATGATGGCTGGTTGGCTACGACACCAACGCTCTGTCCGTTGAAGCGGGCGAAACCAACGATGATGTTCTTTGCGAACTTAGGCTGAACTTCAAAAAATTCGCCATTGTCAACAATTGCTCCGATAACCTTATACATGTCGTATGCCATGTTAGGATCGTCAGGAATGATGTCGTTGAGAGAATCCTCCATACGGTTGATAGGATCTGTGCACTCCTTACGTGGAGCCTCCTCCATATTGTTAGAAGGAATGTAGCTCAAGAGTGTCTTGATCATCTCCATAGCCTCTTCCTCTGTAGCTGCTGTGAAGTGAGTCACACCACTCTTTGTAGAGTGTACGCTTGCACCACCGAGGTGCTCCTGGTCGATATCCTCACCCGTAACAGTCTTCACAACCTTAGGACCAGTCAAGAACATGTATGATGTGTTCTCCATCATAAGAGTGAAGTCAGTCAATGCTGGAGAATAAACAGAACCTCCGGCACAAGGACCGAAGATACCACTAATCTGCGGAATTACACCTGAAGCAAGGATGTTACGCTCGAAAATCTCAGCATATCCTGCCAATGCGTTGATTCCCTCCTGGATACGTGCGCCACCGGAGTCGTTGATACCGATTACCGGTGCACCCATCTTCATACCCATATCCATGACCTTGCAGATCTTCTGAGCCATAGTCTCTGAGAGAGATCCACCATTTACGGTGAAGTCCTGAGCGAAGATGTATACTAGACGACCATCGATAGTTCCGCTTCCGGCTACAACACCGTCACCGAGGAACTGCTTCTTCTCCATACCGAAATTGGTACAACGATGAAGCTTGAACATGTCAAACTCCTCAAAGCTGCCCTCATCAAGGAGCATGTCGATGCGCTCACGCGCTGTATATTTTCCACGAGCGTGCTGCTTCTCGATGGCTTTTTCTCCGCCACCCAAGCGAGCTTCTTCACGCTTAGCGATCAATTGCTTGATTTTCTCTAATTGCTTACTCATAATTAATTTATAATTATTAAAAAACTGTTCTTTACCTTTTTAGTGCTCGCACAATTCTGTGAGAATTCCGCATGTTGATTTAGGATGCAAGAAAGCGATATTCAAGTTCTCAGCTCCCTTACGAGGAGCCTTGTCGATAAGACGTACTCCCTTTCCATCACACTCTGCCAATGCATTTGCCACGCCATCCTCAATGCAGAAAGCAACGTGGTGAACACCATGATTGCCCTTGTCGAGCCATTTCTGGATAGTACTGTCTGGAGATGTCGGCTCCAGCAATTCCAGCTTAACCTCACCACACTTCAAAAAAGCTGTCTTCACCTTCTGATCCGCAACCTCTTCTACTGCGTAGCACTCAAGTCCCAAAACGTCTTTGAAATACGGAAGAGCTTCCTCAATGCTCGGAACTGCTATTCCTAAATGTTCGATGTGTGAAATTTTCATATTATTATTGTTATAATTAATATTGCAAAGTTACATATTTTATTTCTACCACACAATCTTTTGCCGTTTTTTACATTTATTCAAGACTTTTTTTCTACGGCAATTGTCAATATGTAAGATTGAGTTGACAGATATGACATTTCAACAGTAATACCGCGCTTTAAATTATCTATTGTAAACCGTCCCTCAAGATTTCCATCATTGCGTATGCCATGCGTCCGCATCTCCTGAAATGCCAGCCTGTCATCGCTATGCAGCTTATACAGTGTTTCTTTTGCACACCAGCACAAAAGAAGTTCTTTCACTGTTGTCAGCGATTCATCCTCGCGCAAGAAACGTCTGGCTATCCGCATCACCCTGTCGTTCATGTATTCCATATCAACAGCAACGTTATGTTTTTTCGAAACAATGACAACGGCATACCCCCTGGTATGACTGATGCCGATTTCATAACCGTTGTCAAGAAACGGGCGTCCGGCATCGTTATGTTCCACAGGTACAGCCTGACCAAACATACTCTCAAGCAAAGCTGCTACAGTCAAACGCTCAAGGCGTCGAGTCTGCGACTTCATAAATGAGATGTCTGGCAGCAGACTATAAAGCGAAGGATTGGCATGCAGAATTTCGTCCTCGCTCTCATCCATACGCCACAAGCCAACTTGCACATCACTGGGCGTTGTTATACTAAGTGGAATTCTTGGCATAATCAGTATTATGGATTACTGTTTTTCATCACCTTTCACTTCTTTAGCGTCACGCAAAATGACCTTCAGAGTGGCGATGCGGCGCTCCTTGACATCCAACACCTCGAAGACGAAGTTTGAATGTTCAAATTTTTCATGCACCTTAGGGAAATCCCCCTTCATCTCCAACACTAGACCAGCAAGGGTATCAGCCTCACCTTCAACGTCTGAGAATTCATCATCAGGGACATTCAATATCCTGCAGAAATCACTCAAGGGGGTCTTGCCATCAAATATGAATGTATTGTTGTTTATCCGTCTGTAGGTTTTCTCATCTTCATCATATTCATCGCGAATCTCACCTACGATTTCCTCCAGCACGTCTTCTAGAGTCACAATGCCACTGGTTCCACCGAATTCATCAACCACTATAGCAATGTGTATTCGGTTATTCTGGAACTCCCTCAACAAATCATCAATTTTCTTGGTCTCAGGAACGAAATAAGGTGGACGGATGAGACTCTGCCACCTGAAACTGTCCGGTTTTCCGATATGCAACAGAAGATCCTTGATATACAAAACACCACGAATATTATCTGTATTATCCTGATATACTGGTATCCTACTGTAGTTATTATCCACGATGCTACTAATGACCTTGGAGAACGGTGACTTTATATCAATGTCAACTACATCCTTACGACTTGTCATGATCTCCTTCACCGTCTCGTCTCCAAAACGTATGATACCCTGAAGCATACTCTTCTCATCCTTAATGTCATCTTTGTCAGTGAGTTCCAGAGCCTGCCCGAGTTCATCAACGCTCAGAACATGATTTTCCTTCTGCAAAAGACTATCGGCAAGCACACGACTTCTCAACAATATGTTTTCTATCGGCCAGAACATCTTTCTTGCCACCAAGACACCACCCACGGCACGACGGCAGAACTGCAATGCATTCTGACGAGCAAAGACCTTAGGCATTATCTCACCGAAAAGAAGCAACAGAAAAGTCAAAAGTACTGTTATGCAAACGAACTGCAACCAATAGGCGTTGCCAAAATCAATCAACGACCCAAAAACATAGTTGCAAAGCATAATGATGGTTACATTCACGAAATTGTTTGCCACCAATATCGTGGCAAGCGTACGCTCACTGTCCTTACGGAGCTTGTCTATCCCCAAATCTTTCGGATTCTTCTCCGTGTCCATTTCATTGAGATCCGAAGGAGTAAGACTAAAAAACGCTATCTCAGAACCGCTTGCAAAGGCAGAAGCGCCTAATAAGACAACAGCAAGTAAAGAAGCAATTACCACCCCTAACGTAGGGGGATTAAAGGAAACCTCCTCAAAAGCCTGCTGTAAAAATGATATATCCAATTTTACTAAAATTTAATCAGTTTCATAAAGCCCAAAGGAACAACGCTCTATCAACCAACGCCAGCACATCAGAATGGCGCGTCAGTTTCAGCATTATCATCCTTCACAGCATCTTCAGTTGACGTTTTGGCGCCACCTGCATCCTCCAAAGGACGGACAGAAGACTTTGCCGTCAACATTTCCATATTGTCAACATAGATTTCCGTCACATATTTTTTTTCTCCCTTTTGCCCTGCATACGAACGAGTTCGTATTTTTCCTTCTACAAAAAGCTTGTCACCCTTGTGGACATATTTCTCAACAACCTTTGCCAAATTCCGATAAAAGACGAGATTATGCCACTCTGTTCTATCTGGAACCTGAGTTCCATTCTGCAACGTGTAACCACGCTCTGTAGTAGCAAGAGACAATGTTGCCACAGCCTGATCACGGTCATAATACCTGACATCAGGTTCCTTGCCCACATTACCAATCAACATCACTTTATTCATAGACAGAAATTTAAAACTTATTCAATAAAATAAATCAAAACACAAAGACCAGATCATTTCCAAAGTCCAAGGAATGTAAACTTGAAGTTCTTTCCTTTAGAAGACGGGAACTGGCTCCTGCTATCAACTCGGCCTTTCAGATACTCAACAATACGATTGTAACAATCCAAACCGGAATTAGCCTTACAAGCTGCCACAAAATGAGTATCACGATATTCATGTTTTCCCGTTCCAGGTATCATTACGACACGCTTGAAATCAAGAGTTCCCTGATACCACCCCTGCTTCTGTTCAGAAAGGCGGGTTGCAGCAGTAGGAACAAATTCCCTCTGGTCACTACTCGTCGCGGCACCAGCATTTGAACGCAGAGCCTTCTTCTGTTTGAAGTCAAGCATCGTTGCAGCTTCAGTTTTTATAATAATGAAATAAACCCTTGGACGAATCTTGTAACGTTTAGGATAAAATACATCACTTTCAACATAGTCCCTAATGTCAGCTTCCAAATCCGCATTCATACCAATTTCCTGAATAGATGCCAAAAAGTCTATCGCATCATCAACATTATGAACTAATGTTTCTCTATCAAAGTATCGTAAATATAAATTCATGTGCTTTCTGTATTTTTCAAAAGAGAAAAAAAAGAGCGGAAAACGGGACTCGGACCCGCGACCCCAACCTTGGCAAGGTTGTGCTCTACCAACTGAGCTATTTCCGCAATAAAAATATAATAATAAATGTGAAGAGGAGGAGACTCGAACTCCCACGTCACAATTGACACTACCCCCTCAAAGTAGCGCGTCTACCAATTCCGCCACCTCTCCAACATTTAACCATTTCAAATAACAGTGCCCAGAACAGGACTCGAACCTGCACGTTGTGAAACACACGCACCTGAAACGTGCGCGTCTACCAATTCCGCCACCTGGGCTTTAAAATGCGCTATTCAAAATGTTGAGCGGAAAACGGGACTCGGACCCGCGACCCCAACCTTGGCAAGGTTGTGCTCTACCAACTGAGCTATTTCCGCTTTTTCCATTACTTTGTTGTTGTAATGTGCATTTCTCTAAATGCGGTTGCAAAGGTAAGGAGTTTTTGAATAAGCTCCAAATATTTCCATGTTTTTTTTCTAAAAAAGTTGTTTTTTACAGTTATTTTTACATATTTGGGCTAATTCATCCTGTTTTTATAGTCTTCATAGCCAAATTCGCGCAAAATTTGCAATTTGCCATTTTCTTTCAAAATTGCGATTGAAGGATGAGAAACACCATTAAACATGTTCGTTTTAACGGTAGTATAATGTATCATATCTTCAAAAATCAGACTCTCTCCTACTTTCAATTCATGGTCAAACAACCATTTTCCCATGAAATCCCCTGAAAGACAACTGTTGCCTCCGAGCCTATATATATAAGGTGAAGTGATTTTCTCATTTTCTGAAGCAGTCTGATCATCCAAAATTTCAGCACCTCGTACTACCGGCATGTATGGCATCTCCAAGCAATCTGGCATATGGCAAGTAAAACTAACATTAAGAATTGCCGTCTTTATGCCAAAATTCTCCACGACATCCACAATTTGGGCAACCAACGGTCCGGTCTGCCACGCAAAAGCACTACCAGGTTCCATCACAACTTTCAGATGCGGATAACGCTTTCTGAAACTTTTCAATGTATCTATCAACAATTCTACGTCATAATCTTTTCTCGTCATCAAATGACCTCCACCAAAATTTATCCATTTGATCTGGCCGAACCATTTTGAGAATTTCTCCTCAATATGCTCCAATGTGCGTACAAACACATCAGCGCCACTCTCACAATGACAATGACAGTGGAAGCCCTCGATAAATTCAGGAAGTACATCTGGAAGATCTGAAGCCAGCACACCAAATCTGGAACCTTTGGCACAAGGATTATAAAGCTCCGTTTCTATTTCCGAATATTCCGGATTAACCCTCAATCCTATGCTCAGCCCTGGATTAGTATCCTTTGCAAGTTTTGCAAAGCGCCCAAATTGCGACAAGCTGTTGAAAGTAAGATGACTTGACATTCTGGCAATATCTTCAATTTCATAATCCGTATAAGCAGGAGAATAAGTGTGGGCTGGTGCTCCAAACTCCTCATACGCCAACCTCGCCTCGGCATAAGAACTGGCAGTCGTAGAATTAATGTATTCCCTGAAAATCGGGAAAGTTTTCCAAAGTGCGAATGCCTTGAAAGCCAAAATAATATCTACTCCTGCTCTGTCAGCAACAGACTTTATCAAAGACAGATTCCTGCGCAAAAGTCTTTCCTCAACAACAAACATCGGTTTGTTCAAACCTTCTAAAACGTCGATTTTCTTATCCATTTTATCTTACACATCAATTTAAAATCAAAAATATAGTGCAAAGATAAAGTTTTATAGTTGCAAAATTGTATTATTAGGATAAAATTCATACTTTTGCAACACTAAAGTAAAAACGCAATGAAGCTTGTTATAATGACAAAGCCCACTTTTTTTGTGGAAGAGGACAAGATATTGACCACTCTCTTTGAGGAGGGGATGGACGACTTACATTTATACAAGCCACAATCCACCCCTATGTACTCGGAGCGCTTGCTGTCACTCTTGCCTGAAAATTATTACCGTAAGATAACCGTTCATGACCATTACTACCTTAAGAATGAGTACGGCCTTGGCAAGATACATATTGATTCCCCTTCGGAGCAATTGCCCTACGACTATAAAGGTAAATATAGCAGGACATGTACGGAATTGTCACAAATAAAGGATTTCAAGAAAAAATCAGAATATCTGTTTCTGAAATGCAACTTCCAAGACAATCCAGACATCAGAACCTGCGATGGCTTGTCGCTGAAAGAACTAGAATCAGCATCAAGCAATGGATTCATAGACAAAAGGATATATGCCTACGGTGAAACGAACTTAGATAATATTAAGATTGCAAAAGAATTAGGATTCGGAGGCGTAGTTATTTGCAATGATTTGTGGAACCGTTTCGACATCCACAAAGAAATCGACTATAAAAGGCTTATGGCGCATTTCGAAAAATTGCATAAAGCCACATCTTAATCATAAATCTAAAAAAAGAAAAATAACATAACTAACAAAATAAATAATAAAATGAGTGATAAAAACTCTTTCATGGTGTTCTCAGGTACAAATTCAAGGTACCTGGCAGAGAAAATCTGCCAAAGCTTAAAATGTCCACTTGGAAATCTTCTCATCACGAAATTCTCTGACGGAGAATTTGCAGTGTCATATGAGGAGTCAATCCGCGGTCGCGACGTATTTCTCGTTCAAAGCACTTTCCCAAACTCTGACAACTTGATGGAGCTGTTATTGATGATTGATGCTGCCAAGCGTGCTTCAGCAAAGACCATCAATGCTGTAATTCCTTATTTCGGATGGGCAAGACAAGACAGAAAAGACAAGCCACGTGTAAGCATCGGTGCCAAACTTGTTGCAGACTTGCTCAGCGTTGCAGGAATTGACAGACTGATAACAATGGATCTCCATGCTGACCAGATTCAGGGATTCTTTGATGTACCAGTAGACCACCTCTATGCTTCAGGTGTAATTCTCCCATATCTCCAGAGCCTACACCTTAAGGATATGGTAATTGCCTCTCCTGATGTAGGTGGAAGTAAAAGAGCTAACACTTATGCTAAATATCTCGGCTGTCCTCTGGTTCTGTGCAACAAGACACGTGCAAGAGCAAACGTTGTAGAAAGCATGCAGATTATCGGTGAAGTTAAAGACAAGAACGTAATTATAATCGACGACATGGTGGACACAGCAGGAACTATTACAAAAGCTGCAGATATCATGAAGCAAGCAGGTGCCAAGAGCGTCAGAGCTTGTGCATCACACTGTGTAATGAGTGGACCTGCAAGTGAGCGTGTTCAGGATTCTGCACTTGAGGAAATTGTATTCACCGACTCAATACCATACTCACAGCGTTGTGCTAAAGTAAAGCAGCTCTCAGTTGCTGACATGTTTGCTGAAACAATCACTAGAGTTATCAACAACGAAAGTATCAGTGATCAATATTTGGTATAAAGTATAAAAACAATATAACTTCTTATCCCCTATAGTATATTGCTATAGGGGATTTTTATTAGTACAAATAATTAATAAAGCCTGATAAAGCATATCAGAAAAACAAAAAATACGGTTGAATTATTACAAATAATTTTAAAACTGAAGGCTGCATACTAAATATACAAAAAACACATCAGCTTGTAATCAAAATTCAATAAAACCGTCAACCATCTGGTCCCATATTCGGAAGTGTCTATAATTCAGCCACTTCCGTCTGTTTCTGCATGCAAAAACCATCTGGTAATTGTCT
>JABLTN010007637.1_pt1 | contig 45287 bp, 31 predicted proteins | sample 7160141 | NCBI WGS metagenome assembly JABLTN01 (sample SAMN14651226, study PRJNA627086) | human gut metagenome | isolation source: feces | host: Homo sapiens | reverse complement strand
TCGTTGTGCGCAGACGCTACGCCCCGGCGCCCCGGCGCGGGTCGGGGCGCGGCGCCCTGGCTTTCTGTGCGTTTGCTTTGGCTTGAGCCCTCGTGGCTTTGGCGGTTGCCGACCCTGGTTGCTTCCGCGATCGCGCCGGAGCCAGTTGCTTCTGCGGTTGCCAATGCGGTCGTTTCCGCGATCACGCAGCGTCGTTTCTTCCGTGCACGTGCGAACAGCGGCGGCATTAGGCGTTTTAACGAAGATTCGCGCGAAGGTGCGCAAGCGCGGTAAAATTCAGATTTCAGCGATTTATCGGCTTTAATGCTGTGCCATACAAACGAAAGGTGCCCTATGTGCGGATTCGTCGGATTTACCGGTGATGTCGAAAACAAGGAGCAAGTGCTCACGAGCATGATGGACCGCATCGTCCACCGCGGTCCCGACATGGGCGATACGTTCTTCGCGCCGGGCGTGGCGTTGGGCTTCCGCCGCTTGTCGATTCTCGACCTTACGCCGGCGGGCTCCCAGCCCATGAGCAACGAAGACGGCAGCGTCGTCATCGTGTTCAACGGCGAAATTTACAACTTCATGGAACTTCGCGGCGAGCTCGAGGCGAAGGGCTACACCTTCCATTGCGGCGCCGACACCGAGTCGCTTCTGCATGGCTACGAGGAGTGGGGCGAGGAAATCGTCGACAAGCTTCGTGGCATGTATGCGTTCGTTATCTGGGATAAGAAGAAGAATCGCCTGTTCGGCGCTCGCGATATTTTCGGCATCAAGCCGTTTTATTACTCCGAGGCCGAAGATGGCAGCGGCTTGATGTTCGGCAGCGAGATCAAGAGCTTCCTCGCGCACCCGAAGTTCCACAAGGCCGTGAACCACAATGCGTTGCGTCCGTATCTCACGCTGCAGTTCTCCGCGACCGACGAAACGTTCTTCGAGGGCGTGTACAAGCTGCCGGCCGCGCATTGCTTCACTTACGACCTGGCCACCCATACGATGGATGTGCGCCGCTATTGGGATTGCGATTTCTCGGAAATCGACAAGCCGTTCGAGGAATATGTCGACGAGCTCGATGAAGTGGTGCATGAAAGCGTGGGCGCGCACCGCATCGCCGACGTGAAGGTGGGCAGCTTCCTTTCGGGCGGCGTCGATTCGAGCTACATCGCCGCATGTCTCATGCCCGACAAAACGTTCTCGGTCGGTTTCGATTACAACAAGTTCAACGAAACCAATTACGCCAAGGAACTTTCCGACAAGCTGGGCATCGAGAACTACCGCAAGATGATTTCTGCGGACGAGTTTTTCGAAGCCTTGCCCGAGATTCAGTACCACATGGACGAGCCGCAGTCGAATCTGTCGAGCGTGCCGCTGTGGTTCTTGGCGCAAATGGCTGCTGAGCAGGTTACGGTTGTGCTTTCGGGCGAAGGCGCCGACGAGATTTTCGGCGGCTATGCATGGTACGAGGACAACCCGTCGGTTGCGAAATACAAGCGCATGGTGCCGTTCGGCGTGCGCCGCGCGCTGGGCAAGACAGCGAAGCACATGCCGTATTTCAAGGGCCATAACTTCCTTATGAAGGGTGCCGAAATGGCCGAGGAATACTTCGTTGGCCAGGCGCTCGTGTGGCCTGAGCGCGAAGTCTCGAGCGTGCTGCGCCCCGAATACGACAAGGGTGAAGGCGCTTTCGAGCTTGCCGCGCCCATCTATGCGCGCGTTTCCGATAAGAGCGAGCTCATTCGCAAGCAGTACCTCGACATGAATATGTGGTTGCCGGGCGATATTCTGCTTAAGGCCGACAAGATGTGCATGGCGCACTCGCTTGAATTGCGTGTTCCGTTCCTTGATCGTCGTGTGATGGAATTTGCCGAGCATATTCCCGATCGCTATCGCGTGAATGAAAACGGCAATAAGCTCGTGCTGCGCCACGCCGCGAACAAGAGCCTGCCCGATGAGTGGGCGACGCGCCCGAAGGTCGGCTTCCCCGTGCCTATGATTTATTGGTTACGCGAAGAGAAGTGGTACAACTGGGTGAAGGAATACTTCACGGCGCCGTGGGCGAGTGAGTTCTTCGATTGCGACGTGCTTATGGGCTTGCTCGATGAGCACTACGAGGGCAAGGCGCAGAACCAACGCAAGATTTATACGCCGCTCGTGTTCCTTATTTGGTACAAGCGCTACTTCATCGACGAATAGCGAACGAAAGAAAGCCGCCCCGGGGCGGCTTTCTTGTTTGGGGTGGGCTGCGTGCGACGTTAGGCGCCCAGAACCTCGTGGGCAATGGCTGAGTCGCTCTTGATAGGCTCGAAGTTGTCACCGCGATGCTGCAGCTCTTCTTCGCCTTTGGCGAGAAATGCGATAACCGTGGGTTTGCCGCTTTCGTGGGCGACTTCCACGGCGCGCTTGAAGGCTTCTTCGCGGTCGTAGATGATTTCGTGCGCAACGCCTTCGGGGGTGTTGTTGGCCATCTCGGCGCAAATGTCTTCCACGCGATCGTGCGCAGGATCCTCTTCGGCGTAAATGAGCAGGTCGGCATAGGCGCCGGCGGTTTGCGGCAGCACTTCGCGGCGCTCGTACGCCTTGCCGCCCGGCGCGCCGAAAATGGCGATGATTTGCTGGCCTGGGTATTCCTTCTTCAACGACTTGAACAGCGTCTCGAACGAAAGCTTGTTGTGCGCGTAGTCGACAATAGCGGTGATGGGTTCGCTCGGCGAAGCGATGATTTCCATGCGGCCAGGCACGCGTACGTGCGAAAGGCCCTGCTCAATCGCGTTCCACCCGATGCCCAAAAGACGCGCGCACGCGATGGCGCACAACGCATTTTCGGCATTGAACAGGCCTGCGATGCTCAGCTTGACCGTGTGAGCGCTGGCCGAAGCATCTTCTTCGCCTGCCGCTGCGGCGAGTTTGGCGCTTTCTGCGATGTCGAATTCGATGCCGCCTTTGACCGTGCGCACGTTGCTGGCGACCAAATCGGCGCTGTCGCAGTCGACGCCGACGGTGAACAGCTGCGGGGCAGCTTTCGCGGCTGCCATGACCTCATCGACGTGTTCGGTGCCAAGGTTTACCACGGCGCATTCGCACTGGTCGAAAATGCGGAGCTTGCTTTCGAAATAATCTTCGAACGTGGGGTGCTCGGCGGGCGAAATATGGTCGCGGCCGATGTTGAGGAAGCAGGCGATGTTCAGGGTGAGCCCCAGCACGCGGTCGTATTTGAGCGCTTGACTGGAAACCTCCATGACCATATGGGCGCGGCCCGAAGCCACGGTATTGGAAAGGTGGCGCCACAAATCGGGCGATTCGGGCGTTGTGTTGCAGCTCTCGAATTCCTCGATGCCGTCGTCGGTTTCGATGGAGCCAAGAATCGAAGTGCTCACCTCGGCGGCGTCCATAATGGCGTGCAGCATGTACGAGGTTGTGGTTTTGCCTTTGGTGCCCGTGATGCCCACGATGTTCAGCCCGGTGCTCGGGTCGCCATAGGCGACCTTCGATGCCGTAGCCATGGCGCGGCGCACGTCGGCGGCCACGATTGCGGGGGTGCCTGCGGCTGCGGCGGCCAAGTCGGCGGGCGCGGTTAGTTTGCCCTGCTCGTCGAGCTCGCCCTGGCACAGATAGGCGGCGGCGCCGCTTGCGATGGCGCTTTCGAGAAACGCCGGCTTGAAGCCCGCGCCTTTGCAGATGAACAGGCATGTAGCGGCGGCCTTGCGCGAATCAATCGCGACGCCGCGAATTTCGGTGGATGAATCGCCCACGATTTCGCAGTCGGTGCCGTTGGCGCGAATCGCTTCGGCGATGGCTTGAAGTGAGACAAGGGGCGTGCCGCCAAAATCATTGGCCTGGGGCAGGGTGGTGCTCATGATGACTCCTTGTTTTCGGTGGTGCAGTTGCGAGCGCGTTCTTGGGGCGCGTCGGCTGCGGTTTTCGGGCGCTCTTTCGGTCCCGGTTTCTCGTGTGATAAATATTCCAGCATTGTAGTCTTCTTTTGCAGGTGGGCTTGCGCCGCGCCTCCGTATTCACGCCCAAGCCAGAATCACGACCTGCTAAATGCTCGTAGCGTTTAGCAGGTGTTGCCGGTTACGCGAAGATGAACCTGTTAAACGCTACGAGCATTTAGCAGGTTCTGGGGTTTACAATGGCCAGGTTTGAAGAATCGCCGATTCATTTTCGCGATACGGCATGCATAGAAAGATCCACTCATATGAACGCTTCCGAAAACACGTACGCCTACCCGAATGGCATCGCTGGCCCTGCTCCCGAGCCCGCTCCAGGTGACGATGCGGCCGACTCTCGCCTGCGTCGAATTATGGGCGATGATGGCATGGACCGCCTGGCGAACGCGACGGTCATGGTGCTGGGTTTGGGCGGCGTGGGCTCGAGCTGCGTTGAGGCGCTCGTGCGCGGCGGCGTGGGTCGTTTGGTGCTCATCGATCGCGATGTGGTGTCGCCGAGCAATGTGAATCGCCAGGTTATCGCGTTTCAGAGCACGATGGGTCGTCGAAAAATCGACGTGATGCGCGAAATGTGCCTGGATATTAACCCGAACGTGCATATCGTTACCAAGCACTCGTTCGTGCTCGCCGAGACTTTCGACGAGCTGTATGCCGAGTGCCTCGAAGAGTGCGACGGCCGTATCGATTTCGTTCTTGACTGCATCGACACTATTTCGACGAAAATTTTCATTGCGGAATTCGCGCAAAAGCATGGCTTGCGTTTGATAAGCGCCATGGGTGCCGCCAATAAGCTGCAGCCTGAATATTTGCGTGCGTCTGATTTGTACGAAACCGTGAACGACCCCATTTCGCGCATCATGCGCAAGGAATGCCGCAAGCGCGGTATCAAACATCTGCGCGTCGTGTATTCCTGTGAGCAGCCTGTGCCCGTGCCGGTGCGTGAAGGCGCTTCCCGCAGTGAGCGATCGAACTTGGGCACGGCATCGTACATGCCGCCCATGATGGGTCAAATGATCGCGGCTGAAACGCTTCGCGCCATCGCACACGTGGGGGAATTCGCCGACTAACGAGGGATGCAAGCTCCCTCGATGATAATTCGCGCCGTTGCGTCTGGGTTGTTTGCGCCCTTTGTCCTTTGAGTGGTATAACCTTATTGGGAAAAACGTGGGGGCGCGTGCATAAAAAGAGGGGGACGCTATGACGGTCTTTGATTTGTATGACATGCATTGTCACCTGGCTTTTTCTCCCGATACACGAGCATCGGCTATCGCGCTGCGCCAAGAGGGAATGGGCGGCATGTGCGCTACAGTGACCCCTGATGAATATCACCTTGCGTCATTGGCCTTGGCCGATGAGCTCAATCGAAATTCCAACTTCAAGCTCGGTGTAGGCTTGCACCCGTGGTGGCTTTCCGACGGTTCGTGCGGCGCCGATGCGGTTGACAAGCTCGTCGCCTACGCTGCCGAAACGCGCTTTATTGGCGAAATCGGTCTTGATTTTGCACCTCGTCGCGCCGAAAGCGCTCAGCTGCAGCGCACGGTGTTCGCGCGCATCGCCGCGGCATCGAGGGGCAAAGTGCTCTCGGTGCATGCCGTGAAAAGCGTGGGCGTGGCGCTCGATCTTATGGAAAGCGTGGGGCTCGTTGCTCCTGGTGCGCCGCAGGGCCCTCAAAACCCGCAGGGTACCGCGGTGATTTTCCACTGGTTCTCTGGTTCGGGTGTCGAGCTTGCGCGCGCCATCGAATGTGGCTGCTATTTTTCCATCAATCCTCGCATGCTTTCCACCAAGCGCGGCCGCGCGTATGTGCAGCAAATCCCTGAAGAAAAATTGCTGCTTGAAAGCGACCTGCCGCCCGCCGCGGGCGCGGAATTCAACGCTCGAGAAGTGCGCGCGCTGCTGGAGGCGTCTCTCGAGCATATGGCAGAGCTGCGCAGGTGCCGCCTCGATTCACTGAAGGAGAAAGTGGCGGCTAACAGCCGCGCTCTTCTCGAGGGATAACCAAGCCTGTTGTAGGGCCGCTGGCATAAAATCGTCGCTGGTTTCCGCGACGCTTTCAATATACTCAGTATGAGGGATTATTCAGGAAACCGCGCCGCGTAAGGGGTCGCTATGGCATTCGTCGAATTTAAAGATGTGCGTAAGATCTATACCATGGGTGAAGTGCAGGTGGCTGCGGTCGACGGCATGTCTTTCGAAATCGAGCAAGGTGAGCTTGTGGTGGTTGTCGGCCCCTCTGGTTCAGGCAAAACGACCCTGCTTAACATGATGGGCGGCATGGATTCATGTACATCGGGCTCTATTACACTCGATGGCGCCCGCGTCGATCGGTTTGATGAAAAGCAGCTCACCGATTACCGTCGTTACGATATTGGCTTTGTGTTCCAATTCTATAACTTGGTGCAAAATCTTACCGCGCTCGAAAATGTGGAGCTTGCGAGCCAAATTTGCCGCGACCCCCTTCGGCCTGCCGACGTGTTGACCCAGGTGGGGCTCGCACATCGCATGGATAACTTCCCCGCGCAACTCTCGGGCGGCGAGCAGCAGCGTGTGGCTATCGCCCGTGCCATCGCGAAAAACCCGAAGCTCTTGCTGTGCGACGAGCCCACGGGCGCACTCGATTACAAAACGGGCAAGGCTATTTTGAAGCTGTTGCAAGATACGTGTCGTGAAACGGGCCGTACGGTGGTGCTCATTACGCACAATTCCGCGTTCTGCGCTATTGCCGACCGCGTGATTCATGTGAAAGAAGGAAAAGTCGAGCGCATGGAGCTCAATGCCCATCCGCAAGCCGCCGAAACGGTTGAGTGGTAAGCATGGCGAGCGCATTCGGAAAAGATCTACGGCGTTCTATCACCCATTCGTGGGGCCGCTTTTTGGCGATTGCGATTATTGCCGCACTTGGTGCGGGCTTTTATGCCGGCCTGCGCATGACGGGGCCCGACATGCGCCTTGCGGGCGACGAATACTATGACGGCACGAGCTTGGCCGACGTGCGCGTGGTTTCGACGATTGGATTCGATGAGGCGCAAATCGACGCGTTGCGCGATGTGGAGGGCGTTTCGGCTGTTATGCCCGCTCGCGAAGCCGACGCCATTTCAGAATTGGATGGCGTGCAATATACGCTGTGCTTCCAGTCGCTTGATGTTGACGCTGCCCAGGCGAGCACGTGCGACGATGGCTTTACCGTGCAATCGAGCGACGATTCGTATTTGAACAGGCCTGTCTTGAAGAGCGGCGCCTGGCCCACGAAAAGCGACGAGTGCCTGCTTTCTTCCGACACGGTGTGGCAGACCGATGTGCATATCGGCGACAAGGTGCGCCTTATCGAGGGTACGCAAGACTTGGATGACAGCTTCGCCGAGCGCGAGTTCACGGTGGTCGGCTTCGTGAATTCGTCGTATTACACGTGCTCGACCAATGTGGGTTCGACGTCGCTTGGAAGCGGCCGTCTTACGAGCTTCGTGTTCGTTCCCGATTCGGCCTTCGCTGACGATTATCCCATTACCGAAGCATTCGTCGCGGTCGATGGTGCGCGCGACTTGCCGTGGGCAAGCGATGCCTACCAGGCGAAAGTCGACGAAGTGGCCAATCGCATCGACGCGATTGCCGACGATTTGAAGGCATCGCGCATCGAAGGCCTGCAGGCCGACGCTCAGGCCACGCTCGATGAAAAGCGTGCGGAATACGAGCAGAAGAAGGCCGACGCGCTCGCGCAGCTCGACGATGGCCAGGCGACGCTCGACGATTCTAAGGCGCAGCTCGATTCTGCGGCCGTCGAGCTTGAATCGGCGAAGGCGACCATTGCTCAAAGCGAATCGCAGTTGGCAAGCGGTCGCGCCCAGTATGAGTCGGGTGTGGCTGAACTCGCCGACCAGCGTTCGCAGGCGCAAGCGGCATTGGCTCAGGCTCAGGCGTCGATTGACGAAGGGTGGGCGAAATACCACGCCGCTATGCAGACGCGCGAAATGCTGAACAATAAGCTCGACGAAGCGCAGAGGGGCCTCGACCAGATAAACGATGGCCTTACGCGGGTCGCGGCCGGAATTGATCAGGCGATCAATGGACTGCCGACGGCGATTGCGGACGTAAAGATGAAAATCGGCGCGCTCGATTCGGCCGACCCTGCTTATGAGGAGAAGAAAGCGCAGCTCGAGGCGCAAAAGACAGCTCTCGAGCAGCAGCTTGCCCAAGCCCAGACGTCCTTGCCACAGCTCCAGCAGCAGCAAGCGCAGCTTGAATCCCAGAAAACCGAAATCGAGGCGGGCGTCGCTCAGCTTCAGGCGGGCATCGCTCAAATCGATACGGAAACCGCGGGCGTGCCTGAGCAACTTGCGGCGGGCCAGCAGGAGCTTGCTGCCCAGAAGGCCGCGGCCAATCAGGGCTTCGCGAGCGGTCAGGCCTCGCTCGATGCCGCTGCGGCGCAGCTTGCCCAAGGCCAGGCACAGCTCGATGAGGGCCGCGCTCAGCTCAAAAGCGGCCAGGCCGAATATGCCGACGGTTTGTCGCAGTGGGAAAACGGCGCGGCCGAGCTTGCTGATAAGCGCGCCCAGGCCGAGGCCGAATTCGCCGACGCCGAAGCGCAGCTCGCCGACGCCCAAGCCGAGGTGGACGACATCGCCACCATGGATGCCGACGTGTATGCGCTCGATTTGAAGAAGAACATCGGCGCCGAAAGCTTCCGTTCCGACGCGGGACGCATTGATCAAATTGCCCAGGTGTTCCCACTGCTGTTCTTCCTTGTGGCCGCCTTGGTTTCGCTTACGACTATGACGCGCATGGTCGATGAAGAGCGCGTGCTCATTGGCACGTTTAAGGCGCTTGGCTATTCCAATGGACGCATCGCCTCGAAGTATTTGGTGTATGCCATGGTTGCCAGCGGCGTGGGCTCAATCGTGGGCATTGTGCTGCTGTCGCAATTCCTGCCGTGGTTCATCATGAATGCGTACGCGATTATTTATGTTGTGCCGTGCAGGCCTACGCCAATCGACCCTGCTCTGTTCTTGCTGGCGGCGGGCCTTTCCGTGGGCATCACGGTTGCGGCAACACTGTTCGCCGCGATGGCCACCTTGCGTGAAAAGCCGGCAGCCCTTATGCTGCCCCGCGCGCCGAAGGCCGGCAAGCGCATTCTGCTCGAACGTATTCGTCCGCTGTGGAGCCGCATGTCGTTCAGTTGGAAGGTTACTGCGCGCAACCTCTTCCGCTATAAGCGCCGTTTCTTCATGGCGATTATTGGCATTGCAGGTTGCACGGGTCTTTTGCTCACCGGTCTTGGCTTGCAAAACGCCATCAACGACATCATCGACAAGCAGTATGGCGAGCTGTACCACTACAACGCCATCGTGCGCATGGATTCCGATGTTGCCGATGCCGAAAAGAATGCCGTGGCAAAACGCGTCGAGGCCGACTCCGAAGGTCCGAAGGCATGGGTGCTTACCGAGAACAAAATTGTGCGCACTCCGGGCGCGTCGGATGATATCGACCAACGCGTCGAGTTGAACGTGCCGCAAGATACGCAGGAATTCGGCAACTTCAACACGCTGCGCACGCGCGTGGGCCACAAGCCCCTCGCGATTGACGACGAAGGCGTGCTCATAAGCGAGAAGCTCGCGACGAAGCTGGGCGTTTCGGTGGGCGATTCCATCGCGATTTACGACGAGGATGCCATTGGCAATGCGACGGGCGAAGGCCGCGAGGTGCGCGTGTCGGGCATTATGGAGAACTACGTGGCGCAATACGTGCTCATGTCGCCTGCGCTGTATGAATCCACCATGGGAGAAGCGCCTTCGTATGCGACGCTGCTTGCGAACGTCGCCGAGGGCGATGATGTGCGCGAAGTGTTCAGCGACGACGTGCTCGCGATGGATGGCGTGAAAACCGTGACGTATAACGACGAAACCATCAACAGCTATCGCAGCATGCTGAAGAGCGTCGATTCAGTCGTGGTGGTGCTTGTGGTTGCTGCGGCCCTGCTCGCGTTCGTGGTGCTGTACAACCTCACGAACATCAACATCACCGAGCGTGTGCGAGAAATTGCCACGCTGAAGGTGCTTGGCTTCACGCCGCATGAGGTGAACGCGTATATCTATCGCGAAACCATGCTGCTTTCGCTGATTGGCGCATTCGTTGGTTTGTTCCTTGGCATTGCCATGGAGGGCTATGTTGTAATCACCGCCGAGGTCGATCAGGTGATGTTTGGCCGCGAAATTCACACTTTGAGCTTCATTATCGCATTTGCGCTCACCATGCTGTTCTCGGTTATCGTGACTTTGGCGATGAAATTCAAGCTCAAGAAAATCGATATGGTCGAAAGTTTGAAGAGCGTCGACTAACGAACGCGCAGGGCGATGAGCCAAATGGCAAACATATTTGCCCTGAACGGCAGCGGGCTTGCAGAACGATGCAGGCCCGCTTTTGTATGTATGCATGCGCTTTCTTGGAGTTGCCTGTGGAGCTGAATTCGTTTTCACTTGGGCGCGTGTTGCCGCCTCGCGGCTTCTCTTGCCGAGTGAAATATTTCGCCGTGGGTTACTTGCTCGACCCCGCTTGCGACGATGCGCTCGATTCCGATCCCGTTGACCCTGAATTTGTGGCATTTCCGCCCGAATTCGTTGAGCCAGAGCCGGAGCCAGAGCCAGAGCTGTTTGCGTTGTTGGAATTTGAATTCGTATTATTGCTGGAAGTTTGGCCGGAGCCTGAGCCGCTTGAGGATGGGCTGTTGTTGCCGCTTGCGGAGCTCGAGTTCTCCGATCCCGAATTCGTGTTGCTGGAGTTTGTGCCCGATTCGGTTGTGGATGAAGAGTTGGAAGCGCTCTGCGTCGAATTCTGCTGAGGGGATTGCGGAGTGCTGTTCTTCTCGTTTTCGTCTTGAGCTGTTGTCTCGGCCTTCTTGGCGTCATGGGTTTTTCCGGTGTCATTGCTGGTCGCAACGCTGTTTTCGTCTGCAAGCTGGCTCGTTACGACTTCGCCGGTGAACGGGGCTACTTTTGTACCGATGCCTTCGCCACCGGTGAACATAAGTACGAGGCCCGCGAACAGCAGGATTGCCGCAAGGGACGAGGCGACTGAAACCGCGAGCACGCGGCGCTGCATGGTCTTTTGTTTTTGGGCCTCAATCTCGACGACGCCCGTTGCGTGGCTCGCATTGCCCGTATGGCCGGCTGCGCTATTGATGCGCGGCGTATTCGATTGGGTGCCTTGAGCGGCTTGGCTGCCGCGCATGTCGTGCGCATCGGCTCCAACGATTTGGCCCGCGGATAGAACGCTCGTTTCGGCGGAATTGGCCGACGGAACCGCCGCTTCGTTGAATGCGCGCGCTGCCGTGCCCACTGAAGGCAGCGTGGTGGTTTCGGCGCTCTCGAATGGTACGCGTGTGATGGGCATAACGGTGGTTTGCGCGTGTGCGAAGCTTTGGGTTGCGTTTTGGGCGGCAACGGCGTTAGCCGCCGCATTTTCTTCCTCGTTGTCGCTCGAGGCAAAGCCGCGAAGCTTTTCGGCTGATCCTGCCAGGAATTTTTTGTAAAGCTGCGATGAAACGGTCGACACGACCGAGCCTACGGCGACGCCGATAACCGAGCCGGCAATGCCGATTTGCGCAGAAAGCAGCATCGAGGTCACCGCGGCCAACGCACCGGCGGTGACCTGTGAAACCGAAAGCCCCTCAAATAGGCCCTTGATTCCGGTTGGGTTAGGGGTTTCGGCTTCAGCCTTGGGCGAGATAACGACGGTTTTTGCCACCGAATCGGCGCGCTTATTGCGGTTTTCTTGACTGTATGCGCGTCTGTCCATGGTTGCCTCCTATCAGATAAAAGCAATCGCTCGATTGGCCTGCGGTAAATGCGTTTGGTACGAGTCGAACATATCGCGCGTTCGCACAATGGGAAGAATCTGAATCGAAACGTTACCTCGGCGCCACGGAACCGCGACAAACATAAGAGACGGGGATGGGCTTTGCAAGGATGGGATATTCGAGCGCGGGCCTTCGCGCCGACGGGCACTTGTGGGGATGAGGAAGAGAGGCAAGGTGCGAGAAGAGAGGGAAGGAGTGTAGAAGGTCCGTTCATATGCATGCAATACGAGTCTGCTACGATTGGCCGCGACGGACAATTGCGAAAAAAGGGGCTCCGAGGTCGGCGAGATGACGATAGTGAGTCGGGGCCCCAGAGCGCCTTGATGTCCTGCGGCCCCGAACCGTCCGTTCGACTTGCTAGCCGCGCTTGATTTTCGCGGCGATGCGGTCGGCGACGGACATGTTTTCACGGCGGTCGCCGCCCCAGAACGAAATCGACACCATGCCGGGCCCAACATGGCTGCCGATGGTGGCACCAATATTGTGCTGTACCACGGTGATGCTCTCGTCTTGTTTGGCCAAAAGGTCCCGCAGCGCTTCGGCGTCTTTCGGGCAGTCGGCGTTGCCGATGAGCACTACGGGCGAACCACCTTGCGTGTCATGCTCTTTTGCGAAGAAATCGGCCATTTGCTTCAGACCCTTCTTGCGCCCACGCGCGGCGCCCGTGAGTGCCAAGTGCCCCGACGTATCGAAGGTGAGCAGGGGTTTCACATTGAGTGCCGAGCCTGCTGCGGCAACCGATGCGGGAATGCGTCCGCCGCGGTGCAGCGCATCAAGGTCGTCAACCATGAAAGCGGTTTGCACGAAGTAGCGCGCCTGTTCGGCCCACTCGACCAGCTCTTCTGCAGAAAGCCCCGAATCGCGCTGACGCAACGCCTCAAGAACGAGCAAGCCCTCGGGCGTAGAGCCGACCATAAGGTCGACCAAATAGAGCGGAGCATCGGGGAATTCCTCTTTCACCTGGGCAAGCAACGCCGCCGCAGTTGAGTAGTTCGACGAAAGGCCGCTCGAGAAACATAGGTATACCGTGGGAATGCCGCTTTCGCCAGCGCGGCGCCATGCCGCTTCGATTGCCGCCGGCGAAGCCTGCGAGGTGCTCGGCGTTTCGCCATTGCGAATCTTCTCGTAGAACTCGTGCGGCGTGATGGATTGATAGAAATCGTCCTCGTGGTCGCCATCGCTCATGACGTAATTGAAGTTCAGCGTATCGACGCCTTCGATTTGCAGCATACTCAGCGGCAAATCGCAGCATGAATCGATGATTAAATTGCATTGCGCGGCCATGGAATCCCTTTCTCTCGCACATGTACGCAAAAGTCTACCATGGTTGACGCGGGGAACCGCTAGATATTCCAGCGGGCTTCGAATCGCTGAAGCAGGAACGAATAGAACTTATCGGCCTGCTCGTTCGAGCCGCCGTGGCGCGTTCGCGCGACTTCGATGGTGCGTACGAATCCCGGCTCCAGAATGGGAGCAAGGCGCGCGCCGGCGCCAAGCTCGCCCCAGCTGTGTTCGGGCCAAAAGCCAACGCCGAGGCCAAGGCCGATCATCTTGCGCACGACCGATGGGTTATCGCTCTCGAAGGCGATTGTGGGGCGAAACCCCAGTTTGGCGCATTGCGACAGGCAGAGGTTGCTGATGTTGCGCGAGCCTGCGAGCATGATGAAGCCGCTGTTTTGCACCTGGGCCAGCGAAATCGCTTCGCCGCGCCCGTTGGCCAAGGCGTCGCTCGCTGCGATGTCGCGCTCTTCGCCTCCAGGCCTCTCGCCTTTTCCTGGATTGTCGCGAAAACCTGCGTCGGGCTCTTTGGTTTCGCGCAACGCGCGCTCCTCGGTTTCGTCGCCGTTCGTTGTGGGCACGGCGAGCATGATGCGTTCCTTGAATAGGCGCGCGCCCTTCGCTTCCGGCGTTTTCCCCGTTTGCATGCGCACTTCGATGTCGCACGGTTCAATTTTGCTGGCGGTTTCGCTGCTCACAATCTGAAACTTTGCCGCGGGGTGTTGAGCGCGCCATTCCGCGACGGCGTCAACGACGATGTTCGAGGCCGAAACAACGTTGATGCGCACAATCGAGCTGCGCTCTTCGTCGAACCGCGCAAGCTCGCTGGTCGCCGAGTCGATTTCCCCCACCGCTTTCGCGATGCGCTTGCTGTAGAAGCGTCCTGCTTCAGTAAGGCGAATGCCGCGCCCTTCTGGCTCGAAAAGCTGCACACCCAGTTCTCGCTCGAGGCGGCTAATCGCTTGGGTGAGCGAGGGCTGCGAAACGCGAAGTTTCTGGGCGCTGTGCGTGACGTGCTCGCTTTCCGCAACTTCCAGAAAATATCTCAACTGCAAAAGCTCCACGGCGCCCCCTCGTTTTCTTGAATTATAACGTCAAAGTGATGATAAATAACTAATTCATATATTAGACGCTATGATGCGCGCGAACTATTCTCAAAGGGTTTGAAATCCGAGAAATCGAGGGTGCAATGGCGGAATTTCTTGAAGCGGTCATGCTGGTTTGTTTTGGCTTGTCGTGGCCGATGAATGCGTATAAGGCGGCGAAGGCGCGCACGGCTGCGGGCACAAGCTGGCAGTTCATTTTGCTTATCACGTTGGGCTACGTTGCCGGTATTGCGGCGAAGTTCGTATCGGGCCAAATCAACTGGGTGCTGGCGGTCTATTTCCTGAACATGATTGCCATCGCGGCGAACTGGATCGTGTACTTCCGCAATGTGAAGCTCGATGCTGTTGCGGCGGGTCGTTATCAGGAAAAGCACGATGCGCGCCGCGAGGCGCTGCGTGCGGAAAGCGTCGATGAACTGCTCAAAGATGGCGGCAAAGATCCGAAAACCGCGAAATATGGCGCCTCGATGGAGGGCGTCGAAGCCGAAGAGGCCAAGAAATTCCAGAAGTGATAGGGCCGAATGGCGCGGCGTTCGCGCGGCAGCGGCCTAACGTTGCTGCCTGCACGCATGTGCTGAGCCTGCGTAAGTCCGCAGCCCATGCGGGCGCGACACGCGAAATGCTCAGCCCGATTTGCCCGCGCGGTTTCGGCACCTCTATGCAACGAAGGCTCGCCTGCGGTAGGCGAGCCTTCGTGTTTTTGCGTCAAAAAACGCGTTGTCTAAGATGCGCTATCTCGTTTGATACTCGCGCATAAGCTCGGCAAATGCGGGCATCGAATTCACGATGGTCTCATGGGCGACGCAGTAGCTTACGCGCAGCCAGCCCTCGACGCCGAAGCTGTTGCTGGGAACGAGCAGCAGCTCATGTGCCTTCGCGGCTTCGGCGAAAGCCTGAGCGTCGGGTTCGAGCGCGCGAACCCACAAGTAGAATGCGCCTTGGGGCGCAACGCATTCGTAGCCGAGTTTCGTAAGGCCGCCATACAGGGCTTCGCGGTTCTTCGCATAGGCCTCAACATCGCTCGGCTCGTCGACGCAGCGCTCGATGACGTACTGCAGAAGCGACGGGGCGCACACGAAGCCAAGCGCGCGGCCCGCGCCGCACACGGCGTTGAAGGTACGTTCCCAGTCGGGCATGGTGTTGGGAACCAGAATGTAGCCAATGCGCTCGCCTGGCAGGCTGAGCGATTTGGAATACGAGTAGCATACGAGCGTGTTCTCGTAGATAGGCGGAACGAACGGCACGCACACGTTGCCGTAGACGATTTCGCGATACGGCTCATCGGCGATGATGTAAATGGTGATGCCGAATTCGTCCTGCTTGCGGCGCAGCGCGTTGGCGAGTTCGATCAAGTCGCATTCGGGGTACACCGAGCCAACCGGGTTGTTGGGCGAATTAATCACGATGGCCTTGGTTTTCGGCGTAATGGCGCCTTCGATGGCCTCGATGTTCATTTGGAAATCGTCGCGGCGAGCGGGCACCTCGATGCAGTTGCAGCCGGCGTTCTCGATCCAAACCTTGTATTCGGGGAAATAGGGCGAAATCACGATGAACTCGTCGCCTGGGTTTCCAACGGCGTTGAAGCAGATGGAAAGCGATGCGGCGGCGCCGCAGGTCATGTAGATGTTCGCACCTTCGTACGACGTATCGAAGCGGCGGTTGAGCGATGCGGCCACGGCGGCGCGAACGCTCGGTGCGCCCTGGCTGGGGGTGTAGCCGTGCACTTGGGCGGGGGGCTGCTCCATCACATCGAGAATTGCTCGCTTAACCGCTTCGGGCGCCGGAACGCTGGGGTTGCCGATGCTGAAGTCGAAGACGTTATCCTCGCCGATTTCGGCCTTGCGTGCTTGGCCGTATGCGAACAGCTCGCGAATCGCCGACGGTTCGCTGCCCAACTCGTACATGCGTTGATTGATCATGGTGCCCTCGTTTCCCCGCGCGCGCCTACGGGCGGCTTGCTGGTTTCCTTCACGCATCTATGATAAAGCGCAAAGGGCGAGAAAGTTGGGGAATGGAACCTTTTTTCTGCAGATGGAAACGCAAGCTAGGGAGGAACACCTCAAGGCGACGCGTTGTTTCGGGCGTCTGTCGACGATGCGAAGTTGGTCGGGGAAGCTGCGCGCCGTTGTGCGTTTTGCCGGCGCAGATGACCCCCCCTAGCTCTTCCTCGTATGGATAAGGTGGCGAATTGCTTCAATCGCGTGCCCGCGAAACATTGCCCTGGGGCCCGCATAGGCCATGGCGCGGCGTTGCCATGCCGATTCGGTGGGTGTGTAGCAATGGCTCTTGCACGTTTTGCATGCGGGGCGCGGCTCGCGTCGGCACAGTGCTCGGCGAACTTCGCCGTAGCGCAAGTGCGCGGCGCATTCGGGGCAAAGGCGCGGAATCTTGTGCTGGGGATACATGCCCACGGCGGTGGCTTCGCTTTCGTATGGTGTGCGGTCGGCGGCGGCGTGGTGGTCGGCGCAGTAGATTTCCGTCATGCCGGCGAGCGTTACGATGTCGCGTGCGATTTCTTTTTCGGCAATGCGGTTAAGAATGCGCGCTCGATGTTTCTCCCACGCTTTTGCGGCGGCTTGGTTTGCGGCAGCGGCTATGTCGGCTCCATCGAGGCGGGGCGCGTGCTGTTTGACGGCTATTTCGGCTGCGGCCTTAGTTTCTCGAGCCGGGGTCGCCTCGGCAGGGGTTGCGTTGGCTGTGGCGCCTGCGGCTTCGGCTGTTTGGTTCTGGGTCTTCGTTGTTAGGTCGCTTTCGGTCGATTTCCTTTCGGGCTCGACGAGGGCATCGTGCTCGTTCGTTTTGACCATTAGTTTTCTGCCTTTCGCGGCTGCGCATTGCGTGCTCCATCGAGAATATCCAGCTCAAAGCACTTTTCGACATAGATTTTATTCGCGACGCTCGTTGCCGCCGAAAGCGCGAGTCGACGCTCAGGGGAAAGGTCGGCGGCGTTGCTTACCTGGAGGGCGAATGCGGGGCCGTCTGGCTTGCGAATGTCACACGACCCAAGGCTCGTGTGGGCAATTTCGCCGCAGAAGAGCTGGCGAAGGCTTTCCTCTACCGCCTCGCAGAAGAAGTTGTATGCGTGGTCGATGCCGTGGGTTGCCGCCGAAACTCGCAGCAGCGAATGGATGTCGTCCATCGAGAATGTGCGTTTCATCAGGCAAATCACGGTAAGCATGGCAACATGGTTCGCGGTGTAGCGCTTGGCCTTCGGCGCGGGGATAATGCCTTGTTTCACATAGTTGTTCACCATGGAAGCTGTGAGCAGCTTTTCGTCGGGCGCCACGAGCGGGCGCAGTTGCGCATCTATATAGGTGAGCAGCTGGTCCATATACAAATCAATTGCGGGAATATCGGCATAGCGCGGCAGGCGTAGCTCGCGAATAAGCTCGACGTATTCCGCCTCGCTGAGTGTTTGGATATGTTTTGCTTTGCGTGTCATGGGGCAAGCGTAGCACGTCGCATGCTCCTGCGTGTGCACTGGAAACGCTACCGTTGCGAAGCGTCCAATCAAACTCCATATTGCTTGACACGGTTTTGCTGCGCACATAAGCTGGTTTTCAAAACGAGATGTATCGAATGCCGGCATCGCGCAAGCGTTGTTGGGTGAAGAAGGGAAGGCTCCATGATTGGCAACAACGGCATTAATGGCGCCATTAAGCAGGGGATTGAAAAAGTTCGCGACTTCGGCGACGCCGTTGCCGCCGACGCAGCCGCGGTTTTTGGCGAGGCGGCGGAAGCGGCCGCAACTGCTGTGGCTACGGCGTCTGACGCCGCCGAGACGGTTGCCGCCACCGTGGCCGCCGCGGCAGGCGAAGGCGACGCGGAAAATCAGCGTATCGCCGTGCTGGTCGATTCCGCGACCGACGTGCCGCCGGAGGTTGTCGAAAAGTACGGCGTGTTCATCGCGCCCCTTCATGTGAACTATTCCGATGGCGACTTTCTCGATCGCGTGACTATTCAGCCCGAAGAAGTCTACCGTCGCTTCGAAACCGAAATTCCTAAAACCTCGACGCCGGCGCCTGCCGATATCATGGCCCTGTTCGATCGGATCGCCGCTGAAGGCTACACCCATGTGATTGCCGTCACGATTTCCTCGGGGCTTTCGGGTACCTACGACTTGGTGCGCAGCATCGCATCCGGCCGTGCCGATTTGCAGTGCGCTGTGATTGACACGAAGAGCATCGGCATCGCTGCGGGCCTTACCGCAGTGCTCGTGTGCGAGCTCGTTGGCGCGGGCATGCCGTTCTCGCAGGTTATCGCCCGCGCCGAGGGTACCGCCGAGCGCTCCGAGGGCTTTTTCTGCGTGAACACGCTCGAGTATCTCTATAAGGGCGGCCGCATTGGCGCCGCGACGTACGCGATTGGCTCGAAACTCGATATTCGCCCCACCATCAAGTGCAATGAAGAGGGCAAATACGTGGTGTGCGCGAAAAGCCACGGCCGCAAGGGCTCGCTGAAGAAGACCGTTTCGCTTGCGAAGAAGGTTGCTGCTGCCGCTCTCGAAGAGGGCCGCTCGGTTCGTTTCGCCGTGGCTCATGGCGACGCCGAGGCCGAAGCGCGCGTCATTGACGACGATTTGAAGGCCGAATTCCCTCAGGCGATCGACGTGATTTTCTGCCAAATCTCGCCCGCGCTCGTGGTGCATACCGGTCCCGGACTGGTGGGGGTTGGAGTTTCCGTTTTATAGCGCGCGGCGCGGTAGAATTCGGTTCGACGCATTTGCCGGCATAAAGCCGAATTCGTAAAGGAAAAAACCTATGGCCACACTGCAACAACTTCGCTACCTTATCGCCGTCGCGGAATACGGCTCCATCAACGCCGCCGCGCGCGAGCTGTTCGCGACGCAGTCGAACTTGTCCACGGCCATCAAAGACCTCGAACAGGAGCTGGGCGTCACCATTTTCACGCGCAGCAATCGCGGCGTGGCGCTGACCAACGACGGCACCGAGCTTTTGGGCTACGCGCGCCAGGTAATCGAGCAGGCCGACATGCTCGAGCGCCGCTATGCCGAGCACGGTTCGAGCCATGTGCGCCTGGCCGTTTCCACGCAGCATTACGCCTTCAGCGTGCAGGCGTTCGTAAATGTGGCCGAAACCTGCACGGGTGATGAGTACGACCTGGTGCTGCGTGAAAGCACCACGGCCGAAATCATCGAAGACGTGCGCAGCTTCCGCAGTGAAATAGGCGTGCTGTATACCGACGATTTCAACAGGCGCGTGCTCGAACGCGCTTTTGAAGAAGCCGACGTGCAGTTCCACCCCCTGTTCGAGGCTTCTGCGCATGTGTTTGTGGGCGAGAATCATCCGCTCGCGAAACGCGAGATCATCTCGCCCGAAGAATTGGTGGCTTATCCTCGCTATTCGTTCGAGCAGGGTACGGTGAACTCGTTTTATTATGCCGAAGAGCCGCTCGCGTGGCTGCCGAGCGCGCGCAATATTCGCTGCTCCGATCGCGGCACGCTTTCGAATTTGCTTGTGAGCCATAACGGCTACACGCTTTCCACGGGCGTGCTTTCGAGCGAAATGTCGCACGGCATAGCAAGCGTTCCCCTTGATGCCGACGAGCGCATGCGTGTGGGCTACATCATGCATCGCGAACGCCGCCCGAGCGAACTTCTGCTGCATTATATCGACGAGCTGCATGCCATCGCGCAAACCGACCCCGATGTCGAGATGCTTGGGTAGCGCGATGGCTGGGTGGCGCGATGCACCGTTCGCTTTCTCTTTGGTGCCGCTTACCCGTCTAGCGTGTAAACAACCTGTGACGACCTTCCTTTCCGTGGTTTCCCCGACATTACAATGAAGCGTTGTGTCGGGCTCACATTCCCAATAAGGAAAGGAATTTCCCTATGTGCGGCATCATTGGATACACCGGAAGCTTGCAGGCGAAGGACGTTTTGATTCGCGGCCTGAAGCGCATGGAATACCGCGGCTACGATTCGGCGGGCATCGCCGTGCAAACGCCGCTGGGCCTCAACGTGAAGCACAAGGTTGGCAAGGTTGCTGGCCTTGAAGCCATGGTTGAGAACATGGATATCGATGGCACGTGCGGCATTGGCCATACGCGTTGGGCGACCCACGGCAAACCGAGCGAGAATAACGCGCACCCGCATACGGCTTGCGCGAACGATATCGCCGTGGTTCATAACGGCATCATCGAGAACTATGCCACGCTCAAAGAAGAACTCATCGGCCGCGGACATGTGTTCTCGAGCGAGACCGATACCGAAGTCATTGCTCATTTGGTTGAAGAAGCATACGACGGCGATTTACTCGAGGCTGTGCGCCAGGCAACCTATCGCTTGGCCGGCGCGTACGGTATCGCGGTTGTGTGCGATGCCGAGCCGGGCGTCATCGTGTGCGCCCGCAAAGATTCGCCCATCGTGGTGGGCCAGGGCAAAAGCGGCGCGCTCGTCGCGAGCGATATCGTGGCACTCATCGACGAGACGCGCGATGTGGTCGTGCTCGAAGACGACACCTTCGCGAAGCTCACGTTTACGGACGGCGAGTCGACGATTGAGTATTTCGACCAAGAAGGTGGCGAAATCCACCCATCCGTCACGCATGTTGATTGGGATGTTTCCGCAGCTGAAAAGGGTGGTTTCCCCGATTTCATGTTGAAGGAAATCTACGAGGAGCCGCGCACGATTCGCGACACGCTTGCCGGTCGCATGGTGAATGGCCATTTACAGTTCGACGAGTTGTCGCTCAATTACGACGAACTGGCAGCCATCGACCGCGTGTATATCATCGCATGTGGCACGAGCTACCATGCGGGCCTTATCGCGAAGAACCTTATTGAGGCATGGAGCCGTATTCCTTGCGAGGTCGAGGTGGCGAGCGAGTTCCGCTATCGCAACCCCATCATCACGCCTTCAACGCTTGTAGTCGCCGTGTCCCAATCGGGCGAGACAGCAGATACACTGGCCGCCATTCGCGATGCACGTATCAAGGGCGCGAAGGTATTCGGCATCACCAATGTGGTGGGCAGCCCTGTGGCGCGCGAGAGCGACGGCGTAATTTACATCAAGGCAAACAAGGAAATCGCCGTGGCGGCAACGAAGAGCTTCTTGGGCCAGGTGGCGGCGCTCACGCTGCTCGCGATGCTGCTCGGCCAGCTGCGCGGCGGTCTTACGACGGCTCAAATTCGCATGCTGTTCCGCGAGATGGCCGATACCGCACAGCACATTGAACAAATCCTGGCCGACACGAGCGCTATCGAAGAAGCGGCGCTCGCATGCAAAGATGCGCAGAATGCCCTGTTCATTGGTCGTGGCATTGGCTCCACCATTTGCTACGAGGGCGCGCTGAAACTCAAGGAAATTTCCTATCTGCATGCCGAGGCGTATGCCGCTGGCGAAATGAAGCACGGGCCCATCGCGCTGCTCGACGAGGGCTTCCCTGTGATCGTGGTTGCCACGAAGAGCCCCACGTACGACAAGGTGATTTCCAATATTCAGGAATGCAAGGCCCGCGGCGCCCTTGTGGTGGCGATCGCCACCGAAGGCGACGAGGAAATCAAGAAGCATGCCGACTACGTGATATATATTCCGAAGGTGCGCGATTGCTTCAGCGCCATTACGGCGAGCGTGCCGTTGCAGCTGTTCGCCCGCGATATTGCCATCGCTCGCGGATGCGACGTCGACCAGCCCCGCAATTTGGCAAAGAGCGTCACGGTCGAGTAGGGTGATTGCGCCGTTCTGCCGAACGGCGCAATCTGCCGACGCTGCGCGCGGGCCGGGCGATTGGTTTGTGCCGCCGTTCTGCCGAACGACGGCGAAGCCGACGCTGCGCTGGGCCCTGGCGGCGCATTTCGAGCTCAAGCTGCGGCTCGCGTACCGAAGTACGCTGAGCCCAGCTGAGCTGGGCGCGCCCGCTCGGGCGCATAGGCAGGAATTGAAAATGTCACAGGCATTTTCAACGCCCGAACCGCACTCGCCAGAGCCCATGCTCGCTGACGCGTGGGCGAATGCAGCTCATCCAAAAAACAGGTCAATGGAGCCACTTATGCGTTCCGCGCTTTGTGGAATTTGACGTGGTGTTCATTCGACGTCGTACGCGCGGCTACAATTATTCATTGTATGAATCCTTGCGAGAAAGGTGCGATGTGTCGGTTGGTTTGGGTGTAGATATCGTCGAAATCGAACGCATGCGGCGCATTTTGGATCGCACGCCGTCGTTTGCGCACAAGGTGTTCACCGATGCTGAGCAGGACTATTGCAACCGAAAGGGCAATCCGGCGACGCATTACGCCGCCCGATTTGCTGCGAAGGAAGCGGTGTGCAAAGCGCTCGGCACCGGTATTTTGGCAAGCGGCATAGGCATGCGCGACGTCGAGGTTGTGCGCGATTCCCACGGCAAACCCGCCATCGCGCTGCATGGCGCTGCTTCCCGCATCGCCGAAGAACAGGGCGTTGTTGATGTGCCCCTGTCAATTACCTATACCCATTCGGTCGCGGTGGCCAATGCTGTGGCTATTACGAAGGCGTCGCAAGCCGAACGCGAAAAGCGCCGCGACGTGAAAGCTGAGCTCGCCCAGCAATTCAAGGAAATGCGTGGCATGCTCGATGATTTGGGCGAGCAAACCGCAACGAGTGCCGAGGCCAAGGGTGCCGGCGAGCCGGTGTCCGAATAAGGAGACCCCAATTATGAAGACGATTACTTCGAAAAAGGCTGCGCGCCTGTTGCCGGGTCTTCTTCCTGACGATAATAAGTACACGCGCGGTTTGTGTGAACTCGTCGTGGGCGACCCGATTTATGCAGGTGCGGGTGTGCTTGCCGTAATGGCTGCGACGCGCATGGGCGCAGGCTATGTGCGCGCCTACACAAGCTTCGAGACCGCTGCCGCGCTGCGCGTGGTGCAGCCGTCGTGCGTCTGCCAACCCGTCGACACGTTTGTGGAGCATCGTCATGCAGCGTGCGAGGGGCGCCCGTGCGCCGTTGTCGTAGGAAGCGGCTTTGCCGTAAGCGATGCGTCGAAGGCAACGGTGCTCGATGTGCTTAGGCTCACGCAGGCGCCCGTGCTTGTCGATGGCGGCGGGCTTGCGGCGCTTGCAACCGACGAGGGCGCCTCCGCGCTGCGCGAGCGCTTCGTCGCGGGGCTTCCTACGGTTATTACCCCGCATAGGGGCGAGGCCGACCGCATTCTTGCAACGCTCAATACTGAAGAAGTCCAGGCATCGCGCGCTCGTTGCGAAAAGAAAGGCATCCCGGCGGCGGCGTTTGACGCACTGCTTATTGCAAGGGCCTTTGGCGTGATATGCGTGCTGAAAGGCTCCGATACCTATATCGCCGACGGCAATGAGGAAAGCGCCGATGATGTGCTCGTGCTCACGTGCGGCACGCCGGCGCTCGCGAAGGCGGGAACGGGCGACGTGCTCGCAGGCTCAATTGGCTCACTGCTCGCACGTGGCATGGAACCTAAAGATGCCTGCGCCTTGGGCGCGTTCGTGCACGCCCGCGCCGGTGTGCTTGCGGCTGCCGATTCTGCCGAGCTGTGCGTGACGACGGAAGACGTGCTCGCGCACCTTCCGCATGCCATTCGTGCGCTCGACAGGAAACTGTAGGCGCTAGCAAACGCGACGATTCGTCAGCTTGACTGCCTTTTGGTGACGCGGCGTGCGATCGCCGATGAGGTTTCCCCAATTCGGCGGGTCGACCTTTGCCATCCTCGCTTGGAGAGGCCTGTTTTATCCGATCGTTGCACGGGCTCCTCGAATTTCGCGCTTCGGTTTCCGATGTATTCGATTTGGAAACAACCTGCGCAAAACTCGTGCGTGCGACGGGAATTGGTCACATACTCGAACCATGCCAAATAAGTGGCTTGAGCGTAAGGAGGCTGCGATGGCAAACGACAACATTCAAGTAGAGGTGCTCGATTCGAGCAGCGAGTTCCGCCCTGGCCGAAAGGGCGGGTCGGTCAATTGGATGCAACTGCTTTCGGGCGTGCTGATGTTGGTGTTCGGTCTTGTGTGCGTGTTCTGCCCGTTCGAGGTGCTCATGGGCATTTCTGCGATTATCGCCGTGTGCGTGATTGTCGCTGGTGGCATTGGCGTTGCTTCGTATGTGCGCTATCGCAACACGCTGTTTTCGCAAAGCGTATGGAGCCTGTTCTTCAGCGCCATGATCGTGCTGCTCGGTGTACTGCTGCTCATGTTCCCCGCGGTTGGTGTGGCGACGATCGCGTGGGTTTTCGGCATTGGCGTCGTGCTTTTCGGTGTGGTTCAGCTTGTCGCGGCACGTCCGTTTTTCCTGGTGGGCGCAGGCCTTGGTTCCATGGTTGGCATTTCCGGCATCGCTGAAATCGTGCTCGGCGTGCTTATTTGCGTGTTCCCTTCCTCGATTGGCCTGTTCTTGGGCTTGTTCGCCATTGTGCATGCCGTCGACACCATCGTGTTCAGCCTGCCCATTGGGCGCGATCGCACGAATACGCTTTGGTAGGGGCGCTTTCGCCAAGCTAGCCTTTTCATCAGGAATAGCGCGCAAATTTGGGCCATGGGGGTCTGCCGCGAATGCGAGCGTTGCTGCATGCTGTAAGGCAGCAACCTACGCAAAGGAGGCCAGGCCATGGAAGAGATGTTCGCCATCAAGTGTCAAAATTGCGGCGGCCCTATGTATTCCCACCAGGCGACGCGAAGCTTCGATTGCGCATATTGCGGAACGAGCGTGCCGTGGGAGGCCGGCGGGCAGCAGCCGGCGGACACCGTTGGCATTCGCCATCAGCCGATTCAGATGGTCGACGGCCTGATGAAGCTGACTCACGTATCGCAGCTTGAGCCCGCGAAAGATGCCGATTGGTACTATTTCGAGCCTTACTGGCGCAACTCGTCGCTGCTCGAGTGGCTTTTCTGGGAAGACCGAGGAACCGCCGAAGAGCTTGAGCAAGCAACGCATGTGAGCATTCCGTGCCCCTTCTGCGGTGCCGCGTTCGAGGGCGAATCGACCCAGAGCGTGTTCGAGTGCCCTTCGTGCGGCAATAAAATCGGCGCGGGCGATTTGCTCAAGCCAGGTAAGTTCAGCAAGCGCCTCACGATGGGAACCGGTGCGGAATACGTTCCTGAGCAGGCGATTCCGTGCAGCATTTCCGAGCAGCAAGCCCGGGCGAATGCCCTTCAACTCGTGCGGCAGTACCCCGAGGTGTTCGCCGGCCACGCGGTTGAAGAGGCCATTCAAAGCCAGATGGTGCTCATGTATATCCCCGTCGCGCTTGCCGATTTGCGCATGATGGTGTCGTTTCCCGGCAAGGGAATGAAGAAAGAATCGCTCGTGTACTACGAGGTGCTCGATTGGCCGTATCCCAAAACGCACTACGTCGATGTGCCTCTCATGGGTCTTCTTGAGCCGTGGGATTTCTCGAAGGTTGTGCCGTTCGACCCCGCCATGGAAGAGGGAAATTTCCGCATCGTGGCGGTCGAAGGGATTCAGAAAGACAGCGCCGTCATCGACAAGCTCGCCTATTCAATCGCGGGCAACGACGCCGAAAGCGCGTTCGGCTTCAGCAAGAACAGCATGCGCCAGTGGTCGCGCAAGGTGAGGAAGCATGAGTCGGCGCTCATGCTCGTGCCGGTATTCTATGTCGACCGCCCGATTTCCGATGGCCGCGAGGGCGAACAAGTGCGCATTGCCGTGAACGGGCAAACGGGCCGCGCGGCTGCCGTCGTGTTCGACGAGAAGCGAGACACCCATGTGGTTGCGCCGTTGAGCCCGAGCGTGCACCTGTCGAGCGAGAGCACCGTACATGCGACGCCTGTCGAAGTGCGTTACGTGAAATCGCCCTTCCTTTACGAGATTGTTCGAATTGGCGGCAACGCGGCGGCCGTCGGAGCCACCACGGCGAGCCAAGGTGCGCTTCGTGAGGAAAAACGGAAGCGCAAGGGGCTTCTGAACAGACTTTTCGGAGATTAACCAAAGGGCGAGCGCACGCCTTCAGCGACCTTCGAGCCTGAGTCCAGGCTTTCTAATTGCCCTCAACGAGCGTCAACAGTTCCTGCTGCGTTTTCACGCCCATTTTGCGATAGATGCTCTTACGGTGTGAGGCAACCGTATTCTTGCTGATGAAGAGTTCCTTCTCGATGTATGCGCTATTTCTTCCGCACGCAAAAAGCTCGAGTAATTCCTTCTCGCGTTTCGTGAGACCGAATCGTTCGCCAAGTTCCGCGCAGCGCGCTTCGAGGCTTTCGGTGCTCAAGCCGAACATGGTGGGGCTGAGGGAGATAAGGTCTCGTTCGGGAAAGATCCATACGTATGCGACGCTGAAAGCGAAAATAACTGCCGTGCAGATATATGCGGAGAGCTCGTTGCCGTACGACGCATATCCAAGAGGCTTAAGGGCATCGACAAGGGCGAATCCAATGAGAAAGCCAGCATATTCGGCGGTGCTCAAAAGACTCAAGGCGTTCGTGATGGAGCTCTTCGTCATGAAGGAAAAGCCGAGCGCCATCATCCATAGCGTGGGCACGACGAGCGAGAAGCCAGCGTAGATGCTCATGTAGGCAAGTACCGAAGCCTGCGTCGCAAGTGAAAAGGCGCCTGCGGAGCACACGCAAAGCAGAAACGCCATGCGGTAGTACAACTCAATGCGATAACTCTTTTGACGCTGCATGGCAAAAAGGGCAAGCCCCATAATCGCGAAAGTGAGCACGGTAAGCACCGCGAACACGACTGGGAAAAGCGAGGGCTCCAAATTATTTGTGAACATCTTGATGAAGAATGTCCAGATGAATTGGATGGTTGCCGAGAAAATGAAAACCATGATTGCCATGCGGTTCAGTATGGCGCTATCGGTCTTGCGTGGTTCGCGAGATGCCTCGAATGCTGGAGTCTCGCCGGCGGCGGCGTGGCGAAGGAGCAATGCGACAGACGCGCTTGGGAGCGCCAAGACGAGCGCCATTCGTGCGGCAAAAGGAACAAGCATCATAATCACAAAGGGCACCCATTGCATGCACATTGCGGTCGATACCAATACGAGCGATTCTCTCAGGTCGTGCGCGACGAGCAACTTGCCCCATGCAATGGTGATTGCAACGACGCCGACGCCGATGCATACGCCGCATGCTGAGGAAGCGGCGGGTGGCACGATTTGGGCAATGTGCACCAATGCGGTCGCAAGGCCCGATCCAATAATCCCGAGCGCAACGGCAGCAATGAACAGTTTCTTTTCGGCGACTTTTTTTGGGTGGTTTTTGCGCGATCTTAAGACGATGAACGCGAGGGCTGCCGTGGCCGTAACGCCATAAAAAACGGGGTCATGCACAAGTCCGCCTTCGTAGATGACCTCGTCGCGCAGAGCGCCCTCGAAACACAGCATGACGTTTACCCATGAAAGGAATGCGGCCATGCCGGCCCATGCCTGCCAGTTTTCAATTATGGCGCCGAATGGCAGGAAATCAGAATTCGGGCGAGCCCCTTCTTGCTCCATTTGCATGACCTCTTGTTGTTGAAAATGCCGCATGATACGGCTCCCCTCTCAAATGCTGCCTTATTGTACCGTTTACTGCGACCGCTTGCGACGATTGCGGCATTAATTGGGATTTACGTGGCTTTTCACCTCAGAGGGGTGGGACGTTTTTGCCTTCTTCACCTCTCTGCGGCGGAGAATTTATCGCCGAAACAGCTCATTATCGGTGGCGTCGAAAGCGATTTCGACAGCGAGAAAAAACGCATCGAGGGAATGCGTTGGGGAATGTTGGATAGGAGGATCCAATGGCAATTGATGAGAAATCCCTTGAAGATTTCGGCAAGCTGCGCGGCAAAATCGATATTTCGCGTCGTGGCTTTCTGAAGAATGCCGGCGTTGTTGTCGCGGGCGCCGCGGGCGCCGCGGCGTTGGCCGGTTGCTCTTCGCCGAAAACGGCTTCATCCGATAAATCCGAAGGCGGTTCTTCCGCGAACGCGTCGTCGGGCGCGTCGGCGTATGCGGGCAACGAAGGCAAGACCATGGGCGAGGTGCTTGGCGCGGGCTGGCTCGGCGAGGAACCTGAAATCGCTGCAAGCGACATTGCCGAGACCAAGACGTGCGATATCGTTGTGTGCGGCGCAGGCCATGCGGGCACCGCGACGGCTCGCCGCGCCGCTGAAAAAGGCGCGAATGTCATCGTCGTCGAAACGCAGACCGAGGCTGATTTCGCCGTTCTGGGCAATGACATCGGACACCTGAACTCTTCGTGGCAGACCGAGCGTCACGGAATTCCGAGCTATGACGTTGTCGACTTCATGAACGAGTACCAAATTTGTGGTGCCGGTCGTGTTGAGCCCACGCTTTTGAGCGATTTCGCGAACCGTTCGGGTGAGGCGTTCGACTGGTTCATTGATAACTTCACCGAAGAAGAAAAGGCTCAGATTGTACCTTTGAACTGGCCTGTTCCCGATGGCTATGACTACAAGAAGGGCATGTTCCACTCCTATGTGGGCACGGCGAACTTTGGTGAAGGCGTTTCGCTGAAGGATGCTCTTATTCGCAGCCAAGACATCGCTAAAGAAGCGGGCGTCGAGTTCTTGTATGAAACCACGGGCGTCAAGCTTGTGCATAACGACGATAACACCGAGGTCACGGGCATTATTTGCCAGCAGGGTGACAAATACGTCGAGATTGATGCCAAGGCTGTGGTGCTGTGCTGCGGCGATATTGGTTCCAATTCCGAAATGTACAACGCCATTTGCGCAGAAAACTACTGGCTTGGCGAATTTACCGATTGCAAGGCTATGTCGGGGCGTGACGGTTCGGGCATCGCGATGGCTATGCGCATGGGCGCCAAGGTGGAAATCGGCACGGGCGGCGATATGGGCAGCCATGCCGCGTTCCCGATGAGCCCGCTCGAGGCGTGCGAGACTATTTGGCTGAACAAATATGGCAAGCGTTTCTGCAACGAGGGCTTGGGCGGTCCGCTCATGTCCGGCTGCACTCCGGCACGCCAGCCTGGCGACATTCTGTACAGCATTTGGGATGCCGACTGGAAGCCGATGCTGCTCAACCAAATTGCAGGCCATTTGGCGCTGAAATATTGGGACGATGACACCATCAACAAAATCGATGGCTACATGCAGGCCGCTGAGCAGGCTGGCAAAGACGGCTCCGATGAATCGGGCAAGTACCTCTACTGCGCCGACACCATTGAAGAGCTGTGCGATTATATGGGCATGGAAGAAGGCGTGAAGAAGCAGGTCGTTGCCGCCGTCGCCGATTGGAATGCTGCCATCGAGGCTGGCGCCGATATGAAGTTTGGTCGCGACGTCAACACCATGTACCCCATCATCAAGGCTCCGTTCTATGGCTTTGCCGGCTCGAAGCGTGTTGGCGGCGGTTCGCTCGTGTCCACGTCTGGTCTGCTTGTTACGGGTGACCAGCAGGTGCAAGGTCAGGGCTTCGAGCCTATCAAGGGCTTGTACGCCTGTGGCAACACCGAGGGTGGCCGTTTCCCCATGGGCTATAACGGCATCATGAACGGCGTTTCCATCGGCATGTGCCTTACGCTGGGCTACACGCTGGGTGAGTTCCTTGCGACTGGCGATTTGGACGAGGCGACCACGCTTGGTTTGAACAACGCCGAACCCAAGCAGTCTGACAAGGGCATGCCTGGCCCTCCGCCGGCGGCATAATCCGATTATTTCGAATGCGAGCAAGCCCCCTCAACCCTCCCTCCCCATTGGCTTGCATCGCAAAAAAGGGCCAAGAGCTTTTGCTCTTGGCCCTTCGTCTTGCTTGAGCGGGGTATGCGGCTCGGTTATTTGCGTCCAGGCGCGTCACTGGCGATGCGCCTGCCCTCTTCTACGCTTGCGGTACGCGTCCCGTGGCGAGCACTTCTTCCATCTGGGCCTCGTCAAGCACGGCGACGCCGAGGCTTTCGGCCTTCGTGAGCTTTGATCCGGCATTCGCTCCAGCCACCACGAAGCTCGTCTTTTTCGAAACCGAGCCCGTGACTTTGGCGCCGAGCGCCTTCAGCGCTGCGCCCGCTTCGTCGCGTGTGCGGTTTTCGAGCGTGCCGGTGAGCACGAACGTGAGTCCCTCGAGCGGCTGCGATTCTGCGAGCGATGCGTCAACACCGGTTTCCTTCGCCGCGCGCGCCGCTGCATCGCTTGCGTTGTCTTCGAGCGGGAATCCGGCCGAGCGCAAACGCTCGATGACCTCGAGATTCTCGGGCACGGCCAAGAACTGCTTCACGCTTGCGGCGATTTTCGGGCCAATGCCGTCGATTTCGGCGATATCTTCTTCCTGAGCGGCGATGAGTGCGTCAATCGAAGGGAATTTCGCAGCGATAACTTCGCCGACGCTTTTTCCAACGTGGCGAATACCAAGGGCGAACAATACGCGGCCAAGCGGCTGCTGCTTTGATTTTTCCAGCTCATCATGAATTTTCGTCGCGGTTTTCGCGCCCACGGGAATGGGGTCGCCCGCCTCGATGCCGCGCTTGGCGTTGGCTGCCGAATAGAAGCGACCTGTGTCGAGCGTGGCGATATCTTCGACGCTCAGCTTGTAGAAATCGCTCACGTCGCGCACGAGCCCGGCTTCGAGCATCTTGTCGACGATTTCCTCGCCCAGGCCGTCGACATCCATGCAGCCTCGGCTCACCCAATGCAACAGACGCTCCTTGGTTTGCGCGGGGCAATCCATCGACACACAGCGATAGGCGACCTCGCCTTCGTCATTCACCACGGGGCTGCCGCACGCGGGGCAGTGCGCGGGCATATTCCACTCAACGGCGCCAGCGGGGCGTTTTTCCAGCACGGGGCCAACAACCTCGGGAATCACGTCGCCGGCTTTATGCACCACGATGGTGTCGCCCACGCGCACGTTCTTGCGGCGAATCTCGTCGATGTTATGCAGCGTGGCGCGCGCGATGGTCGAGCCGGCTACGGTAACGGGGTCGAATTCGGCGACCGGCGTGAGCACGCCAGTGCGGCCCACCTGAATGCGAATTTCGCGCAGCACGGTCTGCTTTTCTTCGGGCGGGAATTTAAATGCGATGGCCCAACGCGGCGCACGGGCGGTAAAACCCAGGTCGGCCTGCTGTTCGAACGCGTCGACCTTCACCACCACGCCGTCGATGTCGTAATCGAGGTCGGCGCGATGGGCGAGCGCGTTCGCGCAGAACTCGTGCACCTCGGCAGGCGAGGTGCAGCGTTTTGCGTTGGGGTTAACCGAAAAGCCCGCGTCGCGCAGCCAGTCCAAGAACTCGCGTTGCGAATGCACGTGCAAGGGGTCGGTGCTTGCGACGGCATAGAGGAACGTGGCCAAATCGCGTTTGGCGGTGACTTTCGGGTCTTTTTGGCGAAGCGAGCCTGCAGCGGCATTGCGAGGGTTCGCAAACGGCGCGCGCCCTTCCGTGTCGGCTTCCTCGTTCAGGCGCGCGAAGCTGCCCTTGGGCATATAGACCTCGCCGCGCACCTCGATGCGCGCGTTGCGATCGGCGCCCATGTGCGCGAGGCCTGCTTCTGCCAGGTGCATGGGCACGTCGCGAATAGTGCGCACGTTGAGCGACACGTCTTCGCCGGTTGTGCCGTCGCCGCGCGTCGCCGCGCGTACGAAGGCGCCGTTTTCATACGTGAGTGCCACGCCCAAGCCGTCGATTTTCAACTCGCAGGTGTATGCGGCCTTGCCTGTGCCTAGCGCGTCTTCGGCGCGCTGCAGCCATTCGTCGAGCTCGGCCAAGTCCATGGCGTCGTCCATGGAATACATGCGTGCCATATGCGTGACGGGTGCGAACTGCTCGCCCACGTAGCCGCCCACGCGCTGCGTGTAGCTGTCGGGCGTGACCAGGTCGGGGAACTTTGCCTCGATGCGTTGCAGCTCGACGAGTAGCTTGTCGAAGGCGGCGTCGGTGATTTCCGGCGCGTCGAGCGCGTAATAGCGATAGGCATGGTAGTCGAGCAAGTGGCGAAGCTCGGCCGCACGTGCGGCAGCCTGCGCGTGTTCGGGCGCCTTGGCGGCGGTGGCGACGTCCTCTTTGCTCAATAGCTTCGCTTCTTTCGCAGCTCGACCTGCGTTTTCCGTCAAAGCCACGGCGTCTTCCGCGCGCTTCGAGTCGCCCTTGCCGAGCGCGTTCTCATTTTCGCTGGCCACTTCAGTATCGAAAAGGCTTGCCTGGTCCATGCCGTCTCCCTTGGCGTAGAATTAAACGGCTATCAGGGTACCACCAACCCCCGCGCACTCGCCGATTTGCGCTGAAAAGCAATGAATTTCGAAGCTCGCGCGTCGGTGCGCTATACTGCTCGTATCTTTTAGTAATTATTGGGTGCGGAAAAGGGTGCCGCACGCGAGCGAGATAGGGAAGGTTTCGAGCATGCAAGACAGGCTGAGCACATACGACGAGAAGGTTCTTCGCCGGCTTATCCAGCTCGAGACCGCGCGCAGGCAGGAAGGTCGCCAGGCGCCGCTTGCGTTCATCAAGCGCGACACCGAAGCGGGCGCGGCTATGCGCCGCCTCGACCAGATGGGCATGATTGGTGCCATCTACAAAGAGGGCAACCCCTATGTGGTGGAAGTGCTCGCGAAGGGATATTCCTATGTGGGCTACATCGATTCTGAGCGCGCCGAGATTCAGCGAATCGAGCGCCATCGTCAAGAAGACCGCCGCCACGATTGGCTCGTGAGCGTGTTCACCGTGCTTGTGGCCATGGTGGGCGTGATTGCTGGTTTCCTTATTGGGCATTTCATCTAGGCAATCGGGCGTTTCGTTTAGACGAATTCGCTCGGTTGCCCGCGGAGCGACGAACGGCCGAGGCGGATATTGAACCGCCTCGGCCGTTTTTTTGGTTTGGAATTCGTGGGGCTCGCGGGCTTATCGAGCAAAATGCCGTTTTCGCGAGGCTTCTTCGCTCGCGACTTGTAAAGGGAAATGGGATCAATCGGGTTTGCAAGGGGGCACCGTAGGGTGCAACTCGCCCGAGTTTGAAAATCGCGATTCTAAAACACCAGGTCGTAAAGCACCTTCACGAACAAGAGCGCGAGCACGACGAGCATGATAGGGCGCACGACTTTTGCACCGTTTTTCATGACCAATCCCGAACCCACATAGCTACCGGCAATCGCGAACACCGAAGCAATAAGGCCCAGGCCCCACCAAACGGCGCCATTGGCGGCGAACGTCACGAGCGCGGCGACGTTTGACGCGAGGTTTGCGCACTTCGCTTCGCCGTTCGCTTCGCGCACGGGCAGCTTCGCCGCCGCCGTGAATGCGAGCAGCATGAACGTGCCCGTGCCCGGTCCGTAGAAGCCGTCGTACATGCCGATGAAAAACGACGAAATGGCGATGATGGCGATCTGCTTTTTCGTGGAGATCGTGGCGTCGGCGGGTACGTCGAGCGCGCGCTTGCGCAGCACGAAAAACGCGACCACGGGCAGGGCGAACACCATAATCATCTGAATGACGCCGTCGGGTGTGTGCAACGCAACCTTCGCGCCGATGGCAGAACCTGCGAGCGCGAAAATCACGGCGGGAATTGCGAGTTTGATTTTGATGAGGCCGCTTTTTGCAAAGCGGGCCGTCGCAACGACGGTGCCAATGGCGCTCGAAACCTTGTTGGTGCCCAGCGCGACGTGCGGCGGCAGGCCGGCTACCAGGTACGCAGTGAGCGAGATGAGCCCGCCGCCTCCCGCAATGGCGTCGACGAGCATCGCCAGAAACACAAGCGGGCACACGATGAGCAGCGTTATGGGGTCCATGGATTCCTTACCGTATCTTTACTGTTGCAATGGCATTGAAACCTTGCGGATTATAATTCATGGCAGCAAACCGAGGGAGCTGGGCGGGCGAGCGGCGCGAAAGCGCAGCAAACCGCCAAACGGTAGGAAAAGAGGCTTCGTATGGGCAACGAGAATTACAAGAAGCTCGGAATTATTGGCGGATTGGGGCCGGCGGCTACGGCGACCCTGTTCGCGCGCGTTATCGACCTTACCGAGGCGGAAACCGATCAGGACCACCTTGATATCACCATTTTGAATCGTCCGCAAACGCCTGATCGCACGGCGTTTATTTTGGGTAAAAGCGATGAGTCGTATTTGCCGCCGTTGCACGAGGCTGCGCTTGAGTTGGAAGATTTGGGATGCGAGGTGCTCGCCACTCCGTGTGTGACCGGGCATTATCGCAGCGATGAATGGTCGGCTGGCCTGCAAACGGCGCATTTGGTGCACATGCCGCGCGAAACGGCGCGCTATTTGGCTCTTGCGGGTAAGCGCTGCGTGGGCATTATGGCAACCGACGGCACGGGGCACGCGCGCGTGCTGCAAAACGAGCTCGAGGCATATGGCCTGAAAGCAGTGCTGCCCGATGCCGAAAATCAGGCGAAGGTCATGAGCATTATTTACGACGACGTGAAGCGTGGCCGCCCCGCAAACATGCGCGCGTTCGACGAGGTGAGTGCCCATTTGCGTGAGCAAGGGTGCGACAGCGTGATTCTTGGCTGCACCGAGCTTTCCGTGATTAACGCGCCCGCGAAATCGCACGGCATGGTTGTAGTCGACGCCATGGAAGTGCTTGCAATTCGCAGTGTTCAGGAATGCGGCGCCCCTGTGAAGTGGGATCATACTGCACTCGACAACGTATACGGCGAATAACGTCGGAGCGGTTCGACAAAACCCTGACCCGGGCCCTCCGGGGCGCAGCAACATCCTCGGGCTTCTTTGGAGGCGAGACGGGTCGGGCGGCTTTCCGAAGGTGCCTGATTGGCAACTCCTCGGGACCTGTCCGCATTGCGGGCAATGCTCCGAGCGAGTGCCGCCCTGCTTGACCGTTCTGTGGCCGTCCATTTTTTATGCTTCGAAAGGAACTCCGTGGAAACGAAAACCATATGGCTCGATGGCAAATTTGTGGCGGCTGCCGAGGCAACGTGCGCGATTTCGTGTGCTTCGCTTATGGATGGCATGGTTGTGCTTGAGGATGTCCCCTTGTTCAAAAACGAGCGCGGCAGCTTCATGTTTCGTGTGGACGACCATGTAAAGCAGTTCGAACGTTCGGCGAAAATCGCGCAGATAGAGTTGCCTCATGCATCGAGCAAGCTCGCAAAAGCTGCCCTTAAGGTCGCGAAGGCGAGTGTAGCCAATGGGTGCGACGAAGGCATTGTGCGTTTCATCGCGTATTTCGGCGGCGCGGCTCCAATCGACGGCTCGCTTCCTTTGGGCGGACGGGCGAGCGTTGCCATATTCTGCATGCCGTTTTCGGGCGAGGCTAAATCGATTTCCGCAGGAAGCGATGCGTGCTCCGGTTGCGGCGACTCGCTTCCCGGCGCCGACGGGTCATTCCGCGATGACGAAGGCGCTCATTCGGGCGAGCGCGGTTTGTCGTGCTCCGATTCCGAAGTGGCCACCGCGGGAATCTCCTCGTGGCGTGCGATTTCGAACAACGCGTTGCCGCCGCAAGCAGAGCTTGCCGCGTCTCGTGCAAATGTGGCATTCGCCTTGCGCGAGGCGAGGCAGCGTGGCTTTGACGAGCCGATTCTTCTGAACGAGGCGGGCGACGTATGCTCTGGTGCGCGCAAAGCCGTGTTTGCCGTACGCGATGGCGTGCTCTCCACGCCGCCCCTCGCGTGTGGTGTCCGCGAGTCAGTCGAGCGTGACACCGTGATCAACTTTGCTATGGACCTCGATGTCCCTATCGTTGAAGAGCGCATGACGCGTGCCGATCTTTGCATTGCCGACGAACTGTTCTTGTGCGATGCGGTGCGTGGCGTGATTCCGGTTTCTTCGATTGACGGCTGCACGATAGGCAAGCCTGGAAAAGCGGGTCCAAAGCCAGGCCCCATAACGAAGGCAATCCAGGAACGCTGCGCGAAAATGATGGCGGGAAAGCTTGACGAATATGCGGCATGGATTGCCCAGGTTGAGTAACACAAACAAAGGAGAGCGATTATGCCATTTGAAACCGCACCGACTTATATTTTCGACCTGCATTGCGACACGCTCGATAGGCTCGCCCTGCATAAGTCGTTTCCCGACGCTGGCTTCATGGAGCAAGACGCTGCGATTCCCGATGCGCGCATGTCTTCGCTCGCGAGCAACGATTGCCATATCGCGCTCGACCGCATGGCGAAAGCCCAGTATGCCTGGTGCCAGTGCTTCGCGGCGTTCATTCCCGACCATATGCCGGCCGATTGGGGCTGGCAGGTTTTCTGCGCCGTTCGCGATTTCTTGCAGTCTCAGCTTGCCGAGCATGCGGCGCTCATTGAACAGGTGCACGACGCTCGCGATATTCGCGGCATTGTCGATAGCGGGAAATGCGCTGGCATGTTCACGGTCGAAGGCGGCTCATTCATCGAGGGTTCGCTCGATCGCCTGCACGCGGCTGCCGACGCGGGCGTGAAAATGCTCACGCTCACGTGGAACGGCAAAAACGCCATCGCGTCGGGCAACGTCACGACCGATGGGCTTTCAACGTTTGGCGCCCAGGTGGTGCGCGCTATGGAACAGCGCCGCATGGTGGTTGATGTGTCGCATTTGAACGACACGAGCTTCTGGGATGTGGTGAAGGCGAGCTCGCGCCCGTTCGCGGCGTCGCATTCGAACTCGCGCGCCGTGTGCGGCCATCCGCGCAATCTCACCGACGATATGTTCCGCGCGCTCGTTGATTGCGGCGGCATTGTGGGCTTCAATTTCTGCCGCGATTTCGTGCGCGAAGACGGCGCCGACCCCACGCGCGACGATGTGCTGTTCCACATCGACCATTTCCTGAAACTCGGCGGCGAGCATGCTATCGCTCTTGGCAGCGACTATGACGGCTGCGATGTGCCGAGTTGGCTCGAGCCTGCGCAGCGCGTAGGCGAGCTGCATACGCTGTTCGCGCATGAATTCGGCGCCGAAATCGCCAATGCCATTTGCTTCGAAAACGCTGCGGTGTTCTTCGAGCGCAACGAGACGCTATAGCGCCCCAACGCCCATTCTTCCATTTGACCAAATTCGCCCAACGGTGTCGCGGAAAATAGTTCACTGATGTAGCATTATGCCGTTACCGTCGCTAGGAGGGCTCCATGCGCGAAGTGGATGTCGCCATTGTGGGAGCGGGCGTTGCGGGCTGTTGCGTGGCTCGCGAATGCGCCCGTTTCGCATTGAAAGTTGCAGTGTTTGAGGCCGGCCTCGATGTGGCCGATGGCGCCACGCGCGCAAACAGCGGAATCGTGCATGCGGGTTACGATCCGAAGCCCGGCACCCGCAAGGCGCGCTATAACGTAGAAGGCGCGAAGTTGCATCCGCAATGGGCGAGTGAACTGGGATTTCCCTATATCAACAACGGGTCGATGGTACTCGCTTTTACGGAAGACGAGCTCGAGGCGATTTGCGGGTTGCGCGAGCGGGGCGAGCACAATGGCGTCGAAGGCCTGCGCATAATCGATGCACGAGAACTTCGTGAGCTTGAGCCGAACGTGTCGCCCGAGGCGCTTGGCGCGCTGCTTGTTCCCACGGGCGCGATTTGCGATCCGTACCAAGTGGCGTTCCGCGCTGGCGAAAACGCGGCCCGCAATGGCGTCGAATTTAATTTCTCAAGCAAAGTTGTGGGTATCGAGCCTGCGCAGACTCCGACTGCCGATTCCGCCCAAGCCGTCGTCGCAGGCTCCGCCCGGTCCGCCGCCGTCGAGCCCGCCCGAGGCGCGGGCTACATCCTTCACATCGAAGGCGCCCAGGGCGACGTTGCCGAAGCGGTGCACGCCCGTGTTGTGGTGAACGCCGCCGGTGTGCATGCTGACGAAATCCACGACATGGTCGCGCCGCACGCGTTTTCGATAACCCCCCGTCGCGGCGAATACAACCTCATGGATACCGATATGGGCGGCTTGTTCGCGCATACGATGTTCCAGGCCCCCACGAAAGCGGGCAAGGGCGTGCTTGTCTCGCCTACGGTGCATGGCAACATGCTCGTTGGTCCGAATGCCGTTCCCCAAGGCGACAAAGATGCCACGGCAACTACCGCCGAGGGCTTGGCCGCAATCACGTCCGCCGCGAAAAAGACGTACCCAGCGCTCAACATGCGAGCCCGCATTACCACGTTCGCCGGCGTGCGCGCCACGGGCGATACGGGCGATTTCGAAATTGGCGAGGTGCCGAGTGCCCCGGGCTTCTTCGATATCGCGTGCTTTGAATCGCCGGGCTTGACTTCCGCTCCCGCTGTTGCGGTTGATGTGGCTGCGTGCATTGCCGAAAAGCTCAATGCTGCGGAAAACCACCAGTTCAATCCTGTATTGTCGCTGCCTGCGCTGTTCAAGAACATGAATGAAGAGGAGCGTCGCGCAGCCATCTCTGCCAATCCCGACGCGGGACACATGCTCTGCCGCTGCAACGAGGTGACCGAAGCCGATGTCGCTTCCGCGCTGCACACGAAGCTGCCCGTGCTGTGTCTCGACGCATTGAAGTGGCGCACGGGCGCGACCATGGGTCGCTGCCACGGCGGCTTCTGCATGCCCGAGCTCGCAAAGGTCGTGGCGCGCGAGGTCGGCATCGCTCCGAGCGAGCTGCCGAAGCGTCTTGCTGATTCGCGCATCGTTGCGGAAGCTCCCGAAAACTACGTTGAGCTTGTGCGGAACGAATCGAACCGCGCTGTTGGCGGCGTTGCCGATGCAGCAGCGAAGCTCGAGGGCGAAAGCGAATCTTCGGAAGAGGGCCTGTCCTCGAATGTCCAAGCCAATCAAGGGAAGGCCGACGGTTTCAAGGTTGAGGAGCCCGCGTCTGCCGTTCCTGACGCCGACGGCTTCAAAACCGGGGTCCTTTCGGCCAGCCTTGAAGCTGGCGTCGAAACCGGTGCCCTCCAAACTCTCGAAGCTTCAATCGCCGCGCGCTCCTCGCTCGAATACGACGTTGCTGTTATTGGCGGCGGCGCGGCGGGCATCGCCGCGACTGCTTCGGCCGCGCGAAAAGGCGCGAGTGTGGTGCTCGTCGATCGCGAAAGCCACCAGGGCGGCATTTTGAAGCAGTGCATTCACAACGGCTTCGGCTTGCACCGTTTTGGCGAGGAACTCACCGGTCCCGAATACGCTTCGCGCGAGCTCGCGACGCTCGAGGGCCTCAATGTGCACGTCGTTCGCGATGCGAGCGTGCTGCGCGTGAAAAATGGTGGCGAAGGCGCGCGCGACATTTCGGTGGAAATCGTGTCGCCGCAAGGCGAGCAAACCATTTCGGCGGGCGCGGCGGTGCTTGCGACGGGCTCGCGCGAACGCGGCGCTGGTGCGATCGGAACGCCGGGCACGCGCCCGGCGGGCGTGTTCTCGGCCGGTTCGGCACAGAATTTCATGAACTTGCAGGGCTGTGCTCCCGGCAGCAACGTGGTGATTCTTGGTTCGGGCGACATCGGCCTCATCATGGCGCGTCGCCTCACGTTCGCGGGCGCGCGCGTGGCCGGCGTGTTCGAAATCAACCCCACGCCAAGCGGCCTGCGACGCAATATTGTGCAGTGCCTCGACGACTTCGGCATTCCGCTGCATACGTCTACGACGGTCGTGGGCATTGAAGGCACCTCGAAGCTTGAAGCTGTCATTGTGAGCAAAGTTGATGGCCATTACACACCTATTCCGGGTACCGAGCGTCGCATTCCGTGCGACACGTTGCTGCTTTCCGTGGGCCTTATTCCCGAAAATGCGCTTGCGACCGATGCGGGCGTGGCGCTCGACCCCATGACGGGTGGCGCCATCGTCGACGATAATTTTGAGACAAGCGCGGCAGGCTTGTTCGCCTGCGGAAACGCGCTTCATATTCACGACCTGGTCGATTTCGTGTCCGACGAGGGCGACCATGCAGGAGCATCGGCCGCGCGGCGCGCGCTTCGCCGTTCCGTAACGCCTCACGCTACGCCGCCGGCGGCTACATCGCGCGAAGGATCCGCCCCCACGCGTGCAGGCGCAGGCGTGCGCTATATCGTTCCGCAATACGTGCATCCGCAAACGAGCCGCGTCACGCTGCGCTTCCGTACATCGGCGTCGTTCGAAAACGCGTCGATCGTCATTGAGAAACGCCTGGCGAATGGCGAGATTGAGCTCGTGAAGCGCCGTCGCGTGCTCGTGGCGGTTCCCGCTGAAATGCAAAGCGTCGCGCTTGCGGGCGACGCGTTTGCCGGCGCGAAGGAAATCATGGTCCGCATTGAGCCGAAGGAAGCAGAAGAAGCGAACGGCGAAGCGAAATCCGGCGGATTCGATGGTGCGGAAAACGCGCCAAAAGTTGGTGGCGCGGCGAAGGTAAACGGCGCAGCCGAATCTGGCGGTGCGACAAAAATCGCGCCCGTAAGCGCGCAAGGGGAGGAGGCGAGTCATGAATAGCAAGGCCAATGGCGGAATTTCCGCAGGTGATGGCAAGAACGTTCAGAACAATCCGCCTCGCTGGCAGGGCGTGCAAAGCAGCCATGCGGGCGTTTCTGTGCAAACGGGCCTGCCTTCCCGAGCCTATGAGGAAACGTACACGTGCATCTGCTGTCCTTTGGGGTGCCAGCTTACGGTTATGTTGCAGCAGGGCCCTGCGGGTTTGGACGTGACGGGCGTCGTTGGCTATACCTGCCGCCGTGGCAAAGACTACGCGCGCCAAGAAGCCACGCATCCCGTGCGCATGGTCACGGCGGCGGTGCCTGTCGATGGCCGTTTATGCCCAGTAAGCGCGAAAACGGCCCAGCCCATCGCGAAAAATCGCATGCTCGCGGCGCTCGAGGAAATCCGCGCGCTGCGCGTGCAGCCGCCGGTGCGCGAAGGCGACATCTTGCTCGAAAATGTTGCCGGCACGGGTGTTGCCTTGGTGGCTACCAAGACCGTACAATAAGGAGCGAAATCGAAATCATCGGGCGGCAAAACGTCCTCTCTTATGGCGCATCGGCTTTCTTCGGGCCGGTGCGCCAGCTTTTTTATGCGTGTGAGAACGCGGGCACTTCATGCATGTTTTTGCATGTTTCAACCGGGTACGTGCCCATCATTTTGCATCAAGCCTTCCGATTCATAAGCGGTGCCCCCTCGTTTTTGACAGATTTATGCATAAAACTAAAAAATTCGACTATTTTGTGAATTGGGGTTGCAATTAACGCAAGCCTCGAATATTCTCACTGTCACACTCCAACGTACTGGAGTGGCGGGGAAGCCCGCAGTCATCGCCTGTAAGGAACTAACCAAGGAAAGGAGCTGCGCGATGTTCTTCAACTTCACCAACGCTTCTCTCCGACGCCAGAGCCGACGAAACACGCTGCGACGAGCGCGTGTGTTGTCTGCTGTCCTTATAAGGTAATTCCTTATTTTCTGTCGCAATACAATTGGACGCATGACAACACCCGGCCCCTGCCGGGTTTTTTGTTGCCCGCAGTTGCCTCGCCGCAGCGATTTGGCTCCGTTTTCGTGCAACGGAGCATCCAATCGGGGTCGAAACGCAACCCACGCACGGAGAAAACGTTGATCTGAAATTGCCGCCGCCTTGGCGGCGGAATGAGAAAGGCACAACCATGGCTGAGAAAGAAAAAGTTGTACTCGCATACTCCGGCGGTCTGGACACCTCGTGCTGCCTGAAGTGGTTGCAGGTTGAAAAGAACCTCGACGTTATCGCTATTTGCGGCAACGTCGGCCAGGACGAGGCTGACCTCGAGTACATCAAGAACAAGGCGCTCGAGTGCGGCGCAATCGCTTCCGAGGCCATGGATATGCGCGAGGAATACGCCAGCGAGTACCTCACCAAGGCGCTTGCCGCCAACGGCCTCTACGAGAACACCTACCCGCTGCTTTCCGCACTTTCTCGTCCGCTGCTCTCTAAGCACATGGTCGAGGCTGCGCACAAGTACGGCGCGAAGTACATCGCCCATGGCTGTACCGGCAAGGGCAACGACCAGGTTCGCTTCGAAACCGCCATCAAGGCCCTCGACCCGAAGCTTGAGATTCTCGCTCCCGTTCGCGATTGGGAACTTCACACCCGTGAAGAAGAAATCGACTGGGCTGCCGAGCACGGCGTTCCGGTGAAGGCGTCCAAAGCTTCGCCGTACTCCATCGACGACAACGTGTGGGGTCGCGCCATCGAATGCGGCGCGCTCGAGAATCCCTGGAATGAGCCTCCCGCGGACATCTGGACCCTTTCCGTCGACCCCGAGAATGCTCCCAACGAAGCTGAATATGTCGAGATTGGCTTCGAGAAGGGCGTTCCTTGCTCGCTCAATGGCGAAGAGAAGAGCTTCCTGCAAATCGTCATGGACCTCAACGTCCTCGCCGGCAAGCATGGCTGCGGCCGCATCGACATGGTCGAGAATCGTCTCGTTGGCGTGAAATCGCGCGAATGCTACGAGACCCCTGCCGCCGAGGTGCTCATTGCCGCCCACAAGGCGCTTGAGACTCTGTGTCTCGATCGCGAGACGCAGCACTTCAAGCTCAACCTCGAGCATCAGTGGTCCACCACCGTGTATTACGGCCAGTGGTTCAGCCCGCTGAAGAACGCTCTCGACGCATTCTTCGCCGAAACCCAGAAGTTCGTCACCGGCACCGTGAAGGTGAAGCTGTACAAGGGCAGCTGCACCGTGGCTGGCCGCATGAGCGACCACTCGCTCTACGATTACGGTCTGGCGAGCTACACCGCGGCCGACACGTTCGACCACAAGGCCGCGAAGGGCTTCATCGACCTCTCTGCGCTGCCGTTTGCAGTCTGGGCGGAGAAGCAGGGCCACGAAGCGCAGGACCTGTAATTCCACGCTAGAATAGAGCGTTGTTCGAAACGCATTGAAGCTGGTGCGGGCTTTCGGGCCCGCACTTTTATATAAGAGTATTGCGGCGCACGGGCGTCCGTTTGAAACAAGAAAGGCTATTCCATGGGTGCTTTGTGGGGCGGCAGGTTTGAGAAGAGCGTCGGGTCGTTTACCCAGGCGTTCGGCGCATCGTTGCAGGTCGATAAGTCGATGTATTCGCAGGACATCAAGGGTTCCCTCGCGCATGCCCGCATGCTGTGCGAGAAGGGCATCATCTCCAAGGCCGACTTCGACAAAATCGAGGTGGGCTTGGTCGAGATTGAGAACCAAATCGCTCAAGGCCGCTTCCAGTTCGACATCAACGACGAAGACATCCATATGGCCATCGAGAAAACGTTGATTAAAGACGTCGGCGTTGCGGGCGCGCGCCTGCATACGGGCCGCTCCCGTAACGACCAGGTTGCCACTGACACGCGTTTGCATGCGAAAGACCTGCTCAACGAGCTGCTTACCCAGAATTGTGCGCTGCGTAGCGTGATTTATGCCAAGGCCTGCGACAATTTCGACGTTATCATGCCTGGTTACACGCATTTGCAGCATGCCCAGCCCGTGCTGTTCAGCCATCATATGCTCGCGTATTTCTGGATGTTCACGCGCGATTTCACACGTCTCGTTGCTGCCTTCGATGCCGCCGATGCCAACCCGCTGGGTTCCGCGGCGCTTGCCGGCACCACGTATCCGCTCGATCGCCACATGACAACCGAGCTGCTCGGCTTCGATCATCCCATTCCGAACTCCATGGATGCCGTTTCCGACCGCGACTATCTGCTTGATCTTGAATACGCCTGCAGCGTCTCGATGATGCACTTGTCGCGCTTGTGCGAAGAGATCATTCTGTGGTCCACTACCGAATTCGGTTTCGTCACGCTTTCCGACAGCTTCGCCACGGGTTCGTCGATTATGCCGCAGAAGAAGAATCCCGACTTCGCCGAGCTCACGCGCGGCAAGATGGGCCGCGTGGTGGGCGACTTGGTTGCGCTGCTGGTGACCATGAAGTCGCTGCCGCTTGCCTACAACAAAGACTTGCAGGAGTGCAAGGAAGGCGCCATGGACGCCGCGAAAACCCTGCACGACTGCATGGTGTGCATGGAGGGCATGATCGAAAGCATGGAGCTGCACGTGCCCGAGATGCGCAAGTCGGCCGGCAAGGGCTTCACGGCCGCGACCGACGTGGCCGACTACCTGGCTAAGAAGGGTATGCCGTTCCGTCAGGCGCATGAAGTGGTTGGCGAGCTCGTGTTGTATTGCGAGAAGCACCACAAGGGTCTGGAAGACCTCACGCTTGACGAATTCAAGCAGGCTAACGAGCTTTTCGAGGCTGATATCGTGAGCGCGCTCGACATGGAGACCATCGTTGCCGCCCGTAAGACGTATGGCGGCACGGGATATGAGGCCGTGAAGGTTCAGATGAAGGAAGCCGAGGCCGCGTTGAACGCCGACAAGGAAAAAATCGGCTACGACGAAACCGCAACCCCGGTATATAAGCAGTAAGAAGCCATGAAGGCCTGCGGCGCGAATTGTCGCAGGCCTTCTGTCTTGTTGTTTGGCAAATTGCGAGTTGCGCTGTCGCAACCCACTCGCGTGGGCATTTTGCTCGATAGGAGTTGCCTTTGCTCTTTCCGCAGAGAATGCGAACTTCGTTTTGCCTTGCGTTTGGTGCGAATGTGACGATATTGGGCGAAAGAAATTCTCATTGACGGCGGGCGCGTGTACGGGTACAATTCATTCCTGCGCGTAATCGCGTCGTGTATGTGGGCCGTTAGCTCAGCTGGTAGAGCAGGGGACTTTTAATCCCAAGGCCGCGGGTTCGATTCCCTCACGGCCCACCACCGATTTTTCCAAGACGGGCTCAGCCCGCCTTTTTCTTACTGGGCCATGGTGTAATGGCAGCACAGGGGTTTTTGGTGCCCTTAGTCCGGGTTCGAATCCTGGTGGCCCAGCCATTTTTCAGCGTTGTTGCGCCGTTCTAACGAACGGCGCTTTTTAATATGAGCAGGACATTGTCAATAGGCAAAATCGGGCCTGGCCCAGGTTTTCTGGGTCAGGCCCTTCCTCTATCTCAACCCTCCTGCGGCGACCTCGGCGTGTCTCTCCGACGCTCGTCTTTGCAGTTTAATATCCGCCCGTGGCGCATCTCTGCGCTGGGCAATCCGTTGCTACGGCTGGGGCTGCCTCGGTCGATTCGACAGTCTCGTGTCGCGGGTGGCGCCTTGGGCGCTCGCAGAAAAAGAGCCTGGGGTTAGCCCCAACGGCCTCGGATATGGCCGCAGGATGGGATGTGAGCGCCGCTATGTCGACTCAGCCTGCCATTACGCCCTAGGCGCCCTCGACCATGCAGCCCACCGCCCAGCACCGGCACGCGAGCTCGCGGGCGGTTGCGACGTTGGCCTTGTTCTTGTGGACGCCGCGCCCGAGCATCGCGCGCCGCCTCTCGACGAGCCTTCTCACGCCCTTGGCCGCGT
>JABLTN010006967.1_pt1 | contig 45342 bp, 40 predicted proteins | sample 7160141 | NCBI WGS metagenome assembly JABLTN01 (sample SAMN14651226, study PRJNA627086) | human gut metagenome | isolation source: feces | host: Homo sapiens | reverse complement strand
CTCTTATTCGCTAAAAAGGTCATAAATCCTCAAAAAAAGTTGAATTTTTTTAATTTTCTAAAATAATTCTGTCATCATTTAATGATTCTCTAAATACTTTCAATAATTCATCAAGTTTCATTGTCTTTTTGATATTTTCATTTAATTCATGAATGATTTTTCCATGATTCATTATCAGTGTTCTATTACCTGTAGCTAAAGCCATCTTCATGTTATGTGTTACCATTAGACAGGTAATGTTATTTTCTTTAACAATATTATTTGTTAAAGCCATTACCTTTTCCGCCATTACAGGATCCAAAGCCGCAGTATGCTCATCTAAAAGTAATACTTTTGGTGGAACAATCGTTGCCATAAGTAAAGTTAATGCTTGTCTTTGACCTCCAGATAACAATCCCACCTGAGTATTTAATCGATCCTCAAGATTCATATCTAATTTTTTTAATTCATCCTTAAATTTGTTTTCCTCCTTACGAGTTATTTTAGAAAACATATTTGTATTACAACCAGCTCTCATATATGCTAAAGCTAAATTTTCTTTAATTGTCATATGAGGGGCTGTTCCTCTTAAAGGATCTTGAAACAATCGGCCAATATCTTTGCTTCGTAAATAATCCGGTTTTTTTGTAATATCTTCATCATCTAAAATAATCTTTCCTGTATCGACGAAAAACTCTCCTGAAATACTATTAAATAATGTTGATTTACCAGCACCGTTCGACCCAATAATCGTTATAAAATCACCTGTATCAACAGTTAAAGATATATCATCCAGAGCTTTTTTCTCATTTACTGTACCTTTAGCAAAGGTTTTTGAAATATGATCTATTTTTAACATATCGTCTTCCTTCTTTTTTCATCTTGTATGTATGGTATAGCAATTGCGAGTGTGATTATTACAGCCGTCATGAGTTTTAAGCATTCAACCGGGATAATATGAGACTGCAGAACAAATGCATAAATACATCTATAAACAATATTTCCAACTAAACATGCAACAATATTTCTTGTAATGGATTTTTTACCGTTCACTAATGTTTCGCCAATGATTAATGTTGCGAGTCCCACAGTAACAATACCCGTACCAGCATTAATATCTGCACTTTTTTGTAATTGACTTGCCATAGCCCCAGAAAGTCCTGTTAACATATTTGATAAGATTAAACCAATAATAATTGTTGTTTTTGGATTGATGGATGATGAAGAAACCATATCAATATTATCCCCAGTAGCTCGAATTGATAATCCAAGTCTTGTGGATAAAAACCATCTCATCAATACCATTACGATTATTACAATGCAACCTGCAAGAATGATTGAATTCCAAGAACCAGCAATACCCGTTTCTTTAAATAATGTAAATATTGTCTTATTTTTTAAAATGGATAAATTAGAGCTCCAGCCCATAACCATTAAATTTACGGTATACAAACCTGTATTTGTAATAATACCCGCCAAAATTGAAGGAACACCAAAATAAGTTTGTAGTAATGCTGTTAACAGTCCTGCCACTCCCCCCAGTAACATCCCCATAAATACACCTAGTACTGGATGACCTTGAATCGTAAAGACAATCGATACAGCCATACCTAACACAAAACATCCATCCGTTGTTAAATCAGCAATTTGTAAAATTCTATAACTCAGAAATAACGCTAAAGCTACAAATGAATAAATGCAACCAAGCTGTAACGCTGTTTGTACGATATATAACATAACTTATTCCTTACTAGTATCTACTTCTACAATTGTTCCAAATTCTGTAAATATATTTGCATCAATACCTAATGCTTCACATACTTCACGATTTACAGTAATAATTCCACCCGGCATTACTTCATAACTATTTTTATATTCAATTGAATCCATTCCTTCAGTCATTACCTGATATGCTAAATCTGCTGTTTCTTTGCCAAGTTCTTTGTAATTTACACCACATGTTGCAAATGCACCATTTCTAACGAATGAATCAGCACCTGTATAATGTGGAATTTTTGCATTCATAAAATCTTCAGCTATTGCAAGTTCTGCAGACATAACAACGTTATCTGTTGGTGTAAATACAGCATCTACGTGACTTGCGATTAAAGAAGAAGCTGCCTGCTTAATTTCATCATCTGTATTTCCTGTAGCTTCAATGACTTCTACACCTTTTTCCTCAAGGTATTGTTTCGCTTCTTCAATAGGTTTTTTACTGTTTGCTTCAGACATAGAATATAGCAAACCAACTTTTTTTGTGTCAGGATTTACTTTAAAAATCATATCCATAATTTGTTTTGTATTTAAGACATCAGATGTACCAGTTACATAATCAATATCTGTTAAATTTGCCGCTTCAGGGTCAGATATCGCCGCAAATACGACAGGGACTTCACCATCTGATACAACTGTCATTGTTTGTGCTGCAAGAGTAGCTATAGGAACAATGACATCCACTTTGTCACTCATCACTTGAGAACCAATCTGTTGTAATGTTGTTTGATCATTTTGACCTGAATATACATCACCATAGTCGATTACAAGGCCTTTTTCTTTACTAATTGCATCGAATTCATCACAAATGGCCGTAGCGATTTCATCAAGAGATGCGTGATCAAGTTGTTTAACAACAGCGACCTTGTAAACTTTCTCTGTGTTTGTAGAATCGTCAGAAGTTGCAGTTTCCTTAGTGCATCCAAGAAGTGTAGTAAATAATGTTGCCACAAAAGTTAAAATAAATAGTTTTTTCATGTGATATCCTCCTCCTTTTCTGCATTTTCTTTTTTGTAGTGATATAAACAAAAAACGCTCATCCATCTAAGGACAAGCGTATGCCTGCGGTACCACCTTAATTAGAAGTAAATACTTCTCTCTTTTCTAGAAAATGCTATCACATTTTCTGCTCTTTAACGCTAGCATTGCGTCTGGAAGTACTTGCAATACTGCTTTCATCCAGCCCTCTCAGGTCCATTTGCATAGTGCTTCACTGTCAATTTCCACCCTCATGACTCTCTACAAGCTGCTTTCAATGTTTGATCTCCTGATCTTTGGTTCGTATGGATAAAATATACTCCTGCTATTTTATATTCGCAATAACTATTTTCATTAATTTTCAAAAAATTCTTCCATTGTCAAACCGGAAATGTAAATTTTTTCAGCCATATCTTTACCAACATAGCGATAATGCCAAGGACTATATATAATACCCGTAACACTTTGTTTACCTTCGGGATAACGCTCTATAAAACCATATTTATATGCATTTTCATGAAGCCATGAATATAATCCACTACTTGCGAAACAACTGTCCAAATCACATTCACCACTTGGCAAACCTATATCAATGCACAATCCCAGCTGATGTTCACTTTCACCAGGTTTATCATCAATCTGTTCTGCCCATTCTTTTCCATACTTGCTAACGTAAAAATTGAACAATTGCTGTTGTTCAGTATAAGAACGATACCCTGATAGTATTCTCATTTTATATCCAGCTTCCAAAGCTTTACAGTATAAATCTTTTAGTGCTTCATAGGCATCTGTTCTTAATTCGTGTGAGAAGTTAACACTGATTAAAGAACTATCTATTTTTGCAAGATTCGTTGGTACATAATCTTTATCTATTTGTTGATTTTCATTTACGATGCGGAATAAACTTTCATCACTTTCTGTATCATAAATAACAGGTGTTGGTGTAGGTAAAGGCGTGGGCGAAGAAACCGGCGTTTTTGTCGGCTCTATCGTTGCCATTATCGTCGGTGTTGGCTTTACTTCATTTTTCGCATTAATAGCTCGCTTAATCGTCAAGTAAATTAGTCCTAACACAATACATATACACAACACTAATGTTGTGATAATTTTTCCTTTAAATCGTCTATCCATATTAAATTTATTCTATATTGTCTATTATAAAATGAAAAGGAAGAATCGAATCTTCCTTAACACGCTATGCTTTTATTTGTTTAATACTTTCGCCAAGAATGCCTTTGTTCTATCAGATTGTGGGTGATCAAAAATTTCTTCAGGTGTACCTTCTTCTTCAATTAAACCATCAGCCATAAATAACACTTTATTAGATACTTGTCTAGCAAAGCCCATTTCATGTGTTACGACAATCATTGTCATACCTTCTTTAGCTAATCGCTTCATAACATTAAGTACTTCTCCAACCATTTCAGGATCCAAAGCACTCGTTGGTTCATCAAAAAGCAACACTTCAGGTTCCATAGCCAATGCTCTAGCAATAGCTACTCTTTGTTTCTGACCGCCAGAAATTTGATCAGGTCGAGCATTGATATAAGCTGCCATTCCAACTTTCTGCAAATATACTAAAGCATTTCTTTTCGCTTCTTCTTTTGTTTTCTTTAATACTTTAATTTGTCCAATCATGCAGTTTTCAAGAACTGTCATATTATTAAACAAGTTAAATGACTGGAAACACATACCAACATGTACGCGATATTCTGTTTGCTTAAATCCCTTGGTAAGGATCGAATCACCATGGTACAAAATATCACCAGAAGTTGGTGTTTCAAGAAGATTAATACATCTAAGTATTGTTGATTTACCACTTCCCGATGCTCCAATGATGCATGTAACATCACCTTTATTTACTGTAAAATTAATATCTTTCAGAACAACATTTGCACCAAAAGCTTTTGATAAATGCTTAATTTCAATAATTGGTTCCATGTTGTTCTCCTTCCTTATGATGTTCATCAAAGTTACTTCCCTTTAATGGTGAATTTAACATACCTGCAGTAGGCGCAAGTTGATCATCAGTAGCTAAACTGTAAAAAGAACTTCCTGCTAAATGCTTTTCCCAGAATCTTAAGATAACTGAAGCTGTTAATGTCATACATAAGTAACCAATCATCTCGATTACAGCACTTGGGAAATACATATAAGTCGCCCCAGTTACCGCACGATGTACTGCAAAGAATTCTGAGAAAGTAATAATAAACATAACCGAAGTATCTTTTACGTTGATTAAATAGTTATTACCAATTTGTGGAAGTATGTTTTTTAATACCTGTGGCATAATGACATATCTCATTGTTTGCCAATGGTTCATACCAATTGCTTTAGCCCCTTCTGTCTGACCTTTGTCAACTGATAAAATACCACCACGAACGGTTTCCGCCATATATGCACCAGTATTGATAGATACAACGAGAATGGCACATAACCATACGCTACTCCACTTCATACTGCCACCAGTCACGTATGGTAAACCATAGTAGAAAAATACTGCTTGAAGAATCATTGGTGTACCTCTAAATAATTCAACATACACACGAATAATTCCTCGTATTAACTTTAAGAATCCCTTCTTAAACGCATTGTCATTTTTTGTATATGGAATTGTTTGTAATATTCCACAAAGAAAGCCAATCAAACAACCAAACACTGTCCCCACAAAGGCAAGTATCAAAGTATTCTTAACACCTGCTAAATAAGAAGAACGATATTTTGTCCAGGCTTTAATTACATCCCCAACAAAACCCGACATGCTTATTCACCTAGAGGTTGAACCTTAATTGCTTCATTCATCATTTCATTGAAGTCATCTGTTGTCATTGTGCTTAATACGGAATCAATTGCATCCTTTAATTCTGTATTTCCTTTTCTTACAGAAATACCGATATTAACATTTTCTTCTCTTTCTTCATCAGTGAATTCAAAGTCACCATCTGTTCCTGTGAAATCTAATATTTTTAAATCAGGATAAGCAACTACAGCACCAGTAGCTGTTGGTAAGTCTGTTACAACAAAATCTACAGTACCTGTTTCTACAGCCATAATCATTGCTGGAGCACTTTCACTTGCTGTTTCAATTGTTACACCATCCATTTGAGGTAAGCATTCTGTATACCAGATAGTCGCAAGTTGAGCTGTTCCTTTGTATCCACCAAAATCATGAATAGAAGTTAAGTTAGCTAATTCAGAATCTTTCTTTACTAGAATTGCAAATGATGCATAGTAGTAAGGTCCAGCAAAATCAACCTGTTCGCTTCTTTCCTTAGTCATGGATTGACCAGCAATAGCCGCATCAATAACACCTGTTTGTACACTTGGCACTAATGAATCCCAATCACTGCGGATGACTTCAAGTTCCCAATTGTTTGCTTCACAAATCTTCTTTGCAATCATAATGTCATAGCCATTAGCATATTCATTTGTTCCCTTAATTGGTACAGCACCATTGCTGTCATCAGTTTGTGTCCAGTTATATGGTGCATAAGCACATTCCATCGCAATTGTTAATACACCATCTTCTACGCCACTTCCTGTAGTACTGCTAGTACTTGTAGCTTCGCCATTACCACCATTGCTGGAGCAAGCAGTAAAGCTAACAGCCATAGCTAATACACATAATACATTTAATAATCTCTTCATCTTAAATATCCTCCTGCTTAGATAAAATAAAATCGTATGTGCCATCACACATACGACTTAAACATCGGATATATAATAGCGCCTCTTCTTGTCGAAGGAGTGAGTTAGGTATTCCCTAATTCCCCACAAAATAGATATGCCTATCTATTCTGTTCGGCGATGGTTGCCTTTCCCTAAGATCACTAGATGCCTCTTCACTTAGGTACTCTTCTACATCGCTACCTCTATACATAGATTTTATAACTGAATATTATGCTCTAAATTTTTTTGTTGTCAACAAAAAAATACCGATTTTTTCAAACCGGTATTCCACAAGATTAGGGGGAAATCTTGTTGTTATAAAATATCAATATATTTCTTTTCAGTTTCTTCTTTATGTTCTTCTGTAGGAACAGTAATTGTTAAGATACCATCTTTGAATGAAGCCTGGATATCATTATCACGAATGCTGTCACCAACATAGAAGCTTCTTGAGCAACTGCCAGAATATCTTTCTTGACGAATTAAGTTGCCTTTAGCATCTTTTTCTTCGTTAGATTCATTCTTTTCTGCACTAATTGTCAAGTTACCGTTATAAAGAGAAATCTTTACATCATCTTTCTTATAACCTGGAAGATCGATATCCATGATATATTTACCATCTTTTTCATGAACATCTGTCTTCATTAAACGATTTGTATTGAAACCTGTAAATACATTATCCCACAAATCATCTAAAACGTTACTATTTTTATTAGCTAAATATCTCATAATTTTGCCTCCGTTATTCAATTCCAATAAATTTCTTTTCTTCAACTTGTTTCTTTTCTTCTGATGGAACAGAAATAGTTAAAATACCATCTTTGTAAGAAGCTTTAACATCGCTATCTTTAATACCATCACCCACATAGAAACTTCTTGATGTTTCACCAGTATATCTTTCTTGACGAATCAGATTACCCTTAGCATCCTTTTCTTCTTGAGTCTCTGCTTTATGAGCACTGATTGATAATGTTCCTTTTTCTAGAGCAATCTTAATATCTTCTTTTTTATATCCAGGAAGTTCTATATCTAGAATATAATCACCATCTTTTTTATGAATATCTGTACTCATAACTCCATAACTTGTTGGAGCAGTGAACATGTCATCAAACATATCACTAAACATTCCATTTCTTCTCATTGGTTCATATACCATAATAAGCACCTCTTTCTAATCGTTCCTTATCGATTACACCTATATAATAGCTCAAGTTTTGGCACTGTCAAGTCTTGAGTGCTAAATATTTTATATTTTTTATTATGCATTTTATTAGCATTTTTACTACATATTTGCACATTTAACTTTAATATTCCAATTTAGAATTATCACTTAATTATATTCTGTGCTAATATCAAAATGAAAGAAAAGCCACGTTTTACACATGGCCTAGATATTTGTCAAATCAAAATCTTCCAGTCTTAATTCATCCAACTTTTGACTTGGATTTTCTACCAGACGATTAGATTGTTTTAAAATAGCTTCTTCTACAATATTTCTTGCTAGACGTCCATTTCCTGCTTCTGCAGCTCTAACTTCTTGAACTTTTGTGAAATATTCTTGAAGAGGAAGATATGCTTCTTCACTAATCACATATCCTTTTCCTTTAGCTTGGAGTACTGCTATTTTCTGTAATTCCTCACCAGTATAATCCGGGAAATCGATTAGATTTGGAAATCTGGATTTTAGACCGGAGTTACTTTCAAGGAATACTTCCATTTCTTTTTTGTAACCTGCAAGAATAACAATTAAATCATCACGATTATCTTCCATTGCTTTAACAATCGTATCAATACACTCTAAACCAAATGAATCTTCATTTCCTCGATATAAAGAATATGCTTCATCGATAAATAAAACGCCACCTATTGCCGATTTAATTACACTCATTGTTAGTGGAGCTGTTTGACCTACATATTTGGCTACTAAATCAGCTCTTGTTACTTCTACCAACTGTCCTTTTGATAAAGCTCCAATAGCTTTCATATAACGAGCTAATAAACGAGCAATTGTTGTTTTACCAGTACCAGGATTACCTGTAAAAATCATATGCTTAGAAATAGAGCTAACTTTCATGCCCTGCTCACGGCGTAACTCTTGCATACGGATATGGCTTTGTAATGATCTAACATAATCTTTAACTTTTACTAGACCAACAATTTCATCCATTTCTTTATTGACAGCTTCAATTTCTTCACTGCTTGTTTTTGAACGTACAAGAATTGTCTTATTATCATTAATTACTGCTACCGGTTTATCTTCTAGAACGGTAACTATCACATCAACAATATCAGTATTCTTGTTATCTAAAGCCATTTGACTTAATGATACATAGAAATCATCAAATAATGCTGTGATTCCATCTGCACCATTCATCTTGTCATAATGTTGTAATATCCATTCTTTCAAAGAACCTGTTTCTTTTAAGTTAAACTTTAAATTCTTTTTTGCTTTGTCTTCTAATTCTATTATTTTTTGTTCAATAATTTTTGTAATTTGTTCTTCACTCAACTGATCAAACGAAACAATATCCAATACATGATATAAGAAATTAGCACCAAAGGAATTTTGTATTGCCTTTGTACCACCTGTTGTCACAAAGATTAAATATTTTCCATCAGCAGATAAAGAATCAATTGCCTCTTTTACTAGACCCGTTTGATTTTCCACTAATATTCCCTTGGTAAATACATATCTTTTATTTAAGATGATTTTCCCATCACAAACTAGACTTTCAAGCATTCTTAAATATGCTGGAAATCCTGTTTCAAAGTTCTCAAAACAGATGATTTCACCACGACCATTTAATGCTTGATATAAGTCCTGTAAGAAAATCTGCTCTTGTGATCCACTTTGATATAAACTCATATCAATGGTATATATTTCATCACTTAATAATGCCTGTTTATGATATAAATCTTTAACAAGTAAAGATAAAGTTTCATGTCTACAGCTGCCATTGGAACCTGTAATTACTGCAACATTCTTTGCTTTACCACTTTCCGTCCCCATTACATACGGACGTCTTAAAGCATGAATCAAAGATGTTTGTGTATCTTTATTAACGATAGTTTGTGTTTCCAGTTCTTTTTCCACTTCATCAAATACAGCATTCATATCTGATGGTTTTTCTACTACCGGTTCATTTTTTACACCATAATCATTTTGAAGTTCTGTTCTCATTCTTTCCATTTCAGATACCGAAAAAGATTCGGCTAAACCAGTATCCCTGCTGATTGCTTCCAAATCTTTTTGTTGTTTTTCGAGTATCGCTTTCAAACTGTTAAAAGATGCTGTAGCGTTTTTCAAGGTATCGGCTGTATCTTCCATTTTCTTTTTAGAATCAAAAGAAAGCTCTACTGCTTTAGCAGGTTCAATCTGTTCATAAGAACGACTCTTACCCAGAACTTCTTCCATCAGTCTTTCTTTTTCTTCACGTTTACGATCTCGATTATTCATGTTAGAACTCCTATTTCTTTGTTGCAGAGGATTCTACCGAATCCATTCCGCCAGTTAATCCATCTTTCTGCAACAGAGCTTCTAATGTAGCCATATCTACAGATAGATTTGTAAAATCTGAGTCACTCAATGTAGGAATAATATTATTTAAAGCTTCATTAATTGACTTAATTGTACGTGATAATTGGTCCACACTCTTTTCATAGTTTGGATCTGTTTTTACCGTTTGCAAGTTCTCATAAGATTGTAAGATTTTAACTAAATAAGGTAAGTAATATTCATACATCTTATCTAATTTCTTCGCACTGTCAGGAAACTTATTTTCTAATATCTGTACTTGTTTTAATAATGCACAAGTCTCATATAATCCATTAGATATATTTTCATCTGGAATATCTTCATTCAATGAATTTAATTGAACAATAAAACGTTGTGAATTGCTAACTGGTGCACTTTTAACTTCAGGTTCAGATTTTATTTCTGTTTTAGGTGCATTATCAACAATTTCAGCTTCTACGATTGTAGGTCCTTTTGCTGTTTGACTGCTAGTAGCTTTACTTAACAAAGTATCAAACACTTTATCATATGCTTCACCATATTTATTACGGAACTCATTGATTGTACCAACACGGTCACCATGACGATATACATCTAAACTGCTCAATGAACTGAAGCGTTCTGTTCTAGGTATTAGTTCAATACCATCAGGCAAGTCTAAAGAGTTATGTGATTTAAAATATTTTCTCAAAAATACATTAATCTTCGCTAAATCACTGGATGTACGGCTGTCACCACTTTTCCTTTCGGCATAGCCATATGAATTAGTATTTGTACGTCTATATGATGAATTTATATTTTGATTATTATTCGCTGATTGAATTGCTTTGTATACAACAAAAGCCATTAATCCAAAAAGAAATAATCCAGGAAGTATTCCGGATAACCAAAAAATAATAAATAATAGTACAAATCCCCAAATGTCACCAGATCTACGTCTCATGGACAAATTCTCCTTTACGTAAAAATAATTATAGCATAGGGAAATAACAAAATTTCTAATGTTCACTTAATATTTCTCATATTTCCCGGAAAATAAGAAACTATATGACACAATATTTATATAGCAAATATGACTCCAGCAAAACAATAACTGGCATACCCAATTTGAACTTCAATTTTCTTGTTTTATGATGAAACAAATACATCGCCGCATACGCTCCATATGCTCCACCAATTAACGCTACCATAAATAATGCTTTTTCACTGATACGATAATTTTGATGTATAGCTTTATATTTATCTATACCAAACAAAAGAAATCCTATTACATTTACTATAAGCAAATAAATCATTTTTCCACCTTTTGAAATCTATATTTCTGTTTTATATCAGGATATTTATCATGATCCACTTCACTCAAAAACATGTCTAGAGGTCTTGCAAATACACCAAATGGTTCATATAACGCTTCATAAATCACTAATGTTTCTTCTGTTTCTGTATGTGTAGCTAAAGTGATTATGCGATATAAATATTTATTTGTTGTTTTATCTACCTGTTCTCTTTTGAAATGAGCTACGATATCACCACTTTTAAATTCTCTATTCATATTTCTTACTTCCTTTGCGTATCCTCAAGTATATCATTTTCATCCTATACCCTGTTCTTAAGTATAGTTAAATGCAAAAAAACACCATGTTATAATTTGTATAGTTTAGTTTGTATCTATTTTTACAATGACACAATAGCGTGGGAAAGGAATACTGCCATGAAAAAGTTTTTAACCTACTTTATCCCTATATGTATCAGTTTACTGATTTTACTCGCTTGTTCAACAAAACCAAACAATGGAGGTGATTCAATGGATTTTAATGACGCTCTCGACTATCTGGATTTTGAAAGCTTTACATTAATACAAAATGGTACAACTGCCCAAAGTACCGTTTATGAAGGGCAAAAAACAGATACTGGTGTGCATCTTGAATATTATATTTATGATGAATATTGGGATAACTCTATTTCTGGCTACGCAGAAAATCGTTTTACAATACGAGAAATAGATGGTGATGAAACACTATATAAAGAAATAAGTGCTTTATTTGGTAAATGCAGAGTAGATAAATGGTCTGGATTTCATGGTGAAAATCCACCAGGAACACTGGATGGATCATCGATGCGTTTTGAAGCTATTTTAAGTAATGGTGCTAAAGTTAATGCCAGTGGAACAAATAATTTTCCAAAAAATTATAGAGCTTTCTCTAATTCTATTCATGATTTAATCACTGTAACAAAAATCTCTTCCCGAACATTTACTGATGGAAGCACATATGAAATTACATTACCTGAAAGCTGGGTAAATGTTGTATCTGTTAATTTTTCTGAAGGTTTAATCAGTTTCAGTGTCAAGCAAAATGATGGAAAAGAAATATCTTTCTTCATTATTGATAATTCAGAATACGGTTATTCTTCAGACACTTATACAGGAAGAATTGAAGCTGGTCGTCTTGTTTCAAAAGATGATGTTAGATTTATTACCATTCGTGATAATTATTCACTAAGTTCCTATCTTGATAAACTGCCTGAAGAAGTAAAACAAATATCTGAAACATATGAAGAAGATAAGCAAGCAATTATCAATAGTTTACATGGTATAAATGGTTATGAGTTACAAAAAGAAGATGGTTCAACTCTATATATGAGAGAAGCTGAAGAACTAGCAGAAAATGCGAAGATGTACTGGCTGTATCTAAACTTTGCTGGTGAGTACTCTGGTGGTATACAACCTACAGAAATTAATGGACGCAATTACAAAATAATCTTTCCTAAAGATTATTCCGTTTCCTCAATCGATGATGTATATAACATTTTATTAAATGTATTCTCAAAAGATTTCACAACTAAAGTGATTGATGAAGCAGTTAAAAATAAAGACTTAATCGAATATAACGATGAAGTATATGTTGCTTATAAAAAAGCGATAAAACCGCAATCTAATAACAGTTGGGTAAATTCTGTCATTGATGAAGGTGATAGCAAATTTACAATTGTTATGGATGTGAAAATGCCTGATTCTGATGAACCTGTTAATATCAACCTACCTGTCGAAAAAAATGAAGATGGCAAATTTGTCTTTACTGATTATCCATATTGGGATAAGTCAGAATAGTTATATATACAAAAATTTACAGCGTGATAATCAAACCACGCTGTTTTTTATTTATAAATATTATTCCACTGTTCCTTCGTCATTATATTTACAATACTTGTGCGATTAGTATTAAGTTGAGTGACTGGTACATTGAAGCAAGTATGATGATAAATAAAGCCTGCTTTTTCCTGGACTCTTTTTGATCTTTCATTACCTTCGTAATATCTGCACCATATCGTATTCATTGCTAAATCATTAAATCCATGTCTTAACATTTCTCTAACCGCTTCACTCATGTAACCTTTATTCCAGAATGGTTTACCTAGCCAATATCCCAGTTCACATTCATTATCACGCTCAGTTATATCAGTTTGTGCATTTAATATGAGTTCAATAGCACCTATTGCTATACCATTTTCTTTTTCACATATGGCATAACATTCTTGCACATTAAGAATATTTCTAATAACATATAAGCTTTCTACAATTGACTGATGCGGTAACCATCCTGCGCTAGGACCAACATCTTCATCTTTTGCATATTCATACAGACTTTCTGCATCATTTTCATTCCATCTGCGTAATATTAATCTTTTTGTTTCTAACATAAAACCTCTTTTCCCTATATTTCAACACCAGCAAGTTTTAAAAACTTTTTATCCGATTGAATACTTTGTGTTACAAACTTTCCATCTAAAAATAATGCATAAGTTGTAACAGGAGCAGGAACTTCACGAGCACTTTCTTTATCTGTAATATGAATAACTTTCAAAGAAATATTGTGTTCTTTTGCGACTTCCTGTACTTTTGGTACCCAGTAATAAGTAAATGGGCATTGATCTGTATAGTAAAGTACAAATCCTTTATCACTAACAGATGGATGTTTTGCACATTCCTTAAATTTAGGCATTTCAACGTTTTCCTTTAGCGATAAAACCATGAGATTTATTCCACAGTCTGACACGTCTGCCACTTTAAAACCTTTATAAGCCAAATATTTTGGATCAGCTAAAAATTCACGTTTTCTCCCTTCAGCACACAGAATACATATTCCACTTTTATCTTGTGACTTGGCATCTCTAATACATTCTTCCAACAAATCATTAGAATAGCCATGTCCCTTCATTGATCCAGATACCCACAAACAATTGATATATAAATAATTGTTCGCTTCAATTGGAATCCATGCATTTTCTGCAGGTATATATTCAATGAAACATTTTCCTCTTTCTTCACTGCGATAGAATACCAGACCTTCATCAAATCTTTGTTTCAACCACTCTTTTTTCGCAACACTTTGTTTACCCGACATTGCACAACATATATGTTCTTTATCAATATTGTCTTTTGTGACTCTGATATATTCCATTTGGTACCACCTTTCTAGATTATCATTCACTCTATATTTTCTATTTGTATTATATCTATCACAAAGAAGGTTGTTAATGCATGATAAAAGAAAAAGCTCATAGTAACATTTCGCTACTACAAGCTCTTTATTCAATCTATTTTCTAATTGTCAGAATAATTATTATTCAGCTAGTGAAGAAACTGCATCTTTAGCAGCAATTCTACCTTCTGTTGTATAGCTACCTAGAGAGTAACCACCAAAGTAGTAATCACCAAATAATTGACTTGTGGCTGTTTCACCAATTGCATATACATTAGGAATGACATTTCCATCTTTGTCTAATACATGCATATTTTCATCGATGATAGCTCCACCAATTGTACCCCAGCTGCCACATCTTCTATATACTGCATAATATCCACCATCTTCAGAATACTTCTTTAGATAGTCACTTGATTTACCAAATTCATCATCTTTACCTGCATCGCAAGCAGCTTGATATTCATCAAATGTAGCTTTTAATGTATCAGCATCTACACCCATCTTCTTAGCTAATTCTTCAATTGTATCGGCTTTAACAGCAACTTTTGCATTGTCATCAGCAGCTTGTTTTTCAACTTCTTTTAAGAAATCAGCATCAAAACCAATAGCATTCTTTACATCAATAATGTTCCAGTAACCGCTAGAAGCATGTTTCAACATCTTTTCGTTTACTTCAGTTGCAACAGGTAAGCCTTCGTTTGTGAAACGTTTGCCTTCAGCATCAACCATAAGTGTCATGCTTGTATCAGGTGTGTTACTCCAGTTTGTACCAAATACTTGAGCAAAGTCTGGTTGACTGCTCTTTACATATAAAGTATCAGCCATTTGAGCACCAATATCTTCAAGCATCTTCATACCATCACCAGTATTACCAATACAAGATTTTTCATTTAGATCAACTGTCTTTACAGCTGGTTGTTTTTCTTTTAATGTATCACTCCAGCTAGCTCCACCAGCCGCAACGATTACTTTCTTAGCATGAATTGTATATTCACCTGCTTTATCACTAACTGTTGCACCAGTAACAGCACCATCTTCTACAACAAGTGATTCTGCTTTTGTACCAGTTAGAACAGTAACACCTGCTTTTTCACATTCATCAGCAAGTGCACGGCATAATTCATAACCAATTGTGAATTGTGTACCTACATAACCACCCATATCAAGAGTTGTTCCTTCAAGTTTCAAATCATTACGTAAGTAATCTACTGTACTACCTGTTTGTTCAAAAATCTTAGAAGCAAAATCGTAATCTGGAGTTACATCTGAATCACTGTTTTGTTCTTTGAAGAATGTAACCATTCTATCTAAGCTGTCATCAACTTCTGTTGTTGTTTCACTATCAACTGTTAATAATAAACCAGCACTTACTGCTAATGTTCCACCAACAGAATCAAGCTTTTCAACTAGAACTGTCTTAGCACCTTCAGTAGCTGCTGTTTCTGCAGCCATTAGACCAGAAGCACCACCACCGATAACAAGTACATCTGTATCCATGTCACTTTGTTTTTCTGGTGTTTCTTCTGTAGCATTTGCAAATTTGCTTGAATCACCACCAGCTTGTTTTACAGCATCATTAACTGCATTTTTAATTGCTGCGCTAGTAAAAGTTGCACCACTAACTGAATCAACTTTTGTTGTTTGATATTTAACAATTTTTTCTGGAATTTCTTCGATTGCCTTGTCAGACAAGAATGGTGTTTCACTTTGCTCTGTAATCTTTACAGACTCAATTGCGTTGTCACTGAATGTTACTTCAGCTTTAACCGCGCCATTATGTCCTGTTGCTTCGCCTGTATAAGTTCCTGCTGTATATGCACTTTCACTTGCACTAGTAGGACTAGGTGAAGTAGTTGCTGCTGTACCTGATGAACAAGCACCAAGTGAAGCAACCATCATTAAACTTAATACTCCCTGAATCAACTTTTTCATATCTTCTTTTCCCTCGGAAATTTATTTCCACGAAAAGTATAGCTCAAGATTTTTAATTGTAAATATTTTCACAAAAACTTTTTTGAAATTTTACATTGATTTTCCAGAAACTTTTCACAAAGAAAAAGATGCCCATTTTATTGAGCACCTTAATTTAATATTTTGATTGGTATTATTCGTTAGCAGCGTTTTGACCAGCTAATCTACCATAATGTACAGAAGAACCAATTGCTACACCACAGCTTGGATATTCAGAACCGAAGATTCCAACAAATGCTGTTTCACCAGCCGCATATAAACCAGGGATAACATTTCCTTCTTTGTCTAATACATGTGATGCTGTATCAGTATTGATACCACCAAATGTAACTGTTAATACTGGATTCATTTGAATAGCATAGTAAGGACCTTCCAGTTTTGTTAGATATTCACTTGGTTTACCAAAGTCTTCATCTACACCTTTATCGCATAATTCATTGTAACGAGTAACAGTAGCAGCTAATGTTTCAGGATCTGCACCCATCTTTTCAGCTAATTCTTCAACTGTTTCTGCACTTAATGTTGAATCTAGTGTCATACCATATTGAACTGTAGGGTTAGGATCATTGCTGCAGGCAATATACCATCCACCTTCAGAACCACTTTCTCTTAATGCAGTAGCAACATGAGATTGATATGTCCATTCATCAACTACTCTTTCACCATTGTTATTCACAATTAAACCAGATTCTTCGTTAATACCAACGCCACATGTAAAGCTTACAGCAACTTCTTGTACACCTTTTGATTGATATACATCTGCACCAACAGCTTCTGCCATTGTAAAGCCATCACCAACGTTACCTGCTGGAACACTTGTTGAATAATTCTTGTAATAAGCAGAACCTAATTCATGATTTGAAGCATAACCACCAGTCGCAACAATAACGCCTTTAGCATTAACTGTAACTGTAGAACCGTCTTTCATTGTTCCTTTTGCACCAACTGCTTTACCATCTTTCATTAAGATTTCATCAGCTGTACAGTTGTAAATGAATTGTGTATCAGTTTTTGCTACAGCGTCATATAGAGGAACTGTAATTTGTCCACCAATACCAGACACTTGTCCTCCTCCACCTTTTGTATTTAATACACGCCATGGTGTAATAGAAGAATGGATTGGCTCAACATTGATAACGTCTACTCCTAAACCTTCTAACCATTGAACATCTTCTAATGCATGATCTGTAAATTCATGTAATTTATCAGCGTCAATTTCATGATATGTATCAAAACTTGATAAATAGTTATATAAATCTTCTGCTGTATCACCAGTAAAACCTGCTTCTTCTTGTTGTTTTGTACCAGCAGCTACAAGTTTTCCACCACTTCTAGTAGTAGAACCACCAACAATACCTTGTTTTTCTAATACAACAACAGATGCTCCAGCATTACTTGCTTCTAAAGCTGCACTTAAACCTGCTGCACCAGCACCTAAGATAACTACATCTGCATCAATAATTGTTTGATATTTTGCTTTTGCTTTTTCACTCGTCTCTTTTAATGCACTCACATCAGCACCTGCTTGTTCTAATGCACTTGTTACAGCTGATACAACAGCAGCGGAAGTAATTGTGGCTCCTGTAACTGTATCAACAGCTAAAGTTTGTCCTTCTACGATTTGAGATGGAATAGCTTCAACAGGAGTTTCTTTCAAGCCATAACCAATACCATAAGTTTCTGTATGATCTTTTACTTCAACACTTTCAATCTTGTCATCACTTACAGTAACTTCTACTGTTAAAGGGCCACCATTATGTCCAGTAGCTTCTCCAGTATAAGTACCTGCTGTAAAACTGACTGCACCAGTACTAGCTTCTGGGGTTGTTGCTGGCTCTTTTGCATCGTTACTGCATGCTGTAAAACTAACAGCCATAACAGCAACTAAAACCATATTTAATGATTTTTTCATTTTCTTTCTCTCCTTTATTTGCATTGTAGTGTATACGGTTACAGGCAAGTCAAGTTGTGAAAAATAGCGATTACTTATCCACAATTGAATTGATTTTTAAAGATTTTAATAATAATTTCACAAAGTAAATTTACTAAACTGTTCCCTAAGGTTATACTTTAGATATGAAAATGAAAGAAGTCTGTGAAAAAACCGGTTTAACAAAAAAAGCAATTCATTATTACATTGACTGTGGCTTAATACATGTTCGTAAACTTGATAATAATTACTTTGATTTTAATGACGAAAATATCAAGATTTTGAATCAGATTGCTTTCTTAAGAAAAATGGATGTCAGTATCGATACGATCAAAAAGATATATCATTCCCCAAGTGCACTTAATTTCTTTTTGGTTGAAGAAAGAAATAAACTATTTCTAGAAGTTGAAGATAAATTAACATCTTTAATGGATTTAACTTCTCTTATTCTTAATCTTCCTCATAACGCAACACCAGATGATATTCCTGCTGAAATATCAACTTCAAGAGAAGTTGTTAACTCATTACTTTTACAAATTCCTCGTGATTTAAACTACAGAATGTTAGCAATTTATATATTTGCACCATATACCGATGAATTTGCGACTGAATACAAAAAATATTTATGGAAAAAGATTGAACTTGAAGTGCAGAAACAATTTCAACATACTTCATTAGAAGCTCTTTCTTACTATTCTATCGATAATAATGGTGAAAAGATGTTAGCTAAATATATTTCTGACTTCGATAAAATCATGCATCTATTTGAAATAGAAGATATTGCACCAATGGTGAATACTTTTGTTAATAGAATACAGAAATTCTTAAACTCGGAAAAAGCTGTTAACGCCTGGAATAAGCACTATGAAACTGTTTATGTTCCAACATTACATACATATCAATCTTGTGCAAAAGATGTCTTAAAAGAGTTTTCCAATCGTTTTACTATCTGTAATAACAAGATTGAACAAATTGTTATTGCAGTAGATAAAATTATTTCTACTAGTTCTATTAAAAAAGACCTATACACTAAATGTCATTTAACTGATGACAATTATGGTACAAGTCTCTTCTTATTGTTCTTATTTAATCCAATTGATTATGTGAATTAGTCAAACATATATACAAATGTTTTTTCTAATTCATTAATACGGAAAGTAACAGTATATTCATTTAACTGAGCATCTTTTCCAGAATATGCAGAATTGAATAAGCCTGCTTCATAATTTTCATCACTATATTCAAGTGTTACCGTTTCAATATTTTCAACATGCATTAGATAATATGCACTTCCATGAACTAAGATAGTACCCTTAGCCCCTTTAGTAATTAAATTACTGATTGTTTTACCATCTGTCATAACAACTTTAATTGTTGCTTCATCACCATCTTTTTCAACTTTCCAGGCATGAATTGTAGACATTGAAACATATCCATCACTATTAGTTGACATAACTTGTGCAACACCTGAAGTTGGCTCTTCATAACCTTCTACTTCTGTTTCTGCTTTTGTTGCTAAATCATTAGAAATGCTTACAAGTTCATCAATTGCTGAATTAAAATTATCACCTTCAAGGTGAATACGTGTACTTGAAGCACTTGTCACTGTATCTGTGACTGTTTCTGATGTTGGCTCAATTGTTGGTGTAGATGTAGCTTTAACTGTTTCTTTTTCTGAAGCAGAAGTACAGCCAACTAGTGTAAAAATGGATAATGCTAATAATAATTTCTTCATCTTTCCTCCTGTTAGTACAGTTGTACTAATTATATAAACATTCTAGTACATTTGTACTATTTGTCAATCTAGTATACTTGTGCTAAATTTGAAATATGAAAGAAAATATCAAAGAAAAGATACTTCTAGTATCAAGAGAATTATTTAATACGTATGGTTATCATGAAGTAACCATGCGTATGATTGCGGATAAATGCAATATTGGTGTTGGTAATCTTACCTATCACTACAAAAAGAAAATCGATATAATATATGCCCTTCTTAAAGAAGGTGAACCGACATTATCCACTTCAAATACAAAGACCATTGAAGAACTGTATCATTTCATTTCTGAAATGGTTGATGGTGTAAGAAAAAATCATTTTTTCTTTTCTTCATCACAAATGCAAAGTCTAGATGAAAGTTTCTTTGAAGCAAATAAGCAAAACGTCCAAAAACTTCATACTGCTTTTATATCTAATCTTATAGAACTTCAAAAAGCTAACAAACTATCAGAAGATTTTGATGAAGAAGAAATGGAAGCCTATGTTTCTCTATGTATGCTTTCTCATATCAGCTGGGCGAATGAAGAAGGGAAAAGCAGCACTTATACAAATTTAGATTTTAAACAATTTATATTAACTCATCTTGTACTATTAAAACCCTACTACACTAAAAAAGGTCTAAAAGAATTCAAACAATTATCCAAATAGTAATATCATTTTTAGTAAACGCTACCAAAATTTTATCAAAATTCGTTGACAGGCATAATTTTTCAATGTAGATTATTTATGTCATTAGGATTGTAACTGAAGTGCAGGCAACACCTAAGATAGTTTAAATAAGATATTTATGTCTTTTTGTGCTATCTTTAGGTGTTTTTTTGTTTACAATAGTGACTAGAGGGGATCGTAATGAAAGTTTTGAAGACATTCAACAACAATATTGCTTTAGTCGAAGATTCTTTTCGCCAAGAAATGATTCTTATGGGAAAAGGAATTGCTTTTGGTCTTAAAAAAGGCGACAGCATCGATAGCAGCAAGATTGAAAAGAAATTTGTTTTTGATACTAGAGAACTTAATGATAAATTTACTGCTCTATTTAATCAGGTACCGGTTAAATATATTGAATTATCTTCTAATATCATTGACTATGCTTCAAAAGAATTAAACATTACTTTCGATAACAACATCTATCTAGCATTAAGTGATCACATCAGCTATGCAATTGAGAGATATCAAAATAATGAACAACTAAAAAATGCTCTATTATTTGATATCAAGAAATTCTATCCTAATGAGTTTAAAGTGGCTTTAAAAGCACTGGACATGATTCGTTATGAAACAAATATCATCATGAGTGAAGACGAAGCAGGATTTATTGCAATGCATTTTGTTAACGCCAGCCAGTCTGGTGAAGCAATGAGTCAAACAATTGCTATCACAAAAATAGTTGATGATATTCTTCAAATTGTAGAATATCACTATCATTTGAAATTAGATGAAAACAGTATCAACTATATTCGTTTTGTGACCCATATCCGCTATTTTGCTAAACGTTTATTTACTGATGATATATCTAATGACGGTCAAGATGATGACTTATTTGAACAAATCAGAAACAAGTATAAAACAAGTTATGAATGTTGTTTGAAAGTCAAAAAATATATCTTGATTAACTATCATAGAGAACTTGGAAACGATGAGATGGTGTACTTTATGTTACATATCAATCGTGTATGTTCTAGACAAATCTAATCCATGTGCTGTTACCACAAAATAACTCTAAAGAAAGGGAAATAAAATGAGTAATTTTGAAGCAATGGCAAAAGAAATCGTTGCAGGTGTTGGTGGACAAGAAAACATTGAAGCTGTAACGAACTGTATGACACGTTTAAGATTTACATTAAAAGATGTTAAAAAAGCAGATGAAAATACATTAAAAAATATTAAAGGCGTACAAGGTGTTGTGAATAAAAATGGACAATTCCAAGTCGTTATTGGAACAAGTGTTCCTGAAGTATGTGCTGAAATCAAAAAATTAGGCAACTTCAGTGAAGATGTTAAAGCTAGTGAAGAAAAAACAGGTATTATCAACGCTGTTTTAGGTGCAATTACTGCTATCTTCCAGCCAATCGTTCCTGCCATTTGTGGTGCAGGTATGATTAAAGCTGTTCTAGCTTTAGCTACAACTTTCAAACTATTAAATACTGCAGATCAAACATATGCTCTATTAGCAATGGTAGCAGACAGTGCTTTCTACTTCTTACCAGTATTCTTAGCTGTAAGCAGTGCACGTCGCTTTAAATGCAACCAATTCGTAGCAGCTGTTTTAGGTGCTATGTTAATTCACCCTACTTATTCAGGACTTGTTGCTGCTGGTGAAGCTGTTCATTTCTTCGGTTTACCAGTAAAACTAGTATCTTATGGTAGTTCCGTAGTACCAGCAATCTTAATTGTATGGTTAGCAAGCTATGTGGAAAAACTTGCAAATAAGATTTCTCCAAAGAGCGTAAAAGTATTCTTAGTACCATTACTAACTTTAATTATCACTGCTCCTATTGCCTTCTCACTAATTGGTCCTTTAGGAAGTATGGTTGGTGATGTACTTTATGTTGTATTTGATTTCTTAAATAATCAAGCTAGATGGGTAATTCCAGTACTCATGGGTGGTCTATGTCCATTATTTGTTATGACTGGTATGCACTACAGTTTCTTACCAGTACAACTTGCTCAATATGCTACTTTAGGATATGGAACATTACTTGGACCTGGTATGCTTGTTTCTAACTTGTCTCAAGCTGGTGCTTGCTTTGCTGTAGCTCTTAAGAGTAAAGATTCAGAAATGAAATCTACAGCTATCAGTTCTGGTACAACTGCTCTATTTGGTATCACTGAACCAGCTTTATATGGTGTAACAATGCCTCTAAAGAAACCATTATTCTGTGTAATGGCAAGTGGTGCTATTGTTGGTTTATTCGCTGGCTTAACTAATATGAGAACTTATGCAAGTGCTACAGCAGGTTTAACAGCATTACCTGTATATATTTGTGATGACTTAAGCAATGTAAGAAATGCTGCTATTGCTATGGTAGCTTCTATTGCAATCTCATTTGTTCTAACTTACTTCTTTGGTGGTGTTGATGCTAAAACTGAAAAACCAGAAGCTATTCAAGATCCAAATGCAAAAAAAGAAACAAAACAATTAAACAACTATATTGAAATTGATTCACCAGTAAGTGGTAAAGTCGTTAGTTTAAGCGAAGTAAAAGATGATGTTTTTTCAAAAGAAATCATGGGTAAAGGTATTGCAATCGAACCAACTGTTGGTAAAGTTGTAGCTCCATTCGATGGTACAGTCAGTGCGATCTTCCCAACAAATCATGCTGTAGGTTTAAAAAATGCAGAAGGCGTTGAAGTACTTGTTCATGTTGGTTTAGATACAGTTGAACTTAATGGCAAAAACTATACAGGACTAGTTAAAAATGGCGACACTGTTAAAAAAGGTGATACATTAATAACTTTCGACATCGATGCAATTAAAGCAGCAGGTTATGACGTTATCACACCTGTTATTATTACAAACAGCAATAATTACGTAGATGTTATTGAAACAGAACAAAAAGAAGTAAACGCTCTTGATTGTTTATTAAAAGTATTCAAATAGGAGGATTAATGAATTATACATTTCCAGAAAACTTTCTTTGGGGAGGTGCAACTGCCGCTAACCAATGTGAAGGTGCCTACAATGAAGATGGTAAAGGACTGGATATCCAAGATTTCATGCCCGATGGAATCATGAAAGGGCCAAGTAATACAGTTCTAGAAAGAAACTTAAAACTTAAAGGAATTGATATGTATCACCATTACAAAGAAGATATCGCTCTTTTTGCAGAAATGGGATTCAAAGTATATCGTTTCTCTATTGCCTGGTCTAGAATTTATCCTAATGGTGATGATGCCGAGCCTAATGAACTTGGTCTAAAGTTCTATGATTCTGTTATTGATGAATGTTTAAAGCATCATATTGAACCATTAATTACATTAAGTCACTACGAAACTCCATATCATCTTGCAGAAAAGTATGATGGCTGGAGAAGTCGTGAGTTAATTCAGTTCTATGTGAATTACGTTACTACTGTATTTAACCGTTATAAAGGAAAAGTAAAATACTGGCTTACTTTCAATGAAATTAACAGTATCTGGCATTTTCCACTAATGGGTGCAGGTATTCTTACACCAAAAAGCGAATTAACAAAACAGGATTTATATCAAGCTGCACATCATGAATTAGTAGCCAGTGCTTTAGCTGTAAAAATAGGACATGAAATTGATCCAAGCAACAAAATTGGTTGTATGGTTCTTGGCTTAGTCAGCTACTCTAGAACATGTAATCCATTAGATGCTCTATATAAAATGGAAAATGACCGTAATGGTGATTTCTTCACAGATATTCATATGCGTGGTTATTATCCTTCTTATGCATTAGCAGAGATGGAAAGAAATAACATACATATCAAAATGGAAAAAGAAGATACAGAAATTCTTCAAAATACATGTGATTTCTTATCATTCTCTTACTACATGAGTAAATGTTACGCTCATGATCCTGAAAACTATGATGTTACTAAAGGAAACTTAACAAGCGGTGTTAGAAATCCATATTTAAAGGAAAGTGACTGGGGATGGCAGATTGATCCAGTAGGATTAAGAATCCTTCTAAATCAGTTCTACAATCGTTATCAAAAACCTCTATTCATTGTTGAAAATGGCTTAGGTGCAAAAGATGAACTAATTTCTGATGGTAATGGCAGCTATACAGTAGATGATCAATATCGTATTGATTATATGAACGATCACTTGGTAGAAATAGCTAAAGCTATCACATTAGATGGTGTAGATGTACTTGGTTATACATCTTGGGGATGCATTGATTTAGTCAGTGCTTCAACCGCTGAAATGAAGAAGCGTTATGGTTTCATCTATGTCGATAGAAACAATGATGGTACAGGTACATTTAAGCGTTATAAAAAGAAATCATTTGAATGGTATAAAGAAGTTATTCATACAAATGGTCAAAGTTTAATAGAAAATAATTAACTATTGAAGTAGATGTTAGCTGACATTGCTATCATCTACTTTTTCTTTTTTCTTTCTATCTTATTTGCGTGATACAATTTTTCTATGAAAAATATTTTATGTTCAGAATATCAAAAAGAATTTATTTATCACGACTTATTATCACAAAGTAATGGAGAACTTGGCACAAGGTTATTTACATTAAGTAACCTGCTTGAAACAAAAAACGAAAATAAAGAAAAAACAGCATTTACCGTAAGAAGAAAACTCTTGAGAGAGAAAGATCAATATCCTTGTTACAGTGCAATGTTTAATTATCCTGCATTTATCGATGAAATATTATCTTTTGCTAGAGAAATGATACTATGGGAAATTCCCGTATCTTCTTTACCTCACGCAACTAACCGTGAAATTGAATTATCTAAAATACTAAGTGTGATTTTAGAAGAAGATTTAGCAGAAAAAGAAATTGTTTCTACATGTTTTGATAATATCAATAAGATTGATTCTTATGAGAATGTTATTATTCATCCTCAATTTGAAACAAACTACTTCAATTACAAATTGATGGAAGAAATATTGCAAAAGCCTAACACAACACTTGTTTCATATGCTTCAGATAAAACCAGCTATGAACTAAAATACGCCCTAAGTACAAGACTTGAAATAGAGGCTGTCGCTCAAGATATCTGTAAATCTAATAAGCCTAGCAACGTAATTTTATGCAATTATGAGGAACAATATCCAGTATTAAAACAAGTTTTTAAACGTTATCATATCCCTTATTATGCCTATAAGGAAAATGTTGATGTTCAACTCCCATCGGTATTTGTTTCTCTTGCTAAACTTGCATTTTATAAGGACAATGACTCTTTTGTAGAAGCAGTTAAATATAACGCATTTAACATTAAAGCTAACGGTAAAGTTTTATCATTCTTTAGAGAACATCCTGATGCTTTCAAAGATACTATCGAGCCTGTCTCATTACCTGATTTTTCACATGATGAAAGAAAAATGAATAAAATCATTGAAGAATGCAACGATTATCTTGATAACATCAAAGAAAGTTTAACAATTTTATTCAATACCGGTACTGTACTTGAAGCTATTCAAAATGCCTATACAGTAATGTCTTCATCTACTTTACTGGATAATCCTGTTGAACTTGAAACAGGAATACATATTTATTCTATTTTAAGTAATACACTTGATGAAATTCATCATGAAGAAGACTTTATATTTTTACTCAAGAAAATTGCCTCAATTTCTGTGACTGCAGATATGAACTATTCTTCTTTTTGTACAGTAACTGATTTAACGCACCCTGTACCTTCAAAAGAAACATCATATATCTTAGGTTGTTCAGGTAGAACTTATCCTGGAATTCCTGTTAAAAAAGGCTTATTTGATGAAGCATATGTTGCTGAGATTTCCAGCTATCCTTCTTTAACAAATCGTCATCATGCATATATCAAACAACTTGACTGGACTTTACATAGTGCAAATCAAGTCATTTGTTCTTATGCAACAAACGATTATCAAGGTAGAGAAATACAACCAGCTTTTGAAATCAAGCAACTTATTCCTCATGAATCTAAATGGGAATTAGTTACCCCAAATAATCAAAACAATGACAAGCATAAATTAGACCCTGATACGGCTAAAAAATTATTCTTAAATAAAGATCATTTAATTACTGGTTCTGTATCAAGTATCGAACGATATTTTAATTGTCCATTCTCTTATTTCATCGCTTCTGGTTTAAAAGTCCAGGATGATGCTTTCAAAGATAATGACAATGCCTATATTGGTACTGTATCTCACAGCGTTATGGAAAATGCTCTGAAAAAATATGATAAGAGTTATCCTAAGATCACTGATGAAGAAATCGAGAATATTCTTAAGCCATATTTTGATGAATTAGATATCTTGCATCCAGTAAATAGTGTGATTCATCATCTTACAAAAGAAAGATTATTACATTCTTTACGTGTATCTATAGATTATTTACAGGATGAAGAAAATAACACATTATTTAAACCTCTTGAGCAAGAAAAACGCTTTGAATCAAGAATATTCAATCAAATTGAATTGCGTGGAATAATTGACCGTGTTGATGAAATCAATCATAAATACAGAATTATTGATTACAAGTCCAGTGAACATTCACTTTCTGAAACCAAAATAAAAGCAGGTTTACAATTACAACTACTAACTTATTTAATCGTATATGCAAGTTTATCTCAAAAAGAAATAAGTGGTGCATATTATTGTAACTTGCAAACTTCTAATTCTACAATTGAAGCTTCTACTGGTTATACTGCTAAAAATGGTATAGAAAAAGTAGAAATGACTGAAGAAACTTATAAAGGTGTCATGTATGATGGTAAGAAATTAAAAGGCTGGGCATTTGATTCAACAAGTGATGAATATACTGACTATGAAAAATACTATAATCCAGCTAAAAAGACATTTAACTTTGATGCTGTTAAAATGGGCATCAATGAAATATATAACTATTTTGCAAATCAGTTATTAGATGGTCATATTGAACTTGAACCTGTTAAAGGGGCCTGCACATTCTGTAAATATAAATGTATATGTCATTTTAACAAAACCGAAAAAGAACCAACTTTAGTCTTAGATAAAGACTTTACTTTTGAAAACAAAAAATCAAAGGAGGATGAATAATGCCATTAGATAAAAATCAATCGTTAGCTGTTAATACTGTTGGCACAAACATCCTTGTGTCGGCTTCTGCTGGTGCTGGTAAAACAGGAGTACTTGTTTCTAGACTAATTAAAAGATGTCTTGTGGATCATGTATCATTAGATGAGATATTAGCAGTTACTTTTACAGCTGCAGCAGCAGGCGAAATGAAAAATAGAGTAGCTTTCCGTTTACAGGAAGAATACCAGAAAGATGATTCTGATAGAAAATGGATTGAAAAACAGATGGTTCTTTTAGCTACAGCAAATATCACAACCATTGATGCTTTCTGTAAAACGATTATTGAAAAATACTATAACGTTATTGGCTTAGATCCTGCCATGCCTAAAAATATCTTAGATGATGGCAGAAAACAAATACTCTTTTCTAATGCTTTGCATAAAGCTATTGAAATTATTGATTTACAACATCATCAAGACTTACTGAGCGTATTAGAATACTTATCTGTTAGAAGTGAAGATTACGATTCCTTGCAAACAATCATCAATAAGATTATTACTGTTTCTGAAGGAACTGATGATTGTGAAGCCTGGCTACGCCATGCTTATTCTTCATTAAGTATAGACATATGTATGCAGGATGAAGAAATACGCAGCCACTTTCTTGCTCAGTTAAAAATATATCTACTTTCTTTGCAAAACAGTTTATCCACAATGAAGTCTTTTGCTTTATTAGATGAAAAGCTTTCCTTAAAGATAGATGAAATTGCAAAGGTAGAGAATCGATTAACTTTTGTTATGTCAGCTCTAGAAGATAATGACTATGAACAGTTTGTTGATCGTTTAATCACAGCTTCTTTAGATTTTAAAACACCATCAAATGGTAAAAATATTGAATATACTGCTGTTCGCAAAAAATTTACTGACACCTTAAAAGTATTATCAAAAAACTTATATGATTTACAAACATATAAAGAAGATAGCAAAGATATACAACCTATCGCAAAAACTTTGCTTGATATCGTACGCTTAACAGCAAGCCTATTTGAAGAAGAAAAGAAGAAAGAAGTATGTATGGACTTTTCTGATATGGAAAAATATGCATATCAAATTCTTACAAAAGATAACTTTACTATATCAAAAATTTATCAAAATACCTTTAAAGAAGTCATGGTTGATGAATTTCAGGATACTTCTACCCTTCAAAATGAAATTATCAAACTACTTGCAAAACAAGGAACGATTTTCAGAGTTGGCGATGTCAAACAATCTATTTATCGCTTCCGCCAGGCAAAACCTGATTTAATGCGTTCATTATTTACTGAAGAAAATGAAAAAACAATTGTCTTAGAACATAACTATCGTTCCAAAGATACGATTGTAAAATTCTGTAATGCCTTATTTTCAAGAGTGATGAATATAGAGGGTTGTAAAGATACATACGATGAAAAAGATACGGTAACTGTTGGAACAGAAAGGCAGATTGTAAAAGAACCTAATCCTGTTGAATTTATTCTTGTCGAACAAGATCAAGAAGAAAAAATACCTCCAAAAGAGGCGAAAGCATTCTATATCGCTAACAAGATTAAAGAATTACATGAAGAAGGTATCCCTTATAAAGATTTCTGTGTATTAGTTAGAAGTCATAGCGATAAGCCAACACTACGCTACGCTTTTGATTTATTAGAGATACCTTATGATATTGATGCCCGTGAAGGTTTTTTCAAGACTTCTCTATGTCAAACAATCTATTCTTTATTAAAAGCTATTGTTAATCCTGAAGATGTTTTATCTCTTTTAGCTGTATCTTCAAGTAAATTATATGAATTAAATGATACTGAGCTTTCTAATCTAAAAATACAATACGATTCTTTCTATAAAGGGTTAAAAGAAACTCATTCTGATATATTCAAAGACTTAAAAGATTTTAAAGACATCGCTGATAATAACGGTATTGTTGCTTTATTAACAGCTATCAGTCAAAAGAATGATTTTTATAATCGTTTAACTTCAAAAGACCAGGCTAACTTTGACTTCCTATTTGAAAAAACAATCACATTAGAAAAAAACTATCATAGCATTTATGACTTGTTAGACTTTATGGAAGCTTCTGAAGATGAAAAATCTACTGAAGCAATGTCCAAAAATAAAGATGATGATGTTGTTACTGTTACAACAATCCACCAATCTAAAGGGCTTCAGTATAAAATAGTCTTTTTATGGAGTACCAGTCAAAACAAGCAAATGGACTTCAGTTCACCAATATTAGTTGATGAAACTCTTGGCTTAGGTTTTAATCATATAGATAAACCATACCGTACAGTTAGACCAACAATGGTAAGACTCGCTATTGAACATAAAGCAAATATTGAAGACTTGGAAGAATTTAATCGACTTCTATATGTTGCCTTAACTCGTGCTGAAGAAAAATTATATATTGTGGATAATGCCGAAAAGAAAGTACCTTATGAAGAAAACTACAATATTGCTTCACTAAACAGTCGTAAAGGAATGACTGGCTTAATTCTTTCCGCAATGAAAGAAATTCCTGATTTATTTATAATCAATCATGTATATCTTAATGATTTTGCCTTAAATAAATCAAAATATACTCATGAAAAAACAGTATTACCTACATTCACTTTAGATATTCCTGTTTATGATTTACCAGTTAGACCAAGTGAAAAAGAAACCTGTAAATTACCTGCTTTAACTTCAAGAATGAATCTAGGCACAACTTATGGTACTTCTATCCATGAAATATTTGAGAAATTACCTCTTAGAACATGGACCATGGATGATCTAAATACTTATCAGATTTCTTCAAAAACAAAAGAACAAATCTTAAATTTCAGTCATTCTGATTTATATCAAAAGGTTTTAACTATGACGATACATAAAGAATATCCATTCTTTGTGAAAAATGGTTCCAGCTACATTCAAGGTATTATCGACTTTTTAGCAATAAATGATAGTGAAGTTATACTAATTGACTATAAAACTGATAATGCTTCATTAGAAACTATTACAAACATGTATCATGAACAGATAATGACCTATAAAGAAGCATTAACTATGCTTTATCCCGATAAAACTATCAGCACTTATATTTACAGCTTATCTAATCAAAAATTTATTGAACTTTAAAAAAATGGTGAAGAACTCACAAAAGAGAACTTCACCATTTTTAGTTTAAAGATAATACTTTATTTTAGATTAAGAAGTATTTTAATACGAATACTACTGCAAGCACATACATTAAAGGAGAAACTTCTTTTGATTTACCATTTAATACATGTAAAACAACATAAGAAATGATGCCGAAAGAAATACCTTCTGAAATAGAATATGCAAAGCCCATAGTAGCAATTGTAATAAAGCAAGGAATAGCTTTTGTTAAATCTAACCAGTCAATGCTTGTTACTTGTTGCATCATTAAGAAACCAACAATGATTAAAGCTGGAGCTGTTGCAAATGATGGAATAGCAGAGAATAAAGGCCATAAGAATAAAGCAACTAGGAACATTACACCTGTTGTACAAGAAGTTAGACCAGTTCTGCCACCTTCGTTAATACCGCTTGATGATTCAACGAATGTTGTAATAGTAGAAGTACCTAAGCAAGAACCACATAATGTACCAACTGCATCGGCCAGTAATACTTCTTGAATCTTAGGAAGTTTACCATCTTTATCTAACATATTCGCTTTTGTTGCACATCCTATAACTGTTCCAAGTGTATCGAAGATATCAACAAATAAGAAAGCAAATGTAACTGTAACAAAGTCTAATAAGTGGCTTGTAACGAAACCAAAATCAAACTTTAAGAATGTTGGTGCAATACTTGCTGGCATTGCAAATAATCCAGATGGAAGTAACGAATAGAAACCAGCAGCAGGATTAGGAACATAAACACCTGTTAACTCACAAATAATGCCAAGAACCCAAGTAATTACGATTCCAAAAAGCATATAGCCTTTAACACCTTTGATTAAAAGGAATGCCATAATAAGTGTTCCAACTAATGCAAGTAATACTGTAATACCTTCACTTGTAAATGTACCAGCAGCGATACTTGATTTTAATGAAAATAGAGAAACAAGAGTAGCACCATCAACGATGATGTGTGCATTTTGCATACCAATAAAGGCAATAAAGAAACCAATTCCTACAGAAACCGCAATTTTTAGATTCTTTGGAATAGCATCAAAAATAGCTTGACGTACATTTGTTAATGATAAAACAATGAACACTAAACCTTCAACAAATACAGCTGTTAAAGCAACTTGCCAAGAATAACCATATGCGCCACAAACTGTATAAGCAAAATATGCATTTAATCCCATACCTGCAGATAATGCAAATGGTGAATTAGCAAATAATGCCATGCAGAAACAAGCAATAGCACTGGCAATACCTGTTGCTGTGAAAACTGCACCAGTATCCATCCCAGAAGCACCTAAAATACCAGGGTTAACCGCTAAAATGTATGCCATTGTCATAAATGTGGTTAAACCTGCAACAACTTCAGTACGAACATTAGTCTTGTTTTCAGAAAGTTTAAATAATTTTTCTAACATCTTTTATCTCCCCTCATTCCACATAACGTAAAAAACAAAAACACATCCTCATGTGAGAATGATGGAGAAATGCATCGTAGTCCTGCAGTTATGGCTGCTGGGTAGAAACACTTTCACCAATTTGAAAGCATATACGATATGTGGTAACACAAGCATTCTAATCTTATTCCTTAGATTTGAAAAGAGCAAAATTCATATTTCATCTTGAAACTCACAAGCAAAAAAGCACATATGTCATAAATTATTCCCTTACATATGTGCTAAAAATCATGTATATTTTGTTATTTTATTTTGTAATATCTTGATAACAATGTGGTCTTCTATCTCTAAATAATCCCCATGACAAGCGGTCTTCTTTAATTTTATCAAGATCATATTCTTGATATAAAATTTCTTCTTTATCGTAACTTGCTTCGACTAAGATTTCTCCTCTTTCATCTGTCATAAAAGAAGATCCATAAAAATTCAGCGATGATTTTTGATTGCCATTTTCTTCACTTGGTTCAACAGTTTCTAAACCAATACGATTAGCAGCGATAACAGGAACGATATTTGCTGCAGAATGTCCCATCATTACTCTTTGCCAATGTCTTCTACTATCTACATTTAGAATCGGCTCAGATCCAATCGCGGTAGGATAGAAAATTAGTTCTGCACCATTTAAAGCTAAACATCTGGCTGTTTCTGGAAACCATTGATCCCAACATATACCTGCACCAATTCTTCCAAACTTTGTATCAAACACTTTGAAACCTGTATCGCCAGGAGTAAAGTAGAATTTTTCCTGATAGTAGTGATCATCAGGAATATGTGTCTTACGATATGTTCCTAAAAGCGTACCATCCGCATCAATATAAGCTAATGTGTTATAAGTACAGTTACCACTTGCTTCATAGAAGCTGATTAGAAGAACAATATTTAACTCTTTAGCTAGTCTTAAAGCCATTTTAACTGCATCATTTTCTAATGTTGGTTTAGCAAATGAGTAGTAATCATATCTTCTTTCTTGACAGAAGTATTGTCTTTCAAATAATTCAGGTAATAATACAATATTTGCCCCATTTGCAGCAGCTTCTCTAATTTTACTTTCAGCATTTTTCAAATTATCTTCCAGGCAATTAGTTAAACGCATTTGAACAGCTGATACTTTAACGTTTCTCATTATCTAACCTTAATGCGAATCCACTTGTCTGATAATACTTTCTTTAGTGTTTCGTTATTTTTGAATACTTCATTATTTGGATTAGATGCATCAAATGAATATGCAGAGTTATCGTAATATACTTCACCTTCAGATTTTAATGTTTCAACAACTTTCTTGTTTTCTGAAGTATAACCAACTGTAATTGAGCTATCTAAAGCAGAATCATAACTTAACATAAAGTTGATAAATTCATTGGCAAGTTTTGGATTTTTTGCATTTGCTGGAATAGCGAATGAATCGCTCCATACGTTAGTTCCTTCTTTTGGCATATAGAAATCCATATCTTCATTTTCAGAGATGATATAAGCAGCAGCACCGCTATATACAACCGCAATATCTCTTTCACCATTGATCATTGCATCATTAACTTCATCAGTTACATATGCTGGTTGCATTGTGTCATGTAATTCACATAACCAGTTATAAGCTTCTTCAATTTCATCCATATTTTCTGTATTCATTGAATAACCTAATGCTTTTAAAGCAACCATGAATGAATCTCTTTCAGAGTCATACATAAAGATACGTCCTGCATATTTTGTATCTCTTAAGATATTCCAACCTAGTTCATCTAATTCTTCTTTACTTACAGTATTTTTGTTATAAACAAGACCTACAGAACCCCAGAAATAAGGAACAGAATAAACACCATCTGGATCATATTCATTTCTTAAAGCAACTACTTGAGGATCCATATCTTCTAGATTTGTCATGTAGCTGTAATCAATAGGTTGAAGCCTACCTTCATCCATTAGTCTTTCAATCATATAATCACTTGGCACAATAACATCATAAGAACTGCCACCTAGTAATTTTGTATAAAGAATTTCATTAGAATCAAACATAGAGTAATTTACTTTTACACCGAACTCTTTTTCAAAATTAGAGATAACATCATCACCAATGTATTCTCCCCAGTTGTAAACATTTAAAACATCGCTTCCATATTTTTCAATAGGATCTTCTTTCACTGTTGTCTTTGAATTTGAGCATCCACCAAGACCTAGTAAAACACATAAAACTGCTGTAACACTAATTATCTTTTTCATTACTTTTCCCCCTCTATACATAAAAAAGACAGATGCATTTATACACCTGTCCATCAAAAACAAACTAAGTCATTTCTATAACAGAAATCGCTTCTTATTGATATTTCATAAGGTATATAAACACTTTACAAAATTGAGCTTTTAACTCAATCAATAAGGGTGAACCCCTTCCGTATTCCACTAAACACGGTTCTTGCCTCCTCAGCAAGTTTCGGTCTTTGACCCGGCGTTCCGTAGCCTTAGCGCATTTCTTAGCGGTCAAATTCTGTTACAGATTTTTGCAACTTTCAAATAATAATATAGTTATTCAAAAATGACAATGACTTTTTTTAACAATATGAAAATAAACAGTTATTTTTCTTATCATAGATCAATTATCACTATTTCCACAAAAAAACATCCATGTAGATAACTCTACACAGATGCATCTATATCATGTAATTGATTAAGTGCTATTTCATTAAATCCATCAAGCTTGATTGAATCATTTTTTCTTTTTAGAAATGATGCGAGTTTATCACCTTGTTTTTCAGAAGCTAGAGGAACAGTATATGTATTATCTTCAAAAGTTAATACTGCTTTTCTTTTTGAATCATTAGCTAAAGTCAAAGATTGTAATTCATCATATGTATATTCTTTGCATTTAGCTTTTTCGTAGGCAAGCATCCTATCTTCTAGAAAAAAACATTCACCTAGCATTACTGCATCATTATATTCATCAGCGTTTTTTAGTGTTCTAATATATTTCTTAATCTTTTCTTTTTCAATATTGTACTTAATTAGTATAACTGCTAAACATAACGCAAGAATACCAATAACAACTTTCATTAATACAGCAGAAACATTCATTAATGTAAAAATACTAACGAAAATTAAGATAGTAAAAACTGTCATTAGTGGCATATATGCCATAGCTAGATACGATAACAAATAATTTTTAATCATGACTATTCTCCATAACTTGTTCCACCGGTAACGTCAAAATATTCTTCAAAACTTTCGTATTCATCAACGTTATAAATAGCTGTAGCGTAATCTACACCAACATATCTAAAATGCCATGGTTCATAAGTATATCCAGTAATTTCATACTTATCCTTTGGATATCTCATAATAAATCCATATTCATGTGCATGTTCTCTTAACCAGATACCTTCTGTGATATTTCCAAAGCAGGCACGATTACTTCCATTAGATTCAGAATCAGTTGTTAAAGAATCACATCCCGTAGCTTGTTCTCGATCTGTTGTAGCCCCAATATCGGCTGCTAAACCAGTTTGATGATCTGAATATCCAGGTCGTGAGCTTTTCGCATCAGCTACTTCGCCTCCACCATATACTGTATAGAATAAATAGTTCTGTTCTGATTCACTTCTATATCCAGAAATTAGTCGTAAAATAACACCATCATTTCTTGCGGCAGAAAACATTTCTTCTAATGCATGAGCGGCTGTTTCACGCATATAAGCTCCACTGCCATTGACTTGTGGTTGCACTAAGTCACTTGGTTCATAACCATCTGGCAGTTTATGTTTTTTATTTGCAAGAATCAAATAACTATCTGTATCAGTAAATACACTTGGATCAATCGTAGGCTCTATAGTAGCTGTACTTTCAGGAGTACTCGTTACTGTAACAGGTGTAACAGGTGTAGCAGTATTAGAAGGATTATCAACATTATTTCTTTTAGGACGGCGAATAAATCTCGCATATAAGCCTAAAATAAGCATACATACTAAGACTGTTAAAATAATTCCTTCTAGTACTCTTTTCATTTTTTATTTCTCCAATATTTTTGTTTTATCTAAAAATTTAATCAATATATAACCAAGTATAACAGATATTAATTCCCCAATTGCAACTTCAACTCCACAAATTAGAGAACCTGTCACAACATTTGTAGGGAAATATAATACACCAAGTTCAATTCCAACAAAGAAGAAATTGAATACTACTGGCATAAGCATAGCCCATACAGGGTAGCCTTTTATACATTTATTACGTAATTTGTATGTACAAACAGCAGCCAAGAATGTAGCAAGTGTACCAACAACCGCATCAATCATACCTGTTGGATTTACTCCAAGCATTACTCCAAATAAATTAGTTAAGAAACAACCAAGCGTTACACCCCAAATACCAGGTTCATAAATAAGTGGTAATAGTGTTAATGCTTCAGCAATTCTCACCTGGATATTTCCATATGAGATTGGTGCTAGAACAAGTGATACAACTGTATATACAGCCGCAATCATTGCTACTTTCGTAAATGTTTTTGTGTTCATGAATAAATCATCTCCTTATTTTCACTTAACGTCAGGTAGCCGCTACTGACGGGAGTTAAAACTCCAGGTACTTATTCTAACTCACAAAATATATTAAAAAAAGGGAAATTTAATCATTTCCCAAAGAGATCACTATGTGAACCCGTTCTTGTAAGTGTTAATACAAGTAAATCATTCTCTACACGATAAATTAACAACCAATCTGGCTGAATATGACATTCACGGTGTCCTACCCAATTTACAGTCAAAGCGTGATCTTTATTCTTTTCCGAAAGTTGTTCACCGTTTGAAAGTTTGCGAATAATATCATCCAGAAGATCAATTTCCAAAAGACGTTTCATAGCTAACTTATAATCTTTTTTGAATTGATTCGTCCAAACAATATCTAGATGTTTGCTCATTTCTTTAATTCCTTCAATGCTTCCTCAACGTCGGAATAACGTTTTACAGAAGAATCACGAGCAATACTCTCTGCTTCTAACATAGCTAATACTGTTTCTTTATTCTGTTGTCCCATACGAACATCAAATGGAAACCCACCTGCCCGAATTGATTGACGTAAAAAAACATTAATAGCTGTAGTCAAGTTGATACCTAACTCGTTATATAACGCTTCACATTGTTTCTTAATATCACTATCCATACGTACACTGAAATTTGTTGTGTTTGTCATATTGCTCCTCCATCATACGCTATTGCATATATATAGTACATTCAATGCATTGCATTGTAAATATAATGGACGTATAGCAATCAAATGGTTTGTGCACATACAGCAAAAATGCGGTTTTAAAATTGATCAAAAACCACATTTCAAGCACACTAACACTGCATAACTACTTTTTCCTGAATTTTATTGTTCTATATAATCTTTTTTCAAATCATTGTAAGGAATGATAAAGCCTTCAGACATTTTTTTGAATGCCTTTTGTTCTTTTTGAAAAAAGTCAAATAAAGGAACATAGTCTTTATTTAATGATGCTTCACTTAAAGCATGATAATAATCTGCTTTATTCACATCATTAACAATAAAAGGAATAATGTTATTTTTTAAACACTCCTTAAAAAGGATAATTCTTCCTGTTCGACCATTACCATCTTGGAAAGGATGAATCATTTCAAACTGTGAATGAAAGACCGTCAAATCGTAAAGAGTATGCTTGATTTTTTCATTATAATCTCCAATCAAAGTTGACATACAATCATACACTTCTTCAGGCAAAACCGTTTGAATATTTCCCACTTGATTTCTTCTGTTTTTATATTCTCCAACAAGATAACCATTTGCCATATCTTCAAAAACGCCACTTTTAAGTTTAAAATGGTAACTTTTAATTAACTCATGTGACAATGGTTGATCATAAGTTTTAAGCATTTCATTAAACATCATGAAGTGTCCTGTCATTTCTTCAACGTCCTTTGCCCTAATCAAAATTTCTTCCTGAGCTAAAGATCCAGTTTCGAATAACGAAGCTGTTTGTTTTTCTGTAAGAGTACTGCCTTCAATCTTATTTGAATTATAAGCTAACGTCCTTTGTGTAAGACCATAAATTCCACCTCTATCATTTTTTTTAAACTCGATTTGAAAACGATTAATAAGTTCTTTTACAAAATCAGATTCCGTCATTTCGTTAGCTCCTTTTCTTTAGTAGTTTCAATCTATTCTCATGATTCTTGCATAACTGCATACAGAAAGCAAAGCTGCAATGCTTTTCATTTTACAATAATATTGTATCGTGCAAAAATTCTTATATTTTTAGTCTTCTTATCTTAAGTACAGATAAAACCGATATTGTTAACTTGAATAATCTAATAAGAAGTTATAAAGCAAGAATAAATAATATTATCTAATTGCTTTCTAATCTCCAAAAAGTTGCAGTCAAAATCAAGTGTCTTGACTAAAATAGCATTACCACCCATTTTGTATTCGTTATTTGGTAACACTACTTCATCGGTCTTTGCATAGAGTAGCATTCCGGACACATTTCCAGTTCTCTCTGTATCAAGATTTTTTACATAAGTAAATATCTGATACAGATTTTCTGAACGTAAGGTATTTACATCATATTGCTTTTGCGTTGTATTTGAATAATACTTTGCATCTATTACAAGTGTCTTTTCTCCTTTTTTCAGCATAATGTCACTCTGCATAACAGGAAGCATTTCTATGTAATCATCAGTACAATTTAATGCTCTGCATATTTCAGCCATTCTCCCACGGTCTAAAGGCCATGGGTTTTCTGGTTAATTCTCTATAAAATATATTTATATTATTTCTTTTTCCTTAAGTCTTTTTAATGAGAAGTCAATTATTTTCTCTTTTCTCTCTAAAAGCATATGTTTATAAAACATTACTTGTATTTCATTTAAACCAGGAGTATTATCTACAAGATCATAAAGTTTATTAATGTCAATACGAGAAGAAATTCTCTTCAACGCTTCATTACAATCTTCGTTTTCTAGCGAAGAAATAAAATCAAAATAATTAATCCTCTTTCCTTGATTTTGAAGTGCTGAAACTGGTCTATTGTAAATTCGATCATTAGTTGCTTGTTGTTTATCAAGAACCTCTTTCATTATTTTTAAATCTGCTTGAGGATATAGGCTACTACCGCAATCAAAAATAGGTGCCAAACGTATTTCATCATTTTTAAAATCGTAAAGAAAGCCCCAATTTCCATTATGTCGATCCCAGTTTCCAATCAAAGCATCTATTATAAACACATTCCAAAAATGTTCTTTCAATTCTTTACTATCATATAGTTTTTGTTCTTCTAAAGTTTCTAATATATCACTTAATTCTGTTCCATATCCGTTTCTTTCAGAATCTATCATTTGATTCTTGAGAGAAGCAAAATCCTGAATAACTTCCCCGCTAGTGGTGAAATCTTTGCATGCAACAACCAATCTTTCTTTACCACCAGAAGAATAGGTTCCAAGAAGTGTTTCTTGAGCTGGCACTCCAAGTTCATTAAAAATATGGCATCCCAAATATTCTGAAACACATCCATTAGTGTAGTGAAGATTATCGTTTAACTTTGCAAAGCCAGGAAATTTAATCATCCAAACTTCATTTTCATACATTACAGATATTTTATTGCCATTTGCACCAGCGTACGTCTTTTTCAAAGTATGGCAACTTGAAAAATCAATCATTATTAGCCGTCTCCATTCTTAAATATTTCTTTCTTAAAAAATTTGCTTGTTCAGAAGTAATAAGTTGTTCAACTTCACAGATGTTAATAGAGCTTTGCAAATCACACCAATTACAATCCCAAATTGAATCTTCTTTACCTGCATCTATCTTTTCCCATGATTCATTCATTTGATGAATAGAATCTTGAAGAAATATAGGCAAATCATACTCTAAATAAGATTGATCTAAAGGCTTTCCCGTTTTTTCATCAATTGAAAGTTTTAAAAGTAATTCTTCCATCGATATAGAAAAAGCTTTTGCTAATTTATAAAGTGTTTCAACACTTGCTTTTTTTATATCTGTCTTTCCACTACAAAGATCCCTCATGGTAGATTGAGGGATATTACACATTTTAGCTACTTTGTAACGAGTTAAATGTTGTTGTTCTATCATTTCTTTCAAACTCATAACAATCGCCTCTCTTCACATATATTATAGCGGTATACCGCTATATCATCAATGAAGAAAAGCCCTTATCGTTGTTATTGATAAGAGCTAGTACATTTTATTTCGTATGTTCGTTAAACCAGTTAGTAATTTCTGTTAATCTTCTAATACGATGTGCTGGTTTACCACTTCTACTTAATTCATGATTTTCACCATGGAAGATACACATTCTTGTTTCAACACCTTTATAAGCTAATGCCTGCATCATTTGCATACCTTCTGGTAATGGACATCTATAGTCTTCATCACTATGAATGAATAATGTAGGTGTTTTTACATTGTCAGCGTATTTTAATGGAGAATGATTCCACATCTTTTCAACATCTTCTTCAGAGAATAATCCCTTACAACCATTTTGATCTGGTCCAAAGTATAATCCAATATCAGAAATAAATGAGAAACTAATCCAGTTAGAAATACTTCTCTGACTTGCTGCACAACAGAATCTATCAGTATGACCAATAATCCAGTTTGTCATGAAACCACCATAGCTTCCACCTGTTTCACACATTCTCTTTGTATCAATATTTGGATATTTTTCTAATACTGCATCGGTGAAATCCATTAAGTTCTTAAAGTCAGTTCCACCATAGTCATTACGGATATCGGCAAACTCATCATCACGTCCATCAGAGCCTTTGATATTTGTAAAGAATACTACATATCCTGAAGCAGCCCATACCTGCATTTCATGGAAGAACATATTACTGTAAATTCCACGTGGTCCACCATGTACATCTAATACAGCAGGATATTTCTTTTTCTTATCGAAATCTTTTGGCAGTAATACCCATCCTTTTAGATCTAATCCTTCAGAAGTATAGTTAATAACATTAGGTTTAGCGATATATTTATCTCTTAATACTTCTTCATTAACATGTGTGATTTGTTTGATATTTTCACCATTCAAATCCATTTCATAAACTTCTTGTAATGTATCCTCTGTACTTCTAACATAGGCAATCTTATCATTTACTGAATCCACACAGAATACTGTTCCTTGTTCATCAAATAATACTGTCTTGTTGAAATCAGCATCATATTTCCAAATTTCAACATGGTCATAGTTTGTTGCTAAAGTAACTAATTTTCCATCATTAACGACTTTAGATTTACCACCACCAAGATATGTATCACCTGCCACACCATCATGTAACTGACGTAGTGGATCAACAATCATTGTCAGTTCATCTTTACCTACTTCACAAATATTACCTGTTTCATTAACACCATATTCTTTCATATCAGAAGCGATACAATATAGCTTCTCATTCATAAAGAATAGTTCGTTAATAGAATATTTCATCTTTCCATATACTGAAGAAGTTTTCTTTGTCTTTGTATCAAATACAGAAATCTTATCAAAACGAGAAGTACGAGGATCTACAGTACTTGTTGTATAGTAAACTTTATCTTCTGCTACACATACTGCACCTACTTTTACTGATGGAGCTGTTAAACGTTTAACTGTTAATTCTGGTTTTAGTTCAACAAGAAATAAAGCTGTTCTATTTTTGTTGATGAAACCTTGACCATTAAACCAGTATGGTACTTCATCAATCACTTGATAATCAGCATCCTTTTTCTTTGCTTCAAGTTTTTCTTTTCTTGTTTTTTCATCATCTTTATAGGCATCAGCGTCATTTGCGTCAATAACACCAACCGCTACATAACAGCCTACACTTACTTTTTTAAGTCCAGCAAGAGGGAAAGTTAATTTCATAAATGGTGAAGCTTCACCACCATCTACTCCAATTCGATATAGATTAGTTGTGCCTGGTTCATCATCTTCTTTTGTACGATTTACAATTAAATGAGAATCATCATCCCACAAAACAACTGTAGTATTTAATGTAGAAGTAAATTGTTTTGCTGTATCCTCTTTAACTAGCCAAACATCACGGTGATAATTATTCTTCTTTGTGTCCGCAATACCTGTTTGAAATGCTAGGTAAGTTCCATTAGGAGAATATTGAAGATTTTCTATCGCAGTATATTTTGTTAAATCTTCAATTTGTAGTAATTCCTTATCTTTCTTTTTTGTCATAACTATTTACCCTTCTTTTCTGTATGTGAAATAAACCAGTTTGTTATTTCATTTAATCTTCTAATTCTATGTTCAGGTTTTCCATTTCTACTTAATGCGTGATTCTCACCATGGAAGATAACCATCTTTGTTTCAACGTTTTGGTAAGCTAATGCCTGGAATAGTTGCATTCCTTCTGGTAATGGACATCTATAGTCTTCATCACTATGTATGAATAATGTAGGTGTAGTTGCTCCTTTGGCATACTTCAAAGGGGAAGCATCCCATAAGTTTTTCATGTTATTAAAGACATCAGATGCGTTATGTTGTTCAGCGTTATACCAGAAACCAATATCGGATATAAATATTTTAGTAAACCAGTTGGAGATACTTCTTTGAGTTGCTATTGCACAGAAACGGTCAGTATGTGTCACAATCCAGTTCGACATAAAGCCACCATAACTGCCACCTGTTTCACATAGCTTTGATGCATCAATATTTGGATATTTTGCAAGTACCGCATCCGTAAAGTCCATAATATTTTGATAATCAATATCACCAAAGTGACCATTAATATCAGCGAATGCATCATCCAAGCCATCAGAACCGCGGATATTTGTAAAGAATACAAAGAATCCACAGGATGCCCATATTTGCATTTCATGACTTAGTGCTTCTGAATATATCGCTCTAGGACCGCCATGAATATCTAATACTGCGGGATACTTTTTCTTTGGATTAAAATCTTTTGGATATAATACCCATCCATGCAGTTTTGTATCTGTTGATTCATAATCAATTCTTTCTGGTTTTGCAATATATTTATTTTTCAAACATTCTTCATTTAAATATGTCTTTTGTTTGATACCACTACCATCTTCATTCATTTCAAATACTTCACAAAGATGACTGCTGTCTTCATAGATAAATGCTATTTTTCCTGAATTAGCATCTAAACAAGTAACAAGTCCTGCTTGATCAAAGACAACTGTTTTATTGAAATCTGCATCATATTTCCATATACATACACGATCATCATCAGTAGCTAATGTATAGAAATTCTTACCAACACAAGCATTTGCTTTACCAAAACCATATGTTGTATCTCCTGATGCACTGTCATTTAGAGATCTTAATGGATCTACGATTGTTTCAAAACCACCTTCTACTATTTTTGATATATTGCCAGTTTCATGTGAGCCATATTCTTTCATATCTGATACTTGTGCAAATAATTCATGGTCTTTTACAAATAGATTATTTATCGCTCTATCATCTTTGTCATACCATGTTTTTTTCTCTTTTGTATTTGTATCATAGGAATATACATGACTTATTCTTGCATATGTTTCTTTCCATTTTAATGAAAGATAATATACTGTATCTTCTTCCACAGCATATTCACGAACATCTTCAAAAGGTGAAGTGATACGTTTTACTTTCTTATCGTCGATTAAAAATAAAGCTTTTCTTTGCTTATTCGTAAATCCCTGACCATTACGCCAATATGGTATTTCATCAATTACCTGATAATCTTTTTCTTCTTCTTTTTTTGCCAGCTTTTCACTTCTCGTTTTATCATCATCAAGATATGCATCAGGATCACACGCATCAATTGTTCCTAAAGCGATATATTTACCATTATCTAATGGGGTAATAGATGATAAAGGAAAATTAACATGCAGATAAGCTTTAGCTTCACCACCTGTAACATTTATTTTGTAAATATCACTTGTTCCTGCATCACTTTCTTCATTTTTACGTGATAACAATAATTCATCATCATTTAACCAGCACATATTTGTAGCATTTAAGGTATATGTTAACTGCTTAACTTCATTATTTTCTATGCAATATACAGCATTTTGATAACCATTTGTTTTCTTATCTGGCGTAGTTACTGTAAAAGCAATTCTTGTACCACTTTTGTTATAAGAGACGTTATATGGATATTTAAAAGAATATAAATCTTCTGCTGTAATTGGTTCTAACTTATTCTTTGCCATTTTCTTTCTCCGTATACTTATCAAACCAGTTTGTTATTTCTTCTAATCTTCTAACACGATGTAATGGTTTTCCACTTCTACTTAATTCATGATTTTCACCATGGAATATGCACATTCTTGTATCTACACCTTTATATGCTAAAGCCTGCATCATCTGCATACCTTCTGGTAGTGGACATCTTCTATCTTCATCACTGTGTATGAATAAAGTAGGTGTTTTTGCATTTTCTACATATTTAAGTGGGGAACTGTTCCACATTCTGCCAAAACCATCAAACAAGTTTTCATCTACTGCAAGTCCACACTCTCCCGGATCAAACCATAAGCCAATATCAGCCATAAATGTTAAACTAATCCAGCTTGCGATACTTCTTTGACTTGCTGCAGAACAGAAACGATCGGTATGACCAATAATCCAGTTCGTCATAAAGCCACCATAACTTCCACCTGTTACGCATAACTTATTAATATCAATTGCACTGTATTTTTGAGTCACAATATCCGTAAAATCCATTAAGTTTTGATAATCAATTGTGCCATATTTTCCTCGAATATCTGCATAATCATCATCCCTGCCATCAGAGCCGCAAATATTTGTAAAGAATACAAAATAGCCATGCGATGCCCATACTTGCATTTCGTGGAAGAAAGCTTCTGTATACATTGCTCTAGGTCCACCATGAATATCTAAAATAGCAGGATATTTCTTTTTTGCATCATAATCTTTCGGTAATAGTACCCAACCTCTTTGCTTAATCCCTGCTGAAACATAATCAATCGTTTCCGGTAAT
>JABLTN010038149.1_pt1 | contig 46162 bp, 45 predicted proteins | sample 7160141 | NCBI WGS metagenome assembly JABLTN01 (sample SAMN14651226, study PRJNA627086) | human gut metagenome | isolation source: feces | host: Homo sapiens | reverse complement strand
GCGTGCGCGCGCTCGCCCGCCCCTCGCTTCGCGCCGTGGTAAACGCCACGGGCGTCATTCTGCACACCAACATCGGCCGCAGCCCCTTGGCGCAAGAGGCCCTCGACGCCGTTGTCGACGTGTCGCGCGGCTATTCCACGCTCGAATACAGCGTCGAGAACATGGCGCGCGGCAGCCGCCACGACCACATCGAGTCGCTCGTATGCGCTCTCACCGGCGCCGAGGCGGCCATGGCCGTCAACAACAACGCAGCCGCAACCCTCATGGTGCTTTCCGAATTCGCGAAAGGCCACGAGGCGGTGGTTTCGCGCGGCGAACTCGTTGAAATCGGCGGATCGTTCCGCATTCCTGAAATCATGGCAACCTCAGGCGCCAAGATGGTTGAAGTCGGCGCCACCAACAAGACTCACGTATTCGATTACGAGCGCACAATCACGAGCGACACCGCGATGCTTTTAAAGGTGCACACCTCGAATTACCGCATCGTGGGCTTTTCGGAAAGCGTGACCGCCCGCGATTTGGTGGGCGTCGCCCGCGCCGAGAACGCACGCCGCGCTGCCGCCGACGCGCACGACCGTGTGGTGGTATATGAAGATTTGGGCTCTGGGTCCCTTTTGCCGCCCATCTTGAACGCGCCCGACGCCGAACCTACCGTAGGCCAGTCGCTTTCGGGCGGCTGCGATTTGGTGTCATTCTCGGGCGACAAGCTGCTCGGCGGTCCGCAGGCGGGTATCATCGTGGGCAAGAAAGCCTATATCGACCGTCTGAAGAAAAACCCGCTCGCACGCGCCATGCGCCTGGATAAGATGACGCTCGCTGCGCTCGAGGCCACGCTGCGCCTCTATCTCGACGGCACCGCCTACGAACGCATTCCCACGCTGCGCATGCTCAATGCGACGCTGGGAGAAATGCGCGAAGCCGCCGACGCTCTGGCTGCCGCTATCGAAGAGCGCCTTCCGAGCGGTTGCGCAAGCGTCTCGGTCGTGGAGGAATTCGAAAAGGCCGGCGGCGGGTCGCTTCCCACCCTCGATATTCCCGGCGCCGCCGTGCGCATCGATTACCTGCGCGGCAACGCGAACGATTGCGAACGTGCCATGGGCAACCGCGCGGGCGTACCGGTGCTGGCGCGCACCAAACACGAAGGCACCCTGTTCGACGTGCGATGCCTGCTGCCGGGCGACGAGCAAATCATCGCCGACGCGCTTGCGGAATATTTCAAAACGCTGGATTAGGCCATTCTTCCAACGCCCCTCGCCGAGGCGAGCGAGGGGCGTCTTCAACCTATACATCGGTAGCGGGAAGGGGTACCCGTGCTCAAACAGTCCTGAGCTCGCACGAACGCCCCACCGGGGCGTTCGGCTCGTGCGGAACTGCGCCAGGACCCCTTCCCGCCACCGATGCCGAGCCCTTCACAATTGAAAGAAGGCATCCATGTCTACTCACGAATACAACGAACCCTCTATCGTCATTGGCACCGCGGGCCACATCGACCACGGCAAATCGACGCTCGTACAAGCGCTCACCGGCACCGACCCCGATCGCCTGGTCGAGGAAAAGCGCCGCGGCATCACCATTGAGCTGGGATTTGCTCGACTCGACTTGCCAGGCGGCGCTTCCGTCGGCATCGTCGACGTGCCCGGCCATGAGAAGTTCGTGCGCCAGATGATCGCCGGAGCCACGGGCATCGATGCCGCCATTTTAGTCGTGGCGGCTGATGATGGCATCATGCCCCAAACGCGCGAGCACCTCGCCGTGCTACGCCTGCTCTCGGTACCGCAAATCGTCGTAGCACTCACCAAATGCGACATGGTCGACGAGGAATGGGTCGAATTCATGAGCGGGGAAATTCATGCAGCGCTCGCCTGCGGCCCCTATGCCGAAGCGGAAATCATTCCCGTTGCCGCGCGCGAAGGCCGCGGCCTTGACGAGTTGAAAGCCGCGCTCGCGAATATCGTATCGAAGCAGCAGCACGCCCACCACGAGGGCTTTTTGCGCATGCCCATCGACCGCTCGTTTACCGTGAAGGGTGCGGGCACCGTTGTTACGGGCAGCCTGTGGAGCGGCACCGTCGCACCCGGAGACACCGTGCGCGTGCTGCCAAGCGGCAAAAAAACGCGCGTGCGCTCGGTGCAAATTCATGGTGAAGGCGTCGATGCCGCGTTTTCAGGCCATCGCGTAGCCATGAATCTCGCCGATGTGAGCCGCGACGACGTGCGCCCCGGCGATTTCATCACGGCACTCGATGCCCCTAACGCCAGCGACCGCTTCGATTGCGAACTCACGTATTTCGACTGCGAGAACGCAAGCAGCGCGCTCGAATCGGGCTCCACGGTGCGCGTCGCCCACGGCACCAAAGAGGTGTTCGGGCGCATGCTGTTCATGGATGGCCACGCCAAACTCAAGCAAAACGAGCAGGCCATAGCGCAGATACGCCTCGACGAGCCTTTGTGCGTGCTTCGCGGCGACCGATTCGTCATTCGCGCCGCAACGCCTGTGCGCGTCATCGGCGGCGGACGCGTGCTCGCCGGCCATCCGCGCAGGCGTTCCATTCTTTCCGAAAGCGACAAGGCGGTGCTTTCCGCACTCGCTTGCGACGATGTGGCCGCCGCCGCTCAAGCATATATCGAAGAGCCCAATGCCATTCGCACTGTGGCCGACATTGCAGGCGCCCTCGACGTGAGCGAAGCCGAAGCCACACGCATCGCGAAAACCATTGTCGGCAAAAATATCGTCGCCGCGGGAAGCGACGCCGACCCTCTGTTCGCTACAAAACAAACTCTGCAGCGCGCCGCCTCGAAAATCGCGAGCATGCTGCTGAAATTCCATGCAGCGTCGCCCAATGAGCTGGGCATGCCGAAAGCCGCGCTCAACCACGCGGCGTTACCTTCGCTCAACGACACCCGCTTCGACGCCGCTCTTGCTGCCGCCCTTGAAAAAGGCGACGTCGTATCCATGGATGGCGTTTTGAGCCATGCCACCGCGGGGGCCGCCGCGCATGCGCGCGCTCAAGAGCGAGCCGATGCCGCATTCGCGCTTCTCGAAGGCACGCTTACGCCCCCCTTCGCCGATGGCGTGACCTCGTCGCTCAACTGCACGAAGAGCGAAGCCTATGCCGCGCTCGGCGACCTCGAAGAACAGGGGCGCGCCGTGAAAATCGACCGCGACCTCTACTACGACGCCGCCGTATTCAACAAGCTTGTCGAAGCCGTGCGAGCCCATATCGAAGCGAAGGGGCCCTCGCTGGCCACCGATTTGAAAGACGCTATGGGCGTTTCGCGCAAGTACGCTATTCCCGTGCTCGAAGCTCTCGACGATAGGGGCATCACGAAGCGCGATGGCGACCTGCGAACGCTTTAGCGGCATCGATTCCTGGCCCCCTCTTACGTGCTTTTCGCGACCGCATAACTCTTCTCGTCGGCCCCCCGCGAAAATTGCGTAGAATGTTTGCTTGGTTTGACCGTTGAAGCAACCGACATATGGAGATGAATAGGTTCCTGGTGGACCTCGCGGCCTTCAAAGCCGTTGCGGGGCGCGCAGAACGTCTCGGGTGTGTTCGATTCACACGCATCTCCGCCAGCTTTACTGCGCCGTTCTTATGAACGGCGCTTTTTGTTGGCTGACCGAAAAAACGACCGCCATATACAAAAAAGCGAGGAAGGGAATGTCCCTTCCTCGTTTTGCTTTGCGGGTTTTACAGCTTCTCGAGAAGCTCGAATTCCGTTTTCGACATCTCGCGATACAGCGCCGAGAGGCCTCGGGCATCGACGCACGCCCGTGCGAGCATGCCCGCTGCGGCATCGTCTTCCGCATCGAAACGCATCGACATGCCGCAACCCGCCGATATCGCGCGCGGGGTCGGAATCATGGCCGCGTGCGCATGCGCGGCTCCAAGGGCGGCCTCCGATGCCATGGCCGCATGCGTCGACTCAAACGCCATAACGTAGGTATGTGACACGGCGCGCCCTTACAGCGTAATGGTCTTGGCGGCTTCTTGCATACGGCCCAGGATGTCATACATATTCGACACCTCGCCAACCTTGAGCTGCTCTTTCAAGCCATAGAAGTCGAGGCACGTACCGCATACGAGCACTTCGGTGCCCTTCTTGATAAGCTTGTTCACCGAATCGATGATCTGCTGCTCATCGCCAGCCACGAGCTTCACGCCACTGTTCATGAACAGCACGCTCGCCGGCACGTCTTCGCTTTCCGAAAGCGTGTAAATGGCCATTTTCATGAGGTTATAGCCGAGCTGGGGGTCGCCTTCGCCCACGTGGTCTTTGCCAATGAACACGGCATATCCGCAGCCTGCCGGCGTGCAGGCAGGCGCAGCAGCAGGAGCGGCTGCGGCCGCAACGCTCCTGTCGCCTTCCGAGAAGTTCACGCTCCAGCCGCCCTCAATGGTCTCGACGGCTACATTGAGGCCATATTTTTCAGCCAAACGCGAAACGTTCTTCACTGCGATTTCGTTGTCAACGTGCACGGAAAGTTCACGCGCGCCTTCGTCGATCTTCGCCTTCGCCATCATGAGCGGCTTGGGGCACGCAAGACCGAATGCATTGACAGTTTCCATGGGATGCCTCCTTCGTTGTTCTGGCTTACGCCAGCATATACCTCAATTTTCCATTCGCGAGTTTGGGCTTGCGCATTCGCGCGAATCTGGAGTGCACAAGGCCAAACTCGCGCACAATGGGCGGCCTTGCACCCAACATCGCAGGTCGCAAGGCCGCCAAATGCTAGCAATACGTGTCGCGCACAGGGTTGATGGCGCCCGCGACGCGCACAATGCGCTCAATGGGGTACGGCGCGGCCTCGATAGCCGGTCGCGCCGCATCGACCACTTCGGGGTCAGGAAGCACCGAAGTGCCGCAACACGCCTGCATGCCGTGCGGAGCAGGCGCCACGCGCGCCGGAACGCCAGCATCAACAAAGCGCTGATACAAATCAAAGCCTTCGGTGCTCGTGCGAACGAGCACGTAGCATGCGTCTTTCGCCTGAAGCACCGCTAACACCCCTGGCCAACGGCGTGGGCGATTTCGCGAACGGCCTCGGCCGCCGCATCGGCGTCGGCTGCAGTATTCGCCGCCGCGAAGCTGAAGCGAACCGCGCCTTGGCTCTGAGTTCCAAACGCTTTATGCATAAGCGGGGCACAATGGGCGCCCGCACGCACACAGATGCCGTAATCGCTCGCCAGCCGGTCGGCCACCTCGGCCGAATCGACATCGGCGATATTCAATGCCACGATGGAGCCGCGATCGCACGCATCGCTTCGGCCATACACCTTCACGCCGGAAACGCCCGACACGGCGTCGGCGAAATGCTGCGCAAGCGCGCCCGCATGCTCGTGCACGCCGGAGGGCCCGCCAAGCGTTCCCTCGATGTAGCCAATACCCGCGGCCAAGCCCGCCACGCCATGCGCGTTCAGCGTGCCTGCTTCGAGGCGCTCGGGCATGAAAAGCGGGTGGCGCTCGTCATAGCTGCGCGTGCCCGAGCCTCCTTCAAGAAGCGGGGCGATTTCGATGCCGCATGCCACGCACAAGCCTCCAGTCCCTTGCGGGCCCAACAGGCTTTTATGGCCCGTAAAGCACACCACGTCGGCACCGATTTCAGCCATGTTCAGCGGATACGATCCAGCTGTTTGCGCGGCATCGAGCACGAATTTCGCGCCCGCCTCATGGGCCATGGCGCACATGCGCGCCACATCGTACACATCGCCCGTGAGGTTCGACGCATGCGTAACCGCGACCAGCGCAGGCTTGTGTTTGAGCAGTTCGGCATACACCTCGAAATCAAGCGAGCCATCGGCGGCGATAGGCGCGATGTCAACCGAGCAGCCAGCCGTATCGCGCAGGCGGAACAACGGACGCAGCACCGAATTGTGCGATGCGGCCGTAGTGAGCGCCCTCTGGCCCGGAGCGAGCAAGCCATCGATGGCGATATTGAGCGCCATGGTGGCATTGTTCGTGAACGCCACGCTCGAAGCGCCCGGCGCACCGAGCAAATTCGCCACCGCCGCGCGGGCGCGGTATACAGCCATGCCCGCCGCGATTGACGCCGGATGCACGCCGCGGCCCACGCCCCCGAACGACGTCATGGCATCAGCCACGGCGCGCACCACGCATTCAGGCTTCATCATCGTCGTGGCCGCATTGTCCAGATAAATCACGGGCGCTCCCTTCGTTTCCTCGATTGAGATTTACAGCATTTCGATGAACGCGGCAATGCGCGTTTCAAGCTGCCCCGCATCGCTTTGCGAATAATCGGTCTCGAGCTTCATGTACGGAATGGACATAGGCGTGCCAGTAATAAGAATGCGCTTCGTGCCCTCGGGGAATACGCTCACCCCGTCGGCGATGCGCTGCTCGAGCTCGTCGGCGAGCTCGTCGGCATTCTGCGCGCAGCGGGCGGGGTCGTCGAAGAAGGTGATCTGAGTCATGAGCAGGCGATCTTTGCCAGAAATGGGAATGCAGTTTTCAGCTTTCGTGGCATCGAAGACGCGGGCGAGCGCACGACGCACAGCTGGTCATGGGTTTCCAGATCCATGCTGAGACTTTGCCACATTTCACGATTGTCTGCCATGTTCGATTCCCCCTTCGTGCGAAGGCGGCATCCCACCCCTGGGCCATGCGCACATGCGCCCTTCGCGCTCGGTTTCCAATAACTATCACGCGACGAACCACCAACCCATAAGGAATAAGGGTGCAAAAAAGAAACGTCGAGCGACGGTGCAGAATGGCGGACGCGCTGCAGATGCGCGAGCGTTGCCTCGCCTTCGAGGCATATGGGGCATACGCTTCGCGTGCAGAATGACGACGAGGCAGAATTCGTCGTCGAACGAGGCGTTGCTGTGTATGGCGTCAGTGTAGCGCGCACGGGATGCAAACGGAAGCTATAACCCTGCAAGCGGAGGTTTTTGTGCGGAAATGCATAGCCGATACGAAAAAGGCCACCGCATACGCGATGGCCCAGAAACCCCACAGGAGTATCTGCGGTACGACTACGTGGTTGACACTAGCTGAGGGGTCGGTCCGATCGATTTCGCCCCGAAAATCGTTACAGCGCCCCGAAGGCGCACGTCACGCGCGACACAAGCGACTCCCAAGAAAGCGCCGAGACGTCGAACTGCTCAGCTGGCCGGCCTTCGCGCACGGCTCGCTCAAGGGCATCGGCAAGGCGGGATTCAAACGCAGGTAAATCTTCCTTCACCGGCTCATCGACGCCACGCATCCCGGGCAATTCCACGTAGTCGATAGGCGCGCCCGGAATATGGGTCTCAAGCCAAGGACGAACGCCCGGCAAATCGGTAACGACCGCACGGCAACCGCACGCCAGAGCCTCGATAGTCACAAGGGGAAGGCCTTCGAAAAACGACGGCAGCACAAACACGTCGGACGTGCGATACGCTTGCACCAAATCATCCTGGCTAATTTTGCCCGCGAATGTGACAGGTATCGCACATGCGGCAGCTCGCTGCGCGATTCGATCATATTCCGCAGCATCGCTATGACCGCCCACCAAACACGCTTCTATGCGCGGGGCGCCCGGACGCTTCGCCAGCAAATCCAGCGCCGCGATAAGGCTTTCGACACCTTTCTTGTACCCGATTTTGCCGACATACAGCAGACGAGAAACGCCATCGTTAGCCACGCGCTTGTCGGCGGGAGAAAACTCCTGCGCGTTATATCCCGTTCCAATGACGAGCACTTTTGCGGGTTCGACATCAAAGATTTCGATGATTTCGCGCTTTTGCTCCTCATGCAAGGCGAAAATCACATCGAGCGAGCGGACGGCATTCACGATGCGTTCGCGCTCAAGGCTATGGTTGCGCATTTGACGCAAATCGGTCGAATGACACACCGCAGCCATAGGAATGCTTGGCAATGTTTCGCGAGCAACGGCGCACGCGAGATACAGGTGATGGCATATGACCACATCAGGCGCGAATTCCGCAGCCGCATGCGCGATGCGCTGCGTAAATGCAGAGCAAAATTGTTCAGTCATGGAAGGTGTAAGGTCGCGATAGCGCGTGGCGGCATACGGCATCACATCGGACATGCCGCACACGTTGAACGGCAGCGCCTCGGTGTTGAAGCGCACGAAATACGGCTCGGCGCCCTCAGGCAGCGTTGGCTCATCGGACGCATCGACGCCGGCGACCACGGCGGCTGCATGGCCGGCCGAAAGCTCGCAACGCACCATTTCCGCCAAATACACGCCGCTTCCCGTCGAATCAGGCTTTTGCGCCGAGATATTCAGAATGCGCATACGCGCCACCTTTCCTTCGAATTCGAATCATCATACCGTGGCGCAAAGGGAAGCTGCGCAAGCAGACCGCGAATCGCACAGGCAAGCCCGCGAAAAGCCGAAAGCCCAAAGGTTCACAAAGATTTGTCGGCACGCAAGCGCCATGCAAGGTATGATTGAGCCATAGACCGAGCGATACGCAGCGCGCACAGCGCGTTGTCGAGCGGAAGGAGTCGCCATGAGAATCCAAATGGAACTCGACCGAGGATATTTGCCCGATGCTTACGGAAAATACGCAGCGCCCGAAGACTGCTATGACTGGAGCTGCCGCCGCTCGTTTCCCTTTACCGTCGAGGATGTTCCTTATGGCACACGCGCACTCGCCGTTTTTTTCATCGACTGGGACAGCGTGCCCGTATGTGGCTTCCCATGGATCCACTGGTGCGCCTACGTAAATGGCGACTTCGAGGGGGATATCGAGTTTCCCGACGATTTGAGCCGCAACGAACACTCTCGCCTTGTGCAGGGATACAACTCCGCCGCGAAAAGCGAGCCCGAGCGAGGCGTGGGATATGTTGGCCCCTGCCCGCCCGACCGCGACCACAAATACACACTGCAGGTTATCGCCCTCGATGATGAACCACTCGTCGAGGCCCCCTTCTGGGCCAACGAACTGCTCGACGCCTGTCGAGGACATGCAATCGACGAAGCAGGCAGGATTTTGCCCAGCAGGTGCTAACGTTTTCCAGATGTAAAAAGCGCTGTCACACGACTGTCACGTACGACGCCAAAACACGGGGAAACACGCGGAGAGGGGTGCATCGGGGAAAGATTTGCACCCGATTTGCACCAGCCCCGCATAAAAGGGCATTTTATCGTGCAAAACAAAACAGGCCAGGCAATCGCCTGATTCAAGGCATATCTCTGCCACAAAAGAATCGTTGGTCAGGCCAGGACAGCGAGCGAAAGCCCAGCGCTTCAGATTGGCCTGAAAGAGGAGCGACGCGTACTACCGTACGCAAGCGACGATTGAAGGCTAAGCTGGAGTGTTGGGCTTTCGCGCAGCGGCAAATAAAAAGGCCGTTCGTAAGAACGGCCTTTGAAACTACGTGGTGGAGATGATGGGATTCAGAATCGCGCTTCGCGCGCTTCACCTCGTCGGCTAAAGCCTCCTCGCGATTCGCTAAAAACAGCCCACTGGGCTGTTTTTTAACGCGAATCGACCTCAACGGTTCGAATCCCTTTATCGTGCAAAACAAAACAGGCCAGGCAATCGCCTGACCTGCAGAAAATACGTGGTGGAGATGATGGGATTCGAACCCACGACCCCCACGTTGCGAACGTGATGCTCTCCCAGCTGAGCTACATCCCCACGTAAGACGCGCTTGTGCGCAAGCAAGTATTTTGCACGTTTGTCGCTCAGGTGTCAACACTTAATTTCATCTTTGGGAAAAATACGTGCTGGCCTGGGCGACATCGACAACGAAACCGCTTACAGATCGTCGTCGCCATCGTCCTCAAGGTCGTCGCTCAGAAGCATCTCAAGGGCCGAAGCCGCGGCGCTCTCTTCGGTTTCATCGTCCATGAACTTGCCGAAGATGGGCTCTTTCGTTTCGGCGTCGAACAATTCGACCATGCCGGTAAGAATGTCGACGTACTGGTACGACTGGCGAGCCTTGCGGCCACGCTTGCGGTCGACCTCGACGACGAACAAAGCGGGGTGCGCCTGCATGAGCGTACCTTCGCATTCGACGATTTTCGAGCGACCCATATTCGCGCGAACCTTCAGGCGGGTATTGATGCGATCCATAAGCTCAGCACGAATATCGCCGACAAGATTTGCCTGCTTTTCAAGTTCCATTCGGTGGATTCCTTTTCATATATAGTACGGCGCCGACATTCAGCGCACTTATTACACGCAAGGGAGCATAATACCACGGAATGGAAGAATTCATAGAATCTGCAGGTAGATGCCTATTTATCGTTGAGATGCCGTTGCTTTTGCGCCAGGCAGCGACACCTATCGTTTTATTCCTCGGCCTTCGCCTTCGCCTTCGCAAGCACGCGGCCAAGTTCCACGAATTCCGACAGCTCGAGCGTTTCGCCGCGTCGCTTCGCATCGATACCGGCTTCGGCAAGAATTTCAGGAAGCTTCGCAGCGATGGCCTTGCCCTGCTCGCCACGGCTCGAGAAATAACCCTTCATCGAGTTCGAGATAGTCTTTCGACGCGTGAAAAACGCCGCATCGGCCGCCATGCTCGCATTCGCGATTTCCTCGGCAGACAGGCCTAAGTCGTTGCGGCGGTCAAGACGAATAACCGAGCTCGTCACGCGCGGCGGCGGGAAGAAATTGCCCGGCGAGACCTGGAAGCGACCCGTAGCCTTTGCGATAAGCTGCAGCTTCACCGAATACGCGGCGTAATCTTTCGTGCCCACAACGGCCTCCATGCGATCGGCCACCTCGCTTTGCACCATAACCGTGGCGCTCTGCAGGCTGGGGATTCGCTGGAAATAATCGAGCACGAGCGTCGCCGCGACAGCATAGGGCAAATTCGAAATGAACTTGTTGGGAGCCTCACTAGCCTCGACTGCCTGCTTGCCAAATGCAGCAATCAAATCGTCGTCATTCAGACGCAAGGCGTCTTTGCCGATGAGCGTGAAATTGTCGAAATCGTCGCACGTCTCGTCAAGCACGGCAGGCAAATCGGGGTCGCGCTCAATGGAGAGCACATGCTTCGCACGAGGCAAAAGCGCCACGGTCAGCGTGCCAATGCCCGGGCCCACCTCGAGCACGTTGTCCTCTTCACACACCTCGGAAAGCTTGCAAATGTTCGCGATAACGGCATCGTTCACCAGAAAGTTCTGCCCGAGCGAATGTTTCGTGGCCAAACCGTGGCGCGAAAGCACGTCGCGCGTCGCTCCAACCGATGCCAAATGCGATGCGATTGCCATAGAGTTTCCTTTTCTTTGTCCCATTGCTTTCAATTGGCACGTTTGCGCCTCACGGCTCACCGAGCCATGCGCCTTCGAGAACCTTGAACTCCCGAAGGCGGGCACGCCCCACAAATCATGCCCATGGGCTACGAACCAAACGTTTCTTTCTGCGATTCCGCCTCTGGCTGATCCCAGCCAATGCGGTCGACCACTTCTCCAACGCGCCAACCTGCGGCCCCGAATGACGAACGCACGCAACTTTCCAGAGCGGCGAACCCATAGGGATCGCCGCCCGAACCTATCACGTACAACGTAACGGGGCGCTTTGGCGCATCGGCAGCACCCGGCTGTCTATTCGGCCCACGCCGTTTCTCCCAGTATGGCTGAAGTCGGTCCAAAACGGCCTTGAACTGCGCCGTTGGCCCCGAGAAATACACAGGTGCCACCACATGAACCGCCGCCGCGCCATCGAGCAACGCATACAGCCCATCCATGTCGTCGCGAATCACGCAATGTGCCAAATGTCCTGAGCATTCGACACATTGCAGCGCGCGGCGGCACCCTTCGCAACCGATACAACCGCTCACAGCATGGTCGGCCACATTCCAATGCTCAATAACGACGCCCTTCGCTTCGAGTTCAGCGGTCAGCTGCGCAGCATAACGCGACGACACGCCGTTTTTGCGCGGCGAGCCACAGAGTACCAGCTCATAAGAACCCTGCGCGGCGCTCATCGTGCGTCCCTCACCATATCGGCATGTGCACGCTGCCATTCCGTGGGCTCACGATTCAAAAACGCCACACCCGCATCGTGCATCTGCTGCAGCAATGCGCGGCGAGCCTCGCCTGGGGCGACTCCCCGAACTTCGGCGATGCGCTCTGCGGTGAAAATCGTGAATTCAGGCCCGCACTCGATGCCGCGAAACGGCACAGGGGCCATATAGGGCGCATCGGTTTCGGTAAGCAGGCGTTCGACCGGAACCATCACAGACGACGCACGCAAATCGTCGCTTCGCTGGAAGGTAACCGCCCCGCCGAATGCCACATGCGCCCCACGCTCGACCCAGCGCGCAAGCTCGTCGGGGCCCACACTGCAGCAATGCAGCAACGTGCCAGCTTCAGGCCAGCCTTCTTCTTCAAGAATGCGGAATGCGTCTTCGTGCGCATCCCTCACGTGAAGCACGAGCGGCAAGCCCGTAACATGGGCCAGCTGCACCTGGCGACGAAATACGTTCTGTTGAACATCGCGTGGAGACAAATCATAGTGGTAGTCGAGCCCAACCTCGCCCAAGGCGGCGGTACGTGGATCGGCCAAGCGCTCAAGCAAGGCCGCTTCCATATCGGCATCCCACTGGCTTGCGACATGCGGGTGAACTCCGCACGCAATGCGCATGTGCGGTATAGCCGGCTCGGCGCCCCAGCACAAATTGCATGTGCGCTCATCAACAGCCACCGACTCCAGCAACACCGCCGCCTCGGCCGCTTGGCCCGCATGCTTCTTGCCAGCGGCATGAGCCTGCGCTTCGAGCGACTCGCGCTCGGCCGTCACATTGCGACGCGTGGCCTCGAATACCTCGGGCAGCAAGCGCAATGCCTCGGCGCGCCATATGTCCAGGTCGCGATATGTGCGTTCGCATTCATCGCCCTCGGCCGGGTCGCACATCGCGCATACGAAATCGACACCCACCACAGCGCAACGCGCAAGCGACAGCGCCGGATGCGACAGCATGGCAAGGTGCGCATGCGTATCGGCCACGGGCGCCTCGAGCGCAGGCACCGGCGAACCCACATAGGCCCACCCCTTTTTGCGATGCTTGCGAAACAGCGCATCGCCATACAACAAATAACCGGCGTCCCCTTCGGGATCGATTCCCACGTTCATTGGTGTTTCTGATTCCACGATACGAGCCTTAATAACCGAACTTCCTTCTTTTTCAAAAAAGCCCGGCACGCGCCATGCGATACCGGGCTTTTTGCGATTCTCAGAAACGATTAGTCGTTCTTCTGCAGGCGCGGGAACAGGGCATCGCCCTTCTCGACTGGCACGCCGCCGGCCAAGCCGCCCCATACGCAAGCTTCAGCCAGGTTGTCGCTGCCAGCCTCGGCCTCACACGAAATGCGACGCAGCGCCTCGGCGCTCGTGGTGGGCATGAACGGCTCGAGCAGGTGCGCGGAAATGCGAATAGCCTCGAGCAGGTTGTAAATCACGAACGCGAGCTGGTCGGCCTTTGCCTCGTCCTTGGCAAGCGCCCACGGCTCGGAGTCTTCGATGTAGTGGTTCGCGGCATGAATAAGTTCCATGGCGACATCTTTGCCCGCACCATAGTCGAGCACATCCATCGCGGCGGCATAACGATCGACCAGGCCGTCGGCGATTTTCGCGAGCGGATTGTCGAACGCATCGGCGCTGGCAGGCTTCGCGGGAGCGCAACCGTCGAAGTATTTCGCGCTCATGTTCAGAGAGCGGGAAATCAGGTTGCCCCAGCTGTTAGCCAAATCGGCGTTGTATACCTGTTCCATGCGCTCAAACGAAATGGCGCCGTCGGTGCCAGGAACCACGTCGGTCATGAAGTAGTAGCGATAGCCCTCAACGCCCAAAAGGTCGATGACGTCTTGCGGAGCAATGGCGTTGCCGCGGCTCTTCGACATCTTTTCGGCCTTGCCGGTCTCGGAATTGCGCACCGTGAGGAAGCCGTGCGCGAACACGTGCTCGGGCAGCGACTCGCCAATGGCCATGAGCATGGCCGGCCAAATAACGCAATGGAAGCGGATGATGTCCTTGCCCACAATGTGGTACTGCGCGGGCCAACGGAAAGCGAACTCAGCCTTGGAAGCATCGTCGTCGAGGCCATAGCCCACAGCCGTCATGTAATTCAGCAGCGCGTCGAACCACACGTAGGTCACGTGGCCGTCATCGAACGGCACGGGAACGCCCCAATCGAAGCTCGTGCGGCTCACGGAAAGGTCGTTCAGGCCGCCTTCGACGAAGCTGCGCACCTCGTTCATGCGGAAATCGGGCTGCACGAATTCGGGATGCTCGTCGTAGAGCGCAAGCAGCTTATCCTGGAACGCAGAAAGCTTGAAGAAGTACGACTCTTCCTGCACACGCTCGAGCGGACGATGGCAATCTGGGCACAGATGCTGGCCCACCGAGCCATACTCCTCGTCGCCCTTCTTCACCTGGTTGTCGGTGTAGTAGGTCTCGTCGGGCACGCAATACCAACCATCGTAGCTGCCCTTGTACAGGTAACCCGATTCCTGCATGCGCTCCCAAAGATACTGAACCGCATGGTGCTGGCGCGGCTCGGTCGTGCGAATGAAGTCGTCATTGGAAATCTCGAGCGTCTTCCACAGGTCCTGGAACAGGGGCGCCTGGCTGTCGCACCATGCCTGGGGCGAATCGAAGCCGTGCTGCTCGGCAGCCTCGGCAACCTTTTCGCCATGCTCATCCATGCCGGTAAGGAATTTGACGTCGTAGCCCATCGCGCGACGATAGCGCGCCTGAACGTCGGCCAAGATGGTCGAATATGCGGTTCCCAAATGAGGCGCCGCATTTACGTAATAAATGGGCGTGGTAATAAAGAATGACGGCTTGGACATGCATGCTCCTTCTCGCCCGCGCGGCCAATGACGCCGCCGAGCCTTGGGGTTTTTCAAACTTTTGTATTGTAGCGCACCCATGTGCAGGCCAAAAGAAGAGCCGAAACATTCATGCGACGACTTCGAGGAGGCACCGAGGGACTTCGCCAGTCTGCGGGGGGCATGCTCGACCCGCGCGAAAGCCCCTCGTGCGCGAAAACGCGCGAAGTGCGTACCCTTGAAGGAAATTGCCGCTGCGTCACTTGCGTAATGCCTGGTCGCGCATTCGAGAAAACGTCGATGCTGCCGCGCTTTCGAATTTAAGCTACGCACTTCGCGCGTTTTCGTGCAAGGTGCCTTCCCTATCGCCGAATCGCGCCGCGCAGTTTTCGCTCGGCATCGCGCCAATGAGGCAAATACGCATCAAGCAGCGCATGGAAACACGGGCCGTGGTTTGCCTCCCTCAGGTGGCACAGCTCATGCACCACAACGTATTCCAAACACTCGGGAGGCTGGGCGGCGAGCTGCACGTTTATACAAATGCGCCCCGTTTTCACATTGCAGCTGCCCCAGCGGCTCACCATGTTTCGATATGCTAATTTACCAGGTGAAACGCCAATAATCGGCGCCCATTTCTCTATGAGCGCCGGCACGAACGCGGCCACCACGGCACGCCACTGGGCAAGCTCTTCCTGCGTTGGCGGAGCCGACGCTCCGTTGATTTCACGATTGCGTTCCCTCGTCTGCATTTTTGCCGCATGCTCGCGAATCCACGATGCACGTTCTTCGATAAAGTGCGCAATTCGAGCGTCGGAATAACGCAGCGGCGCACTCACGCATACGCGAAAGCGAGCGTCAGGCGAGCCGCCCGTCGCATCGGCACCCCCAGCGCAAGGCTTGAGGCGCACATACATATGCTTCTGCTGCTTGCGCGTGACTTCGATGTCGAACCCCGCAGCGCGCAGCATGGTTTTTCGCACAGAAGGCACAGCGAACATTCCTTCGAAACAAGAATCATGCTAAGATGCAAGCACGGTGCCCCGCGAAGCCGGGCGACATCGTTTGAGTTATAAGCCGGGTTACTTGTTCAGGGCACCCGGCTTATTCCTTTCCAATGAAGATCACTTGTCGCGGGTGACGAGGTCGACGACTCCGATAACAACTGACATTACTGCGCAAATGGCGATAACCGTTTGAGTATCCATCGGGACCACCTCCTTTCAGAGGCGCCGCCCGGCAAGTGAAGCACCGCCCGCCTATTGTACTGCATAGACGGGCGGTTTCGAACTTCTGTACGATTTTTTATCCTCTAGAACGCCGAAAGATAAATCGCCTTCGCGTCTTCCAGCGTAAGCTTCTTAAAGCCACCGAACACTTCGCCCTTGTTGGCCTTGAGCGTCGGCAGCAGTTTGTCCACATCTTCGGGGGCGATACCGAACTCTCCGAGCGTGCGCGGCATGCCCAAATCAACGAAGAACGCCTGCAGCTCGTCGATCGCAGCCGTCACGGCATCTTCAATTGCTTCATCGGTTTCATCGATGGGCTCAATGTCGAATACCTGCAGCGCGAACTTCAGGAAGCGAGCTGGGTTTTCTCGCCATACAAAGCGCATCCACGCAGGCATGACCACCGCCAAACCGGCACCGTGCGTGATAGAAGTGTCGAACGCGGAAAGCTCATGCTCAAGCGCATGGCTTCCCCAACCGCCAGCGCGGCTCGTCGGCGTCGCCGAGAGGCCGCATCCCGCGATGTCGTTATGAGCAAGCGTGCCCGCCCACATAATGTTCGCGCGAGCCTCGTAATTCTCAGGCTCGGCAAGAGTCACCGGGGCCTCGTCGATAAGAGAGCGAATAATGCCCGTGGCAATGTTGTCGGTGAGGCTCGACGAACCCGTGCCGCTGAAATAGCGCTCGCACACATGCGCGATCATGTCGGTCACGCCAGCAGCCGTTTGATACGGCGGCAGCGTGAACGTGAGCTCGGGATCGAGGAACGCCGCCTTCGGGCGGAACAAGTTCGAATTCGTACCGCGCTTCAGCCCCAGTTCATCGTTGGAAATAACACACGAGCTCGACCCTTCGGAACCCGCCGCAGGAATAGTAAGCACGCAGGCGATAGGCAGACATTCCGCAATCGTCGCCTTCTTGCTGAAGAAGTCCCACACATCGCCTTCGTAAGGCACGCCAAACGCAATCGCTTTGGCGCAGTCAATCGCGCTGCCGCCGCCAACGGGGAAAATAACGTCGACGTTTTCTTTACGCGCAAGCTCAATGCCCTCGCGCACCAATCCCACTTCAGGATTCGGACGCACGCCCGCGAGCTCAACAGTCTCGACGCCCGACGCCGCGAGCGACTTCTTCACGCGGTCGAGCGTTCCCGTGCGCACCACGGAACCCTTGCCGTATACGAGCAGCGCACGTTCATAGCCGCGCTTGGCAATATGCTTACCTACCTGGTCGGTAACGCCTTTTCCGAAAATGAATTCCGTCGGAGAATAGAACACGAAATCATTCATTGATCATCCTTTCGAAACGATTACAGACCATAGCATGGGAAGCCGCCAAAACAGGGCCTTCTTCACCTTCGGGCGAGCGCTGCAGATTCACAACAGCCCCTCGCCAAGCTCTCTAACGTTCGTGTACGAGCGCATACGCCTCGTTGCGCGAAATGCCAAATTCGCGGCGCAGGGCAGCAACGATATCTTTATGCGACATTTCACCAGAGACAAGAAGTTCAGTCGCGCGTTCGGCGGCAGAGGCAGCCTGAGCGGCGGCGTTGTCCTCGACTTCAGCAGCCGTCGGAGGGCAAATAACCAACGCGATTTCACCCTTCACGCCCTCTTCCGCATCGCGGCGGGCGAATTCTTCCGCAGCAATGGGGGCCATAGCACGAAATACCTCTTCATGGCGCTTCGTGAGTTCGCGGCACACTGCAACCTCTCGCGCGGGGAACACCTCCGCAATAACCGCAAGCGCATCGGCTATGCGGCGCGGGCTTTCATAGAACACGAGCGAGGCGTCGAGGTTCGAAAGAGCTTCGAGCACTGCCTTGCGCTCGCCAGCCTTGCGCGGAAAAAAACCGCCAAAATAGTAGCGCGGATCGGAAAAGCCACTGGCGACATAAGCCGTCGCGGCTGCCGATGCACCTGGCAGCACCTCATAAGGCGCACCCACCGCCTGCGCCGACGCAACAAGGCGCGACCCGGGATCGGACACGCCAGGCATGCCGGCATCGCTGCAAAATGCGATGCGCTCGCCAGCCAACACGCGCTGGATAATGCGATCGGCCTGCTTGGAGATGGTCGCTTCATCAAGCCGCTCAAGCCGCTTTTCGATATCGAAGTGCGCGAGCAGCTTGCCCGTGACGCGCGTGTCTTCCGCGCATACCACATCAGCCGCGCGCAACTCATCGAGCGTGCGCAACGTGATATCGCCCAAATTGCCGATGGGCGTAGGACATAAAACAAGTTTTCCAGTTGAAGTATTCATAGGCGCAATTATACCGCCCGACTCGGCCTGCGCGAACGACGCAGCAAAAGCGGCTCGGACAAAACGCACGTTCGAGCCAGGCTTTATGCGTCCAGGTCAGGCTTTGTGCGTCCGACCAATACCTCTCATCGAAGGCCAGCCGACCACCTTGCCGCCTGCGGTTTCCAAAAAACGCCTAAGCTCGCGCCGCTTCCTCGCGTTCTTCTCGTTCGAGCACGCGCTGCATAGCGGCAATAGCACATTCGAGCATTTCATCGTCAGGCTCATTGGTCGTAAGTCGCTGCATTTGCATGCCCGGCCACAGCACCACTTTCACCAGCGGGTTTTCAGGGTGGCTGCCCGCCCACTTCACCGTGATTTCATAGCTGATGCCAGCAATTACGGGCATGAGCAGAATGCGCGCCACAATAACGAGCGCCAGTTTTGCGGGGCCATCGGGCACGCCCCATGCAGCGATAAGGCCATTGAGCGGCGTAATGGTATATACGAAAATCGCGATGATCATGACCATTATCAAAAACGCCGTGCCGCAGCGCACGTGCAAACGCGGGAAACTGCGCGCATTTTCGGGCGTGAGCGGCAACCCGTGCTCATAGCAATGGATGGTTTTATGCTCGGCGCCGTGATAGCTGAACATGCGTTTGATGTCCTGCATGCGACCAATAAGCCAAATGTAGAACACGAAAACGACGATACGCACAATGCCGTCGACGACGTTCCAAAGAAGCGTTTTGTCATCGTATTCGCCCACGAGCACATTGGCGATGAACGCAGGCGCGACAATGAACAAGCCGACGCCCAAAAGCAGACCAAGCACCATCGAGATAGCCATTTCGCGCTTGCCGAAACCGCCGTCGTCCCCGTCGCGGGTCTCGACCGACTCGGACGCAGCCGCGCCGGGTTCGACTGCGTTAAGTTCAACCGCGCCAGACTCGACCGCATTGGCCTCGACAACGATATCCAAGGAGCGCTGCGCGCCCAAGGCGTCAATCGCTTCGTCGGGATTGCCGAAATCATTTTTCCACGAGAAACCGCTGGTCTCGCTTGCAACGCTTTCGTCGGACGAAGCGTCTTCTTTCGAAATGGTTCCGTTTGCGCTCACTTCTTCAGCTTTCGCTCCGGGCTCTTCCTCATCGCCATAGGCGTGCATCGCGGCAATCTCGAGCGCTTTATAGCCCAAAATCAAGCTTTCCACAAACGCGCGGCAGCCGCGCACAACGGGCCAATAGAGCCATTTGTTCTTCGCTTTGCCGCTGGCCAAATCGTGCTCTTCAATATAGATATTGCCCGATGGCTCACGCACGGCAGCCGCCCAATTGTATCGGCCGCGCATCATAACGCCCTCGATAAGCGCCTGCCCGCCCACGTGCGTTTTGTTCGCGCCGTCTTCAGCAAACGCGCGCTTCACGGCGCTGCGTTTGCTGGGAGCCTGACCTCTTTCGTTTTCCGCGGCCGCGCCGAGCATTTCCTGGTCGACTTCATTTTCTTTCGGCATGCATTCAGTTTCGTTAGACACGCTTGGAGCTTTCTTCTTGACTAATGGCACAAGCGAACGGCGGCCTCTCTCTCCGGCTCGCCCGGATTGCCCAAATCGCCCGCCTCATCGTAACGCACAATTTTACGACCAACCTCGAACAAAAATAGGGCAAAGGAATAACCCTTTGCCCTATTTCACATCGAAGCAGCGTACTATTCGCGTACTGCTTTGGGGTACGGATTGCCGCAGGTCATTTTACCTTCGGGACATGCGCCGCGCACGCACGGCGCCCCCGCGTCGGCAAAAACGAACGGAGCCGTGGGACGCGCAAGCTCCAGCATGTGATGCGCCAGCTCGCGAATCTCCCACTGCGCGCGGTTGCAGCAGCGTAAGCTGAAGAAATGCAGTAGCTCGCGAACATTCATGGTAACCACGATTTTGCTTTCAGCGGCGTTCGGCAAAAGGTAACGCGCGTCTTCGGCGGGCACGCCGGCATCGAGCAGCTTCTTATAGGCCGACGTAGCCGCTTCGATGGCCTCATCGAAAACAGCATTCGCTTCCTCGTTGGCAAGCACGCTTTCGGGTTTTACCACAGAAACGCCTTCTTTGAATTTCACGTAACGCTGCGACTGCTGGTTAAAACTCGCCAGGCGATGACGAACCAGCTGGTGAGTAAGTGCGCGCGAAACGCCATCGATGGCAAACGTATAGCTCACGTGCTCAAGCGTCGAAAAGTGCCCGCTGGCCATAATGGTGGAAAGCACGCTGTGCATACGCTCTTCCGACATCGTCTCCATGAGCTCGGCCGCACCAACAGGCGCATAGCACAAACGTGCAGCCGTCGCGATAGCGCGCTCGGGATCGGGCGTGTGGTACAACAGTTCAACGTGCATAATCGTCCCCCTTCTGGTAAGCGATTCAACTTTAATCTATCGGTAAAAAATATGCCCCGCGCCAACGCGCAGGGCATAAAGAAAACAAGGGAACGGCGTTTTACAACTCAAGAGTTATGCCCTGTTTGGTCAAATACTCTTCCCACTTCTTGAACGATTCAGCGGAAATACCGTGTTCAATTTGGCAGGCCTCATAATTGGCAGTTTCAGAGTCAATGCCAATTGCTTCAGTCATGAAACGGAACAACAAATTGTGGCGACGCCAAATCGTGGAACCGTATTCGTAGCCCTCTTCAGTAAGCGTGATGTCACCGTAATAAGGCTGCACAGCGTAGCCTTTTTCTTTTAAGTTCGTCACCGCTTTCGAAACCGACGCTTTCGAAACGTTAAGCTTTGTCGCAACATCCACCGCACGAATAGGCTCGTTGGGGCCGCCTGCAAGATCGACAATTGCTTCCAGGTAATCCTCGAGCGAATGGCTCAGAGGCTCCCTATCGCGGGATTCGAGCATGGTACCCATTTGGGATTCCGACATACATGCCTCCTTGAATAGCGCAAGCGCGCGTTACCTTCCTCCAGAGTACAATACCACACATGCCGTAGTTTTATCCGAAAGGACTCAGGGCATAAGGCTGGAGCCTCGGCGAACAACGTTCAAAGCATATAGCGAGGCTCACGAAGCCCGTCTGCGCCGATACTCCATAACACCAACGCCCGCGGGCGCAGACGTTCGCTGCTACCTGGCGTCGATGCTCGCCGCTACTGCCGCCACGCCTGCCGATGCTGTTGTCTCAATAGAACAAACCGCCCCTACGGAAAAGCGCCACAATATCAATATCGATTGACAAATTTCTCACACAGCTCGCAAAGCGCTATACCACCAAAGGCGAAGGCATGGCTTTAAACGGAAAGGCGCCTCACTATTTCACCGAAGCAACCGCCGCGTCGGCGTCGGCGATCATCTTGTCAATGCGCGCCGTCGCCGAGCAGCCTCCACTGCAGTGCCCCGAGCACGAACCGCACATCTCTTTTTCGCCGCACATGCCTTTTTTCATCATTAGGCGAACCGATAGACACACACAGACGATCAAAATCGCCAGCACAACTGCTGTTGCCATGTTCATAACCATAGCGGCCTCGTTTCAATTGGGCGCGCGTGCGCGCCATACTTTCATTCATCAGGTACTTTACCGCTTTTTGCCCCACACACGTTCTTAATTGAATAAATGTTTCCCAAGGGTCACATATTTGACATTTTCGAGGCCCAATGAGAGCCCAGCGTAAATGAAATCGCTAAAAAGTGACAAAAGTTGCGAATCTGGGGGCCTTTATAGGTCACTAAGCGCGCAACAACACCGCAAACCGGCGAGCGAAGCTTGCGTCAGGGGCCCCATCCCATGAAAATGAGGCTTTAAAACCGCCAAAAGCAGCAAAACTCGCCCATCTACGAGCGAGATATGGGCTTGCGCGCCCCCAGATTCGCAACTTTTGTCACTTTTCGACCTGTTGCTTTACGCTAGCAAGAAAACATCCCACAAATACGAGGCACATCCACCCGAAACCGCCCATACTTGGCCCTTGGCCCGCATCGCCTATCGACAATGTTCTACCCATATTAAATAGCGCCCCGCGAATGCGGGGCGCTATAACCCTGGGCCAGGGCTGGGAGCTCTAAACGTTCAGTTTCGCAGGCTATTTCGTCTGTTCGTCCTTATGCTGAGGCATGGGACGGAAAATCTGGAACAGCATAGCCGCAGCAACGGCGATAGCGATGATGGTCCAGAAGTTGAAACCAATCTCGCCCGTCGCGAGGCCCACGAACTGGTAAATCATCAGGCCAACGCACCATGCGAAGCCGCACAGATAGCCGATGGTAATCCAGAACCATTTCGCGGAGGCTTGCTGCTGACGAATGGTGCCCATGGCCGCAAAGCACGGAGCGCACAGAAGGTTGAATGCACAGAAAGCCGAGATCGCAGCCGCACCGCCACCAATCATCTGACCGAAGCCAAGCCACAGAGCGGGGTCGGACTCGCCGTAGCTGGAAAGCTGCGTGATAATGCCAACGGTAGCAACGACATTCTCCTTAGCAACCAAGCCGGTAATCGTGGTTGCCGCAGCCTGCCAATTGTCGAATCCGAGAGGAGCGAAAATCCAGGCGAGCAAATTGCCAAGGCCGGCCATAAGGCTGTAGTCCATGTAGTCAGGTGCATCGGCGTCAAGCAGGCCGAAGCCGTCACCCGCATCGCCAAAGTTCATGAGGAACCAAATAACGATAGTAGACAGGAAGATAATCGTACCAGCCTTGATGATGTAGCCCTTCACGCGCTCCCACATGGAAAGCAGCACGCTCTTCACGGTAGGCATGTGATATTCAGGCAGCTCCATAACAAACGGCGTGGCCTCGCCGGCGAAAAGCTTGGTCTTCTTCAGCATGATGCCGGAGATGATAATCGCCACAACACCCATGAAGTAGAAGAGCGGAGCAACCCACCAGGTATCGTCGGAATTGCCCGTTGCCAGCGCGCCGAACACAAGCGCGATAATAGGCATCTTCGCACCGCACGGAATCATGGTGGTGGTCATGATGGTCATGCGGCGATCCATCTCGTTTTCGATGGTCTTGGTCGCCATAACTGCAGGCACGCCGCAGCCGGATGCGATAAGCATAGGAATGAACGACTTGCCGGAAAGGCCGAACTTGCGGAACACGCGGTCCATGATGAAGGCGACGCGCGACATATAACCGCACAGCTCCAGAATGCCCAGCAGCAAGAACAGAATGATCATCTGCGGGATGAAGCCGATAACCGCGCCAACGCCGGCGACGATGCCGTCGTTAACGAGCGACTGCAACCAGGGAGCAACGTCGGCCGATTCCATGGCATCGGCGATAATCGCGCCAAGGCCAGGAATCCACAGACCGTAATCGGCCGGATCGGGCTCGGCGACCTCAACGGCCTCCTTGTAGGCGTCGAAGTCGACTTCCTCTTCAGAGGTCACGCCGTCCTCGTCCTCGACCTCGATGGTGGCGACGGCTTTTTCAGCCTCGGCCTTTTCCTCGAAATCCTTCACCGTCGCTTGAGCATCTTCGTATTCGGCGACAGCGTCTTCGTCGGCATCGTCCTCGGGTTCGGCCACAGCAAGCGCGTCAAGCACTTCCTGGCTTTCATCGCTCGGAACGTCGCGAGCCTCGTCCATGCCATAGATATTGGTGACGTAAGCCTCGACAACGCCCTGGGCATCTTCATATTCGCCCTCGGCCTCTTCGTAGGCAGCCTGGCCGGTATAGAGATAGCCATCGCCGGAGATGCCGTCGTTAGCCCAGTCGGTCACAGGGCCCGTGCCCACCGTAACCGCGAGCCAATATACGAAGAACATGATGACGATGAAGATGGGCAGGCCCAGCCAACGGTTGGTGACCACGCGGTCGATCTTCTGAGAAGTGGTCAAACCCGTGCGGGAGCGCTTCACCGTCTTGTCGATAACGTGAGAAATGGCATTATAGCGCTCGCTCGTTACAATCGATTCGGCGTCGTCATCGAGCTTGTTCTCGATTGCGTCACGAACCTCGTCGATGGCCTTAAGCTCACTCGCCGAAAGCTTCAGGTCGTCAATGGTTTTCTGCTCGCCCTCGAAAAGCTTGATGGCGTACCAGCGCGAGGTGGAAGAAGAAACCTTCGAGCCCAAAATGCCCTCGATTTTGGCAATAGCCTCTTCAACGACGGCATCGAACTTCATCTGAGATTCGGGCGCCTTTTTTGCCTTTGCGGCCTCGATTGCAGCATTCACCACGTCTTCCATGCCGCGGCCACGAAGCGCCGAAGTAGGAACAACCGGGCAGCCGAGCTGCTTGGACAGACCGTCGACATCAATCTTGTCCCCGTTTTTCTCGACCAAGTCCATCATGTTCAGAGCCAAAACCACAGGCACGCCCAGGTTCAAAATCTGACTCGTGAGGTACAGGTTGCGCTCAAGGTTGGTCGCGTCAACCAGATTGATAACAGCATCGGGGCCGCCATCAAGCAGGTAATCGCGCGCAACGATTTCTTCGGGCGAATAAGGCGAGAGCGAATAGATGCCCGGAAGGTCGGTGATAACGACCTCTTTGTCCTTAGTGTACTTACCCTCTTTTTTCTCGACGGTGACGCCCGGCCAGTTGCCAACATATTGGTTGGCGCCTGTCAGGTCGTTGAACATCGTCGTCTTGCCGCAGTTCGGGTTGCCGGCAAGCGCAATGCGAATTCCCATTGTCTGCCTTTCAGTCGTTTGCGAATCTGTCAGCCTGAGGTTTCACTCCATAAGAATCCCCAGGTGACGAGCGATTTGTTAGCTATCGCAAACTCGCGTTCCTAAAAAATGGCGCCTTTGCGCCTAATCCTCGCCAACTGACGCGTGGGCCTCATGACCCCGTCAGCGTTAGTTGACGAGAATGCTCTCAGCCTCACTCTTGCGCAGCGACAGCTCGTAGCCACGAACGGTCACCTCAATCGGGTCGCCGAGCGGTGCCACTTTACGCACATACACTTCCACGCCCTTGGTGATGCCCATGTCCATAATGTGACGCTTCAACGCGCCCTCGCCCGTAAGGCGTCGTACGGTCGCAGTGTCGCCAATCTTGACGTCGCGAAGCGTTTTCGCCTGATCCTCAGCCATACCTGCTCCTTCCTTCTTGGTCGTATAGCTTTTGCCTTATATGTATCTGCACAGGCGACAACTCGCCTAAGGCCAGATCCGGCGCGAAAATCGCGCCGGACGATACCAAAAAACAATTAGCGGGCGGCTGTTGTGACGATGTGGTTTGCGGCCTGGCGGCTAATCGCCACCTGAGCGCCCTTCACCTGCACAACCAAATCGCCCTGCACGCCCGCGATTACCTTGACCTCTGCCCCTTCAACGAAACCGAGGTTTTCCAAATGATGGGTGAGGTCGTTTTTGCCACGAACCTTGATGACTTTGACCGTTTCACCAGCCGACACAAACGTAAGGGGCAATTGCTGCGCCGATACTCCGCGCGAAGTTTCAGCACCCTCAACGCTCAAGTCCATAACTGCTCCGTCCATGGTAAGCCTCCAGAAAGTAAGCCTTAGGTAATCACGACGACTCAGCATATCACGAAAGTTTCCCATAGGAAATAAAAATGAAAACTTTGGCTATCTTTTTCATAAAAGTTTCTAATGGCTATCAAAAACATGAGCATGGCAGTATCACTCGGCAGGAATAAACGGCCCGATCAAAACGAAACAAGAGGACGGGTGGAACGACACGGCGGCCTTCACGCTTGAGGCACTGCCTCCAAACTTATGACCAATCGAAACCCCTGAGAGATCACGGGCGGCTCGCCGCTTCCCTCCAATGGCACCACGATGTGAGTCTGCCTTTGCGGTGAACGTGCCTGCTCGACCCGAGCAACGCTTCCGCCTGATTGCCGCACGCGCCCCGAAACCTGCGTGGGCAATTCCGCAAAACGAGGCACCACACTTCGTCGATCGCCCGAGGGCATTACTGCTTCCTCAATCTCCTGGTCACACGAGGAAGAGATCACTTGCCCAATTGGAGAGGTATCTTCGCGCGAGAAGTCATGCAAACACCCGTAGCATACCTCCATGTCATCAAAGCAGCGCGCTCCACACACGGGACATTCCTTCATGCTAGATCTTCCTTTCTATATCGGCGAACACGTTATCGCCCGCCTCAAACCACGGCTCGGTCGAGGCGAGCCGCTCAATTGCCACTTTCGCCGAAACGCAACGCACACGCTCGCGCGGACCTACCGCGCGCCTCGACACGAGCACTCTGCCCATATGGTCGGCAAAAGCCACGTCTATGGGGGCGTCCATGCCGAAAGTGTGAATGTCGCGGCATGGCACAAATACCGCAAACGACGAATCGCGGGCAGGCGACCCAGGCAAAAGCCCGCGAAAGCGCTTGGAAAACGACGAGAGGATTGCCGCTTTCACGCGATCACCCCCGCTCGGTAGGGGCTCACCACAAACACCACTTCGTGCCCAAGCGGCGGAACCGCGACACCAAACACCTGCGCGCCTTTAAGGAAAGGTGGGGAGAACGCTGTTCTTGCGACATAGCGAATATGGCCCACCGCCGTTCTTTCGCTGGTCACGCTAACGGCTTCGTGTTCCATGGAAAGCCCTTTCTCTATTCGCGCGCATATCTCCACGCAGCCCTGCGCTTCGTGTTGGCCATCGTCGGCCTGAAGTCGAATGGCATCCCTCGCCACAATGTCGAATGCGGCGCAATCGCCAAGAAAGACGAGCGCATTCACCGAGATAAACCCCACCATGAGCAAAACCGGGAACACAACCGCGAACTCGACCGTCATTTGCCCGCTCGAACGGCGCCTTCCTATACGCATCGCCCGCAAGCACGAACCCGATATTCCCCGCCAAGAGCCCAAGCACGTGCGCCAACCACGCCCGTCCGAGGAACAGGGACTATCGCTTGCGACCATCCGCTTCATGAGCCGCCCCCTTTCAGCGCGCATATCGCTTCGGCGACAGGTCCCGTCCCGCGCTCGGCAACGGGCAACGTATTCGACGTCACGCTTTTTGCAGCAGCCGTATTCGCGGGTTCAAGGCCCGCAGCATTAAGAAGCTCCATCAGTTGGTCCGACGCCCAGTCGCCCAAACCGGCAGCGCTCACCAAAGGAAGCGAGCCAAGCACGCCAGACACGCAATCGCACACACCTTCGGCACCCTTGCCATATGCCGAAAGCAAACCAGACCACAGAGCAAGCACGACTTCGCCCCCGTCAGAAAGCGGCGGACCTATGTCTTCCGACACGCCATCAAGGAGATGAGCGAGCACATCTTCGTTTTCATCTTCGATAAGAATGGAGGCAGATATTGCCGCAAACTGCCCCAGATCAGGCCCCGCAAAAAATGAACCGCCCTGCTCACTCCCCAAGTCGCCCGCCAACGCCGCAAGCGCACCATATCTTCCTGGAGGATACGCCTCCACCCTGTTGCCCGCAGCTTCCCTTATCGCCTCGTCGATAGCATCGAGCACTTCGCCCACAGAACCGCGAACCTCGCCCGACGCCCGCACGGCTTCATTTTTCGCACGCTCGTAATCACGTGCCGATTCAGCGACTTTTCTGAAATGGTGCTCAAAACCGTTTTCGACAGAAGTCGACGCCGCAGCAACCGACCCCATAGATGTCGCATCGAAGCCGCATGTCTCGCATGTGGAATACGCCCCCGAATCGAGCGCGGAAATCGAACCGAGCCCTTCGATTTCCGCTACCGCCGGGCATCCCTCCCAAGCGTGCAAAGCACCACCAGAAACGGGATAGACCGAATCGGTGTATAAATCGGTCGCTTTCATCTCGTTGGTATTGCGCGGCAAAATAGGAATGCTCACTTCGATCGTGCCATCAGGCATTTCGACTTCATAAGCCGCGTCTACCTCTTTTTGGGCGTATTCGTAAAAACGCACTCGCAGAGCGCTTCGCGCGCGTTCCTCTACGCTGGAATTCCCAGGCGCCTCGAATTCCGCACGCAGGCGGTAATACATTTGGGCCCTTTTGATCGCCATGGAATACGACCAGGTGTTCACGCTGCTCGCCATGGGGTTTTCAGCAAGGCCCATACCCGCAAGCGACTCGGCGCGCTCGCGCATGCACGGCTCGGGGTATGCCCCGCAATCGGCAAGCCACCCTTCGCGCAAGGCGTCGTTTGCCTGCATGGCCGCCTCTTCGGCCGCCTGAGCGCCTTCGGAAATGGATGCGCTTTCATCAAGCGCGACCTGGACGGCATGCGCCGCAGAACGCCCTGCGCCGCACGATATATCGGGCGCGTCGAACGGCACGAGTTCCACATAGGCAATCGCATCAAACCCGATAGTCTCGGCATTTTCAGAAGCGACCATTTGGGCTTGCGCCTGCGCCGCGACCACCAAGCCCTTCTGAGCTGCGTTAAGCGCGGCTTCTTCTGCGCGAGCCACATCTTCACGCTTATCCAAAACCGCCCGCCCGGCATCAAGGAATTTCAACCCTGCCGCCTGCGCGCCAGGAACGCAACAGCACACCGTGCCAACCCCTAGAAGCGAAATTCCGGTAAGCGATAGAGTGAGCAACGTGGCGTCGGCCGCGCGTACCGCCAGCACAAATTCAGATACTTCGTTTTCCGCGGCGAGTGCACAAGAATCGGCCACTGCCTGCACACCCGCCGCACGTGAAAGCGATCGCGACGTCCAGAGCCCGAAAAAGAGCAGCGAGCAAGAGAGCAGTATGGCCAGGGCGGCGCCAAGAGTGGTAAAGCCGCTTTCATTGCGAAACAAGTCGGCAACGACGCGCGAGTCGCAACGAGAATCTGACTTGGATTTTCCAGCACGCATCACGCTTTTTCCTCCCATCGGTCAATCCACGATTCGTACGAAAGGCCGAATTCCGATTCCAGCGCCCACTCGTCATGAATGCTCATCTCGCGAAAAACCTCTTGGCGAACGAGGCCGTTGCCGCCCACAAGGCCCAAAAGGCCCATCCCTTGCCCCACGAGCGGCAAGGGCCTGTACCCATGGGAAATGTGCACCGAAACGCATTGGCCGCTCTGCCCCGCACCCTGTACCTCAACATTCCACAAGCCCTCATGAAAAGCGGAAACAGCGGGCACCGCGCCGAGTCGACGCTGCACGTATTCAACAACCTCGCCTTCATCCGCGGCTGAAGCCGTCTCGAGAGCCCGGCAACCCTCGGCCGCAGCCGACTCCATTACCACGCGATCGAACAGCACGATGCCAGGCTGCACTGCAATAACCAGGCCCAAAAGCAACGCGGGAATGAGCAGCGCCGCCTCAACCGTCGCCTGCCCACGCGTGCCGCGAAAACATGCGGAAGCCTCAAAACGCCAGCACATCAAGGACCCCTTTCGCAAGACGATGGGTCATAGGCTGCAGCACAATGTCGGCAAAAGCCCCGGAATCTATCGCATGGATGAAAGCGGAAAACCCTATCGCAACTGCGATAAAAGCTGTAACTACCAGGGCATATTCAACGGTTGACTGGCCATTTTCCGCGCTGGGCAACCTATTTCGGTCACTCGCTAAAGCCCGTTTATGCCGTTGGCGATCGCATTCCACAGCTCCTCGATTTTTGGGCGAAACATCGTGATTGCCACAATCGCTATCACGACAAGCACTCCGACCAAAATCGCATATTCCGTGGTGCCTTGCCCTTTTTCGTTCATGAGGCGCATATGCGCCCGTGCCATGCGACGACGCACACAACCGCCCAGACGCTCCCGTATCTCCTCCACACGTCGCAGCGCAGCACCGCAACGCACGTTTACGTTCTTCGCAATTCTCGATTCCATAACTCCCCCTTTTCATTGCACAAACCCCAAAAACACCGGGGCCATTACGACAATCAACATGGCTGGCAATATGAGCACCGCGGTTGGCACGAGCATCTTTACGGGAGCTTTGGCTACTTTCTCTTCCATCTTCGCTCGGTAACACCCGCGCGCTTCACTCGCCAACGCCTCGAGCATGCGATTCATCGGACTCCCGAAGCGCAAGCAACGAACCACGTTGCTCGCGAATCGCTCGAGCGACGCCACACCGCTGCGCATCCCAAGCTCGAGCAGCGCATCGTCACGAGAAACCAAGCCGCTTTCCCACTTCAAGCACGCTTGTCGACACAAAAGAGCCAGTTCATCATCAAATCGAAAGCAATACGATCGAAAAGCCCGCTCGAACGACATTCCAGCGCGCATGCCGAGAGCAAGCGCATCGATCATCTCTGGGGTGTGGCGCTCAAGCGCCAGCTCGTATGCCTCCTTTTGGCGATGCGACAACACACGTCGCCCCTCGCTTTCCCAAGGCAAAACGTCAGAAGCGCTTCTTGCACGCTTCCTGCGGCGAATCTCACGTCGACAATCGACTCCCCAGGAAAACAAATTCGCGAATGCAATCACGGCGAACAGACCAACCGCGACGACTAAAATCGCCTCCATGGCACACCCCCAACCAATCCACCGAACAACAGCCAAGCTCGCTCTAGATTTCAACCGCGAGCATTCGCCGGACCAAAAGCACGCCGCCCCCAAGCATCGCAATCGCCAGCAAAAGCAGCACAACTCCCTGCGCGCTCGAAAAAAACGGGTGCAAAAACGCCGGATCAACCGCGGAAATAACAAATACGAGCGCGAATGGCATAACGCTTACAATCTGGGCCGAAAGCTTCGCTTGCGCCGTTTGCACCCGCAAGGAACGACGTAAATCCAAATCTCGAGAAATCGACTCTTCCGCCGAACGCAAAACCGGAGCGGCGCTGCCGCCACATGCGTACTGCACGTCAAGCGCCATGGCGACGAAAGAAAGCTCCGGCAACTCGGCAACTTGCTTAAAATGTTCGAGAGCCTCGTTCATCGAATAGCCCAGGTCCAAATCGCGCGACACGCGGGCGAAAAGACCACGCGCTGGCTGGTCAATTTGCTGAGCTACCTCGGAAAACGTTTGCGGAAGCGACAAGCCCGCATGCATGCACGCCTCCATGCATCGCAACGCATCGGGAACTTGTTCGCGCAATTGAGCGCGTTCCTTTTCAATAGCGCGAGTCAACAAAACCCGCAGCACAACGACAAAAAGAACCAGCGCACAAAGCGCCACCACAAGCGACCGAAACACCGCAAGCAGCAAAGCCGCGAAAATGAGCGCCGAAGCGACAAAAAGAGAGGCAAGCCCTTCGGGCGTTGTGTCGACTCCTTTTCGCGTCGCCAGCCTCGCGGCATCGCGAAACGATTGCCCAGCGGGCGTCGAGGCAATTCTCCTGCCGAAGGGAAGAAACGACGCAACGCCATTTCTCATGTAATACAGCGACATTCGACAAACCGCATCGCGAACGCGGGCACGCGAAGCCGCGAAGCGTCCGGCACCTCGGCCATTCACCGCGCCCCGCACGCAAGCCTTCTGCGAGACATAAGCGACCCCGCGAGTCGCAGCCATAGCGCGCTCGAGGCCAAGAAATACCGACCTGCCCACGACAAACGCGCATCCAAACGCCGCAACAAACGCTACGAAAGCGAACACGCCCGCTTCCACGACGCCACCTCCCCGCTCTCAATAAGCCCCATATCTATCGCGTCGTCGAGCCACGAGGGCGCCCTCGCCCACACTCCCTCGCTTTCAAGAGATCGCCGAGTAAACACGGGGTCGGCCACGCACGCTGAATTTTCATCACGATGCATTTCGGCAATCGCGCTTACGAAACGTGTGCCGTCGCGCGAACGCGACGTTTGCACCGCGACGTCAATCGCCGATGCAATGTTTTCCTCGATCACCTCGACAGGCAAATCGAAGCCGTAGCGCACCATGGTGACTAAACGGATAATCATGTCCTCGGGCGAATTGGCATGCAGCGTGGTGAGCGACCCGTCGTGACCGGTATTCATGGCCTGAAGCATTTCCAGCGTCTCAGCGCCACGGCACTCGCCAACGATTATTCGGTCGGGACGCATACGCAATGCGTTACGCACCAAATCACGAATCGTGACCTCGCCTACGCCTTCGGCGTTGGTTTTGCGCGCTTCCATACGCACCACATGCGGATGCTCCGTAAAACGCAATTCCGCTGAATCTTCGATGGTCACAATGCGTTCGGTTGCCGGGATCTCGCACGAAAGAGCATTGAGCAGCGTAGTTTTGCCCGACCCCGTACCGCCAAGCACCGCGATGTTTTTACGCGTTCGAACAGCCCAAGCAAGAAGTCGCGAAACCAGGCCGTCAAGCGAGCCCGCACGCTGCATATCACCAAGCGTCATCGTTGTATTGGCGAACTTGCGAATGGTGATAGTCGGCCCATCAAGGGCTATAGGAGGAATCACGACGTTCACGCGATGTCCGCCAGGCAAGCGCGCATCGACCATGGGGGAACTTTCATCAACGCGACGACCAAGCGGAGCCAAAATGCGATCGATAAGCGCGCGAACCTGCGCTTCATCAGTGAATACCGCCGTCTCGCGCTCCAACAGGCCAGACCGCTCGATGAACAACGACGACGTTCCGTTCACCATGACCTCGGTGATAGTCGGATCTTCAACGAGCGACTGCAATGGGCCCATGCCGAATACGATATCTTCCAAATCGCGAGAAAGCCGCGCTTTCAATTCATTCGACCTGCCCGCCCATCGCGGCGAAGCAAATGCCTGCTTACACGCGCTTTGCAATTCGCTGCGCGCACGGCGAGGATTCTCATCCGCAAGCCGCGCGAGCACATCCCCCGGAATTATGCGGCCGACATCTTCCTTCAATTCGTCAAGCATCCATCCGTCATCGCGCGCCCGAATCGCGGTTCCTTCCGCCTCGGCAAGACGAACGCGCGAAGAGAGCGTCATCGCTTTGCCTTTCTGCCGAAAAGGCGCCCACGCCTACTTTTTGACAAAAGGGATTGAGATACGCGTTTTACCTGCTCATCTGAAAGAATTCTCTCAAGAAGCGCTACGGTCTCGTCTGTAAGCGGATTTTTCGATTCGATGAATTCTTGCACGAAGCCCGCACCCAAAAGCTCTTCCACGTCGCGTCGACCGTTCGAAAGTTCAATCGCCGTTGAACCCTTCAAGGCACACGATGCGTCAACGGCAGAAAGCAGACTCTCACGCTCGTGCTTGTTAACCGCGTAAACGAAACCGCTCGTCGCAAGCCCCATGCGTGCGCACAACTCAACGGCATGCACCGTGGCTTCGAGCGATGTGGGACGAGCGTCCATGAGGAAGACAACTGAATCGGCCGATTCGATAAGACGCGCATGGATTTCGCTCCAAAATGCACCAGCGCACGCCACGACAACGTCGTAATCACCCCGTGCGGCATCGATGATATCAGGCAGCTCACCAGCAATTTCTTCGGAAGATTCCAAACGCGCGGGCGCCGCGATGAGGGATGGCTTCCCCGTTGATTTCGCGTCTTCGTTCAAACGCGTCATGAGCGACGGGTTCGCAACGACCTCATCCATTCGAACCGGCTCGTGCACGCCCAACATACGATGCATGTCGCCAAACTGCAAATCAGCATCAATCGCAAGCGTCACGAGCCCCGCCCTTGCGCACAATGAAGCCAGCAATGAAGCGATAGTGCTCTTTCCACATCCCCCGCTCGCTCCGACAACCGCCACAACCGTTCCGGCCCCCTCCTTGGAAACGTGGCGCCTTTCTTTGCGCGATTGCGCCGACTCATCCAAACCTAAGAATGTCTGCGATTCGCATTCATCCGCTTCGGCGCGAACCGTTGTGCCGTTGGCGACTTGCGTACCTGGCTCTTTTCCGCACCCGTCGCCGCAATCGAACGATGAGCCCTCTTCCTCGCGATCGACCTTCTGGCCTCGCTCGTCCCAAAGGCTTTTTGCAGTCACAAAACGATCGGCGAAGCACGCTTGAGAAAGCACGCCATCAACCTTCGCAAGAGACGCCCTGCTTGCAAGCGACCCATTGTTCACCGCGCAAGCCAAATACACCTTTTTGCATGGATCGTCGTATTTCAGCGCCGCCGCAACATTGAGCGGCTCCATGTCGTCACAGGAAACGACCCACGCCTCTTCGATACCGTCTCGTCGCGCCGCACGACGGCATTCTTCCGCGGTCGCGCAGCATTCAATCCAAGAAACCGCCTGCAGATTCGATTCTTCCAAACCAAGCAGCTGAGGGTTTCGCAGCGATTCTTCATCGGCACACAGCACCACACGTTTTGCCACGGAAATCACGCTTCTTTCTTTCCATCGACCCGATCTTTAGAGGGCTCTTCAACTCCCGATGCCTCTTCGCCATTCGCCTCCCCTGTCGAGCTTTCCGTCGAAAGGGATGACTCGCTTAAAGCACCCATCTTTTTCGAGGCGCTTGTTCCGCTTCCGTCTTCGTTGCCTTCGACCGCGTTTTCTGAGTCAGTCGCCATCTCACCACCCTGAGCCTTCGCGCTCGAACGCATATCGCTTGCCGCGAATTTCTCTGAAGGCAATGTGAAATACAGGTCGCTCACACCCGCCGCCGCGATAAGCTCATTCACCTCAGATGGCTTTGCCGCAAGCGTTATCCACGAAACATCGCTCGTTTCGTCTTTTTTCGCGCCCGTTGATGCGCTCGTTGCAAGCACCTCGACATTGGCCACAAGCAGATCGGTCGACTTCGCCGAAGTGGAATACACATTCACCTTGTCGCCCGCCCGTACCGATCCGCCGACCGCAGAAACCGCTTTCGCGGGTACGCTCACTGCGCAGAGGCCATCGGGCACCTGCAGCACCGAACCATCTGCCTGCTCAAATCGCTGCGTGAGCAAAACCTCGCCTGAGTAAATACGCGCCTGAGCTGGCTGAGCCTTGACCTGCGATAGGTCGGTGACGGCCCCTTCAGGCAATAATTCGCCCGGCATGAGCCTCCGCTCCACATTGGCCGAATCGACCTTCGATCCTTCAGCGATATCGCACGTGGCAACATAGGCCTCCACCTGCGTAGAGCCGTAACGAGCAAGCACCTCGGCGCGTTCTTGCTCGACATTCAGTTCGATTTCATGCGCATAAAGCATCATGCCCGCCACGCAAACAACGCCACACACCACACCAACAACAAGGCTTCGCCCTTTTCTCATTGGCTCCCCCTTTTGATTCGTCTTCCGCTTATGCGGCCTTGCGACATCATGGCAGCGAAGCCTTGCCCAAACCTTGCCCGCGCGCATACGCTTTACATGCGATTTCCCCTTTGTTTTCGCTGCGTTTTGCCGTGCGCATCCCTCACTTTCCCTGTATTTCGCACGCAATTTCGGCATAAACAGGCGTCAAATTCCATCGGTTTCGCGTATGCCCAGCTTCGCGAAACCGACGCAAAACCGCCCCTTGCCTCAATCGCGCAACTACTCCACGCAAGGCGGCGCAGCTTAGAGCGCTCAAACGACCTTTTTACCTTTTTCCTAAGTCGTGTACATTCCTGCACAATTCGACTCATTTCCCTTTTCCCAATGACAAAAAACGCTCGTTATGGCAGAATTAATTTTCGCGGGCGGTTGGCGCAGCGGGAGCGCAGGTGCCTTACAAGCATCGGGTCGGGGGTTCAAATCCCTCACCGCCCACCATTTGAACGCACAATGGCTGCTCGCTTGAGCAGCCATTTTCTTTTTCCTCATTATTCAAACTGCGATATCAATTCAACTTCAACGCATTCGCTCGCGTCGCTATGCACCACAATTTGCACTACAAATCGCACCACGCCGCGCACAAGCACTACTTTTCTTCTTCCGTTTTTTCGTTATCATTGCCCCAAGCTCACATCGAAGGAGGCAAGCCATGCCAAATGTCGAACTAAAACGCGGACAAGAAGTTAAAGAAGACGCATTCGAAATTCGCCGTCGCGTATTTATGGAGGAACAGGGCTATACCGATGAATTTGACGACATCGATGACACCTGCATCCACATCGTGCTTTACAAAGATGGCGAGCCTGCGGGCTGCGCTCGCACCTTCCCCGAACCTGCAGGATCAACGCGCTGGGCTGTAGGCCGCGTAGCGGTGCTCCCGGAGAAGCGCGAAGGCGGTTTTGGGCGCATGCTCGTCGAAGAATGCGAACGCGTCGCCACCGAAGCGGGGGCGACCGAAATGTGCCTGCACGCCCAAGCTCGACTCGAAAGTTGGTATGGCCTCATGGGATACACGCGCTTCGGCGAAGTCGACTACGAAGACGAAGGCCAGCCGCACATTTGGATGGAAAAGACCATCTCGCGCCCCTAGCAGCAACACCCCATATCGAAACCATCTGTATGGTGAGCGGTTTCTTGGCGCGGCTCCGCTCGCGCCAGACTAACGTCTTAATCGAAACCACCCGCATATCGGGTGGTTTGCCCTAGCGCATTCCTTTGAATGAAAATGGGCGTCGGATTGAATCCGGCGCCCATTGCATAAGCCTTAAAAGTCGGCTTATAGGATTAAAACGTGTCTCGAGGAAACGCATGCCTCATCCCACTCATCGAGTCAGAACGGGAAGGGCCCTTGCGGTGGAGCACTTCACAGCGAAACGCCTAACCCACCATCAGAATCGATGCTGCGACAAAAGCGACGGCAAGCACAACGACTCCGCCAAAAATCGCCCATGCTGCAGGGCGGGCGCAATTAATGGTCCAGCCCACGCCGAATCGCTCGGGCACGAACAGGCTCGCATCTTCGGGCGCCCAGTAAAAAATGCCCAACTTCCAATGATTGTCATCGTCGACAAGCATGGCATCGCTCGTTTGCATTCTAAGGAATACACGCGATCCGCATTGGCCATACACCACGCTTACCGCAATAGATGCAACCACCATCGGGACGCACGCGACAAGCGTCGCGATTACTGCAGCGCCGATTCCGATAACGCCTACGATATACAGCTCAAAGGCAATTCCCATGACCATAGTCAACAGCACTCCGCCGCCTACCAGCACAATTGAATTCGCCCGAACAAACATGCCATAGGCCCAGGCCGAAGAGGCAGGCGCACCAGGCTCTTTCCAAGCCTTCGATGCAAACATCTGCCAATGGCAAAACGTCAAAATAATGGCAAGAAACGCCTCAAGCAGCACGGGAAACAGCACGACGCCTACACTTTTTTGAGCCCACCCGTCAACCGCTCCATCAAAGCCTATATGCATTGGCACTAATTCGGGCATGGAGGAATACCCGACAGCGGCAATTGCCGCCGTAGTGGCAATCACGGGAATATAGAGCAAATTCCATTTCAGCGACAACCCCCGCGGAAAGCCTTCAAGCTCTGCTCCAAGGGAAGCGACAGATTGCTGCGATTGCGCAACCCAGCCGCGCTCTTTCTTATACGAAACCATGCGGCGACGGTAGAAAAGCATGAGACCATACGACACAAACATGAGCGCGAAGGTACCGCCAATAAGCAAAACGAAGAGGACCAAAGGGCGCTGAGCATACGCCGCCATTGCACATGCGAGTGTTAGCACCACCGTAACCGTAAGCATTATGACGGCATATTTCCGTTTGAGGCCCTTTACATACACATCATCTTGAGCGACAGAGGGAACCGTTACCGCAAACACCTCGGTGCGACGTTGAAGATAGGGGACTATGGCAGCCAGTATTCCGCAAAGAGGAATCGTCATGCATACCGCACACATAATAATTGTCGTCGTAGTCATTGCTGCCCCCTAATCGCCACAAGAAGAATGGGTCTTCGCCCTGGCGTCTTTTGCCCCGGCGCTTTTTGCCCCATACGCGCATTTCGCTTGAGCCGCAGCACGTTCGAGAAATCCATCGAGCGTGCCGCCCCGGGCGCGCCAGGCCGTGGCCAAGTCGCGCAACACATCGTCCATTTGGCTATCCGCAGCTTCATTCAACGAGTTCGCGCCCTGTGCCCCCGCTATGAAAGCGCCTGCACGACCCCTAACCACGATGTAACCTTCGTCGCGCAACACGGCATATGCCTTATTGACCGTGTGCAGGTTAATACCCAAATCGCTTGCCAAGCGTCGCACGCTTGGCAATGCATCGCCCGCCGTTAAGTCGCCCCGTGCGATGCCGGCAATTACTTGCGAGCGAATCTGCATATACAGCGGCTCATCAACCATGTCGTTAACAACAATGTACATATCAATGTCCCTTCTTGTTATACCTGTACTATAACAGATATAACAAGAAGGGACAAATACTGTCGTTTCTTCAAGCAAAGCAAAACAAAACAAAAGGAACGGCCCCTTACGGGACCGTTCCTTTTTTCCACCACACGACGGAGGCTCAACCCCGCGTGGAGGAATCGCATCCTTGGTTATCGCCAGGCAAAGAGCCGGAGAAACCTCGCTAGAGTATGCACATTGCGACCGTGACAATCACCAAGCAGATGACCGCCAATATCGCGAGCAGTTTTCCTACCCACTTAAGCCACGTGCCATACTGCACATGAGCAACTGCCAAGCCACCCATAATCGCGCCGCAGGTAGGAGTGAACAGGTTCACGAAGCCATTTGCGGAGCTGAAGATCATGACCATGGTCTCGACCGAGAAACCGAGGTTCGCAGCCAAGGGGCCCATGATGGGCATGGACACGGTTGCCATGCCGGAGCTCGACGGAATCAAGAACGAAAGCACAACGTAGAGCAGCCACGATGCCGGCGCGAAGATGAACGCGGAGACACCCTGCAAAGCGTTGGAAGCATTCAACAGAATCCAGTCGGACATACCGGTTTCAGCCATCAGGATGGAGATACCACGAGCGAGAGCGATGATCATAACAACGCTCATCATGTCTGCGGTGCCGTCGATAAACGCCTTCACCGTTTCAGCCTCGGTAAGACCGCCAACCACGGCGATAATGAGGGCCAGGATGAAGAACCAGCACGCAGCCTCAACGAAGTACCATTCACCAAGCGGAAGGCCGGTGATAACGGCAGACCAACCGAGGAAGATTTCAACACCGAAGTCTTCCCAAGGAATGAAGCTGATGACCATCACGATAAATGCGATGGCGAACACGATCAGGGCACCCTTCTGACGACCGGTAAGCTTGACGTCTTCGAGAGCGTTGTCCTTGCCGAAGTTCTCTTTCTCAGCTTCCTGCTCCTGCAGAGACAGAATCGTCGAACCCCTGTCCTTCTTCACCTTGGCGGCATACTTCATGACGTAGATGATGGACACAGCCGTGGTTAAAATCCAGAGGATGGCGCCCAGAGCGATGATGATGCCCTGGTTCACCTGAATGCCAGCGTCAACGAGCGAAGATACCGCAGCGCCAACGGCGAACGGGTTAACCGTAGAGCCCAAAACACCACAGCCAGCACCCAACAGAACAACTGCCGAGCCAACCATCGCATCGAAGCCGGCAGCATACATGGTTGCTGCAAGCAGAACGTAGAACGGCACGGTTTCTTCGCACATGCCGTAGGTGGTACCACCAATGGAGAACAGAATCATAAGAATGGGAATGAGAACGAGCTCATTGCCCTTGAGCTTCTTCACGAGCACGGCAATGCCGTTGTCGAGAGCGCCCGTCTTGGTCATAACGCCCAAGAAGCCGCCCAGAATCATAACGAAGAAGCAGACCTCAAGTGCGCCGCCCGGGAAGGTGTCGGGGTTCGCAGCACCTTCAACAATATCGGTAGGAGCACCAGTGAAGCCATAAATCGGAGATGTCAAAATGTTTGACAGAGATGCAGCCGTAACAGTACCGCCCGTGGCTGCCGCGGCAATCCACGAAATAACGGCCAGAACGACCAAAAGGATGAGCAAAATACTAAAGGAGCTAATGGGTTCCTTTTTTTTCTTAGTCTTCTCAGCCATGGGAGTCCCCTTTCCTGGGAGAGCACCCGCGCAACCCTTTCGGTTTCCCCTGCGCGAATGCTCCCTCCCCCGAGCGACCAGCCCGGAGGAGGGGGATTGATCGGCTTAGGCGGTAATGGTAGTACCGGTCAAGCCATTAATTGCATCTTTGGCCTTGTCCAAAGACGTGATGAGGGCTTTACCCTGCGGGTATTCCCCGACATACTCAAGGCATGCCTCAACCTTCGGCAACATGGAGCCCGGCGCAAACTGGCCCTGCTCGATGTATTCCTGAGCCTTGGCGGTATCCATCGTATCGATATCGGCCTGCTCGGGAGTGTTGAAGTTGATGGCAACCTTCTCGACAGCGGTGAGAATCACCAGCATGTCGGCCTTGAAGGTGGCAGCCATCATGGCAGCGGAGCGGTCCTTGTCGATAACGGCAGGAACGCCTTCGTAAGTATCGTTGCGCTCGAACACCGGCACGCCGCCGCCGCCCGTGCAAACAACGATGTAGCCGTCGTCGAAGAGGTCCTGAATTGCGTCGCTCTCAACGATGCGGCGGGGCTTCGGAGAAGCAACCACCTGACGCCAACCACGGCCGGCATCTTCCTTGAAGGTGTAGCCGGTCTCGGCAGCCTTAGCCTTGGCCTCTTCCTCGGTCAGGAAGGCGCCAACAGGCTTGGTGGGATTCTGGAAAGCCGGATCGTCGGGATACACAACGGTCTGCGTAACCACGTTGGCGGTGGAACGCATGATGCCGCGACGACGAAGCTCGTTCAAAATAGCCTGCGAGAGCTGGTAGCCAATGTAGCCCTGGCTCATGGCGCCAGCCTCGGGGAAGGGCATTTCAGGCGTTTTTTCGTCATGCTGAGATGCGAAAGCAAACGCGTTGTTAATCATGCCGACCTGAGGGCCGTTGCCGTGGGTGACGATGACGTTGTTGCCTTCAGCAACCATGTCAACGATGCAGGCTGCAGTGTGCTTTACGAGCTCAAGCTGCTCTTGGGGCGTATTGCCCAGGGCATTGCCGCCCAGCGCGATGACAATACGCTTTCCATCTGACTTAATGTAAGGCATTGCAAATCTCCTGCTACTACTTCAGGGTGGCGTACATGACAGCCTTGATGGTGTGCATACGATTCTCAGCCTCGTCGAAGACCTTGGACTGCTTCGACTCGAAGACCTCGTCGGTAACTTCCATCTCGGTGATGCCGAACTGCTCGGCCTTCTGGGCACCAATCGTGGTGTTGGTGTCGTGGAAAGCAGGCAGGCAGTGCAGGAAGATGGCTTCCGGCTTGGCGAGAGCCATGAGCTCAGCGGTCACGCGATAAGGCTCGAGCTCCTTGATGCGCTCAGCCCAAACCTCGTCGGGCTCGCCCATGGAGACCCAAACGTCGGTGTAGATAACGTCGGCGTTGGTGCAGGCTTCCTTGGGATCGTCGGTGAGGAGGATGGTGCAACCATTCTCGGCAGCGATCGGCTTGCAAGCCTCGACCACGTCGTCGCCAGGCATGCAGTGCTTCGGGCCACAAGCCACGAAGTTCATGCCGAGCTTGGCGCACACAACCATCAGGGAGCGAGCAACGTTGTTCTTGCAGTCGCCCATGAAGACGAGGGTGCGACCCTTGATGTCGTAGTTGAAGTTCTCCTGAACGGTGAGGATGTCGGCGAGCATCTGGGTGGGATGCCACTCAGTGGTCAGGCCATTCCATACGGGCACGCCAGCGTTGGCGGCCAAATCTTCAACGTCAGTCTGGGCAAAGCCGCGGAACTCGATGCCGTCATACATGCGGCCGAGAACGCGAGCGGTGTCCTCAATGGACTCCTTCTTGCCCATCTGAGAGCTGTTGGGATCAAGATAGGTGACGCCCATGCCCAAATCCATTGCGCCAACTTCGAATGCGCAACGGGTACGGGTGGAGGTCTTCTGGAAGAGCAGAACGATGTTCTTGCCCTCGAGGTAACGATGCGGAACGCCCGCGCGCTTCATATCTTTGAAGTTCTTGGAGAGCTTCAGCAGGTATTCGATCTCCTCGGTGGAGAAGTCGAGCAGACGGAGGAACGGACGACCAGAAAGATTAACACCCATTTTGATTCCTTTCTTGGGTTGAAGGGAGAAATCCCTTCCTTGAGCCTCATGCAGGCCCTGCGACACTCGTATCGCAGGGCCCGCTCTTAAGCAGCTAAGCCGCTTAATGACAGAGTTTGATGCGCGCTAGAAACTAGAGATCTTCGCGCTGGAACGGCATGCTCATGCAACGCGGGCCGCCACGACCACGGGACAGCTCTGCCGAAGGAACAACCAGCAGGTTGAGACCTTCCTTGTAGAGCACCTCGTTGGTGACGTTGTTGCGCTGATACACGCAAATGGTGCCAGGCTCGACGCACAGGGTGTTCGAACCATCGTTCCACTGCTCGCGGGCTGCTGCAATGGGATCGCCGCCGCCGCAGGGGATGAGCTTGATGCCGTCGACGCCGGTGGCGTACTCGAGAATCTTCTCAAGGGAGTCAGTATGCTCCTTGATGTCGACTTCGCCCTCGACTGCGCCCTTGGTCATCTCGTAGACACGCAGGGTGCCCATGATGGCCGGGTGAATGGTGAACTTGTCGACGTCGATCTGCGTGAAGACCGTGTCGAGGTGCATGAATGCACGGGACGCCGGAATGTCGAACGCGAAAATCTTCTCAATCTCGCAGCCCTCGGTCTTCCAGAAGATGTTCTGGGCCATGAGGTCGATAGCCGCAGCCTGGGTACGCTGGGAGATGCCAACAGCCAGAGCGGTGCGAGTGAGGTTGAGCACGTCGCCGCCCTCGGTGTGGAACGGAGCGTCGCGGCGGAACCACAACGGGGTGCCCTTGTAATCGGGGTGGTACTTGAAGATGTACTTGCCGTAGAGCGTCTCACGATTACGGGTGACGGAGTACATGCGGTTCAAGTTCACGCCGTTGCCCACGCACGCGAACGGGTCGCGGGTGAAGTACAGGTTCGGCATGGGGTCGATGATCAGGTCGCTCTGCTTGTCGCTGTGATCGCTGACCAAATCGTCAAGGGTGGCGGACGATGCGAGCGGCATGTCGATTTCGCTCTTGGCAACGCCAGCCATCGTCTTCTTCACGAATTCCAGGTCGTCCGTGAAGGTGTTCAGATACTCGCGAACGATCGCGGGCATCTTCTGGCCATGAATGCCAGCCTCGGCCAAGTACTGGTCGAGGAACTCGTCACGAGCACCGGGGTTCGCTGCGAAAGCTTCTGCGACGAGCTTCTCGAGGTACAGAACCTCGACGCCCTGCTCGCGAAGAATCTCAGCAAAGCGGTCATGCTCTTGCTGGGCGACTTCCAGGTACGGAACGTCGTCAAAGAGCAGACGCTCAAGCTCATCGGGCGGAAGATTGAGCAACTCGTCGCCGGGGCGATGCAAGCACACCTTCTTCAGCTTACCGATTTCGCTCGTTACATGAATACCATTCATACGAGCCTCCTTTTTCCTCTCTCTTGTCGGTCTTCCCAAAGCCGACACCTGCATAATGACACCCAAAATTGGAAAGCGCAAGGACTTTTTTTAAGCTTCTGAACTGGGGTAACACACTTAGTTGTATTCTCGGCTTCTTTTATGCATTTTTAAACCCTGTTACACGTAGGGTTTGGATAAAAACGCGCTTTTTTGTATATCTTTTTTGAAGATTTATATTGCAGCGCCTATCTATTCCTGCAAATCTATCGCTTATAGACAAGGATTTACCGTGTTGTATGCAAATTGTTTGCATATATGCATATAGAATATCGCCCAGAATTGGCTGTTTTGCATAGCATAAGTCATTATATGCATTACGATGTATATGAAGGGCATTAATTGCTGAATGATATGAAAACTAATATGTCATGCGCGCATAAAGACGTTTAAAAAAAGGCCATTCGCAGGGAATGGCCTTTGCCTAGAGCCCGCTTCCCCTCCTATAAGCAGGGCTCTTAGTTCACCGAAGCTTTAAAAGGCTCCGTGTATGAGTGCATTCTACAACGCCTCAGTTGCCAAATGGGGCGAGATTGCCCCGAAATATCGCCGGCCCCTACCCCAATCGCGAATAATTGGGGTAAAAGCAGTATCAAATAGGCGTTTTATCTTTAAAACCACGATTCCAGCAACCCATACGATTGACGGATGCCGCACAAAACGACGAGACGTCGGAAGCGGTAGATTCCCAAGGCAAACCGCAATCGCTGTGAACGGGTCGCAGAATGCAAGAAAGCCTTCGCGGTTTCACACCGCGAAGGCTTTCTGCTCGTGCGTCTATAAATGCGCTGCTTCGATGCTGCGCTACAGCGTGCGGCGGCTTTCAATGGCTCGGCCGAGCGTCACCTCGTCGGCAAACTCAAGATCGCCGCCAACGGGCAGGCCGCTTGCAAGGCGCGTGACCTTAATGCCGAGCGGCTTGATGAGGCGCGCCAAATACGCCGCGGTCGTCTCGCCCTCCACATTGGGATTGGTGGCGAGCACCACCTCGGCCACGCCCTCGTCAGACAGCCGCGCCATAAGCTCAGTTATGCGCAAGTCATCGGGGCCAACACCGTCCATGGGGGAAAGGGCGCCGCCAAGCACGTGATAGAGGCCCGAATACGCTGCAGTTCGTTCAATCGCCGACACGTCGCGAGGCTCGCTCACGACGCATATCGTAGAGGCATCGCGGCTCGCCGATGCGCACACCTCGCACACATCGCCTTCCGCGTAATTGAAGCATCGAGAGCAAAAATGCACCGCATCTTTCACTTCGACGATCGCGTCAGCGAGGCGCAACGCAGAGTCGCGCGGAGAATTGAGCAGCCAGTACGCGATACGCTGAGCGCTTTTGGGGCCTACGCCCGGCATGCGCTCAAGCTCGTCGAGCAGCTTTTGGATGGCCGGAGCCGATTCCACGAATAACGCCCGCTTACATCAAGCCGGGGATATTCATGCCGCCCGTGGCCTGGCCAATGCGAGCGGAACCCTGGGCGGAAACAGCGCGCAGAGCCTCGTTCACGGCGGCGCACACCATATCCTGCAGCATATCAGCATCTTCGGGGTCGATCGCGGCGGGATCGATGGTGATGGACTGCACCGTCATATCGCCCTGGGCGACAACCTTCACCATGCCGCCGCCGGCGGTGGCCTCGGCGGTCATCGTTTTGATTTCTTCCTGGGCCTTCGCAAGCTCGGCCTGCATCTTCTGCGCCTGGCGCATCATTTGCTTCATATCCATGAACGTTTCTCCTTTTGATACACGCCACGCTGCCGCGGCGATTTCACACTGGCTTGAAAGCCTACCATATTCCGCGCGAACGCATTCGCTTGGGAAAGGTTTCGCGCAAGGTCATCGCTCTTCTGTAACCTTGTTCATATTCACGCCGAATGACGCGAAAATCTCCTCGACCGACATTTCACCCGAAGCTCCAGCGGATGCACCCGCATATTCGGCGGGTTCGCGGGAGCCCTGCCCGCCACCGATGCCCTGCGGCATCGCGCGATTCGCAAACGGGTTCGGACGCGAAGGCGGCGCTGGAATGGGCGCGGGCGGTTCAGCGGGAAACTCAGGTTCCGCGACCGGCGCAAGCCGCGACTCGGCCTCCGCCGCTGCAACGGGCGCGGGCTGAAGGGATTGGCCCGAAGACAAGCTGTCGGAAGAAGACTCTTGCCCCTCCCCCTCTTGTCCACCGTCACAGCCCTCGCGTAATGCATCAAGGTCGCGGCCCTCGAGCAGCTTCGCATCTTGAGGCATTGGCCAACCTTTGGGCTTCACCATGCCCTTGGCCTTTTTCTTCGGGTCAGGGGCAGAATCGAAGCCAAGCTCCAGCGCCACAGGGAACGGGTCAACCGGATCGGGGCCCACCACGAGCATCGCATCACCGAATTCCGCAACCGCCTCGGCGAGCTTGTCGGCAGCAGTTTTGCGCTTCTTCGCGGGCGCGCTTTCAGGCGCGGTCTTCGGCGCCTGGCCAGCGCTCGAAGAAACGGTTGACTCGGTTGCCTGAGCCGTCGCCTCGGGCTGCGCTGGCACTCCCCTTCCAATGCCTTCAGGCATTTTCCTTCCTGCGAAGGGATTGTCTTTCGCAGGTTTCGCGAAGGCGGCAGGCTCGCCAGGCTGGGACGCGGCTTCCCGATGCGACGGCGCCCCAACGATTAGGCTCGCATCAGGCTCAGTAAAAGGGGGCTGCTCCCCTTCAGGCATGTAGGCAGCGATATCGGCGTCGGTGTACGGCACCACGTCATCTTCCCACGGCGGTGCGGCGACGGCCTGCGGCGCTTGGCGCGAAGGGCCGGCCGAAGGCGCCTGG
>JABLTN010053224.1_pt1 | contig 46352 bp, 46 predicted proteins | sample 7160141 | NCBI WGS metagenome assembly JABLTN01 (sample SAMN14651226, study PRJNA627086) | human gut metagenome | isolation source: feces | host: Homo sapiens | reverse complement strand
CGGGTTATATGATGCTGAACTTGATAGAAAGTGGAAAGAAGAAGCTAAAATAGCATATTATAATAAGATAGCTAAGGAAGATGGTCGTGAAGAGTAGCAATCTTCTATTATCACTAATATGCTTAATAACGGTATAACACCAATAAAAATCACAGAAATGACAGGCATACCGTTAGAAAAAGTAAAAAGATGGGTTTAAAATCCATCTTTTACTGTTTATCACTTATTTGTTTTTTAATGATCTCTATCATCTCTTGTTTTAATTTATCATCAGCTCCTTGCCAAATAAGTTCAAGAAAGACACCCATACCAGGTAATGTTTCTTCATCATTTTCAGCAATTGATTCATCTATTGCTCTTTTAAGCTCATCAAAATCATCACCTTTAAAATTATTAATAATATGGTTTCTTATACTTAAATCCATTTTTTATCATCTCCTAGACATATTTTTACCAAAATAATGAATATTATACTAAAAAAGCTTTTGCTTTTAAAAAAATTAAGATATACTTAAGATGTAAGGAGGAGATAAAGATGCCAGTATGGTTAATTGTAGTTATCGTTATCGTTGTTATTATTGCTCTATGGTTTATTGGTACATATAATTCATTAGTAGGACTAAGAAATAGAGTAAAAGATCAATGGAGTCAAATCGATGTTCAATTAAAAAGAAGAGCTGACCTTATTCCTAATTTGGTAGAAACAGTAAAAGGATATGCAAAACATGAGAAAAGCACTTTCGAAGATGTTGTAAAAGCAAGAAATGCTGTAGCAAATGCTTCTACTAAGGAAGAAGAAATGAAAGCAAATGGAGAATTATCTGGAGTATTAAACAGATTATTTGCTTTAGCTGAAGCTTATCCAGAACTAAAAGCTAATGAAAACTTTATGAGTTTACAAAATGACTTAAAAGAAAGTGAAGATAAGATTAGCATGATGAGACAATTTTATAATGATACAGTACTTTCTTATAATAATAGAGTACAAACTATACCTAGTAATATAGTTGCTAATCTTTGTCATTTTAAAGAAGAGACATTCTTCCAAGTAGATGAAAAAGATAGAGAAACACCAAAAGTATCATTTGAATAGACTTGCTAACTTATGCAAGTCTTTTTAGGAGGAGAATAATGAAAAAACGATATTTACTTATTATTATCGCTTGTTTCTTTTTACTTAATCCACAACAGGTGAGAGCAGTTGAAACGACTAAGAAATTCTATAGCAATATTGATATAGAAACAGATGGTAGTGTTAAAGTCAAGGAGTTGTTTGAACTTAGTGGAAATTATAATGGATTAAGAAGAATTATAAATTATAAAAATAGTAATGCTAAAGAGTTTAGCGGTAGTGTTAGTGATTTAGAAGGCAGTAGTATTTATAATGGAAGCGGTATTACTGATTTACAAATATCAAGTGTTAGCAATAGTAACTTAACCTTTAATAGTTTAAATGAGGCAGTAAATTACTTTACTTTAGTTAATTATGCTAATAAAGGAGAAAGTGGAGTTTATACAAGGGAAGATACTAGTAATGGTGTAAGTCTACTTGTTTACAATCCATCATCTAAAAATGAAGCTTTTTATCTTTCTTATACTATTCCTAATGTTATTGTAGTACATAATGATATAGCAGAATATGCCTTTAATATCTTTGGTAGTGAGTATGAAGAAAATATTAAAGACTTTAGAGTACAAGTTAATTTACCAGGCGAAGATAGTGATTTTAGAGCTTGGTTACATGGACCACTTAATGGTTATATGGAGAGAACTGATAATAAAACAGCAGTTGCTACTTCAGACTTTGTTGGAGCCTATAATCCAGTAAGTATTAGAATCCTATTTAATAAAGATTTAGTACCTAATGCGACTAAGTTTAGTGGAATGACTGCTAAAGAAGATATTATTAAATATCAAACTAAACTTGCCGATGAAGCTAATGCTACTAGAGAAAAAATAGCAAGAGAAAACAACACTGTTAAAATAATAACTGTAATTTGGTATGTAGTTACTTTACTACTTTCTATACTGACAATTAAGAAAACAAAAGACTCTAAGAAAACAGATTTTGTTATGGAGTATTATCGTGATTTTCCAGGAGACTATGGACCAGAAGTATTAGAGTATCTTCTATCTAAAAATGTAACGGAAAAAAGTTTATCTGCTACCATCTTAAATCTTATTTATAAAAAAGCTTTAAAAGTAGAACCTACTGATATGGATAAGAAAAACTATCGACTTATTTTTCAAAAAGATAGCAATGTAGTACTAACTAAAGCTGAAGAAGTAGCTAAAAAGATGTTTATTGATAGAATAGGAAATGGGGAAAGTGTTGAGCTTTCTAAGATTAAATCATATTGTTCTAAAGAATTAAATGCTAGAAATATTATGAATTTTTATAATGATTTTGTTAAAGAAGGAGTAAATCTTGGAAAAGCGGAAGGCTACTATGATAAGATGCCTAAAGTACAAGTTATTGCTATTATAGTATCTTTATTAGGATTTTTAATAATGCTTTTAGGAATACAATTAGAAGTTGATTTCTTACCAGCTACAATAGCAGGAATAATTGGCTTAATTAATATGATAATTTTAGCTTTTCAAAAAACCTATACTAAAAAAGGAGCCAAGGAATATAAGATGTGGATGGCCCATAAGAAATTCTTAGAAGACTTTTCAAGGTTTGATGAGAAAGAGTTATTAGAAGTACCTTTCTGGGATAAATATTTAGTATATGCTACTGTATTAGGTTGTGCTGATAAGTTATCTAAACAGATGAAAATAAAAATGGCTACTATGAGTGAAAATGGTACTAATCCATATCCATACTATATGTATAATAATGACTTTACATATATAGGCTATTCAGTAAGTAATAGTATTTCAAATTCAGTAAATCAAGCTATATCTTCATCAAGAAGTTCAATAGCAGCCTCAAGCTCATCTTCAGGTGATGGATTCTCTGGTGGATCAATCGGTGGAGGTGGAAGCTTCGGTGGAGGCGGAGGTGGAGGAAGATTCTAATCTTCCTTTATTATTTGAAAAATTTTTGATTTTTAAGTAAATATTATGAAAATTTGTTTGTAGTTACCTATATACTTAATATATGTGATAGAATAGAAATAGAAAGGAAAATCTTTAATAAAAATAGTAATATTTTTATAAGATTTATTATATGTGATATATGATTAAAAAAAAGAATAATATTCTATACTATAGTTACGATAAAACTGTTAAGGAAGATATTAATGACTTTTTTTCTAATAAATTAGATTGTAGTAAATTTGAAAGCACAAAGGAAGTTATTGATGCTTTAGATTTATATTATAGTCTTTATAACAGGTTTAATAAGTATGGAATAACAATGAACAAGTTAAATAACTTTGAAGAGATTAAATATTGTGATGAAATTTATGCTAAATTTGAGAAATGTTATAATGACATAATTGATAATGCCAGGAAAAAAATAGGCATTGAGAGTTTTTATAATACAAAATATTATTCATTAATTGAAAACTATGATAAATTAGTTCCCAGTACTAGTAAGATGAATAAAATATATTTTGAGTTTAATAATAGTACTGTATCGTTAGATTTCCCATTTGAGAAAATAATTGATTATGTTGATTCTAGAGAACAAGAAATAAGAAAAAATGGTTATAAATCATATTTGGATTATGTTAAACATAAGGTTTGTATTAATGATGAGGCTTATCATATATTAATTGATAATTTTTCTAATATTAAAAAGAAAGAACAAGACGATGAAAAAACATACTTGTTTAGTTTATCAGAGGCTAAGAAAAAAATTATTAGTATTTTAAGTGAATTTTATGATGCTGATATTATTGAAATGCTTTTAAATAACACATATTTATCTACTACTAGAAGTGGTACTACTGTAGCATATGGTGAGTTACCAATAATTAATATTTATAGCACTGACGAAAAAGTTGATATTGTTATTTTAGCTCATGAACTTGGTCATGCTTATCATTATTATTGTAATTCGAAAAATGAAATACAAAATTTTGATAGTCGTGCTGATTTTAGTGAAGCTTTTGCAATAGCTACTCAATTAATTGTTTCTAATAGTCTTAGGCTAAATAATAGAATTTTAAGAGATTATGAAAACTTTTTCTATGATACAATATATAGTTTAAAAATACAAACATTTATAGAAGAAGGCTATAATTCACTAACTGAAGAAAGTATAGAAAAAGAATTTAATGATTATAAAAATTATTATAGATATATATTAGATAACTTTTATGATTTATATTATTTAATTGGTTTTGTTGTTGGTAATATTATTTATGTACAAATATCAAATAATAAATATAGTAAGGAAAAATTAAAAATATTACTTTCTTTTAATTCTAATATGAGTTTGGATAAAATATTATATTCTTTTGATATTGATATAAATAATATAGAACAATTAAAGTTAATTTTAAATAAAATCAATCTAGATTATAGAACTTTGATTAGTTAACCTTTTCATGTATCCTTTTAGAAAAGAAAATAGACAAGCTAAGCCAATAGTTTGATCAATAATTAAAAATATATTAAATATAGCATAGAATCTATTAAAGATTAAAAATGATGATATTTTATTCATTGCTAACATAATCAAGAAGTTCAATAGCAGCCTCAAGCTCATCTTCAGGTGATGGATTCTCTGGTGGAATAATCGGTGGAGGTGGAGGAAGATTCTAATCTTTCTTCCTTTTTTTGAAAAAACGTACATATTGTACGAAAAATACTAGTGAATATGTACATTTTGCACGGAATTTATATTAATTTGATATTCTAATAGAAGATTTTACTCTTACTATAAAACCTTTTAGAAAAGAGAATAAACAGGCTAAGACAATTGTTTGGTCAAGAATTAGAAATATATTAAAAATAGCATAGAATCTATTAAAGATTAGGAATGATGATATTTTATTCATTACTAACATATAAGGATAATCATAATATTTACTAAGTAGTAGGGAAGGTAGTAAGGCTATTAGAAAATATTCTAAGATAATAATTAATAATGAGAAGAGAAATCCTAAAAGATAAGCTTTTCTCATTTTTTTAGTTTTATCAGTAGCAAAGATACTAAATAAAAGAAAAGGTAGGTAGGTATAACTACTAAATAGTAAGGCTCCTTTAATAATACTAGTGGAGTTAAAACTACTAGATAAATAAGCTATATCAAGGGAGTGAGTAGCACCTGATATTTGAATTACAAATAAAATAATAAAGATTATTAAAGAGATGAAGGCAAGATGGGCTATTTGATCTAGTTCTCTTTTAGAAATTAGTAGAGATGTTAAGATAAGTAAAATAATTAAATAGAAAATATTACATTCTCTTAAGAAGTTTCTATTAATAAAGATAGCTGTATCTTTTAAAAGAATAATAGTAAAGATAATAATAACTGGTATTAATAAATAGCTAGGATTAATCTTTTTATAGATAATATTTTTAGTAATAGTAAATAAAAATACATCAATAATAATTCCTAGTAAACAAGCAATTAAAGTATCATTACCACTTATCCTTATTATATTATGTCCATATAAGAGAAAGAAAAAGTGGGTAAAGAAGAAAGCTAGACTAAAGATATACAACTGATTATTTTTATTCTTGATCATAATTGTTTTCTCCTATCTTTATTTTAATATTAATTTTTTTATTAGGATTAACTAAAGTTGTTTTGATATTGTTATCTTTCTGGTATGTTAGAAATTCATTAATCTCTTTTTTAAATAACTTTTTAATAGCATTTGTTAACTTCTTACTATTATTAATATCACTAGAAGATATATCCATTGCTATAGTAACAGTATCTTTTACTAACATAGACTTAACATTATTAAATTCTACTTCATAAGATTTATTATTAATAGTTATTTCTTGATGAAAAGATGTTAACTTATTATTTAAAAGATAATTAATCTTTGCCTGTTTAGCATCTATTAAAATATTCTTTTGGTAAACTTCTAATCCAGTAGTTGTCAGACCCTTATCTAAAGAAATAATAGGAAGAGTACTTTCTCTTTTTTTATTAACAATATCCTTTAGATAATCTTCAAAAGTACTAAGATAGATATTAGCATCATCTATTCTTTTTTTATTTATTTCTTTAATTATTTTACTGCTACTATCATACTTTTTAAATAAACTTTTAATATCACTATTAGTACCTACTATTAAATAATTCATTTGTGTAAATTGTTTTTGAAAGTAATTAATTATCTCTTTATCCAATAGCTTGCTTTGAAATACTACTAACTTTAAATGACCATAGTAAGTCTTCTTATTATTAATCTTTTTAGCTTTAAGAAAGATACTTCCTAGACTATTACCTTCAAAAGTAGAGACTTGGTAAATTGATTTAGTAGCATTATCAGTCTTTTCTTCCTTAATAGTATTAACAGTTAAAAGATACTTATTATTAACTTTTTCAAGACCTATCATATCTACAATAACCAAGTCATTCACTTCAACATAAGGAGTATAACCAGTAAGTAGTAATAGTATTAAGATAGGTATAATCATCTTTTTCATTTAATTACCTCTTTTCTTATTTTTAGTTAGGAGTGGATTTCTTTTTAGCCTTTTACTACTTCTAAGTTTGATAATGGCGTCTCCCAATTCTTCTTTAACAAGGGGTGAGAAAGGAGCAAAGTAAGGATAATTTAAGGCTTTAGTAGTAACAAGTGAAGAAAGTAAGAATAAGAAACCTATATAGATACCAAAGATACCAAAGAACATAGCTAGAAACATCATTAAGAAACGAAGCCAACGAAGGGAGGCAATCATCTCTTGAGATGAGAAAGCAAGTCCAGAAATAGCTGATATTGAAATAACTATAATCATAATAGGGGAGATAATACCAGCTGATACGGCAGCATCTCCTAATATTAATCCTCCAAGAATAGAAACAGCACTACCAGTAGATGATTGTTTTCTAATATCACTTTCTCTTAATATTTCAAAGGAAATACTCATAAATAAAGCTTCTGTTAAAGCTGAGAAGGGTACACTTTCTCTTTGAGCCATAAAGTTAAGTAAAAATGGTAGGGGAAGTGCTTCTTGATTATGAGTGGTAAGAGCAATATATAAAGCAGGTGTAAAAATAGAGACAATGAAAGCAAGTAATCTAATTATTCTAATGAAACTAACATTAATTGCTTTTTGGTAATAATCATCTGGAGTATGTAAAAAATCAACAAAGAAAGAAGGAGTAATTAGAACATAAGGGGAATTATCAACTACAATACAAACTTTTCCTTCAAGAAGAGCTTGACTAACTCTATCAGGTCGCTCACTCATTAAAACAGTAGGAAAAAGAAAGTTCTTATCATCTTCTAAATAGCTTTTTAACATACCACTATCGATAATGCCATCTATCTTAATATTAGAAAGAATATCTTTTACCTTTTTAACGGTATTTAAAGAAGCAATATTTTTCATATAGATAATGCCAGTCTTACATCTTGACTCCTTACCAATAAATAAAGATTCAACATAACAGTTTTCAGTTCTTAATCTTCTTCTAATAAGACCAATATTAGTATTAAAGTTTTCATTAAAAGAATCTTTACTACCTCTAATAGTTATTTCACTACTAGCTTCATTAATTCCTCTATCAAGTGTTGCCTTTGCTTCAATAGCTAAAGCTTCATCCTGATAAATAATAAGAGCGAAACCTTTATAGATATAGTCTAACATCTCACTTTCTTTAGTTAAAACCTTAACCGTATTATCAGGTAGATTATTATAAAGGAAAGTAATAATATCATCATCACTATAAGATAAATTAGTAATCTTAGTTAGAATATAGTGATTAATAAAGTCACTACTACATAACACTTCATTATGAATTAGATTAATCTTTTTATTATTAAGATAAAACTCATGAGTTACTAAATCAGTATTAGCTTTTAACTTACTATATAGTTTTTCATACATTTAGTTATTCACCTCTAGAAGTAGTATGACCAAGAAAAATAAAATTATTAGAAAAGTCCCATAATTTCCCATAATTTCTAGATATTTTTACCAAACTTATTAGCTATACTTAATTCATGAAAGGAAGTGATAGATGAATAATTAGAATAAAATCTGATACTTTAATTTATCTTAATAAATATAGAAAAAGAAGGTGATAAATAGAGAAACAAATATGATATACTAGTGGTGGTGATTTAAAAAATGTATAAAATATGTTTTGTAGAAGATGAAGTTGATTTACAAACGGTTGTTAAATTATATCTAGAAAAAGCAGGTTATGAAGTTATTTGCTTTGAAAAAGGAAATGATGCTATTAATTATATAGGAAATAAAGTAGATGCTTGGATACTAGATATTATGCTAGGAGATGATGTCAATGGTTATGATGTAATCAAAGCAATTCGCGAAAAATATCCTGATGTTCCGGTTTTATTCACATCGGCAAGAGATCAGGATTTGGACCGAATTTTAGGCCTAGAGTTAGGAAGCGATGATTACATAACAAAGCCTTATTCCAGTAAAGAATTAGTTTTACGAGTTAATAACTTAATAAAACGAGCTTACAAACAAATGGAAAGTCATATATTAGAAATAGCCTCTTATCAAGTTGACTTAGACCGAAGAGTTGTAAGCAAGAAAGATAAAGAAATAAAATTAACAACTCTTGAATTTGATTTATTAGTCTTACTCTCAAAAAATATTAATAAAAGTTTTTCAAGAGAAGAAATACTAGAGTCAGTATGGGGCGATGACTACTTTGGAAGCGATAGAGCAGTCGATGATCTAGTAAGAAGGTTAAGGAAAAAGTGTAAGGATTTAAATATATTAACTGTTTATGGTTACGGATATAGGTTAAGCTTATGAAAATATCAGGTAAACTAAGTCATCAGTTATTCTTATTAATCCTCGTGGTATTTGCAATTACCTTCTTAATGTTAGGAATAATTTTACCCCAAGTTGTAGTACCCATAACTGAGAAAAATATTTATAATTATTTAAAAGAACCGTTAGAATTTATCCAGTCTGATATTGATAAAAACTTAGGTGATAGTGAAATTGCCTATATCTATAAGTTTGGGGAAACCTCAGCTTATAGTGAAAATTTACATGACTTAATGAAATTCAAAAATGTAGGAGAAATTTTATCTTATATAAAAGATGATTATGGTAGATTTGTCTATCGCAATCAAGTATATTATTATTACACACTCCATAATGATAATGTTACTAAGATTGCTATTACAAACGATAGTTATATATTAAAGACAAAAACAGATATACTAAACTCAATCCTACCGGTAGTATTAATAACCTTTTTAATAATTGCCTTTTTGCTAATATTGTGGGGTAGTATCATTGTTAAAAAAATAGAAAAGTTAAAACAAAAGATTGATCATATAGATGATGATACTTACGACCACTCCCTATCATTTGCAGTAGAAGATGAAATTAAATCTTTAGAAATGGCAATAGAAGATATGCGAATTTCTCTAAAAGATCAAGAGGAATATCGTAATCAAATGTATCAAAATATATCACATGACTTTAAGACACCTCTCACCGTTATAAAGTCATATATAGAAGCTTATCATGATGATATGGAAGATGCTTCAACTGTTTTAACTGTTATTAGTGAACAAACAGAAAAACTAGAATTAAAAGTACATTCACTTCTATATTTAAATAAACTAGACTATTTAAAAAATAATATGAAAAAAGAGTATACCTTAGTAGATATGGAAAAAATAGTAGCTGCTGCAATTCGTGAATTCAAATTTAGAAGACGCGATGTTAAGTTTATTGTTTCTTTTGATAAAAATAGTAAATTCTATGGAACAGAAGAATACTTTGAAACAATAATTGATAACCTCTTAGCGAACTTTTTACGGTATGCTGATAAAACGATTAAGATAACTGCCAAGAATAATCGTTTAACATTATATAATGATGGTCCAAATATTGACTCCTCACTCCTTGATGGAATCTTTACTCCGTTCCGAAAAGGTATTAAAGGTGAGTTTGGACTAGGTCTATCCATAGTTAAAAAGACATTACTACTTATGGATTATGACATTACAATTAAAAACGAAAAGAAAGGTGTTTCCTTTCATATATTTAAGACTTCTAATAAATAGGAGTCTTTTTGGTTATACTTATTACTGGGTGATAAAAGGTGAAAATATTAATTACAGGTGGTATATCAGGACTTGGATACAGTGTAGCTAAAGAACTAGCTCTTAAAGGACATATTGTTTATATTGGGGTTAGGACTAAGGAAGAAGAAACTTATCTAAATGAAAAACTAAAAAGGGAAAAACTAATAATGTTTCCTTTAGTACTTGATCTTACTAATGATAATTACACTATTCCAAATGATATTGATATTCTTTATTTAAATGCTTCTCTTGGAAAAGGTGGTAGTATTCTAGAAGTAAATAGCAATTATCTAACTGATACTTTTAATGTTAATATCTTAGGAAATGTTAATCTAATTAAGAAGTATTTAAAAAATAGAAAGAAGGGGAGAATAGTACTAACTTCTTCACTTGCTGGTTTTCTACCACTTCCTTATCTATATAGTTATACTTATACTAAACTTAGTCTTTATCATTTAGCAAATACTTTAAGATTAGAGTGCCTTTATCAAGGACTTGATATAGAAGTATCTACTATCTTACCAGGAGCTTATTATACAGGATTTAATCAAGTGATGATTGATAATAAGGATAAGTCTAGTTTTATTTATAAAGATAAAGCTTTAAAGATGACAAAGTATCAACATATACTTTTTAATTTATTAGAGAAGAAAGACTTAACTAGTTTTGCTAAGAAGATAAGTAAGGAAATTACTAAGAAACATCTTAAACGTATTATATCTTTACCATATGATCAATTTATGTTTACTAAGCTGTATCTTTTTGTAAGGTGGTTGCTATTTATCTAAAATATAAGTATAATAGCAAATATGGTTGTGATTAAATATGGAAAAGAAAGTTATAGATACTTTAGATTTATCTTCTGATATTATTAAGAGACTAGAAGAGAAGGAAGAAGAATTAAAAGAAGTAGATGATACAAAAGATGAAAAGGAAAAAGAAGTAAAACTTTTCTATCAATTAAATGATGAGATAAAAAGGGAAACTGATTCATTTAATTCTTTTAGTAAAGAGATGAAAGATAAGCTAGATAAAGTAAATAGCTCTAAGAAGAAAAATAATGCAGCTAAGAAATTATTTTATCTAATGTTAGCGATGGAACTATATAGAAAGACTCCTAAGAAAGCTTCTTTATCTTTTATTTTAGTAGAGAGTTATTTAATATCTAAAGTATTAGAAAATACTTATAGTGATAATACTGATTATCAATCTATCTGTGAAGACTTCCAGAAAGAGATATTAAAAGGAATAGATGATATTGATTCTTTTATTAAGAAAATAGATACTAATTTTGATACTATTTCTAGGATGAAAAAGGAATTAACAAGTAAATATAAAGATTATTTAGATACTAATCCTTTTAAAGATTTATTTATGGATTTAGATAATGTTACTACTTTGTTAGATTCAAGAAGAAAAGAGTTAGTAGATATTCATAAATCACTTGATGATAGTTATAAACTTAGTGAAGAAAAAATCAAGATTTTATCATATAGCTAAAATTTATCAAAAAAAAGGTTGTCAAACGTTTAAAACTATGATAATATTAAATTGTTCTTGATTTGGCGAGGTAGCTCAGTTGGCTAGAGCGCTCGGTTCATACCCGAAAGGTCGAGGGTTCGACTCCCCCTCTCGCTACCAATGAAGATTATAGCTGAGTGTTTTGACTCGGCTTTTATTATATAATTTTATTATGGATAAGATGATTTAATATGGACTTAATTAAATTAAAAAGAGAATTAATAGAACAAAAAAATTCTAAATTTAAGGGTAACATTTATCACTATTCAGAAGTTGCTTTCGCTTATAATTCAAATAAAATAGAAGGGGGAAAGTTAACTGAAGATGAAACAGAAGAAATATTTTCTACTAATTCTTTTCTACCTAAAACAGATGATGCTATTAAACTAGATGATTTAATAGAGATGAAGAATCACTTTAGACTGTTTGATTACATGCTTGATAATATTGATGCTAAGCTTTCTAAAAGTAATATAATAGAGATGAATAAAATTTTAAAAAGAGGTACTTCTGATGAAGATAATCCTAGATATAATGTGGGTGGCTTTAAAATAGTACCTAATAAAATGGGATTAATTAATGTAATAGATACATCTTCTCCAAAAGAGGTAGATAGTGATATGACTATTTTGCTAGATTGGTATAATTCTCCTTTCTAACGTATCATTAGAAGATATTATAGAGTTTCATGTTAGATTTGAAAGAATTCATCCTTTCGGTGATGGAAATGGTCGTGTTGGTAGAATGATTATGTTTAAAGAGTGTCTGAAGAATAATATAATGCCTTTTATTATTTTGGATAAAGATAAACCGTTTTATATGCGAGGATTAAAAGAATATAAAAATGATAAAATGTTTTTAATTGATGCTATTAAAAATGAACAAGATATATATGAAAAAGTTTGTAATGAACTACTTGACTTTAATTTAGAAAAGAATGAGAAAAATGAGTAGTCTTAAAAGAATAATGGTTAAAGAAATAACAAAAATTAGTTGCACACAACCATATTAAAATATAACTTTTCTTTTATAAAAAGTTGAATATCAAAAGAATATGACATTCTAATATATAAACAGGGGAACTAGAATGAAAATATTATGAATGTATAATAATTAAAAAAATAAATAGAAAGGAAAGATTTTAATCAATAATAGAAATTAATTAATATTTCTATAAGATTAATTATATGAAAAATTATGATAGACAAAGTTGGAGGTATTATTTTAAATGATAAAAAGATTTTGGTACAAAGAAAGAGAAATAATAGAATTGAATGCATAATACCTGGTGGAAAAAGGGAAAATAACGAAACTGATTTTGAAACATTAAAAAGGGAATTGTATGAAGAACTAAGTGTAGAACTAATTAGTACTGAATTTATTGGTGGGTATGATGATATTGCCGTATTTTCAAATAAACCTATACACGTTCAAGCATACATTGCCACTATAAAAGGAAAAATAAAATGCAATAATGAAATAAAAGAAGCGTTATGGATTGATAGAGATTATAAGAAAGAAGGAATTAAAGTGGGTAGTATATTAGGAAACCACATTATACCAGAGCTTATAAAAAGAGGTTTGATGTAATGTTTATATTAAAAAATATAAAGTGTTTTTAATTGATACTATTAAAAATGAACAAGATATATATGAAAAAATTTGCGATGAACTGCTTGATTTTAATTTAGAAAAAAATGAGAAAAATGAGTGATCTTAAAAGAATAATGGCTAAAGAAATGGCAAAGATTAACAATGGTACAGCTATTAATATAAGAGGAAATGTTATAGGAAGTGTTAATCCACTTATTGAATGGATTAGATGGTTATCTTATGTTCCTTACTTTATGAAAGAAAGAATAGATTATATTTATTCTAAAAATGTAAGAGATTTATCAGTTGATGAGTTAAAAGAGTTAACTTTCTACCAAGAAGAAAGATGGAGGAGTTATTTCTAAAGTATAAGAATGGAAAGTGCAATCCAGATGAATATATGGAAGTATATGATTATATGGGAAACTCTATTAAAAATGTAATGTTAAGAAAATTAACTAGGGAAGAACTTAATTATGCTAATGAAGAAATTAAAAGATTAAATACATTATCTAAAACGGAAATTTTAACAAAATTAAAAAATGAATCTTTTGAAGAAACATATAATAATTTATCTATGGTGGATACATATATATTACATGTTGTTTCTAATGATTTTTTACAAAAAAGCTTATTTAAAAGAGATAAAGGACTAGTAGCAGAACTTGATAGAAATGAAACAATTAGACAAAAAAGTTTATATTATGCAGCTGATTCTTATTGTCATAAAAAATAAAATGTAGATGACTCCTACATTTTATTTTTGTCTAGTTAATCTTCTTAACATATTGTCCTTTTAAAGCGGTAGCTCCTTTTTTGTTTTGTTGTTCTAAAGTTAAATTCTTTGTAAAGGCAAAGTGGGCAAGTAGTTCCTTTCGATTGGCTTCAATACCTTCTACCATTACTAAGTCACCAATTTTTAATACTACCTCATCATCTTTATTTTTAATATAATTTCTTGATCTAATAAATCTTATATTATCACCTTGCTCGTATTCAAAATATCCAGGAATATGGGTAACTGTGTTCAAGTAAGCTCTTTCATTATCGATTCCTGTTATCGTTCCATAATATGTTTTTTCTTTATGACTATCAACATAATCCATCATTTTTACTTTAACAACTTCTTTTTCAAGTAAATCGGCTTGTTGTTCTTTAAAGGAACAGTGTTCACATATTTCTGCTAGTTGTTCTTCACTTTCAATTGATTTTAAATCATTAGTAAGATAAGAATCAATTATTTGTTGAACTTTTAAGTCAGGGTATCTTCTAATAGGAGAGGTGAAATGGGAGTAGTAATTAAGTCCTAAACCAAAGTGACCTAAAGGATAAGGTGAATAAATAGCTCGTGGTAGGGCTTGTAATAGTATTTCTGAGACAATGGGGTATTCACTACTATCTTTATATTCATCTAAAATTACTTGTAAATAACTAGAAGTATCTATATTTTCTACTTTTGGTAAATCAATACCAATACTTGTAAGTTTATCCTTTGCTTGCTCTAATCTTTTAGGATCAGGATTAGCATGAACTCTATGAATAGATCTGCCGATAGTAAAGTTAAGATATAAATCAGCACAATAGTTAGCCATAATCATAAAGTTTTCAATTATCTTACCAGCCTCACCATTATCTTTCTTTTCTATTCCCATAATATTACCTTTATCATCTTCAATAATTGATACTTCCTCTTCACTAAAAGTTAGCATACCTTCTCTTTCTCTAATAGAAGTTAATTTATCAGATAGTTCTTTCATAAGCTTTAAATTATCAGTATAAGGAAGATAATCTTCATCGATTTCACCATCATCTAAAAGTTTATTTACTTTAGAATAAGCCATCTTCTTTCTAGAAGTAATACAAGAATTAACTAAGTTATAATTAATTAGTTCTCCATTTTCATCAAGTTCCATAATAATACTTTTGGTAAGTCTTTTAGTATTAGGATTAAGTGAGCAAATACCATTTGATAAGATATGGGGTAGAGCAGGTATAACAGTATTAGCAGGATAAGTAGATAATCCACGATCATATGCTTCTTTATCAAGAGCTGAACTTCTTTTTACATAATGAGCAACATCAGCTATATGTACACCCAAGATATAATGACCATTTTCCTCTTTGGTTAAACTAACAGCATCATCCATGTCTTTTGTTTCATCACAATCAATTGTAAAAGTAAGAAGGTTATCACTGAAGTCATAACGATTAGTAAGTTCACTTTTTAAAACAACCTGAGGAAGATTATTTGCTTCTTCCATAGCTTCATGAGAAAAATTAATATCAAAGCCATATTTAGCAGCGATAGAAATAATATCAATGTTAGGATCATCGATTCTACCAAGTTTATCAATAAAATCTGCTTCATAGTATTCATCAGTTTTAGTTAGGGAAACATCAGCTAAGATTCTGTCTCCTGGAGCAAGGGACTTCATATCTTTAGAAGAAATACGAACATTTATCTTTTCTTTAGAAGGAAGTAGTACTGGTTCTAATTGTTTAACTCCCTCAATTTCTACCACCTCTAAAACTACATGACTCATCTTTCTAGAAATGATTTTCTCAATATGTTTACCTTTTCTAGTAACAGCTAAAATATCTTGTTGGATAGCACCTTTTAATTCATCACCTAGAGGATAAATCTTTTTATCATCAATTTTAAAGAAAGCTCTTCCTTTACTATCTAATTCTAGTTTTGTTAGAGTAAGACCTTTAGGCCACTTCTTATATGAGTTTTTATCATGAAAAATTTTACCATTTCGCTCAAGTTCTGTTAGAGCAATATGTAACTCTTCAATAGATTTAGCATTTTTTGCTACTGCCATTCTCTTTATTTGTCGATAAGTTAATTCTTCCTTATCAAGTTTTCTTATTAAATAATCTATAAAAGAAGTAATATCTCTTTGTACTACTTTTGTAATAATGGGATTTTCTTTATCTGTTAAATTAACAACTACTAAATCCTTATCAAGAATGGTATCACACTTAATCATTTCACTAGTAATTTTTACCTTACCATTCATAAGCATTAGACCATTATCACCTTTAGTAACGTGTTCTAGTCTATGAGTAGCTTTGGGAAAACTCTTATAAATATACTTCTTAGGATTATAAACATCTTCTTCAATTTGAAGAAGGTATAAAGCTTCTAAAAAATTACTTCTTTCTTGATAACTATTAATATTCATTCTAGAATACAAATTTTTAAAACTTATAGTGTTTTCTTTCTCTAACTCACTCATTATTTTTCTTTTAAAATCATCAATTTTTTGCATACTTCTTACTCCCTCTAACAATAAAAAATGACGTAGTAAACCCTACATCACTTAAAAACAAAAAGATGTTAATATAAGCTTTTTTACAATTACACCCATATTAACACCTCCCTTAAATAAACTATACCACAAAATAGTCTTAATAGAAAAGTATTTTTACTCAACAGTAACAGATTTTGCTAAATTTCTTGGCTTATCAATATCTCTTTCTAAAAGTAGTCCTGTATAATAAGAGATTAATTGTAGAGGAATTACTTCTAGCATAGGAGTTATAAAACTACTTCTTTCTGGTATTATAATAGTGTTAGAATCATCTGCTCCTTTATTAGTTACTAAGATGATATTAGCACCTCTTGCTCTTACTTCACTTAAATTGCTTTCTGTCTTTTCATATAATAATTTGTTAGTATTACCAGCTATTACTAAAGTATCTTTATCAATTAAAGATATAGGACCGTGTTTTAATTCACCAGCAGCATAACACTCTGATGATAGATAAGTTATTTCTTTTAGCTTTAAGTCTCCTTCTCTCATAATAGCATAGTCAAGACCTCTTCCTAAGAAGAATATCTTTTTACTATCAACTATTTTTTTAGCAATAGATTTGTATTTATCTTTATTTTCTAATACTTTTATAACATCATATTTAATATTTTTTAATTCATTAACTATCTTATCTATTTCATAAGACTTATTATGTTTTACTAAACTAGATAGGGTAAGTAGTACTAGTATTGCTATTTGAGATGTGTAAGCTTTAGTAGTAGCCACTGCTATTTCACTGCCTGACTTAGTATAAATAACTTCATCTACTGCTAGACTAATACTACTATTTTCAACATTGATTATTCCTAAAGATTTAGCTTTAGTTTCTTTAATCTTCTTAAGACAAGCAAGAGTATCAGCGGTTTCTCCTGACTGGGAAATAAATATTACTAAGCTATTTTCATCAAGAAAGTTTTTCTTATAGCGATACTCACTAGCAAGATAGACATTTGTTTCAACATTTGCTTCTTCTTCAAATAAATATTTACCAACTAATCCTGCATGATAAGCAGAACCACAAGCTACTATATCAATTTTTTTATATCTGTTAATATCAATTAAATCTAGATATTTATTATCTTCTAAGTAATAATTTATTAAATTACTTAAGGTATCTTTTTGCTCCATTATTTCTTTTAACATAAAGTGATCATATTTATCTTTTGAATAAGTAAAGTTACCATCTTTAAACGTTTGTTTTTCTTTAATTAATTCTTTTCCTATATTATTATAGAAAGTTATTTTACCACTACTAATTGAAGCCCATTCTAAATCATTTAGTAAATAATAATTGCTACATTCACTTAAGATAGTTGGAATATCACTGGCAATAAAGATAGTATCAGTATTTACTCCAATAACTAAGGGACTATCTTTCTTTATGACAAATATCTTATCTTTAATATCTTTACATAACAAGACAATAGCATAGCTTCCTTTTACTTTAGCCATAAAACTAGTAATAGCTTTATTTATATCCTTATTCTCTTGGTAATAAAAATCTATTAAAGCACAAGCTACTTCTGTATCAGTTGTTGATTTAAAACTATATCCCTTACTACTTAATATATCTTTTAACTCTAGATAATTTTCAATAATACCATTATGTACTATAGTAATATCTCCTACTGTATGGGGGTGAGCATTAATAGTAGAAGCTACTCCATGGGTTGCCCATCTAGTATGCCCAATAGCAATATTTGATTTAGTATCAGTATCTATTAGTTCTTTTAAGTCTTTAACTCTTCCTTTCGTCTTTATAGTTTCTATTTTATTAGCAGTAAGAAAAGCTATACCACAAGAATCATATCCACGGTATTCAAGTTTCTCTAATCCTTCAATAACTTTCTTAATAGCATTTCCTTTCTTATTTATAATTCCCATTATTCCACACATATTTATCCCTACTTTCTAATATCATTTTATGAATCTCGTTGATACTTGTCAAATTATTAGACACTAATTTACATTCTCTTAAAAATTTGGTACAATCAAGTCATGTTCATGTAGCTCAGTTGGATAGAGCGTTTCCCTCCGAAGGAAAAGGTCATGGGTTCGATTCCCATCATGAACACCATAATATTTTAATTATAGGGGGAAAAGATGAATTTACTAAAAGACAAATATATAATAGTAGAAGTTATTCCTACTAGTAGTGATAGTAAGAAAGGTATTATTGCTCAGCTATCGGCTTTAAAACTAGATGGGATAAAACTTATAGATAGGTTTGATTACCGAGTTGATGAAAAATTAGTTAATAATAAAGATTTATTAGAAATGATTAGTTATGATAAAGATAATTTTAAGTATACAGATAATCCTGATTTGATATTATCAGAGTTTAAAAAATGGAGTGGTGATTTACCAATTATGCTTATTGAAAAAGACTATACTAAAGAGTATTTAGCTAGTCTTAATAATAAGATGGAATTAGTGTATCCATACTTAGAAGTAGAATATAATTATGATGTATTTAATACTATTATGAATAAATATCAAATAGAAGCTAGTAACTATTTAGTAGATATTATTTATGAAGCAATTATTTTAGAAAGTAATAATGAAAAGGTGAATAATGAATAGAGTAGGTTTGATATTTGCCATGAGGGAAGAACTAGACGAAGTCTTAAAACAAGTAGAAATAGAAGAAGAATTTACTATTTTTAATCTTACTTTTTATAGAGTAGTTATTAAAGATATAACTTGTATCTTAGTTGAATGTGGGGTAGGTAAGGTTAATGCAGCTAGATGTAGTCAGATTATGATTGATGTTATGAAGGTTGATTCTATTATCAATGTAGGAGTAGCAGGAGGAGTTGATTCGTCTTTAGCAGTCTGTGATATTGTAATAGGAGAAAAGTTAGTTCAACATGATTTTGATATAACAGCTTTTGATCATGCAAAAGGCTATATTCCTAATGTTGGTGTTTATCTTGATAGTGATGAGTACCTTTTAAGAATAGCTAATGAGGTTTCTAAAGAATTTACTGATATAGGGTTTCATAATGGTGTAATTGCTAGTGGTGATATATTTTGTACTAGTGATAAAATGAGTCAAAAGATTAATCAAAAGTTTAAGGCTTTATGTGTTGATATGGAAGGGGCTAGTATTGCTCAAGTGGCTTATTTAAGTGGTATTCCTTTTTTAGTAGTTAGAAGCATATCGGATATTCCTAATAACAATAATAGAATTACTTATGAAGAATTTCTAAAAAGTAGTTCTAGATTAGTAGCTAAGTTTTTAATTAGTATGTTAGAAAAAATTAGTATTTCTAGAATATAAAAACATCTAAATTAAGGTAGATGTTTTTTAACTTTGATATTATTTTTAAGAGCATAATTAGAAACACTTCTAAAGTTTTCATCATATGGATATGTTTCTTGTCCAAACTTTAACCACATTTCTGAAAAAGATTCACCATTATTTAATAGTTCTTTAACTCTTTTATTATTAATGACTTCGTTATTTGGTTGATCGTTAAGATCTACACATTTTTCTTCGTCATAAAGTTTACTTTGCAAATCACACTCTAATTTATCGCATTGATAGGCAAAAATAGCTTCTTTTGTTTCTTTAGCATCAAACTCTAAAAATAACTCTTCTAGTTTTTTCCCCTCAATTAATCCATCTAGGATAGTATGAACAGCTTTATGTTCAATTATCTCTTTACTTTTACTATCAATTTCAAACTGGGTTAAATCACCGATTACTGTTTCACCAAGTTCATGAATAGCAAGCATTAAAATAACTTTCTCTAAACTTATATCGTACTGATACTCACTTTTCATGGCAATAGCAAGCATTTGGACACCATAGATGTGTTCAGCTATACTTTCAACCCTTTCTCTTTTGATATTCCAAACTTTCCAGCCACTTCTAACAATATCCTTTAGTTTATTGCAAAGAACGTAATAGTTAATTATTTTTTCTTCCTTTAACATAATTACTCCTTTCTATAACTTATTATTATACAATATATTTTTAATTTATAATACTGTAAATTTAGCATGTTACTTTTTAATTCTAACCTTATTTTTGATTGGTAGGAGAGATTCTATATCATTATCATTTATGGACACTAATTTAGTAAGAGTTTTTTCTTGTTCTATAGTTACAATACTTGGAACTTTAATAACAGCAAGTTTCTTATTGAGGTATGCTTCATATATAGCGTAGCCCAAATGATCTACAAGAATAGCTTTATAATTATAAACTCCTTGTCTAAATTGATATAATTCTTTTTCTTCTAAAATACTATTTATATCAATATTATAAAACTCTTCCATAAATTCTTTAATACTATTTTCAGAAAATGTCTTTTTATCTATTGGATAAAATGAAATAAAGTCACCATCCTTATTTATTATACCTTGTCTATTAATAGGAAGGTTAGGGTAAGAATAAATTTTTAAATTTCTCAAGTATATCACCTTAATAAATAATATGACAGAAAGTAAAAAAAGTTTCTTGCTATTTGAATAAGTTATATGCTAAAATTTAGTTGTATGCCGGTATAGTTTAGTGGTAAAACAGATCCTTGGTAAGGATCAGCGGTAAGTTCAATTCTTACTTCCGGCACCATTGGGAAATCTGTCCAGACTTTTATAGTCTTGGATTTAATATAGAAAATATCAATTTCTAAAAGAAGTTGGTATTTTTTTAGTGTCTAAGTTTAGAAAGGACAGGTTTAAATGGTAAATATTACAAAGGAAAAATTGGAAATTGATAATGAATTAAAGAAAAAAATAGAATTTATATGTAGTTTTTGTAATACCACTCCGACTATTATTAATGGTAATATTAGAAAAATTGATAGATCTAATTTATCATACATAGAACCACATAGAATAATAATTAAAGGAATAACATTTTTAGCCTTTAATTACTCAAAAACTATATATGTAGGTAATTTATCAAACAAACTTGAAATAAGCGAATTAGAGTCATTTATAAAGCAATTAAATTAGTATTTATATACCAACTTCTTAAAGGTACTACTTATTCCATAATCAGGGAATTGACAAATCGATAAAAAGTGATATTATAAATAACCAATGAAAGAGGTATTCTCTAGAAAGAGAGGTACATCTATGAAATATAAGAACAAATTATACAAGTTTTATAATATTGAAAATATTAGAGGAGTCAGTAGTATTTAGACTTTATTAAATACTATTGTCTCCTCTTTTTTAGTAAAAGGAGTTGAAGATTTATGAATAATGAAAAGAAAATTGCTGGTCTTTATATTCGTGTAAGTACTGAAGATCAAGCAAGAGAAGGGTTTAGTTTGCCGGAACAAGAAAAAAGACTTCGTGCAATGTGTGAATATAAAGGTTATGAAATATATGATGTTTATGAAGAACGAGGAATAAGTGCTAAAACAGGAAATTATAGACCAGAGTTTGAAAGATTATTACAAGATATTAAAGATAAGAAATGTAATACTATTGTTGTATTAAAACTAGATAGACTTACAAGAAGTGTATTTGATTGGGAAAAGATTATAAGATTTTTAGAAGAAAATGTTGCATATCTAGATTGTGCTAATGATGATATTAATACTACTAATGCAAATGGAAAAATGGTTTCAAGAATACTTACATCAGTTTCACAAAATGAAATAGAAAGAACAAGTGAAAGAACTAAAATAGGACTAGCTGGAGCAATTAAAGAAGGACACATTCCACATAAAGCACCATTTGGTTATAAAAGAGTTGATAAAATACTTGTTCCAGATGAGGGGTCAAAAGATGAAATAATTAGAATATTTAATTTATATCATGAGGGTAATTCTTATCAAACAATAAGTAATCTTTATAACAAGGAAAAAGTATTAGGAAAAACAAATTGGAAAGATTCAACAATACTTAAAATAATAGAAAATGAAGTATATAAAGGCGATTTTGTTCATGGTAAAAGAACAAATAATTCAACTTATTATGAAAATGTTGTTGAGCCATTAATTAGTAAAGAATTATGGGAAGAATGCCAAGTGCAAAAGAAAAGAAATTCAAGAAATTATAAACGAGATAAAGATTATTTATTCTTACAAAAACTAAAGTGTCCTAAATGCCAAAGAATTTTAGGTGGTAATGCAACAAGAAAGAAAAATGGAAATGTTTATTACTACTATCAATGCCATGATTGTAAAATTACAATTAGAGAAAAGGATATTGAAAAAGAGTTTGATAATTTTATTGAAGATATTCAAGAATATGATGCAGTAGTAAATCAAACATTACTTCCAATGATACAAACTAAACTTGAGAATCCAAAAGAAAAATTAATAAAAGAATTAAAAGAACAACAACAAAAGCAAGAACGAATTAGAAAAGCATATATTAATGGATCATTTACTATAAAAGAATATGATGAAGAAAAAGAAATAGTAGATAAAACAATTAGTAGTATTGAAAATAAAATTAGAAATTGTGAGGTATGTAATGAGTTAAAATTCACACCAGAAGATATATTAATAAAAAGAGATATAGACTATATAAATAAAATAGTATATCCAAAAGAGTATGAAGAAAATATTTATATGTGGGAAGATTATACGAGAAAAGAAAAAGCAGATTTAATTATGAGATATGTAGATACTGTTGAATTAGAATATTATGCTGATAACAAAGTTAGAATTGGTGAAGTTAATTTTAGAGAAAGTATTTGTATACCATGTAACGATTTATACGATGCAGGTTATTTAGATAAAAAAGATTATGCAATACTTGGCAGTGTTGGAACTAAATTAAGATTTAGTGAATACTTACCAATAGAAAAAGTATCAGAAATAGTATTTACATTAAGACAATTTTATAATGTGGGATACTTTGAAGCAACTTATTATTATGATGATAAAGTAATGTTCTTTAATGATTATCAAAATAGAGACATTGTAAGAATATTTCCAATAGAAGATTATAAAAAAATGGATAAAATAGATAGAATACAATTAGGAGTTATTTATATTGGTAATAATGAAAAGTGCTTATTAGATGATAAAGAAGAAGTATTTACTACTATTCCAGAAAGAACTAATTGTAGAGTTTATGAATTAGATGAAGAAACTAAAATGAAAAAATTAGAATCAATTGAAAAAGCAAAACAATTGAGAGAAAAAATACTAAATAGAGATGATAAAGTTAGTCAAGAACAACGAAAGTTGCTTGTGTAATTCTTGACTAACTAAATGAAAATAATAATGGAATAATATCAAAACAAAATCATTTTTTCGTTTTGATGTTATCTATCATATGAAAAATTTTTGTTTACTTTTTCCAAAAAAAGTAATAACAAACGAACATGTTTTGTTGAAATTTGTTTCAATGAAAGTGGGAAAAGTTTGTTTAAATAAATTATGAAAATAGTCTTTAGTTATTTGAATAATTTACAAAGATAAAATAAAAAGCAGTGCTTTCTATTTTATCAATACTTTATGAAGTTTTAATGTCATGAGCATTATTACGAAATAAGGTATATGGTTCCTAAGGTGCTTAAACCTTAGCCCCATATTTTGATATAACGATAGTGATGTCAAAATATATAGGGGGTTAGAAATTTTGACATAGCAAAATAACCCTACTATAACAAATAGTAGGTTCTAAAAAGGAGGTGCAAATAAATGGTAGAATTGTCTTATTCACTACATTTAGGTAATGATAAAAATAAATCTAAAAAAGCAAGACAAACAGCAAAGTCTAATCAATCAGGTACCACTTCACTTAATAATAATTCAATACAAAATTTTCAACAACTTTCAAAAGTAGATAAACATAATTTAAGAAAATATGATGATGAGCAAGAACTAATTAAAACTATAAAAGGAACATCATCTGTTGTGGAAGATACTAAAAACTTATATTTAGATTTATTTGAAGAATCAAGAATTAAATATAATGAAAAGCAAACTAGAAATGATAGAAAGATAGATAATTATTTTAAGCACATTTCAAATGATAATAAAAGAGATCTTGCTTGTGAAATAATAATTGAACTTGGGGATATGGATTTTTGGTCTGATAAAGATGATAAATTTAAACATAAAATGGGTGATGTCTTTAAAGAACAAATACAAGATTTAGAAAATGTTGTTCCTAATTTTAAGATAGCTAATGCAACAATTCATTTTGATGAATCTAGTCCACATTTACATATAGTAGGTGTTCCATTTAAAGATGGAATGAAAAATGGTATGGAAAAGCAAGTTGGTAAATCTGATGTATTTACTAAAATTAGTTTAGTTAATATTCAAGATAAAATGAGAGAATATTGTATTAGTTCATTTAGTAGAATATATAATCTTAACTACTCTCTTAAAGATAAAGAAGAAGGTAGAAACATTGATATTAATGTTGCCAATATGAAAGATTATAATAAATTTAGAAAAGAATAAGAAAAACATAAAAAACAATTAAAAGAACTAAATGATAAAGCCAATCAACTACAAAACAAATCAAATGAGATAAATGATATTATTAATAAATTAAAACCGACAATAATGAATAAAAATAATTTTACTATTTCTAATGATGATATAGTTAAAATAAAAAAATACATAGAACAAACTAATGATACCACTTCTAATTTAAAAGATTCTAATGATATAAATGTAATATTAGATAAGTATGAAGAAGATTTAAAAAATCATTCTAATGAAGTAAAAGAACTAAAGAAAAAAATCATTACTCATGAAGATAAAATTAGTGATTTAGAAAATAGATTAGATTTTGCTAATGATACTATTGATATGTTAGAAGATAAAGTATCTAAACTTCAAGAGACAATTGATTATTTTAAAGAATTATGGCAAAAGTTTATTAAGTTCTTACAAGATAAATTTTTCTCATCTAATAAATATGATGAACTTATCGATGAATTACATGAAGAAGAAATTATTGATGATGGCGATTTAGAAGTTATACAAAATGAATTTAGTAGTAATTATAGTAAAGATGATGATTTAGAAAGATAATTTTATGGTAAAATTATATTAGATAGGAAAATTAATAAATTGATCAGACGCGTCTGGCTAATTCAGAAAGGAGCAAACTTATGAAAAATAATATAATACAATCAGAGATGGATGTTAAAGGTAGTAAAATAAATGTTGTTAGGGTTGGCGGCTATGAGTATATATCATTAACTGATTTAGCAAGAACACAAAATGATGAAGCACCAGCAGATGTTGTTAAAAATTGGTTGAGAAATAAAGAAACAATTTCTTTTCTAGGTGTATGGGAAGAATTAAATAATGAAAATTTTAAAGTGGTCGAATTCGACCAGTTTAAAAATGAAGCAGGAAGACATGCATTTACTATGTCGCCTCAAAAATGGATCAGAGAAACAAATGCGATTGGTATTATTTCAAAATCTGGTAAATATGGTGGTGGAACTTTTGCAAGAAGTGATATTGCTTTCGAGTTTGCTAGTTGGATTAGTCCAGAGTTTAAATTATATTTAATTAAAGAATTTGAAAGATTAAAAAGAAATGAAACGTATCAAGAAAAAATAGAATGGCATGCAAATAGATTATTATCTAAATTAAATTATGTTGTTCATACTGACTCAATAAAGAAATATATAGTTCCTAACTTAACAGAACAACAAATTAAATTCGTATATGCAAATGAGGCAGATGTATTAAATGTTGCATTATTTGGTATGACAGCTAAAGAATGGAGAGAAACTAATACAGAACTTGCTAAAAATGGTAATATAAGAGATTATACTGATTTACTTCATTTAATTATTTTAAACAATTTAGAGAATACCAATGCAGAATTAATTAGAATGAGTATAAAACAATCTGATAGATTAATTAGATTAAATGAATCAGCAAGGAATCAAATGGAAGCATTAAAAAATAATAAAAATATTAAAGAATTAGAAGTATTACAACAACAAGTTAATGTAGATAATAAATATATAGTTGAAAATAAATAGAAGAAATTTGACATTCGAGTGTAGATATGATATTATTTTAACCAGCAAGCAAAAGACTATAATAGAGACAGTAATGTTATTATACGAAGATTTATAGTGAGCAGGAGATAGTGGAAAACCTGTATTAGTAGTTATAACATGAATATCACTCTATTGTTGTGATTCTGAACTTTTAGTAAGAATCAACGGGGTCTTCCCGTTATAGAAGACGCAATTGTTGGATTGTTGTAAATAGTGGTATAAGAAAGTCAGGGCTTTTTCTATTTATAATAGGGAAAGCTCTTTTATTTTATTATAGATAATTGCTTGATAAGAAAATGGAGATGAAGAAAAATGGCAAATTTAAAAAGTTATGATTTTGTCAAAAATGAAGAAGAAGTTTTAAAATATTGGAATGAACATCAATGCTTTAAAAAACTTCAAGAAAAGAATAAGAATGGGAAGAAATATCGTTTCATCGATGGTCCTATCACAGCAAATAATAAAATGGGAGTTCATCATGCATTTGGTAGAAGTCTTAAAGATTGTTTTTTAAGATATAAAGCAATGAATGGCTACACATCACATTATAGAAATGGTTTTGACGGACAAGGTCTTTGGGTAGAAGTAGAAGTTGAAAAAGATTTAGGGTTCAAAAACAAAAAAGATGTTGAGAATTTTGGATTAGAAAATTTTACTAATGCTTGTGTTGAACGTGTTAAAAAGTTTTCAGGTATTATAACTGAACAATCTAAAAGATTAGGTCAATGGATGGATTGGGATAACTCATATTATACATTGGCAGATAATAATATCACTAGTATATGGTATTTCTTAAAAAAATGTCATGAAAGAGGAATGATAAAAGAAACATATAAACCAATGCCTTGGTGTGTTAGATGTGGTACATCTTTATCAGAACATGAAATGACAGGAAGTTATCATGATGTAACTTGTAAAGCAGTATTCTTTAAATTACCAGTTGTTGGTAAAGACTATAAAGCAGTTGTTTGGACAACAACACCATGGACTTTATGTGCTAATGTTGCTTTAGCAGTAAATCCTGATTTTGAATATGTAGTTGCTGATTTTGATGGAGAAAAACTATTATTATGCAAAGATGTATTTGATAAGAAATTTAAAGGAAAAGCAAAAGTTTTAGAAACATTAAAAGGCAAAGATTTAGAAGGACTAGAATATGAAACTTGTTTTGAGGAATTAGATGCTCAAAAAGATGTTAAACATAAAATAGTTTTATGGGACATGGTAGATAATTCAGAAGGTTCAGGTATCGTCCATATAGCTCCAGGTTGTGGTGCTGAAGACTTTGAATTAGGAGAATCTTTAGGATTAGATAAAATAATACCAATAGATGAATCTGGTTATATATATGATGGATTTGGTTTCTTATCAGGAATGAATGCAAAAGAAGTTCAAGATAAAGTATTTGAGGAATTAGAAAAAAGAGGTAAATTATTCTTTACTCATGATTATAAACATGCATATCCATATTGTTGGAGATGTAAACAAGATATAATGTTTAGACTTGTTAAAGAGTGGGCGATAGATGTAGATTCAGTAAGAGAAAAATTAATAGAAAATGCAAAGAAAGTAAAATATACACCAGAATATCAAGAAAAGAGAATGTTAGATTGGCTAACTAATATGGGTTATTGGAACATATCAAGAAGAAGATTCTACGGATTACCTTTACCATTCTATAAATGTGAATGTGGGCATTTAACTGTTGTAGGTTCTAAAGAAGAATTAAAAGAATTAGCAGTTAATCCTGATGTTGTAGATAATCTACAAGAATTACATAGACCATTTATAGATAAAGTAAAGATAAAATGTCCTAAATGTAATAAAGAAGTTTCTAGAGTAGAACAAGTCGGAGATGTTTGGTTAGATGCAGGAATAGTTCCATATTCAACTTTAAAATATTTTGAAGATAAAGAATATTGGAAAGAATATTTCCCTGCAGAGTTAGTAGTAGAGGCAACTGAACAAATAAGATTATGGTTTTATTCAATGTTATTTATGTCCACAGTCCTAGAAGATAAAATACCTTATGAACAATTAGGTACATATGGAATGGTAGTTAAGGAAGATGGATCTAAATTTAGTAAATCAAATAAAAATGATTTAACATTTGATGATGTAGTTAATATACATGGTGCAGATGCAATAAGATATAATTATCTTGGGACTAATCGTGTCAATGATATAAGATTTGGTTTTAAGATGATGGAAGAAGCAAAAAGAAAATTGATGAACTTCTATAACATAGCATCATTCTTTGATTTATATTATGATATAGATAAACCAGACTTAACAAAAAAATATGATGTTTATAGTGTAAGTGATAAGTGGCTTGATAATAAAACAAATAAATTTGTTAAAGAGGCAACTGAATTTTATGATAAACATGAACCAAACAATGTATGTAAATTATTTGATGAATATGTTGATGAGGTATCTAACTGGTACATAAAAGTAAATAGAAAAAAATTCTGGAAAAGTGATATGAATGATGAAAAGTATTCTGCATATCAATCATTATATAATGCACTTAAATCAATGCTCCAAGTAATGGCTCCAGTAATACCTTTTATGACTGATTATATATGGCAAAATTTAATAACAAAAGTCGAACCAAATGAAGCTCTTTCAGTACATTTATCAAGTTTTCCAAAAGCAAGTTTATATGATGATAAATTGCTAGAAGAAACTGATAAAGTAAGAAATATAGTTACAATGGCTTTAAGAATAAAAAATGAAAATAATTTAAAATTAACTCAACCATTAAGTAAATTATATTTATGTGGATTTAAGCATATATCTTTAGATGAGTATGATCAAATATTAAAAGATGAACTAAATGTCAAAGATATAGAATATCTTGATAATAAAGATTCATTATGTACTCCATATCTAACTCTTGATTTCAAAGTTGCAGGTATAACTTATAAAGAAAAAGTTAATCATGTTAAAGAATTATTATTAAATCTTAATGATGAAGGAATGAAGGAACTTTATACTAAATATAGCAATAATGAAAAAATGGTATTAGATGATATGGAACTTGTAAAAGATACATTGAAAGTTGAATATAAATATAATGATGGAATAAAGGTAGCAGAAGAAAATGATAAACTTGTAGCACTAGATATAACTATAGATGATAAATTATACGAAGAATTTATGTATAGAAAATTATTAAGACAATGTCAAGTTGCTAGAAAAGAAGCTAACTATGATGTAGTTGATAGAATAAAACTATCTGTTATAGCAGAAGATGAAGAAGTTAGGAATATGCTTAACAATTATCAAAAACAAATAGCAACTGAAACTTTATCAACTTTATCATTTGATAAGCAAGATAGTTCAGATTATGAAAAGGAATTTGAATTATTAGGTTATAAAGTTTTATTACAATTAAAAAAATAAAGGAGTGGTATTATGATAGTAAATAGTTTTGATGACAAATCTCCATCAAAAATAAATCCTAAACCAAAAGAAAATAGATTAAAATGTGATGCTTGTATAGTTACATTTTCAAATATAATTTTAGATTATGTATTAAAAAATTATGATGTAGAACAATGTTCAACATTTAAAATGGTAACAGGAACTTTTCCAATTTATAAAATAAACTATAATGGTAAAGTATTTGCATTTTATCAGACATTTTTAGGAGCTCCTGCATCAGTAGGAATACTTGAAGATGTTACGGAAGTTATTGATACTGATAAATTTGTTGTATTTGGTGGATCTGGTTGTTTAGATAAAAATATAGCACATGGTAAGATAATGATACCTACTGAAAGTTATAGAGATGAGGGAACAAGTTATCATTATAAAGAGGCATCTGATTATATTACAAATACAAACTCAAATAAAGTGGCTGAATTTATGGAATCTAAAAAATTACCATATGTTTTAGGAAGAAACTGGACAACTGATTCTTTCTATCGTGAAACAGAAAACAATCTTGCAAAAAGAAAAGCAGATGGATGTATATCAGTTGAGATGGAATGTTCAGCAATGCAAGCAGTATGTGATTTTAGAGGATTACAATTATATTATTTTCTAACAAGTGGAGATTTATTAGATGCTCCTGAATGGGATCAAAGACGTGCTGAGGGAGAATATGCAGGAACTCAACATGATACAAGACACTTTGATATTGCAATTGAACTTGCTGACTTTATTAGTAAATAATTAAAATTAAGTGGGATGATATTTTCATTCTACTTTTTTAATGTTAGAATAAGTAACTAGTTAATAATCTTTTTTGGAGGTTTTATATGAAAAGAAGTCAAATAATTATAGAATTAATAAAAGATGAAATTAATGTTGTGCAAGCAATGGATATCTTAAATTTACTACTACAAGATATAAAAGATAAAAAAATAAAAAAATGGTTAGAAAATGAAATTAATGGATATAGTAAAGAAAATGAATTACCAGAATATAGAATATTAGAAGCTAATATTAAAGGTAACTATATAAGTGGAAGAATTAAGTGTACTAATCAAGATATACCTATTAAACCAGAATATGTTAAAGAATACACTAAAGTTAAAGTAACTTCTCCTATATCGGAAATTATGCAACTTTCAATCGCTGAAAAAGAAAGTAAAGAACATTGCTTAGTTATATCATTACATCAAGTGTTGGTACAACAAATATCATTAGTGAATGGTGAAGTAATTAGTGCTCGTAGAGAATTATCAATATATGCACATACAAATTTACTTTCTTTAATTAAATCAAAAGTATTGAAGATTTTTGTTGAATTAGAAAAAAAGTATGGTAATTTAGATAACTATTATATTGACTTTTCTAATCAAAAAGCAGAAAAAGAAATTGTTAAAGAAATCACAAATATAATATATACTGATAATTCAGTACATATAGGTAACGATAATAATATAGAAAAATCAAATGTAGGTGTTGGAAATGAGAATTGAAATAGGAGATAAAAACAAAATTAAAAATTCAAATATTGGAAATAATAATACAATAAATAAAGATGATAAATCTAAAAAAGTAATAGTAGATATTATTGTTGGTATATTGGTTACTGTTGTAGGTGGATTAATACTATATCATCTTACAAAATAGCACGAAAATTATTGCTACTTTTTCTATTATTTGGTAAAATATTATTAGAAATTGATATAAAACTATAAAATTTCTAATTTGTGAGTAAAAGTTTGGAATAACTTAACCACTCGCACCATAGGGAAATCCGCTCGAACTTTTTATAAGTTTCGAGAATAAATAGACAATCAATTCTAAATTAGGATTGATTTTTTTCTTGTTTAGAAAAAAGTCTTTCGAAGAAAGGAGTGATTAAAATGGTTAATGTTATCAAGCAAGAGGTTAGAATGGAAGAATCATTAAGAAAGAGATTAGAGTTTATACGTGAATTTTGTAAGGTTAAATCAACAATTATTAATGGTAATTTAAGAATGATAGATAAAACTAATCTTACATATCTAGAACCACACAGAATTATAATTAATGGTATAACTTTCCTAACTTTTAATTATTCTAATGAGATATTTATAGAAAACTTAAATAATAAAATCAAATTATCTGAATTAGAAAATTATTTAAAGAATATTTAACAAAAATTGACACTTAATACATTTTATGTTAGAATATGAAATCAATTAAGGGGGATTTCATATGTCAGAAAAAAAATACTTATTACTATTAAAGAAACAATTACAAAATAAAAGAGTAATTTGTGGATATAATCAAAATGATTTTGGACAAACTGTCATTACGACAGGTTCACCTAGAAAATATAATGATGATAAAATAACTTATGTAAATCAAAAATCAATGAGTGAATACGATTATATTTCAAAACAAATGCAATCTGCAAAGAGAAGATAAAATTATAAGGTGTCAGTAGTATTAAACAATTAATACTTTTGACACCTTTTTATATTAAGAAGTTGAAATTTAATGAATGAAGAAAAGAAAATAGCAGGACTTTATATTAGAGTTAGTACTGAAGATCAAGCAAGAGAAGGATTTAGTTTACCAGAACAAGAAAAAAGACTTCGTGCTATGTGCGAATATAAGAATTATGAAATTTATAAAGTTTATAAAGATGCTGGTATAAGTGCTAAAACCGGGAATAAAAGACCTGCATTTGAAGAATTATTACAAGATGTTAAAGATAAGAAATGTAATACTATTGTTGTATTAAAACTAGATAGACTTACAAGAAGTGTATATGACTGGGAAAATATTATTAAATTTTTAGAAGAAAATAATGCTTATTTAGATTGTGCTAATGATGATATAAATACAACTAATGCTAATGGAAAAATGATTTCAAGAATACTAATGAGTGTATCTCAACAAGAAATAGAAAGAACAAGTGAAAGAACTAAAATAGGACTAGCTGGAGCAATTAAGGTTGGACATATTCCTCATCAAGCACCTTTAGAATATAAACATGAAGATAAGAAGTTAGTAATTGATTATGCTACTAAAGATGTAGCAATAAGAATATTTAATATGTATCATGAAGGAATGTCTTATCAAACTATCAGTAATATTTTAAATGAAGAAAAAGTATTAGATAAAACTAATTGGAGAGATTCAACTATATTTAATATTTTAACAAATGAAATATACAAAGGAGATTTTGTTCATGGTAAAAGAACTAAAAAGTCTACTTATTATAACGATGTAGTTGAACCTTTGGTTACAAAAGAGTTTTGGGAAGAATGCCAAGTTCAAAAGAAAAAGAATCAGAGAAGTTTTCAAAGAAAATTATCTTATCTATTTATGCAAAAATTAAAATGTCCTAAATGTAAAAGAATATTAGGTGGTAAAGCAACTACTAAAAAGAATAATAACTCTTATTATTACTATTATTGTAATGATTGTAAGATTACTTATAAAGAAAATGAAATAGAAAAATTAACTGAAGAAAATTTGAAACACCAAAATGGTTTACTCAAAAATTTGATTTTGATTTAAACAAGTATTCATATTATGGCAATATTATAAGATAATAGTTTTAACAAATGAATTGACGAAAATTTTTAGTAGAATATTATAGTTATTGATAAATCATTAATATTTTAATAAAATTAGTAATAAATTAAAAAATGCTGTATAATGGATAGAAAGTTAAGGGGGTTGAACATGAGTAATAAAAAGAAGAATAAAGACGTATTAATTATGATAGGTGGAGAATCAGAAACATTTAAAAGAGTATCTAAAGGTGATAGAATTAAAACTAAAGATGGTTATTATATAGCTGGTGAAACCGGCAAAGAAAATATGAATAGATGGGAACAAAATTTATTAGAATCTGAAAAAAAATTAAAAAGAATGAATGGCAAATTGAAGAAAGAAGTAAAAAAGTCCACAAAGTTAGATTTTAAAACATGGTTATATTTATATATTACACATGCCGTTAGAATAGAACATCCCCCTGTTATAGATGTAGAAGATAAAAGAACAATGTATGTTAAAGATAGTAAAAAAAATGAAGTATATGTATTTAGAAATTACGGTGAATATAAAGATTACTTTTTAATGTATCTAGATAGTATTGAAGAAGACGTTATAGATTTAGCAATTTATACTAGAGGAAGTAAAGGTCAAATAATTGCCTTAAAAAAATTATGTGAACATATTATTGTTAAGAAAAAAATAAATGACTTTTATAGTTCAATAACACAAGAAAAGATAGATAAAATTCATGCTAAAGGAAAACTTACTCCTTTAGAAGCCGTACAAATGTGGGAATCCCTTGCTTTATGTGTTGAAGGGAGTAAATCAGTCTTCTCTAAAAGTAGATGCCAATATTTTGCTTATAAATGTCATGAATGTTTAATGGAATCTGCATCACATAAATTGGAACATGATCCAATTGAATTTGAATTGGTAAATTCAACTAAAGAAGAACAAGGACCAGTTAAAAAACTAGTTCCAAATAAGAAATAGTAGGTTTAACTATGGCAAAAAAAATTAGTGAAGATGCGTATTGTTTAGGATTACTATATTCATATTTATTTTCGGGTAAAAAATGGTATTAAAAGATGATTTAGATGAGTATTATAAAGCTATTGAGAAGAATTTAGAAAATACAGATGCAATGGATTTATATGCTACTGTGTGGCATGATGATAATCCATGTATTTACTATCCTAGCGAAGGTAAAAATGGAGAAGTGTATTATGTTTTATATCCTAATTTCGATATAGATAGAGCAAAATCAAAATATATTGGTTGTTTGTCAACACAAGTTTTAGTTGCAACACAAGAGAAAAATGCACTGAATTGTTTAGGATTACAATTAAAAGATGGAAATATTTGTAAAAGGAATAATTACCATATTGGTATTGTTAGTGCTCCTACATTTATGAATCAATTTATTGAAAAACTAAAAAGTGGAGAATTAAAAATAGAGACATGTCCTCAAGTTGAAGTAGATTCAGAATTAACTGAAGAATATATTATAAAACAATTAGAATCATATCAAAAACTACTCGAATCTGAAGTTATTGAAAAGGCAACAAATAAATTAATCATACGAGATGCTAGTTATTTAAAAGAAGAAGCAAAAGTTGTTGAAATTAAAAAAAGTGAAGATTGTGATAGATTAGTTGATGAAGCAAATGTAAGAATTGAAGAAGGTAGAAGAAGAGAAGCTAAAGCTTGGTATGATGCTCAAAATTACATTGTTGATTATAATGAAGAATGGCCAGTAAAAAATTAGTTCCAAATAATAAGAAATAATGAAGGTATGGGAATATACCTTTTAAAGTTATTTTTAATAAAATTATTGCTCATATTATTATGATTTGTCATAATTTATATAGATTGATTCATATGAATCGTTATTGCCGAAAAAAAGTTGTAGATCTCTACGTCGTCGGTACATCTAGAGAAGATGAAATAAATGATTATATCTATGAACAAAATTATGGCACTGATAAAGATTATGATGACTATGATATGGGTATTTAAAAAGACGAGCAATGCTCGTCAAAGATGACTCTATTTCCAATAGAGTAACACACTACGTTATTGGCACTGCCAATAACGGTGTGAAAAAGGGAATGCCCCTTTTTAAACCCTATTAAGCATAATTTTAGCAAGCCATAAAGCAAGCAAAATTATGTTTTATATTTTCAAAAATTTTTAATGAAGATATATAATCTGAAATAATCAAGATTTTTATTAAAATTATGGTATAATAATTATATAAATGATAATGAGGTGAATTATGAAAAAAATGATAGATTTAATTGCAAGGCCTGGTTCCCATAAGGACGAGAAGTTATTAAATTATATTAGAAGAAATTATCTCATAAATAACTATGTAACTAATATTTGCTTTATAAGTGGTAAAGGAGAAAACTGGGAACAACATACTCAAATAAGCGCAGAAGAATTTAGAAAACTAGTGTTTGAAAAAAATGATAAGACAACAGTTTATTTTTTGAGAAGTTTCTTCTTTGATAAAGATAGAGTATCATATTTAAAATTAATAGAAGATATGTGTGAAAATGATATACAGGTGTTTAAAACAGATCAAGTCAAAGAACACGTTACTAATGATAAAGAATGGCTAGATAAATATTGTGAATTTTTAAGCTTAGAGGAAGTTGAATAATATGATAGAATATAGAATATATAAAAGTGTTTATGATGATATGTTATCAGGTAAGAAAAATATTGAATTTAGACTATTAAATGAAAAATCAGAGAATATTAATCAAGGTGATAAAATAAAATTCAGAGTGTTAGATAATGATAACTTATATATTTTAGCCAGTGTAGTTGAAAAATTTGTTTTCAATAATATAGATGAATTATGGAAACATAAAGAAATTTTATCCAATAATGTTTTAGGTTATACAAAAGAAGAATTAATGAGTGCATTTTATGATATATTTGGAAAAGAAAAAGTTATTAATAGTAAAATCGTAGGTATTAAGTTTAACATAGTAAAATAATTAAATGTGAGGTTGGTGATAAAATGGATTATTATAATAAACTTAATTCGTCAATACAAAATTCAATAAATGATTATGGATTACAATATCATCTAAAGTATTTTGACGAAATTGTAAAACTTGCATATATAATAATTGAGAATACACCAAAATTAGACTTAAAGGAATATTCATCAAATGTTTCATTAAATACTTCTATCCAAACTGTTGTAAATTTTTTTAATTCCATAAAACCAGAGTATTCTTATATGTTCCAAAATATATTACAAGAAAAAAATATATATAATGACAAAGAAGATTACTCTGTCAAATTTTATAAAATATTAGATAAAAATCAAACAGAAGAATATGATGGTCAGCATAGAAATAATAAATCTGAAGTAAGAAAAGATGGATTTGTGCATATAGATTATGCTGAAAATTTAGATGATATTTTTACTATAACTCACGAAATAACCAACAAATTTAGTCAACCTAAAAATCAAGATAGTACAATAAAACAATTCTTAGGAGAAACACCAACTATTACGATGGAATTTTTATTACAGGATTATCTTTTTGAAACTACAAATTATAATAGTGATGAAATAATAACACATAAAAATAATAGATTAGTTGAAACTTATGATGATGCTGGTGCTATAATTTTTGAAAACATATTATTAAGACTATATAGACAAAATAATAATTGTATTACACAAGATATTCTATTGAATTATTTGAATTCTATTGATAAAGATTCAAAAATTTATGAGTTATTATCTACAAAAGGTGAATATTATTTGAATGAAATTGTAAAATCTGGTTCTTTACAATTTTATAAAAGGCAGAGATATGTTATTGGAACTATATTAGCAAGTGATTTTCATAAAAAAATTAAAAATAATCCAGAAAAAATAAATCAACTTTGTTATTTAATGGATATATTGGGACATACAGATTTAGTGTCAGATAGTGATTTAAAAATATTAGAGACTTTAGATATTCCTATTGTTAACAATGGAGAGATTAGGATTAATCCAGACGGCATGATTAGATTATCTGATTGTTATAAAAGTGAGGTAAATAATGCTTTAAGTTATCAAAATACAAGTAATTATACAAAATAAGTATTCTATTTTAATAAATATTATAGTATAATAATTGCAGAAATTAATCTTTTTAAAATTTCCAAACGTGTATAACTCACGCACCATAGTGATTGATATTCGAACTACTTGTTTCGGTTCGAGTTTATTTATAGTTTATTAAAACAATTGAAAGTAAAATTCGGATAAGTGCTTGACGAAGTCCAAGCTTTACTTTGTAATGACATTGGTGAGTAAAATGATATATAAATATAGTGAATTATTAAAAAAAGAAATAATTATATATTTAAATTCTCTTTCAACGGTTGAAGTTTAGTGTATGAGTAGTTAGTCATTTATTACATCTTATCAATTAAAATTGTTGTACTTCCACCAAAAGGGCACCATTGACGAATTTGTTCGAACTTTTATAAGTATCGAGAATAAATAGATAATCAATTCTAAATTAGGATTGATTAAAATAGTAAATGTTACCAAGTGGGAAGTTTGAATTTTATTTAATCAGTCTTTTTAAAAGTATTGCATTTTAAATAAATAGTATATATTAATTATCGTGATGTGCCTGGGAAACTTTTGAAGCCCTAGGTCTTTTTCATTTTTATAAATAAAAATAATTATAAAATTTTTGCTTACGAAAAAAATTAAAATGTGATATATTGTAAAAGCTGTTAAAAAAGCAAGAAAGAGGTGTTTTATGAAAAAAGTAGATCTTGGAAAGAAAAATATTAATAAACTATTAATTTCATTTGCTATACCTTGTGTTATTAGTATGCTTATAAATTCGGTTTATAATATTGTTGATCAAATCTTTATTGGAAAAGGAGTAGGTACATTAGGAAATGCTGCTACTAATGTTATTTTTCCTTTAGTTATTATTTTTAATGCAGTAGCTGGTTTAATTGGTAATGGAGCAGCCGCTAATTTATCATTGAAGCTAGGTGAAGGCAAAAAAGAGGAAGGAGGTAAAATAGTAGGAAGTGCAGTTACTGTTTCTATAATCTTTTCTATAATACTAAGTGTTATTGCTTATTTCTTCTTACCAAAACTAGTTTATATGTTTGGGTGTACTGAAAATGTTTATCAGTATGCGGTAGATTATGGAAAAATAATCATTCTTGGAGCTCCTTTCATGATAATTTATTCTGCTTTATCACAGTTAATTAGAGCAGATGGTTCACCCAAATACTCAATGGTTTTACTGGTAGTAGGAGCTATTCTAAACATTATACTAGATCCAATCTTTATCTTTACCTTTAATATGGGAGTAAAAGGAGGAGCTATTGCTACAGTTATTGGGCAAATAGTATCATTTGCAATGGCAATACTTTATCTTAAAAAAGTAAAATCAGTAAAATTAGAAAAGGAATCATTTAAAGTAGATAAGAGTATTACAAGAACTTTAGGACTTGGCTTGTCATCATTTATTACTCAATCAACAGTCCTTGCTTTATTTGTTTTCATGAATAATATGATGACTAAGTATGGAGCATTAACTAAATATGGGGCAGATATACCATTATCAGTTTATGGAGTTATCTCTAAAATAAATAGTCTATATATTTCTACTATCTTAGGAATATCTATTGGAGCCCAACCTATTATTGGGTTTAATTATGGAGCAGGAAATTATGAAAGAGTAAAAGAAACATTAAGAAAAGTACTAACTATAAACTTAGTAGTTGGATTAATATTCAATATTATTTTCTATCTTTTCCCAAAAGAGATAGTTAGTATCTTTATTACAAATAGTGATCCTAATTATAAATTATTCTTAGAGTTTGCTGTTGTAATATGTCATTCATTCTTATTAGTAATGGGACTTAACTTCTTAGAAATGACAACTTCAATTACTGTACAATCTCTTGGAAATGTTAAGAAAGCGACAATGGTATCTTTTATAAGACAAATAATTTTATTTATTCCAATCGCTTGTTTTATGGCTATTTATTTACATAAAGGTATTTATGGAGTGTTAAATGCAGGACCAATTGCTGACGCTATAACATTCTTTATTGCCCTAGTCATTTTCTATTCTGAATATAGAAAACTATCTATTAAAGAAAAACCTACTAATCTAGAAGATATAAAGGTTAATAATACTTATAAAGGTAAAAAGATAGTAATAACTATATCTCGTGAGTATGGTAGTGGTGGACACTATGTAGGAGAACTACTTGCTAAGAGAATGGGACTTAACTTTTATGATAAGAATTTAATAAATCTAATTAGTAAGAAAAGTGGATTATCTAAAGAATATGTAGAAGCAAATAATCAGAAGCTTGCCTCATTTAAGTATATAGATAATAATGATGATAGAATCTTTATAGCCGAAGAAAAAGTTATAAAAGATTTAGCAAAGAAAGAGTCTTGTGTTATTGTTGGACGTTGTGCTGACTATATCCTAAAAGATAATAAAGATACTATTAAAGTATTCCTATATAGTAGTAGTCAAGATAAAGTTAAAAGAGCAGTTAAATACTATAACTTAGAAGAAGATAAAGCTTTAAAAGAAATAAATAAGATAAATAGTGAAAGAGCAAAACATTACAAGTATTATACTAATAGAGATTGGTATGATTTTGCTAATTATGATATAGCTTTAAATGTTGATTATTTAGGAGTAGAGAAAACAGCTGAATTATTAGAACAAGTAATAAGAGAAGTTAGTCATTAATGATTAACTTTTTTCTATAAAATCAAAAAAGTATAGTATAATTAATAGTGTGAGGTAGATATATGAAAGATGAAATTTTATATAAAATATCAAGACCAGTAATTAGAGTACTATTTAATTTCTTCTATAAACCAACTTATATAGGAAGAGAAAATATTCCTTCTAGTGGTAGTTTTGTTTTAGCAGGTAATCATACTAGTTATTTAGATCCATTACTATTAATGTCAGTTTCTAAAAGAACTATTCACTTTCTAGCTAAAGATAGTTTGGTAAAGGGAGTTAAAGGATTAGTCTTTAAACATATGGGAATAATTCCTGTTAATAGAAAGATTCATGATAAAGATGCTTTAAGAAATGCGAAGGAAGCTTTAAATAATAAAAAAGTAATAGGAATATTTCCAGAAGGCACTATTAATAGAACAGAAGATATGACTCTTCCTTTTAAAATAGGAGCAGTTAAAATGGCTAAAGATACAGATACCTTATTAGTACCTTTTACGATAACTAATAAATATAAACTATTTAGAAAAAGTGTCACTATTGAGTTTTATAAACCATATAAAGTAGTAGATGAGTTAGATATAGAAAATAATAAATTAAGAAGTTTTATTAGTAGTGAACTTAAAAGAAAGAAGGTTAACAATTGAGTATATTAGATATGAAATTTTTTAGATTTTTAGGATTTAAGAAGAAGCCTAAAGCTCCTTGGGGTAAATATTATAAGAAAGGGGATATGAATCTTTATATACCAGATATATCCTTGTATGATAATTTTAAAAGAAATATGAAGAAGTATCCTAATAACAATGCTTTTGATTATTTTGGAAAGAAGACTACTTATAGAGAGTTATTAAGAGAAGTTGATTTATGTGCTAATTCTTTCTTAAGTTATGGAATAAGAAAGAATGATGTAGTAACTATTTGTATGCCTAATACTCCAGAAGGGGTTATTTCTTTTCTAGCTTTAAATAAGATAGGAGCTATATCTAATATGCTTCATCCTTTAGCTAGCGAAAATGAAATAAGAGATGATTTAATTAATACAGGATCAGTTATGATGGTTTTAATTGATATGGATTATGATAAGTTAAAGAATGTGATTGAAGAGACAGATGTTTATAAGATAATATTAGTAAGACCAAGTGATTCGATGCCATTTTTGACTAAAGTAGGATATAATTTATCAATAGGATTAAAAACTAAATTACCTAAGAATAATAGTAAATATGTTTATTGGGATCAATTTATGAATAGTGGTAAGGATTATAAGAGTGATTATCATTTTCTAGGTCGAAAAAATTCTCCAGCTGTTATGCTTCATAGTGGAGGATCAACTGGTAGCCCTAAGGCAATTGTCTTATCAAATGGTAATTTTATTGCTCTAACGGAACAAGCGAAGATTGTCTTTGATGAGTTAGAAGTAGGGGATAAATGTTTATCAATAATGCCTATTTTTCATGGCTTTGGTTTAGGTGTATGTGTTTATGCTCCATTATGTGTAGGAGCAGAATGTATTTTAATTCCCCAGTTTAAAGCCCAAGAGTTTGATAAGATTCTAATGAAACATAGACCAGAATTTGTAATTGGTGTCCCTACTTTATTTGAAGCGATGATGAAGAGTGAAAGACAAGACAGAATTAAACTTAATTATATAAAATATATTATATCCGGTGGGGATACCTTAAGTCTTAGTCTAGAAAAAAGAATAAATAAATACTTAAGTGAACATGGAGCAAGTACTAGAATAGTGCAAGGTTATGGAATGAGTGAATCTTTAGCAGCTGTTTGTCTAGGGTTTAAGAACATCTTAGAATATGGTTCAATTGGCATTCCTTTTCCAGGATGTTATATTGGTATATTTAATGAGTCGGATATCGAAGTACCATATGGTAGTGAGGGAGAAATTTGTATCAGTGGTCCTAATGTCATGCTAGGATACTATAATAATGAGAAAGAGACTAATGGAGCTCTTCATATTCATGATGATGGTAATGTTTGGCTTCATTCTGGTGATTTGGGAGTGATGGATAAAAATGGCTTCATAAAGTATACAGGTCGTTTAAAAAGACTAATAGTAACATCAGGCTATAATGTTTATCCAGTACAAATAGAAGAAGTCTTAGAAAAGCATCCAGCTGTTATGTTATCTAGTGTGGTAGGAATTCCTCATCCTTATAAACAAGAAGTACCTAAAGCCTTTATTGTCTTAAATAAAGGATATAGAGAAACTGAAGAACTAGTCAAAGAATTAAAAGAACTTTGTAGTAAAAACTTACCAAGATATGCTAAAGTATATGAGTATGAGTTTAGAAAGTCACTACCTAGAACAATGGTTGGGAAAGTTGACTTTAGAAAACTACAAGAAGAAAACAATAAACTAAGGAGAGAAGAACGTGGGAAAGAAAAGATTTAAAGGAGAGATAGGTTATTCATTATTAACCCCTATTATGCGAGTACTATTTAGACTTTATTATAATCCTAAGATAATTAATAAAGAAGTAATACCAAAAGAGGGACCTATCTTAATAGTAGGTAACCATAAACATATTTATGATCAATGTCTAACGATAATGGCTACTAAAAGAGTAATACACTATATGGCTAAGAAAGAATACTTTGACGGTAAAATGGCTTGGTTTTTCAAACTAGTTGGTTGTATTCCTGTTGATAGAAGTATAAAAGATCATAATGCTACTGATAAAGCTTTGAAAGTATTAAATAGTGGAGGAGCTATAGGATTATTCCCCGAAGGAACTAGAAATAAGACAAAAGATGTTTTCCTATTACCATTTAAGTTTGGAACCGTATCAATGGCTAAAAAGACTAATGCTACCATCATTCCCTTTGGTCTTACTGGTGACTATAAATTTAGAAGTAAGAACTTAACTATTAGATATGGTACTCCTTTTAAAGTAGGAGATATGGACTTAGATGATGCTAATAAGAAACTATATGAAGAAGTAGAAAGATTAATGAGAGAAAATTTAGAAGGAGAGGAAAAATAATATTATGATTTATCAAGATTTTTTATTAAGAATAATAGTTACCTTTGCTCTTAGTTTTGCAATAGGTCTTGAAAGACAATGGCGAAGAAGAGTAATTGGTTTAAGGACTAATGTATTAGTCTGTTTAGGATCGTTTCTTTTTGTAAGCTTTTCTTTGCTTACTAATGCTTATGATGTATCAAGAATAGCTTCCCAAGTAGTGTGTGGTATCGGTTTTTTAGGAGCTGGTGTTATCTTAAAAGATAAAGGTAATATCAAAGGACTAGATACGGCTGCTACTTTATGGTGTGATGCAGCGATTGGTACTTTATGTGCAGCAGGCTTTCTTTTAGAAGCGTTAGTTGGAACTTTATTTATTTTACTAGCTAATGTTGTTTTAAGAAATATAACTCGTAAGCTTAATTTAAAGCATATTGAAAAGATGCAGTTTGATAAATATAGGTTAAAAGTAGTAAGCAGTGAAGAACAAGAGTTTTTAATTAGAACATTGATTAGTCAAAGTACTAATAAGACAGATGCTAGTTTAATTAGTATTGATACAACTGACTTAGATGATGATAAAATAAGAATAACTGCTACATTTAATGTTCCAAAGGATGGTACTTCTTTATTAGAAGAATTAGTTAATAGAATAGTAATAGAACCAGGAATTACTTCATCTGGTTGGAAAAAGATAACAGATACTAAAAATATAGAGGAAATATTAGATGAAGAAGATATTTAATGGTGAATAATATGAAAGAAAAGAACTGGAGATTTTAGAAGTAAATTCATATCTAAGAAATAATATTAATAAATATATGTAAAATGAATGTTAACTTATAAAAAATAGTGAGAGATTAGAAATTCATACGTTATACTATAATAGTAAGATAGAATATAAGAGGTTATATATGATATGGAGGTAAATAAAAATGAATAATCAATCAACTGACAATAATGTAAATTCTTTGAGTGACTTATTTGCAACGGGTGAAGGAGCTACTACTAATCAAGTTTCTTCTACTGTAACTGGTGGACAACCTAATAGTATGGTAAATCAAGTGTCACAAAATCAAGGAGTGTTTACTGCTCAAACGTCCACTGGAATTAATCAAAATAGTGTAGATGTAAATAATATGGCACAACCAGCGATGCCTAACCAATCAGTAACTATGCAAACACCTACTGGAATCAATCAAAATAGCGTAAATACAAATAACATGGCACAAACGGTAGTGCCTAACCAAGGAGTAACGCCTAATATTAATGTAGTAAATCAAAATTTTTCTAATACAATGGATGATGAGGCTTTCTTGAAAGCGTTTATTGGTAAAAACTATGAGAAGATAACTACACGTAATTTTAATTTCTCTGCTTTCTTCTTTTCTTCTCTTTATGTACTTTACAGAAAAATGTTTTGGCAAGGTTTAGTTTTATATTGTGCAATGTTTGTATCAAGTAATTTATTGGGATCTATAGGAAAAGTAATATCGCTTGTGATTGCACTTGCTACTGGCTTGATGTTTAACAAAATCTATGTAAAATATGCAACTGATGAGGTTGAAAAGATAAAACAACAAAATCCAAATGGCAATTCTAATGCAATAAATCTAGTTTGCTTTTCTAAAGGTGGTACAAGTGTAGGTAATATATTTTTAGGTTTATTTATTGCAATAGTAATTTCTATTATATATGGTATGATTTTTCCATCAACTACTATATCTACAATGTAAATAAGTAAAACAAAGAAGACTAGTTGTTAGCCCTTCTTTTTCATTGATTCAATAAAGTCATAATAATTTTTTATATTCTTTTCATAACCAATTGTTTTTGGATGATAATATTTCTTTCCTTTAAGTTTTTTGGGAAGATACTCTTGATAAACATAAGAATTAGGATAATCATGGGGATATAAATATTCTTTAGAGTCAGTCTTTATATGGTTAGGGACATTACCAGTATTACCTTTTTCTATATCTTCAATTGCTTCATCTAAGGCTAGGTGAGCGGTATTGCTTTTTGGTGATAAAGCCATTTCTGTGACAATAGTTCCAAGAGGAATTCTTGCTTCTGGAAGACCAACTCGCTCTGCTGCTTCTATAGCTGCTATAACTTTTGGACCAATACTAGGATTAGCTAGACCGATATCTTCATAAGCGATAACACTCATTCTACGATAAATGCTGTCTAGATCTCCTTCAGTTATTAATCTTGCTAGATAATGTAGACTAGCATCAACATCGCTTCCTCTAATTGATTTTTGAAAAGCGGATAAGACATCGTAGTGACCATCACCATTTTTATCACTAAAGAAAACAGGCTTAGAGTTTATTTGCTTTACTAGATTAATATCTACTTTTTGATCATTACTAGCATAGAAGGCAATCTCTAAAAGATTATAAGCGTAACGAAGATCACTTCCGGCTAAGTTAGCAATATATTTAATAGTATCATCATCAATAGTAATACCTTCAAGATAACTTGATTTAACTGCTTTATTTAATCCTTCAATAATATCAGTAGTTTCTAACTCGTTAAGTTCAAATAACTGACATCTACTTCTAATAGCTGGATTAATAGCATGATAAGGATTAGAGGTGGTCATTCCAATAAGGGTTATTAAACCACTTTCTAATTGGGGTAAGAGTAAATCCTGTTTATCCTTATTAAGACGATGAATCTCATCCATGATAAGAATCATACCATTATAAATTTTAGCTTCAGAAACTACGGTATCAAAATCTTTCTTATTATTAATAGTAGCATTTAAAAAACGATAAGGCATATCTAAATCATTAACAATAGACTTAGCAATAGAGGTTTTTCCAATACCAGGTTTTCCATATAAAATCATCGAAACTAGTTTTTTCTTTTCTACTAAGTTTCTTAAAATTGCTCCTTTTCCGATTAAATGCTTTTGTCCTAAAACATCATTTAAAGATTTAGGCTCTAGTTTTTTTGCTAATGGTTCCATATTCATTGTTATCACGTATAATCTAATTATGGTCTAAATGACCTATATTAGATCCCTTTCTATTTATATTTTTTATATAACTTTTTAGGGTTATAAT
>JABLTN010004420.1_pt1 | contig 46484 bp, 40 predicted proteins | sample 7160141 | NCBI WGS metagenome assembly JABLTN01 (sample SAMN14651226, study PRJNA627086) | human gut metagenome | isolation source: feces | host: Homo sapiens | reverse complement strand
AGAAGTTGGGCAAGTTGAAGCCAACAGACTTCCTCGTGAAGACCATCGTTACAACAGAGGTAATTGCTGAGATTGCTAAGAAGAACAACGTAGAGTTGCGCGACTGCTACACTGGTTTCAAGTGGATTGCACGCGAGATTGCTATCTCTGAGGGCAAGCAGCAGTATATCGGTGGTGGTGAGGAGAGTTTCGGTTTCTTGCCATACGATAAGGTACGTGATAAAGATGCTCCTGCTTCTATCTGCCTCATTTGCGAAATCGCTGCTTGGGCTAAGGATCAGGGCAAGACTCTCTACGATCTCTTGATGCAGATCTATGCAGAGTATGGTTTCAGCAAGGAATTCACTGTAAATGTAGTTCGTCCTGGTAAAACGGGTGCTGATGAAATCAAACAGATGATGACTGATTTCCGTGCTAACCCTCCACAGGAGTTGGGTGGCAGCAAGATAGTAACTTGGAAGGACTACCAGAGCTTGGAGGCTAAGCATGCTGATGGCAGTGTAGAGAAGCTCAATATGCCTACAACGAGCAATGTACTCCAGTGGTTCTGTGATGATAACACCAAGGTGAGTGTTCGTCCTTCAGGTACAGAGCCTAAGATTAAGTTCTATATCGAGGTAAAGGATCCTTCATTCAAGTGCGCAGGTTGCTATAACCGTTGTACAGCAGCTGCTATGGAGAAGATCGAGGCTATCAAGAAGAGCTTGAACTTGGATTAATTAGTAGATTTTTATATTTCCGGCGAGAGGTCTCCTGACTTCTCGCCTTTTTATTGCTCTTTGCAAAATAAATGAGAAATTACAAATGAGAAGTTACAAATGAGAAATGAAAATGCTGGGACAACAGAAAACAGTCACGAGGTCACTATAAAAAGAAACTCCCCAGATTCGTCAGGAATCTGGGGAGTTTTATTAAATATAAATTAAATAATTTCAAACAAATAAGCGGTGCTATTTTTCAATAGACGGTGTTATTTGCATTGGAATATTACTTGCTCAAATTAGCAATTGTGGCAATCATGGCTGCGATGCTCGACATACTTGTACCAAGGCTCATCGTTTCTGCAATACTCATCTTGCGCTTCAACTTGGCAGGAACAACAATTTCGCAACCTGGTTGAACTTTAGCACCATGGCCAACCTTGGCAACCTTACCGTTCATATAGATGATGTACGACTTACTCTTGATGGCATCAGAAGCAAAACCGCCAGCCTGGTCTATGTAGTAGCTTGCTCGTTTGCCCTTTTCATAGGCAACAGTATTGGCATACATCACAGCACCATTGATTTTTACGGTTCCTGTATATTGTGGAACGACCAGTCGGTCTCCTTCACGCAGTACCAGGTCATCATCGCAACCAGGATTCTTGAGTGCAGCAGCCAGGTCGATTCCTACAGGATATTCATCTGGAACATTGAATTTCTCCAATTCTGCATTCTTGGCTCCTTCAGCAACCTGTTGGAGATTGCCGCTGTTACTGCTTGCTGCCAACTGGAGGAGATTCTTCTGCTGTTGCTCACGCTGCATCTTCAGAACCGCTTCCATACGGGCTTTCTCTGCACTGTTGGCTCTACGAATCAAGCGAGCTCCCTTGATATATGCCTCATTGGTAGCTCCACCTGCCTTGTAGAACAGGTCGCTGATGCGGGAATTACGCTTGGTGAGTGTGTAAGCACCAGCAAACATAACCTCACCCTCGATGCTCACATTTTCCTGTTCGTTGTATGCAGGACTCTTGCGGATGGAAACTTCATCGAAAGGCATCAGAACAAAGCCAGGAGTTCCATCAATGACAAAACCGTCCTTCAGGGAGAGGGTGAATGTCTGGGCAATCAAACTGTCTGGTTGCAATGCCTTGGCATCAGAAACACGGCGGCTTACGTTGACATTCACGGTGGATGCCTTGTCAGTCAGACCACCAGCCTGAAGAACGAAGTCTTCAATGGTTTCATTATCGGCATATTTGTAGGTTCCTGGATATTGTACCTCGCCGCGGATTGTGATGGTTCGCTCTATCAGTTTATCCTGTCGGGTAGGGATGAAGAGCACATCATTTTCCTTCAAAGGAATATCTGCCACCTTTCCGCTCATGATACCTGCGATATCCATACTGATAACTTCCAATGTACGGTCTGGCTTCATTCTGTGCATGACCGCTCTATTGGTGAATGCATCTTCAGTAAGACCCTCTGCATGTTCTACCAGAGAACGAACGCTGTTGATCTGTTCGCCGATATTGTACATACCAGGACGGAATACAGCACCCTTTATTTCTACCGTATTGGCATATCTTGGCAGGATGGAGTCAACGCTTACAGAATCGCCATCAGCAATGTGGAAACTGGCAAAGTCGAATTCGTCAACATTGAATACAGCATATTCTCTTCCAGTTTTTCTGTTCACACGTACCGATTTCTTATAAGCATCACCAGTGAAATTGCCGGCATACTTGAGCAGGGAATTGATGCTCTCGTTCTTTTTCATCTCATAGAACATCGGACGTTTTACCTTACCCGTAATGTTGACCAGACAGTCGTATGGACCCACTACAATCACATCATTGTCTGCAAGTCGTACATTGCCTGTCAACTTACCATTGAGGATGTAGTCGTAGATATCAACTACAGTAACCAACCTGTTGTTTCTATATACCTTAATATTACGGAGTGTACCCAGATCGTTGGTTCCTCCAGCCATGTAGAGGGCATGGAAAACGGTAGCGAAGGCTGAGAGGGTATAGGTTCCAGGAGTCTTTACTTCACCCATCACATTAACCATAATGGTCTTGGTCTGGCCTACTGTCAACTTGATATGGCTGGAAGTATATCTGCTACCTAACGTACCGCGCAATCTTGCATTAGCCTGAGCAACGGTAAGACCGCTGACATTCACCGGGCCATATCCCTCGATGGTAACTGTTCCATCTGGAGAAACAGTACTCTCGATGGTTTTCTGGGAAGCACCATAGATGTCGATGATGACAGCATCACCAGGACCCAAGCGATAGTTCTGTGGGGTTGCGATATTCATATTAGGCTCAAAGCTCAACTCCTTATTATTAAAGATGTCGCGACCGAAGACCTTCTTGCGATTGTACTTCTGTTCAGCCAGCAAATGGCGGAGCATCTGTGTAGAGTCAGGATAGATGCCATACATTTCATTCTGCATATCCATGTACTCTTCGTCATGATTGTCGTATGTATGATTATAGGAGTAGTCGCGCTGGCCTTTGATTCTATAGTTGCTATAGTTGCTGGCCTCTTTATCTGCCTCTTTCCCATAATCTTCACGGGTTTTACCATTGTTGGTACGTAGGCGCGAGCCGTTTGATGAGACTTTTCCTGTAGCGCTGGCAAGGCCGCCTTGTTTGGCTTCCTTTTCATAGCGAGTGCGTACACGTCGAATCTGTGAAATATCAACACCGCGTTGCATCAACTTGGTGACGATTTGTGCATTCGAGGTTCCAGAGCCGTGCTCCTTTACCACAAATTGCATCACTTGGTCGTCGGTCATGCTGGAAGATTGAGCCATGGCTACTGATGAGACCATGAAAAGCATGAGCGAAAAGATGATTAATTTCTTCATTTCACTATTAATTTTGTTTTGTTTCTTTTATAATAACTCAAAAATTCGCAATTTGTTGTAAATTTAGAGCTATTTCTTGAAACCGAAAATTCGTTTGATGAATTTCTTTACGACATTTTCTTTCTTCTGAGGGTTGACAATTGGAGTTGGTTTGCGAGAATTTGATTTCTCGTTAGCCTTCTTCTGTGCAACACCTCTTCCTCTTCCGTTGCTGCCAGGACGTACGTTTTCTGGTGCATTGCTGCGCTGGTTGTTATTGCGCTGCTCGCCGTTCTTGCGATTGTCCTGTCTGTTGCGGTTGTTTCTATTGTTGCGCTTTCCGCCTTGTCTGTTTTCACCCTCCTGCTTACCTTCGGTATTCTGCTGACGGTTATTTCTTGGCTGCTGCTTGTTTGCGTTCTGTTGCTTATTTGCATTCTGCTGCTTTTCGGCATTCTGCTTATTTGCATTCTGCTGCTTGTCAGCATTCTGCTGTTTGCCGTTTCTGCCATTTCTGTTGTTTGGCTTGTTTGCAACCTGTTCGCCCTGTTGTTCACCTTGCTGGCGAGGAGCCTTTTCCTGACGGTTGTTCTGTTTGTTCGGCTTGCGCTTGTGTGCAGTCTGGTCGCGGTCTTTCTGGCGGCGGCTCTTTGCACTGGTCTTGCCGTTGCCATTGTTTTTACCTGGTTTCTTAGGTTTGTCCATCTTGACATACTCAGGACCTTCGCCACACTCTGCAGGCAATGGCATCTTTTCTACCACTTTTTCCAGGAACTTTTCTATCTGCTGGAACCAGTAGATATCCATTTCCGTAACCAAGGTAATGGCTCTTCCGTCTCTATCTGCACGCGCGGTACGGCCGATACGGTGTACATAGTCTTCTGTGTCGTGCGGAACGTCGAAGTTGATAACTAATGTGATATCATCGATATCGATACCGCGGGCAACAATATCCGTAGCAACCAACACATCAATCTGGCCGCTCTTAAACTTGAACATGATATCATCACGTTCTTGCTGAGAAAGGTCGGAGTGCATTTCGCCACAGTTGATCTTCTGTTGTTGTAGTGAAGCAGAGAGCTGTTTCACCTTTGTCTTACTGCCGCAGAAGATGATGACGCGCTTCAGGTCACCAGCCTTGAAGATATCCTTGATGATGCTCATTTTCTGAGCCTCATAGCAGACGTAGGCTTCTTGTTTGATTTTCTCGGCAGGTTTGCTGACAGCAAGTTTGATTTCTACAGGATTCTTCAGCAAGCTCTTTGCCAGTTCCTCGATCTTGGTAGGCATGGTTGCAGAAAACATGATAGTCTGGCAAGACTGAGGCAATTTCTTGGCGATGGTCATGATATCCTCAGAGAAACCCATGTCAAGCATGCGGTCTGCCTCGTCAAGGATAAAGAAGCTTACCTTACTTAAATCTACATTTCCCAGACTAATATGGGTGATGAGTCGGCCCGGAGTAGCTATTACTACGTCAGCTCCCATACGGAGACTCTTCAATTCCTGGTCGTAGCGGTTGCCGTCATTGCCACCATATACAGCCACGCTGCTCACTCCCTGCAGATAGTAGCTGAATCCCTGCATAGCCTGGTCTATCTGTTGCGCCAGTTCTCGGGTAGGTGACATGATGATGCAGTTGATGGCATCTTCAGGGTATCCGCCGTCATCCAACTTACTCAGAATAGGCAACAGATAGGCGGCAGTCTTGCCGGTACCCGTTTGAGCCACACCAAGAACGTCATTACCTTTCAATATCTCAGGAATACATTTCTCTTGAACAGGGGTGCATGTGTCAAAATGCATGTCATATAACGCATCGAGCACATTGTCATTTAAATCTAATTCGTCAAAATACATTTATAATCTCTTTATTATTATATATAATAATGTGTAGGCCTCTCTTGAAATAAGTGATGACCATCATACATTATCTATTATTATATGATACAATCTTACATTATCTTGGAGCATTGCGATAGCAGAAATATGCTACAACGGCAAAGAGGATATTTGGCATCCATGCAGCAAGCATAGGTGGAAAATTGGCTTGTATGGCAAAGGTTGCCGATACGGTCTGAAGCATGATGTATCCGAAACTCAGAGCAAGTCCCACACCGAGTGCCATACCCATTCCTCCCTTGCGCTTCTTGGCAGAGAGGGAGAGACCGATGATGGTCAGGATAAAGGAGGCAAAGGATGCTGCTATTCGCTTGTGGTATTCCACCTGATATTGCACTACATTGCCGGAACCTCGGTCTATCTGCTTGTTGATGTACTCTTTCAATTCCGGACTGGTAAAGGTCTCCTGCTGTCCCTTGGAATATACCAGGTCGGTTGGTTCCATGGTTATCAGCGTATCTTTTTCAGCACCGCTGGTAATATGTTCCTTCATACCTTGCAGTTTACGTACCTTCCAATTTCTGATTTTCCAATGGTACTTGGAATCCGAGATGGTATCGTACTGTACCTCCATTGCGGTAAGGTGGCTGACCAGCTTTTTCTCCTGAAATTTATCCAGACAGAAACCATATCCCCTTTTGGTCGTATTGTCGTAGTGCTGGATGTATGCGATGACTCCACGGTCCACTTGCAACTGCACATTGTCTGCAGACGTGTTCTTGGCCTTCTTCTTATACATGTTTTCAAAGTTCTGTCTGATGACGGTACCATGTGGTATCACGTATGCAGACAGCGAGTAGGAGAGTGCAGAGAGCATGACACACGTCAGCATGTATGGTCGCATCAAACGCTTGAAGGATGTTCCGGAAGCGAGGATAGCGATAATTTCTGAATTGCCAGCCATCTTAGTCGTGAAGAGGATGACGGCAATGAATACAAACAAGGCACTGAACAAGTTGGCGAAGTATGGCACAAAGTTGGCATAGTAATCGAAGATGATGGCACGCATAGGAGCATGATTCTCCGAAAACTTGGCCAGATTCTCATTGAAGTCGAATACGATGGCAATGGAGATAATCAGTGCGATACTGAAAAAATAATATCCCACGAACTTCTTGATGATGTACCAGTCTAATCGCTTGATATATCTGAAGAGGTTGAGAAACCTGAGTACCCTCAGGAATCTCAACTTGTGGGCAGTCCATTTCGCAGCCTTTACGAGCCATGCGAAATGTTTGCCAAACCATCGCTGAAACTTGTATCTTCTGCGATGTTTCCTTATTTGTTTAAAATTCTTCATTATATTTCTTTAAATTCTTCGTCCTAATTGGTCGATGATGGAACGCTTCCACTGTACGAAGTCGCCCTGTTCGATGTGCTGGCGTGCATCTGTCACCAGTCGGAGATAGAAGGCGAGGTTGTGGATGCTGGCAATCTGCATTGCCAAAAGCTCCTGTGCTTTGAAAAGGTGGTGGAGGTATGCCTTGGTTGTTATGCGGTCGATATCGCAGCCATCTGGATCAACCGGGCTGAAATCCATTTCCCATTTCTTATTGCGCATGTTCATGGTGCCATTATAGGTGAACAGCATGGCGTTTCTTCCGTTTCGGGTAGGCATGACGCAGTCAAACATATCAACCCCTCGTTCGATGGCTTCCAGAATGTTCTGTGGAGTACCTACTCCCATGAGATAGCGAGGCTTGTCCTTAGGAAGAATCTCATTGACCACCTCTATCATCTCATACATCACTTCTGTAGGTTCACCTACGGCAAGACCACCGATGGCATTTCCGTCGGCACCCTTGTCGGCTACATACTTAGCTGCTTCTCTTCTCAGTTCCGGGAAGGTACATCCCTGTACGATAGGGAAGAGACTCTGGTTGTAGCCATAGAGAGGTTCTGTCTCATCGAAGCGCTTGATGCAACGGTCCAGCCAGCGTTGGGTCAACTCCAAACTTTTCTTTGCATACTGGAAATCACTTTGTCCAGGAGGACATTCATCAAATGCCATCATGATGTCGGCACCGATGATACGCTCTGTATCCATGACATTTTCTGGAGTAAAGATGTGTTTACTACCATCTATGTGAGAACGGAATTCGCAACCTTCTTCTCTCAGTTTGCGGATGCCAGTCAGTGAAAATACCTGAAAGCCACCGCTATCTGTAAGGATAGGACGGTCCCAGCCATTGAAACCATGCAGACCGCCAGCAGCCTTGATGACCTCCAGGCCCGGACGGAGGTAAAGATGGTAGGTATTGCCTAAGATAATCTGTGCCTTTACCTGTTTGCGAAGCTCGTCAAAATGTACGCCCTTTACAGAACCAACAGTTCCTACTGGCATGAAGATAGGAGTCTTTATCTGTCCGTGGTCTGTGGTGATGATACCGGTACGTGCATCACTTGCTTTATCTGTTACTTGTAGTTCAAACTTCATGATAGTCTTGATGTTATTTGTTGTTTTCTTCTTCTTCTTCGATGGTGAAATCGACAGGATTCTCCACCTTTTCGTCAGTGAGTGCAAACTTCCATACATCAGCAACATTCTCTACATAGTGGAATTCTACTCCCTTGCGGTATTGCTCAGGAATTTCCTCTATGTCTTTCTGATTGGCCTGACACATCACGATATCTGTGATACCAGCTCGCTTGGCAGCTAAGATCTTCTCCTTGATGCCGCCTACAGGAAGTACCTTTCCACGGAGCGTGATTTCGCCCGTCATGGCAGTATTCTTGCGAACCTTGCGCTGAGTCAGGGCAGAGGCGATACTGGTTGCAATGGTGATACCGGCAGATGGTCCGTCTTTAGGAGTTGCCCCCTCTGGTACGTGGATATGGATATTCCAGTTGCTGAAAATTCTGTAATCTACTCCGAGCAGGTCGATATGCGCCTTGACATATTCGAGTGCAATCACGGCAGATTCCTTCATCACGTCTCCGAGGTTACCTGTCAGCGTGAGCTTTCCTGCCTTGCCCTTGCTGAGGGAAGTCTCGATGAAGAGGATTTCGCCTCCCACGGAAGTCCATGCCAATCCGGTAACGACACCCGCATAAGCATTGCCCTGATAGATGTCACGGTTGAATGGAGGATTGCCCAAGAGGGTTGCTACCTCGGCTGGGGTGATGTTGGTTGTTTCCAATATGTCCTCATAAGCCAATTTGAAAGCCATTTTGCGCAAGGCTTTGTTAATCTGTTTCTCCAACTGGCGCACACCGCTTTCTCGGGTATATTGCTCGATGATCTTCTCGATGGCAGCTTTTGAGAACTTGATCTTTGGAGTATATTTCTTGAGACCGGTATTCTCCAACTCTCTTGGAATCAGATGACGCTTGGCAATCTCAACCTTCTCCTCTGTGATGTAACCACCTACTTCGATGAGTTCCATACGGTCGAGCAGTGGACGTGGAATAGAACTCAGGTCGTTGGCTGTGGCTATGAATAGAACCTTCGACAAATCATAGTCAATATCCAGATAGTTATCATGGAAAGCCTTGTTCTGTTCTGGGTCGAGAACTTCCAGTAATGCTGAAGAAGGATCACCATTAAAGTTGGCCTGTGATATCTTGTCAATCTCATCAAGGATAAAGACAGGGTTGGCGCTACCAGCCTTTTGGATATTCTTGATGATACGACCAGGCATAGCACCGATGTAAGTGCGGCGGTGACCTCTGATTTCAGCCTCGTCGTGCAAACCGCCAAGAGAAACTCTCACGTATTTACGGCCCATCGCCTGTGCAATGCTTTTGCCGAGACTGGTTTTACCAACTCCTGGAGGACCATAGAGGCAGAGGATAGGGCTCTTCAGGTCATCACGCAAAGCTCTTACAGCGAGGTATTCCAGAATGCGCTCTTTCACCTTTTCCATGCCATAATGGTCTTTGTCCAAAACCTTTTTGGCATGTTTGAGACTCAAGTTATCTATGGTGCAGTCATTCCAAGGCAAATCTACCATTGTCTGCAGGTAGTTGATCTGTGTGGAATAGTCAGGACTTTGCGGATGCAAGGTGTCGAGTCGCTTGAATTCCTTATTGAATATTTTCTCTATATTCTCATTCCAATTTTTGCTCTTGGCTTTCTCAAGAATCTCTTTCTTCTCTGGGCTCATATCGTTTCCGCCGAGCTCTTTCTTGATGTTCTTGAGCTGTTGTTGCAGGAAGTATTCACGTTGCTGTTCGTCCAGATCATTCTTTGTTTTCTGGCGGATGTCAGACTGTATGTCAAATAACTGTTTGAGTCTGTTCTCATATTTGAGTGCTTCAAACATGCGGTCTGTCATACTATCCATTTCCAGCATCTTGATCTTTTCCTCTATGCTGAAAGGCATGGATGATAAGATGAAATTCGTGCGTACCAGCGGATTGGATATAGAGTTGATTGCATACTCTGCATCATCAGGTATCTCATCGCTGTCTTGGATCAGCTTGATGGTTTGAGAGAACAGAGAACTTTGCAAAAGTTTGAATTCCGTATCCGTATTTTTAGGCCATTCTTCAGAAATGTTTTCCACATATCCGCTATAGAATGGTCTTTTTGTATCGATACTTTTCAATTTGCATTTTCCCAATCCTTGTACTACGATGGTAACCTGTCCATTTTGCTGACCAGGAAGTTCTACCATTTTGATGAGACGGCAGAAAACACCAGTTTCATAGAGGTCTTCCTTTTCAGGATCATCCAGATTGGCATCCTTTTGGGTAAAAGCGCAGAAAATAAGATCGTCGTGTTTCTGTTTGAGATAATCTACAACTGCGATACTTTGCTTTCTGCCAAGTATGATAGGGGTGAGAACAGTAGGGAAGATCACTAAGTCTCGGGTGCAGATAATAGGATATGTCCCGGAGTCTCTATCTTTTAGCAATTCCGTAATGTCGCCTTCAAAATCGGCGATCATGTGTAATTGATTATTTTTAATATTGTCCATATTCTGTTATAAATGCATTTTGACTTGCAAAGATAGCCTTTTTTGGTGAATTTTGGGTTGAAAGATACAAAATTTAATATTATAATGTGTAATTTCTTTCTTTATGGACTGTTTTTTGCTGAAAAGTAAAATATATTGCGTGTTTTTTCGTTAGAAAATTAAATGAAGCATGAATTTAGAATATGACAGGTTTTCGATTTAAAAAGTTTGAGATATTACAAGACCGTTGTGCCATGAAAGTGGGAACGGATGGCGTGTTGTTAGGAGCATGGGCTTCTGGCGGAACTCGTATTCTCGATATAGGATGTGGTACGGGGTTGATAGCCTTGATGATGGCTCAGCGTTTTCCTGCTGCCCAGGTGGTAGGTATTGATATTGACGAAGAGGCTTGTGGACAGGCAAGGGAAAATGTGGCAGCCAGTCCTTTTGGTGATAGAATTGATGTTGCCCATTGCCGGTTGCAGGATTATTCTGGTGAGGAATTTGATGCGATAGTCAGCAATCCTCCGTTTTTTCTGAATAGTTTGAAAAATCCGGATAGTAAAAGGGCAATGGCTCGACATGCGGATACCTTGCCGTTTAGGGATCTCTGGCAAGGTGTAAAACGTTTACTTTCTGAAAATGGGATTTTCTCGGTTGTGCTGCCTTCTGAAGTGAGGGAGTATTTTGTATCAGAAGCCTGTATATCAGGATTTTACCTTGTTAGACAATGTGCTGTAAAAACGGTAGAAAGAAAACAACCAAAACGCTATCTCCTGGCATTTTCCAGACATAGAAACGGTGAACTGGAAAATGCCACGGAAATCATGATGAATCAAGATGGAAATCGCAGCGAATGGTATGCAAAAATAACTGACGAATTCTATCTTTAAACGCATCGTCTTTAGGGGATGGTTTAAGATGGTTATATGCGTCTGCTTTTATTTAAATATTCAGTTTGCGTTGTACAAGTTTGCTTAAAGCCTCCACTTTCTTGCTTTGCTTGTTGAAGTCATCACGCATGGCATTCAGATCGTTAAAGAACTCTGTAAATGCCGTTTGGATGGCATTTGGTTTGCGGGCATTCTTGTCTGCGTGTGGATTGACTATCATCTTGATGCCTTTTTCTTCAAGATGTACGTCAATTTCCGTTCCCGACATCACTGGGTCGCCATCATAGTGGATGACGCCCGGTTGGCTTCGGGTGATATGAAGTTTCTTGCAACGGAAACTTTTTATCTTGGAGTTCTTGTCCAAAGTCTTGTTGAACATGTCGAAACTTACCTGTGGAGCTTCGAGCACATCGAAAGGTTCCATGATGATGACGTCCATCAGTCCATCGCTCATGGAAGCTTGAGGGGCTATGTATGCATTGTTGCCGTATTGGGAGGCATTGGCACATGAAATCAGGAAAGCCTTGTATTGTTTTGTTCCGGTCTCGTCCTCTAATGTATAAGTTTCCGGCTGGTACTTCAAGCCTTCTCTGAGGATATTCTCTGCATAGCTGATAGGACCACGCTTTCCGCTTTCTGCAAATTTCATGCTGACAAAGGCGTCAAATCCCATGCCGCATGTACAGAAGAAAGGATATTCATTGATGACTCCGTAGTCAAGGTCGTGAATTTCGCAATGATTGATGATTTCAATGCTTTTCTTCAAGTTCATCGGTATCAGGAGATGGCGTGCTAATCCGTTGCCCGAACCGCAAGGGATGATGCCTAAAGCGGTATCGGAATGGACGATGGAACGAGCCACTTCATTGATGGTTCCATCGCCACCTACAGCCACAACGATATCCACATGGTTGTTCTTAGCTTCGGTGGCAATCTCCGAAGCATGTCCAGCTCTTTCTGTCATCCTAATCTCGTACTCGAAAAGCTCTTTGTTCAATGTTGACTCTATCAGACTTGGAATGGCAGCCTTGCTGCTGGTGCCTGAAATAGGGTTCATTATGAATACTATCTTTTTCTTCATCCAATGCAATAATTTTGTAATATGGTCTTGCAAAATTAGCAAAAATCCCCAAAAAACTGGTTTTTATCACATAAAAAAACGCTAAAATGTAACTTTCTTAGAAAAAAATAGGATTTATAAGTTCTTTTTTGTATCTTTGCACCCTGAAACAATTGAAAATAATAAAGTACACCTATTAATAATGGGACAATTACAAGAAAGATACAAGAATTATCGTGAACCACAGAAGTATATGGCTGCCGGTGTGTATCCATATTTCCGTGAGATTACAAGTAAGCAGATGACAGAAGTTACTGACATCGATGGTCACAAGATTTTGATGTTTGGTTCTAATGCTTACCAGGGTTTGACTAATGATCAGCGTGTAATAGATGCAGCTAAGGCTGCTCTCGACAAGTATGGCTCAGGCTGTGCTGGAAGCCGTTTCCTTAATGGTACTCTCGATTTGCATGTTCAGCTCGAAAAAGAGTTGGCTGAGTTCATGGGTAAAGATGAGACTCTTTGCTTCTCAACAGGTTTTTCTGTAAATCAGGGTGTGTTGGCTTGCGTTGTAGGTCGTAATGACTACGTGATTTGCGATGACCGCGACCATGCATCTATCGTAGATGGCCGTCGTCTCTCATTCGCTACACAGTTGCACTACAAGCACAATGATATGGAAGACTTGGAGCGTGTGCTCTCTAAACTTCCTCAGGAGGCTATCAAGCTGATTGTTGTGGATGGTGTGTTCTCAATGGAGGGTGATTTGGCTAACTTGCCAGAAATCGTGAAGTTGAAGCATAAGTACAACTGCTCTATCATGGTAGATGAGGCTCATGGCTTGGGTGTGTTTGGTAAGCAGGGTCGTGGTGTCTGCGATTATTTCGGTCTGACAGACGAGGTGGATCTCATCATGGGTACATTCTCTAAGAGTTTGGCTTCCATCGGTGGATTTATCGCATCAGATAAGGATACTATCAATTTCCTCCGTCACAATTGCCGCACCTACATCTTCAGCGCATCTAATACTCCAGCCGCTACTGCTGCTGCTCTTGAGGCGCTTCACATTATTCAGAAGGAGCCTGAGCGTTTTGAAAATCTCTGGAATGTAACCAACTATGCTTTGAAGCGTTTCCGTGAGGAAGGTTTTGAGATTGGTGAGACTGAGAGCCCTATCATTCCTCTCTATGTTCGTGATGCAGAGAAGACATTCGTCGTAACAAAGATGGCTTATGATGCAGGTATATTCATCAATCCTGTGATTCCTCCAGCTTGTGCACCTCAGGATACTTTGGTTCGTTTTGCCCTGATGGCAACTCATACCAAGGAGCAGGTAGAAAAAGCTGTTGTAATCTTGAAGAAAATTTTCGTAGAAGAAGGTATTATCAAGTAATCCTTATATTATATATAATAAGGTATAATGATAAAGGTCAAGTTGGACAGTTCCTGTTTAGCTTGGCCTTTATTTTTTCTTTTTTCAACATTAGATAAAGTACGATGAAATCATTAAAGGAATTATATAGAATCGGCAAGGGTCCTTCGAGCAGTCATACGATGGGACCTCAGCGTGCAGCAAAACTCTTTTTACAGCGTTGCGGTAATGCTTCTTCGTACGAAGTGACGCTTTACGGCAGTTTGGCTGCTACAGGAAAGGGACATATGACAGATGTGGCTATTGAGGAAGTTATCCAACCCTATCATTCTGTCAAAATCATCTGGGAACCTCAGACGTTTCTTTCTTTTCATCCCAACGGAATGAAATTTGTGGGAAAGGATGTCGATGGCGATATCCTGGATGAATGGACGGTGTTTAGTATTGGTGGAGGTGCGCTTTCTGAAGGTAATGGCGACCAGGATGAATTGGGTGCCAAGGATGTGTACGACCTGAATAAGTTGGGTGATATCCAGAACTGGTGCTATGAGAATGGTCGTTCGTATTGGGAATATGTAGAGAAGTGCGAGGGACCGGAAATCTGGGATTTCTTGGCTAACATCTGGAAAACGATGAAGGAGGCGATTGAAAGAGGTCTGGAGCATGAAGGTGTGCTGCCTGGACCGCTGAAGTTGCCTCGCAAGGCTGCCAATTATTATACCAAGGCGAATGGTTATCGTACTTCCTTGCAGAGTCGTGGACTTGTTTATGCTTATGCTTTAGCAGTCAGTGAAGAAAATGCATCTGGCGGTATTATCGTTACTGCTCCTACTTGTGGTGCCTGCGGTGTGTTGCCGGCTGTACTTTATCACATGCATAAGGCGCATGAAATGGGTGAACAGCGTATCCTTCGTGCTTTGGCTACAGCTGGTCTTGTAGGAAATGTCGTTAAGCAGAATGCTTCCATCAGTGGTGCGGATGTCGGTTGTCAGGGTGAGGTAGGTGTAGCCTGCGCTATGGCTTCAGCTGCTGCCTGTCAACTTTTTGGTGGAAGTCCATCACAGGTAGAGTATGCTGCGGAAATGGGACTGGAACATCACCTCGGTATGACCTGCGATCCTGTATGCGGTTTGGTTCAGATACCTTGTATCGAGCGCAATGCATTTGCTGCGGCACGTGCCTTGGATGCAGATCTGTATGCTTCCTTCTCCGACGGTCATCACCGTGTTTCGTTTGATAGAGTAGTGGAGGTAATGCGACAGACAGGTCATGATCTCCCATCGCTCTATAAGGAAACTTCTGAAGGAGGATTGGCCAAAGGATTTAAGAGTAAGTTCTGAATATTCAATAGTCAATATTCATCAGCAATCAGTCACTGATACTGAGTTGTGGATGCTGAGTTTCAATCATGAGAAAAGGCTTGTTTAGGAATGAAAAATCCTACACAAGCCTTTCTGCTATAGGGGAAATCCTGATTGATAAGATGTTTACCCTCGCTTTTGAAATCAAAGTTTTTTCCCTAATGCAATTGCTGCAATCACGTTAGCTCCTTCTTCCTTGAGTTTGTCTGCGAATTTGCAAACGGAACTGCCTGATGCGATGATGTCGTCGAAGAGCAGGATGTTCTTGCCCTTGATTGCTTCGAAGTCAAAGGCATATTCGTCCTCTTCCTCTCCATCGTCAGGATTCGTTTTGGTAGTCCAGGAAATAAGCGGATAGGCATTAGCCATACTGGTCTTCTCGCAGACCTCCTTGCTGAATTCCTCAAAACGTCGCTTGGTATTTGCACGGGTAGATGCAGGAATACAAACGAGGGTCAACTGGTTAGCGGCATCGCCGAAAGTCTCCTTGATGAGAGTGGTGATGTCGGAAATCGCTTTCTTGAGGGCCTGTTGGTGGTCAATCTCTGTGGTCAACTCCGAGTTTCCCTTGAAGTTGACAATGTAATCTCTCTTTTCCCAGTCTTCAGCAGACAGTTTGAAATTGCCATACGCATTGTAGGAAGCGTAATCGACAATCCATTTGTAAGGAAGACCATTTTCAAGATGTTTCCAGTTTGTAATAATCGTAGTGTATTCTGCCATAACTTTCATGTTAATTAATGAAACAATAGAGTATTTTGAATGCTACAATATTATATGATATGTAGTAATGATGCAAAAATAGGAATATTTTTTTGAATATCTCACATATTTGTCTTAATTTTACGAAAAACTTTGTAATTTTGCACCCATATTTAAAATATACATCATTTTTATGACGAGAAAAAGTAAAATTCATGAGATTAGAGATTACGTCATCATAGCCTTGGCGATGTTGATAGGTAGTATTGGATTGAACATTTTCCTTTTGCCTAATCATATCACGATGGGTGGTATCGGCGGTCTCGCTTCTATCTTGTACTGGGGTGCAGGCATCCCTGTATCAGTTTCTTATTTCGGTCTGAATGTCTTCCTGTTGGCGATAGCCTTGCGCATCCTCGGATGGCGATTCTGTGTGAAGACGCTCTATGGCATTTCCCTTTTTGCCATTTATACTCGCATGATAGAGTTCTATGGGGAAGGAAATATTACCTTGTTGCATGACCAGCCTTTCATGGCGACCGTCTTGGGAGGTTTTTGTATGGGTACGAGTGCCGGATTAGGTTTGTCTTGCAATGGCAGTACGGGTGGTTCGGATACGGTGGCAGCCATGATCAACAAGTTTTATAACATTTCCTTAGGACATGCCATTCTGATTTGTGACCTCTGTATTATTTCGAGCAGTTATTTCGTGCTGAAGAGTTGGGAGATGGTGATTTATGGTTATGTATGCCTCTTTGTGTCGTCTCTCTGTGTTGATCATGTCATCAATACCTTGCGTCGTTCGGTCCAGTTCTTTATCATCTCTGATAAGTATCTTGAGTTGAGTGCTGCTATCAATACGACAGCCGACCGTGGTTGTACGGTGATGGATGGACATGGTTGCTATAGTGGCAAGGATGTCCACATGCTCTTTGTCTTGGCGCGTCAAAGGGAATCGCAAAAGATTTTCCGACTGATAGACGAGATAGATCCTACTGCTTTTGTCAGTCAGAGTGCCGTTATCGGTGTTTATGGTTTAGGCTTCGACCGTTTCAAGGTAAATAGAAAACTGTTGAAGAAGTAGTATTATGACTAATGGAACACCCTTATTTGCGTGTAAAAAAGGGAATTTTTAGCAAAAATGAAAAAAAAGTTCGGAAAAAATTTGGTGGAATCAAATATTTGTAGTACCTTTGCACTCGCAATTCAGAAATGAGGCTAAAAGCTAAGTAAATGAGTTTGATGAGCGGGGTGTAGCGCAGCCCGGTAGCGCTCCTGTTTTGGGAACAGGTGGTCGCAGGTTCGAATCCTGTCGCCCCGACAAAAAGCTAAGAAGTCTATTCTTCTTAGCTTTTTTGTTTATATATAAAAGCCGTTGTACTTTTGTATCGTATCAAGATAGGGTAACAATTTTTAAAAATTAGTATAGCTCATGATTATTACAATAGCCCGCCAGTGTGGCTGTGGTGCCGTCAATGTAGGCAAATTGCTGGCAGAACATTATGGTATTCCTTTTTATACCAGAAAGAGCTTGCTTCAGATGGCAAGCGAGAGAGGTGTGCTCGATGAGATGGAAGCATTCTTTGAGGAGCGCCCAGTAGATGAACTCCTGTTTGCCATGTCTTCCTTTGGTGAAACTCGCAAAGATTCCACGGAAAGACCTTTGCGTGTACTTGCAGACATGATTGGTGACGAGAACTGTATTATCATCGGTCGTTGCGGTAACTATATTTTCCGTGAACGTAAGGATTTGGTTTCCGTATTCTTGAAGGGAACGATGAAATCCCGCATTGCAGATATCCAGATGGAACAGAATCTTTCCTATGAAGATGCGAAGGAGTTTGTGGAACAGTTAGACGACTGTCGTGTGGCATACCATAAGTATTATACAGGGCTTACCTGGGGAGATGCCAATGATTATGACATTTGTCTGGATAGTGACCGGTTGGGAACAGAAAAAACAGCCTCTATGATAGAGCGATATGTAGAGCAAATCGGTTTGGACAACGAAAAGTGATACTAAAATTAACTTGAAATCATGAAGTTTCTTATTCAATTTATGATAATCATCGCTTTCTCGTTTTTGGGAGAGCTTTTGCATTATATTCTTCCATTGCCTATACCAGCCAGTATATATGGTATAGTCTTGTTGTTTGTCGCCTTGGAGTTGAAATGGGTCAAGGTGAAGGATATCCGTGAGACGAGCAGTTTTCTCATCGCAGTCATGCCAGTCATGTTTATTCCTGCAGCTGTAGGACTTATTGATTCCTGGAAATCGATAGGTAATTTCTGGCTGGAGTATATCATTGTAACGGTATTGACTACTTTTGTAGTGATGGGAGTCTCTGGTTGGATTACGCAATTTGTTATCCAGCGTAACAAGGTACAGAAAGAAAATAAGAAGTAATTAACTAAAATAATAAGGGAGAAAACAAGATGGAGTTGTTTCAGGAATCAGTATTTTTTGGAGTGCTGGTCAGTTTAGCATCGTATGGAATAGGTTTGGCTTTGAAAATTAAGACGGGTTGGTCTCTTATGAATCCGCTCTTGATAGCTATCATATTGGTTATCTGTGTGTTGTTGTTTACAGGTGTAAGTTATGAGTCGTATAGTGCTGGTGCCAATATCATCAGTTATTTGCTGACGCCTGCCACGATTTGTCTTGCTGTACCATTGTATCAGCAGGTAGAATTGTTGAAGAAGAATTATCGTGCCGTCCTGATTGGTATCTTGTCGGGAGTATTGGCAAGTTTGTGTTCCGTACTTATCCTTGCATTACTATTTCATTTCGATCATGCTTCGTATGTTACGTTCTTGCCAAAATCCATTACGACAGCCATCGGTATTGGCGTATCAGAAGAGTTGGGCGGTCACGTATCAGTTTCAGTAGTCGTTATCATCGTAACGGGAGTTCTTGGAAACATCTTTGCAGAGAAGTTCCTTTCCCTCCTTCGCATCAAGGAACCGATAGCAAAAGGTATCGCCATCGGTTGTTCTGCCCATGCTTTGGGTACGGCTAAAGCGATGGAGATGGGTACTATTGAGGGAGCGATGAGTAGTCTTTCAATCGTGGTTTGTGGTGTGATGACGGTGATAGGTGCGTCTTTTTTTGCTCTTTTCTTGTAGCTTTTGCACAATTTGCACAAAAAAATGGCTTAAAAGCGATACTTTTTTTGGTAGTTTGCTTAAAAAATATTACCTTTGTCCTGCAAAAATATGAAAAAAGGCAGAATGACCCAACTTCATATCATAAGCAGGATTTCACAGGGCAACGCATACTTCGGCAACCCCCTATGTTATCTGCTATCAGTAAAAGAAAAGATGAGTTTGATCGAGACATGTAAAAGTAGTAACAAGTTTCGATTAACCCTAGAAGTGTCAAAACGACTCCACTCATGATTAAGTTTTTAGACTTACAGAAGATTACTTTGCAGCATGCGGATGAGATTCATGAGGCAGTTAGCCGTGTGATAGATTCCGGTTGGTATCTGCAAGGTAGTTCAGTCAAGCAGTTTGAAGAACATTACGCTCACTTTATCGGTACCCGCTATTGTATAGGTGTAGGAAACGGCTTGGATGCCCTGACCCTCATCTATCGTGCTTACATAGAGATGGGCGTGATGAAGGAGGGGGATGAGGTAATCGTCCCTGCCAATACCTATATCGCTTCCATCTTAGCTATTTCAGAGAATGGTCTGAAGCCAGTTTTGGTAGAACCAGATCCAGAGACTCTTGAGATTGACGATGCTCGTATAGAGGAAGCAATCACGGAGCGCACCCGTTCTGTGATGATCGTTCATCTTTACGGACGATGTGCTTATACTCAGCGAATAGCCGATATTTGCAATAAGTATCACTTGAAATTAGTAGAGGATAATGCTCAGGCACATGGTTGCCGTTATCTTGGTGAACCAGCTGTTCAGAAATCTGTGCAGAAAGGCAAGCGCACCGGTAGTTTGGGTGATGCTGCGGGACATAGTTTTTATCCAGGAAAGAATTTGGGAGCATTGGGTGATGGCGGTGCTGTTACCACAGATGATCAGGAATTGGCAGAAGTTATTCGAGCTTTAGCCAATTATGGTTCGCATAAGAAATATATCTTTCAATATAAGGGTCGTAATAGCCGTTTGGATGAGATTCAGGCAGCTGTACTTGATGTCAAGCTCAAGTATATAGATGAGGATAATGCCCGTCGCCAGCAGATAGCCCGATATTATTATGATCATCTCCAAGGTTTGGAGACCTTATCTGCGCATTCTGCAGGATATATTCGTTTACCCAAGCAGATGCCAGTTGCGAGCAATGTCTATCACATCTTCCCGATTTTCAGTAATCGTAGGGATGAGTTGCAGCAGTACCTTTCCGCTCATGGTATCCAGACATTAATTCATTACCCGATAGCCCCTCATCGTCAGGAATGCTATCCTGAATTACATTCCCTTTCCCTTCCTATCTCAGAGCAGCTTCATCAGGAAGAATTGAGCTTGCCCATAAGTCCTGTTATGACTTGGGATGAAGTGGAAGAGGTGGTAAAGAGTATAAAGTCATATTTACAAAGAAAGTCTTAGTAATACTTAATATTCATGACTTCTAAAAATTTAAAAGAGTCTGCGATTGCAGGAATGTTGTGGAGCGGTACAGGAAATATTGTACTTCAAAGTTTACAATTTCTATTTAGTATAATTCTTGCTCGCTTGTTGACTCCAGAAGATTATGGATTGACTGCAATTTTGTTCTTTTTCTATTCTCTGGCTATGTTATTTGTTGATGCTGGTTTTACAAATGCTTTAATTAGAAAAAAAAATGTAACACAAAGTGATTTATCTACTGCCTTTTATTTTAATTTTATAGTAGGTTTGTTGTGTTTTAGTTTACTTTTCTTTTCAGCACCCTATATAGCTTCATTTTATGGAAAGCCGTTATTAACTAATTTGGTACGAGTTTTTAGCTTGACGTTACTATTTGTACCACTTATGTTGGTGCAGAATTTTCAATTACAGCGAAAGTTGGATTTTAAGAGAATATCTATTATAAACATACTTAGTAATTTTATAGCAAATATAATTGCTGTTATTCTTGCTTTCTGTGGGTGGGGAGTTTGGTCTTTAATTTTTATGTATGTTTCTGTTACTTTGATAGCTGTAATCATGTATTGGAAAAATTCTTCGTGGAGACCTTCATGGACGTTTTCAATTCAGTCCTTCAAATATATATTAAATTTCAGTTATAAGCTACTTTTTGATGGAATAGTTTCTACCACAGTTAGTAATATCAATAATCTTGTTATTGGAAAGGTTTTCTCAGCGACTTCATTGGGATATTACACTAAAGCATCAACATTATCATCTCTTCCTTCATCTATGATAGATAAGACTATTTTAAGTGTTAGTTATCCTTTGTTAAGCAAAATGCAAGATGATAAAGTTCTGCTGATTGGGAATTATAGGCGTCTGGTAAGAATGACGGCTTTTTTAACTTTTCCTTTATTAGTAACTTTGTCTGCTGTAGCCCGACCTTTAATAATATTGGTTTATACAGAAAAATGGGCGCCAAGTATTCCATATTTACAAATTTTGTGTTTTTCTTTTATGTTAGCACCTATTTTGTCTTTGAATAAAAACATATTGGAAACTTTAAATAGAACAGATTTAGTATTTAAGCTAAGAATAATTAATACGATTTGTTTCCTGTGCATTTTTTTTATTTCTATTCATTTTGGTATAAGTGGGTTATGTATAGGTATAGTAATTAGTTCTTTCATTACTTATTTCGTAAATACTTATTATGTAGGAAATCTTTTATGCTTAAATGTCTTATCTCTAATAAAGGATATTGTACCATTTTTGATTATTTCTGTTTTGATAGGATTTATAATGTTTGAAATGTTAAGATATATAAGCATAGATTGGCTCGCTATTTTGTTGTCGATTATAGTCGGATTTACAATTTATATATTGATAGCATATATTCTCAAGATGAGTGAGTTAAACGAAGTTTACAGGATTATTGAAAACAAAATAAAAAAATAAATATGTTTAGACTATTAATAAAAATATTAGTTATATTATATCCATTGAAGTTACACCAAAAATTTCAAAGTTTACTAAACATTTTATATTCTTCCTGGATAAAGCACAATATTCCCAATGCAGCACGAAGTTGTATTATTTGGCGAGGGGCAAATCTTATTGGTGGCAAGTATATTACAATAGGGGAACATACGATACTTCGTTCTCATGCCAATTTAATAGCAATTGACTTTTTAAATGGTGATAAATTTAATCCAATAGTAAAAATAGGAGATTATTGTCATATTCATGATTATCTGAATTTAACTTGTACTAATTCGATTACTATTGGAAATCATGTTCTTATGGGGAAACGTGTTACCATAATAGATAATTCTCATGGTAATATTTGTCTGGAGTTTTTATTGCAACATCCTTCTGACCGTAAAATAACATCTAAAGGCCCTATTGTGATAGATGATGATGTTTGGATAGCGGATAAAGTGACAATTTGCGCTGGAGTTCATATAGGAAAAGGATCTGTAGTTGGGGCTAATTCTGTTGTAACGCACGATGTGCCACCATATACGTTAGTAGCTGGCTCTCCTGCAAGAATTATTAAACAATTTAAAGTACAATGAGCAAATTAGTTTCTGTAATAGTTCCAAATTATAATCATGCTCAATACTTAGATATTCGTTTGAAAAGTATTTTAGCTCAAACATATGCTGATTTTGAGATTATTATTTTGGATGATAATTCTATTGACAATAGTAAAGAAATTATTAAACGTTATGAAAAAAACGTTCTTGTTTCTCATATTATTTGTAATAAAACTAATAGTGGATCGCCTTTCATACAATGGAATCGTGGTTTTCAATATGCAAAAGGTGACCTGATATGGATTGCAGAAAGTGATGATTGTTGTGAACCAACTTTTTTAGAAAATGTAGTAGCAGAATTTGAAAGAAATTCGAATTTATCATTTGCATTTTCTCGTTCCATTAAGATAGATGAAAACGGCAATAAGGGTAATATATTGCAGCCAATGTTTGCTTCTGACGTTCGATTAAATGGTAAGGAGTTTAATATGAAATTTCTGATATGGGGTAATAAAGTTTGGAATGCGAGTTCTGTTGTTTTCAGAAAGTCCAATGCATTAACAGTAAATAAGCAATATATGGATTTTAGAGGAGCTGGTGATTGGCTATTTTGGATAGAAATGGCAGAAAAAGGAGATGTAGCAGTAATCTCTGAACCTCTAAATTATTATAGGATATATTCTAAAAACACCACAAACTTCATGCGTATGAATGGAATGGAAGATGTTGAAGATAAAAAAATATATGATTTTATAATATCTAACTATCATTTATCATGGATAAATAAAGTTAGGCTTCAAAAATGTTTCATCTATAAAATCTTATATGAAAATGAATATGCAACAGCTAATGTTCGCAAAGAATCTATAAGATTGTGGAAACCTTCTTTGTTCTTAAAATTATTAGCTTATGTTTCTCATTTAAAATATAGTATTTTATGAATTCTTGTCTAATATCGATAATTATTCCTGCTTATAATGTAGAACAATATATTCAACGTTGCCTTGATACTATATATTCGCAAAATGTTAATAGAACTACGTTTGAGGTTATACTTGTTGATGATGGGTCTACTGATAGTACGTTACAAATTGTGAAAGAATATGTATTAAATTACAATAATTTGACTATTATTTCACAACAGAATTCAGGTGCAAGTTCTGCTCGCAATGCAGGAATAAGAAAAGCTAAAGGTGATTATATTTGGTTTGTTGATAGTGATGATGCAATCTCTGAGAATAGTATTGAGACAATATTGCATTATGTTCAGCAGTATTCTGATGCAGAGTTCTTGGTCTTTGATTGTAGGCAGTTAGATCTTGAAAAGAAGACTGATTGTTATTGGAAAACTTTAAATGATAGATATTGGGGAATATTCCATCGAAATTTATATCATAAGCCTTTGACTCGTGAAGAATGTGGTAGTAGAATTCGTTCGGCTGTTCTTTGGCTATTAGTTTATCGAAGAAAATATTTGCTTAATTATAATTTATTTTTGACTGAAGGAATTATCAATGAAGACGATGAGTTTTTCATGAGGTTATTTTTTCATGCTAAGAAAATATATTATATCCCTTTTGCACATTATTTATATACGTTGTGTCGCCCAGGCAGCGTTACAACTTTAAATATGTTTGCAACAATGAAAATGGTTGATGCTGCCAAAAAAACAATTCTGGTTTGGGATGAATTCTGTAAGAAGAATGTATGTAGTGCAGACGATTGGGTATTTGTTAGTCGATATTTTATGACTATTTACGCTAGATTATTGTCCTTTCAAAAGGCTGATAAAAAATCAGAAGTATATATGGAATATTTAAAACATAAAAAAGAGTGGAAAAAAGGTTATGTTTATTTCTTTACAAAAAGTAAATTCTCGTTGATTGGTTGTCTTCGGTGCTTGACAATTCTTCTTTTTCCAAAATACTATGATTATATCAGTTTTGGTTTGATAAAGAAATTTTTTAAATTCGAGTTATGAATATTTTAATTTCGATTATAGTTCCAATATATAAGGTTGAACGATATTTAAGGCATTGTATAGATAGTTTGTTGTCTCAAGATTATCAACATATAGAAATAATATTGGTTGATGATGGGAGTCCTGATTCTTGTGGGAAAATGGTAGATGAATATGCAGCTAAAGATGAGAGAATTCTTGCTATTCATCAACAGAATGCAGGATTGTCAGCGGCACGAAATGCAGGAATAAAAGTAGCCAAAGGTGACTATTTAATGTTTGTTGATAGTGATGATTTTGTTGATACAAACTTCTGTTCTTATGCGTTACAAAAAGCAATAGATACAGATTCTGACATTGTGGTTTTCGGATATCGGGATATATATACTGATAGAGTCGAAGAGCAAAGTGTGGGTAAAGAGTATAAGTTTTCTCGCAAGGAAGCTTTATTGGAACTTCATGGAGGGAGATTGCTTAGTTTTGCTTGGAATAAAATATATAAGTCGTCATTATTTAAAACAGTGCGCTATCCAATTGGAAGGTTATATGAAGATATTGCAACGACTTATCTTTTGTTTGATAAAGCAAATACCATCTACTTAGCTAGTGGAATCACTTATAATTATTTAAAACGTTCTGATAGTATCTTAGGCAAAAAAATGAAAGCAAAGGATGCTATAGATTGGTATTTTGCAGTTCGGCAACGATATGATTTTATGAAACAAAATTATTCGGAAATAGTCCAGAAAACGATTCCCAATGTTATAGATTCTACTATGTTTTGCTTGAATAATCTTTGTAATTATTCAGGCTATCAGCAACAAAAAAAAGCAATGGTTGATTTTTTGCTGTTTTTTAAACAAAATGAGGATATTGTACAATTTAGCTTTTATCAGAGATTATTGTTTTTATCTCCTCATTTATATTTCTTTATAAGACATATTAAACGGAAATTGAAAAAATGAATATACTTTTTTGTACTACGTCTCGTGTGTCAGAGCAGAAAGGTGGTACCGAAAGAATTACCGCTCGGCTCAGTTATGGGTTACGGCAGAAAGGGTATAAAATATTTTCTGCTTATAAATCAGAGATTAATTCGGATTTTCCTATTAATCCTTGTGACGGAGAGATTAATGTTACTAAAGCATCTTTGTTCGATTATATAAAAATGAATCATATCGATGTCATTATTATGCAAAAAATGACGCGTGATATTGTAAAAATAAGGAGATTTATCACAGAAAATCATTTAAATTGTAAAATTGTATCAGTATTGCATTTTAGCCCTGGGTATGAGGAAAAAGCTTTACGGTTTAAAACCTTCTATAATGAACTGAAAAAAGGTCAATCTCAAAAAGAAAATATCAAGAATGTGTTAAGAGTATTTGGGTATCCTTTGTATAAAATCTTATACCCTTTAAGAAATAGGCAATTATATAGGACGGTTTACCAATATTCTGATAAGACTGTATTATTGTCAAAAAGCTTTTTAACTGAATATAGGAATTATGCAAGTTTAAAGAGTATTGATAGGTTGGCAATTATTCCAAATGCATTGTCTTACGATCAATTCTTGTTTTTAGATGATATTAGCAATAAGAAAAAACAGGTATTAATAGTTGCAAGACTTGTTGAAACCACAAAACGATTATCAATTGCTCTCAAAGTTTGGAGGATTATCGAGAATAATACTCAATTTAAAGATTGGAATTTGAAAATTGTGGGACATGGTAATGATATAGGGTTTTATAAGAAACTTGTTTCCGAATTGAAGTTGGAAAGAGTTGAATTTTGTGGTCGGCAAAATCCATTAACTTATTATAAGGAGAGTCGCATTTTTATGATGACTTCTGCTTATGAGGGTTGGGGACTAACATTGACTGAGGCGCAGCAATTTGGTTGTATACCTATTGCGATAAGAAGTTTTTCATCTTTGTCTGATATTATTTCAAATGGTATAAATGGTATAGTATTAGAAGGTACTAGTATCACTAAATATGCGGATGCTTTAATGAATTTGATGAATGATGACAATTTGCAATTATCGATGGCACAGAAATCAATATTGCTAAGCAAAAGGTTTGAATTAAATTCTATAGTAAATTTGTGGGAAAAAATAATCTTAGAGAAATAAAGTATGCTTTATTCTATATTATTTATATTTTATGTTATTTTTGCAATCTTAATTGAGCGTGCAAATATTAAATCTGATAATAAAAAGAAATATATCTTATTATCATTTATTGTTGTAACTTTTATGGTTGGTTTACGTAGTTATTCTGCTTGGGCAGATTCAGGTGTATATGCTTTTTCTTTTCAAAATGCCCCTTTGTTAAAAGATTTTTCCTTTAAGGAAACTCCTGTTGGTTATCGTGAAAAGGGATTTTATCTTTTAACTTCTTGTATTAAGACTATTATAAATAATACTCATTTTTTCTTTTTGACAGTATCTGGATTATCATTTTTCTTCTTGTACAAATTCAATAGAGCTTATTGCCTGTTTCCGATATTGGCCTTTGCTGTATATATGGCCCGCTTTTTAGCAGGTAGAAATAATATGCAAATACGTGCAGGATTAGCCATTCCTTTAGTTTTGTTCTTGGGTACAAAATTTGTGCATGAAAAAAAGTTACTTAAGTTTTTAATAACTATTTTCTTAGGATATTGTTTGCATCATAGTATGATAATTGCTTTGCCATTATATTTGGCTAATTATTTTAAACTACAAAAAGCACATGTTATTATAGGACTTTTATTAGCTTTTATTGTAGCTATTTGGGGTGGAAATACTATTAAGCACTTAATGTCTTCTTCAAGTTTTATTCAAGACTTGGCGAGAAGTTATATAAATGATGATAGCATAAAAAAATATTCTGCCACTCTTGCAAATCCTATGATTTATTATCAATGTTGCTTTTTGTTGCTATTTACTATTTATGAAAAAAAGCTTAGAAATTATGTTAAGTGTTATGATTTGATTAGGTTTGGATATTTTTATTCTACGGTATTATTAATAGTATTGTATGACTATGCTATTGTTGCAGGTCGAACATCTACAATCTTTGCTACTTATGAGATGGTAATAGTTCCCTCCTTAATTTTAGCTTTTAGAGGAATTTTTCAAAAAATATATCTTTGTGTACTAGTTGTTTTATATTCGGTCTTTTTTATACAGAATTGGAAACCGATTCAGTTGTCAGATATGGAAGTTCAACAGGCAATTCAAATAGATAGGTAAATGAAAATAATGATAGTTTGCCCCAAGTTAAGTCATGGAGGCGCAGAGAGGGTCGGGGTCGTTTTAGCAAATGGCTTTGTCCATCGTGGGCATCAAGTTTGTGTTGTTGCAGATTTAAATAAACCTGTTACTTATCAACTTGATGAGCATGTTACATTGCGAAATTTAGTGAGCTCTGATAAATACAAATTTTTAAAGTGGTTGAGGGCTGTCATTACTCTCAGAAAAATTATAAAAGAAGAAAAACCTCATGTGATTATTGGAATATTGGAATTGTTTTCTTTTGTTTCGAAGTTGGCAACTATAGGTTTGAATATTCCTATAATAGCTACAGAGCATGATAGTTTTGAGCGACCTGTTTCAGCTCCTATGTCTCATATAGAGTCATTCTTTAAATATTATGTAAATAAATTGTACGAAACTGTAACGCTTCTTACACAAGCCGATCAGATATGTGTTGAAAAATATCTTTCAAACACGATGGTCATGCCAAATCCTTTGTGTTTACCTGTTGTAAATACAGTACCTGAAAAAGATAAGATAATATTAGCAGCGGGAAGAGTCGATAATTGGCATTGTAAAGGTTTTGATATACTCATAAAATCATGGGGTAGTATTGCCAAAAAATATCCAGATTGGAAGTTACAGATAGCCGGAGTCTGGTTAAAAGATGAATCTCGTGAATATCTTGATGAAATAGCAGCAAAGTTTGATGGTCTCGATAGAATTGAATATTTAGGCTTTCAGGAAAATATGCTACCAATATATCAACGTTCTTCAATTTTTGTCTTGAGTTCTAGATATGAAGGATTTGGTCTGGTTTTGATAGAAGCAATGAGCCAAGGTTGTGCATGTGTTGCTTGCGATTATAAGGGGCGTCAAAGTGAAATTTTGGAAGATGGAAAGTACGGGATAGTATGTTCGCCAGAGTCTGTAGAAGATTTAAAGAAATCTCTTGAAAAAATGATCTTAAATGAAGAACTGAGGGAAATTTATCAAAATAAGGCTATTGAGAGAGCTGAATATTATTCAATAGATAATACAATGATTAGGTGGGAGAATTTGTTGCAAAAGATTAAGGTTTATAAGCGATGATATTCTTGGGCGTTTGTCAGAAATGAAATATATGAATGTATATTAATAAGTTTTTTAGATGAAAATATTAGAGTTTATGGACATGAATTCTACTAAGTATGGGGGCTTGGAGAGATTTATGTTCCGATTGATGAAAACGAGGAGCAAAGATAACTTTTTCTTTGTTTTTCAAAATTCTCCCCAGAGTGAGGAACTTGTTAGAGATTTTACTGCTTGTGGAGCTGAAATAATAGTTTTAGATACAGAAGGTAAAAAAGCGATAAAAAAGTTATTTCAAGTATTTAAACTTTTTCTAAAGATTAAGCCTGATTTGGTTCATTTCCATTTTGCTAATGGCTTTTTCTTATTTGCTCCTTTGGCAAAGTTAGCAGGAGTTAAATATTTAGTTAAAACACAGCATTGTTGTTTGACTACAAATGATTTAAAGCAAATCCAAAATAAAAGTCAGTTTTCCCTTAAAACAAAAATACTTTCTATAAACGGAAAGATTTATCGACTCTTTGATAGAATCGTTTTTTGTGGAAAATATGTACAACAGCAGTTTGAATCGGTATATGGTAAATCATCGAAAAATAAAATGATTTATTTTGGCGTAGAACCAATTAAAATGATTAATGTCGATAAACGAGTAGTATTAAAAAGACAATTGAATATTTCAGATGAATGTAAGGTAATTACAACTATTTTATTTGCAGATCCTATTAAAGGTGCAGATGTTTTAATTAAGGCAATCCCTTTTATTAAACGAAACGATTTTATAGTTTGTATTGTTGGGGTTAATGATAATTTGGAATTTGCTAAGAAATTACATAGGTTGGCAAGAAACTTGAATGTTGAAGATAAAATAAGATGGATAGGTATTACAGATTATGTTAATAAGTATCTTTCGATTTCTGATATTTATTGCCAACCATCAAGGAGTGAAGCTTTAACTCTGGCTGTGTGTGAAGCAAAATCAGCAAAACTACCTGTTATTGGAAGCAATATGGGTGGTTTGCCTGAAATATCTAATATTCAGTTTCAGTCAGAAAATTCAGAAGAATTAGGTGAAAAATTGACATCCCTATTAGAAAATAGCCAATTAAGGCACGAACTTTCTCTACAATCCTATCAGGATTTTTGTGATAATTTTGATATAAGTATTGGTGTAGAGAAATATAGTCAGTTATATGATGAACTAACTCTTTCAAAATGAGATTTTAAGTGATTGATCTCATAAATTGCATTATAGATTATTTGACGTTTCCTTCATTTTTACGCCTATGCACCACTTAAATATCGCTTTTATTATTCCATCCCTTAAGGCTAATGGACCTTGTATTGTTTGCAGGGATTTGGCAGTACAGATGAAAGCTCACGGACATCATTGTATTGTGTATTATTTTGATGAATGTGGCAATTTGGATTTTCCGTGCGAAATGGTAAGGATTACGATGAAAACCATGATTGATTTTGAGCAATTTGATATTGTTCATTCTCATGAGGTTAGACCTAATCTTTATGTACTATTGCATAAGCCTTTAAAGTGTCATACTAAATTTGTAGTAACTATACACAATTATGTATGGAGGGATTATCGATCAACTTATGGCGTATTGAAAGGAGGAGTGGGGACTTTGATATTTTTGCTTTCGATCCTTAGGCATGATAAGAAGGTATGTTTATCTAAAGACATGATGGCTTATTATTCACATATTCTAAATTCCAAAAGGTTAGCTTATGTTTATAATACCAGAAACGTGGATTTTAAATTAGGAGTGACTAAAGAAGATGAGCAAAGCATACTTGGCTTTAAAAAAGACAATTACTTGATTGGTACTTTCTGCAGGATTTTAAAGCGCAAAAACTTATGTCTTGTTTTCCGCGCTTTGTCTTTGTTACCTCATTATCGCTTTTTGGTGATAGGAGATGGACCAGATTTAGAATTGGTGAAAATGCAATGTCGTGAATGCCAGGTGGAGGATAGAGTACTTTTCTTGGGGGCGAGAAAGGAGGCATATCGTTATTTGCCTTTAATGGATATTTTTGCTATTCCGAGTCAAAGTGAAGGCTTTCCTCTTGCTTTGTTGGAAGCTGCGGCTTTTGGTACCAAATGTGTTTGCTCTGATATAGATATATTCAAAGAATGTTTTAACGATAATGAGATTGTTACTTTTCCTTTGGCTCATCCAGAGCAGCTCGCCTGTAAAATAGTTGAGGCTCAAAGTCGTGAGGAATTAAAAACTAATATAAAGGAAAAGTTTAATGATAGCTATTCCCCACAAGCCTTTTATGACGACTACATAGCTATTTACTTTGACTTGTTAAAGGAATAGATTTAAAAATTAATACAATCATGAACAATTATTCTGTCCTCATTTCGTTATATTTCAAGGAGAGTCCTCTGCATCTGCGAGAAGCGCTGGATTCCATATTCTCACAAACCTGCAGGAGCAATGACGTCGTCCTTGTGGAAGATGGAACGCTGGGCGAAGAACTGGAACTGGTGGTGAGGGAATATGAAAATAAATATCCAGAGTTGCATGTCGTTCGGTTTGAAAAGAATAGGGGGTTAGGATTTGCACTTAATGACGGCATACTGGAGTGTAAAAACGAAATTGTGGCTCGTATGGATACGGATGATATCGCCAAACCGGAACGTATGGAAAAACAAATGCAGGTGATGGAGGCTCATCCGGAATATGGAATGATTAGTTCGTGGATAGATGAGTTTATCACCACAAAAGAGCATGTTACCTCGGTCAGGAAATTGCCAGAGCAACCTGAGGAGGTTCGTGAATATGCAAAGAAGCGATGCCCTGTCAACCATCCTACCGTTATGTTCCGAAAGAGCGAAGTGCTCAAGGTTGGCGGATATCAGACTAAGTATTTCCCGGAAGATTATTTCCTGTGGATTAAGATGCTGATGAATGGTTGCCAGGTGTATAACATCCAAGAGAGTTTGCTCTGGTTCCGTTATGATCCGCAGACTTTTATGAGACGTGGAGGATGGAAATATGCTTGTGATGAGGCTATCACCCAATGGAATATCTTCTGTTTGGGTTTTATTTCTTTGCCTCGTATGATGATGAATGTTGCTATCCGTTTTACCGTTCGTGTTATGCCAAATTGGGTGCGCGGATTGATATATAAGAAAATGTTGAGAAAATAATGAATGCAATGACTGATATTCAGAAGGTTTTTCTTTTACTCATTAGATTGGGATTGTGGGAGAAGAAGCAGGGGGGATTGTCGCAGGATGATATCCGACTGCTGGAAAAAATGAAGGATGAGGAATGGGATGCGGTCATGGATTTGGCTAACTTGCAGACCTCTATGGGTATAGTCACAGATGCCCTGACTTTCTTGCCGGCAGAACTGAGACCTTCCAAGAAAATATACCTCAATGCAATCTCGCAAACATCTGATATTGAGGATGCAAACAAGCGAATGAATGATTTCGCACTTGTGCTTATGGAAAAGCTGAAACAGAAAGATGTGAATTCGAGATTGCTGAAAGGACAGGGAGTGGCAATGTGCTATTTCCGTCCGTTTCACCGACAAAGTGGAGATATCGACTTGCTGATTCTCGACGACCAGCAATTCTTGAAAGGATGTCACCTGATGGAGATGATCTCTAACTCTTCTAAATGGGATAAAAAGAGTCCGCATGCAGAATTTCAGGCTATGGGATTTGTCGTGGAATTGCATGGTAAGTACAGTTTTATCATCAATCGGAAGGTTACTGACAGATTGATTGAGTGGAATGCCAAGCGCAATCAGGAGGTGAGAGTGGAACAGGGACTTATTCTGCCTTCCTTGCAGTTTGATGTCGTATTCATCTTTACCCACATGCTCAATCATTTCATGACCGGTGGAGTGGGACTTCGACAGATTTCTGACTGGATGATGTTTGTCAATGCTTATTTCGATAAGTTAGATATGAAAGTTCTTGAGGATGATTTGAATTTCTTGGGAATCATGAAGTTCTGGCAGGCTTTTGCCTCCTTGGCAGTGATGCAACTCGGTTTTCCTGAGAAGAAAATGCCTTTTTATGATGCTCGATGGAACCGGAAAGCAGATACCTTGATGGATGCCATCTTCAAAACGGGAAATTTCGGTGCCTTGCAGAAAGCTAAGCAGTTGTCGAAGGATACGAATAAGTGGGTGAAGAAACTACATACTGCCTTCGGACAGTTCCCTGTATATTGGCGAGTAGGAAAGATATTCCCTGCTGAAGCTGTCTATTGTTTCTTGAAATACTCTAAATGGCAGATTTTCGGAAGATAAATAACCACTCATATATGCACAGATTGTGTGCTAAAAATAGTTGAACATTTTAGTAAAAGAAATTAGAGAGATGAACATTTTAGAAAATTTGAAAACTTCCACGGACGGCATGTTCGCGTACATGACTCCTAAGTTGTGGCTCTTTGGTATCATCTTGCCATTCGTCTTAGCTTTGGCTATTACTGCCTTTATCCATCCTTTCATCGTCAGGATGGCAAAGAGCAGAAACATGGTTGATGAACCTGACGGACGCAAACTGCAGCGTACACCGATTCCTGTCATGGGAGGTATGGCGGTATTCTTCGGTATCGTGATGGGAGCGGGTGCCACTTCCACCTTTTTTAATACGTATGCCCTGTTCACCTGCATCATTACTCTGACGATGATGATGTATATTGGTATGCTGGATGATATGATAGGACTGAGTCCCGTGCTGAGGTTAGTTCTGCAGATGGCGATGGTGGCTTTTATCATCAAGATGGACCGGACGAGTATCAATGATCTACATGGAGTGTTCGGAATCTGGCAGTTGCCCGTCTATGTTTCCTTACCTTTGTCCTTTATCGCCTGTTGCGGAATCATCAATTCCATCAATCTGATAGATGGTGTGGATGGTCTCAGCAGCGGATATTGTATCTTCGCCTGTCTGTGTTTCGGACTGGTGTTCTGTTCTTCTTTCGAAGGCACAATGTCTACCATGGCTTCCCTCTCGGCAGGTGCGCTTATCCCTTTCTTCCTTCACAATGTGTTCGGACTTAAAAGCAAGATGTTTATCGGAGATGCTGGTACGCTGATGATGGGTATGCTGATGAGTATCTTCTGTATGCGACTGATAGACAATGCCTCTTTGGTTCAGTGGCATCATCCGAGAATAGGTGTGGTAGCCTTCTGTCTGAGTGTACTGAGTGTGCCGGTTTTCGACACGTTGAGGGTGATGATAGGCAGAATCTTTAAGGGTGTATCGCCTTTCCGTCCCGACAAGAGTCATCTGCACCATCTTTTTGTCGAGATAGGTTTTTCTCATATCGGCACCACAGTATCTATCATTTTCATCAATGTACTGGTGGTTGCCTGCTGGTTTGTGGTTTACCTGTTTGGTATGGGACCTACAGGACAGTTCCTCGTTGTGTTCTGCATCGGACTCCTCAATACTGTTGGCTTCTATTATACGGTCAGAAAGATGAATCACCATCGTCTGCCTTACCGTTGTCTCAAGTGGCTTGCCATCAAGAGTCATCAGGAAACTGGGCGAACTTTTCATTTTATCAGAAAGATGGTTGATAAAATATAGAATAATTTGCAAGTTCTTGCGTTATTATAAGTATGAGTAAGAATTCGGTTATATTATATTTTATAGGTTTATTAGGAATCGTAAGTTTGTCTTCCTGTATGGATGATGAGGATTTTTCTTCATCCCGGGCAGACTTGCTGACTTTTTCTACTGATACGGTAAGGTTGGATACTACCTTCTCGAATGTGCCGACACCTACCAGAACGATGTGGGTTTACAACCGTTCTGGAAAAGGTATCAGATGTAGCAATATCCGTCTGGAAGGTGGTAATCAGGAAGGTTTCAGAGTGAATGTGGATGGTACGTTTCTCGGACAGGCAGCTGGCTTTCAGACAAGTGATGTCGAGATCCGTAAGGGAGACAGCATCCGTGTATTTGTGGAATTGACTTCTGCTCTGCAGGAGAAAAATGAACCGCAGTTGGTGGAGGACGACCTCGTCTTTACCTTAGAAAGTGGGGTGCAGCAGAAGATTAATCTGCGTGCCTTTTCATGGGATGCAGAGATGCACAACGGTCTGGAAGTGAAGAAAGGTGAGGAAACTGTTCTGGGTGAACCGGATGAAAGTGGCTACCAGAAACCAATCGTTATTTATGGCGGAATCAAGGTAGATAGCTTAGGCACACTCACTATCAGAGAGGGTGCTACGCTTTATTTCCATGAGAATGCTGGTATTGATGTATATGGTAAACTGAAGGCTGCAGGTACTGCCGAAAAACCGGTTACGATGAGGGGCGACCGTATCGACCGGATGTTTGACTATCTGCCATACGACCGTACTCCCGGACAATGGCAGGGCATCCGATTGAGAGAGGCTTCTGCTGATAATGAACTGAAATATACTGATCTCCATAGTGCTTATCATGGTATTGTAGTGGATTCCTGCGATCTTGCGACCCAGAAATTGCTGGTAGAAAATTCTACTATCCATAACTGCCAAGGCTATGGCTTAGCGATTTCTTATGCCAAGGTACAGGTTTATAATACGCAGATTTCAAATACGCTCAATCATTGTCTCTATGTAGAGGGTGGTCATGTGGATGTCAACAATAGTACAATTGCACAGTTCTATCCGTTTGATGGCAATCGACGTTCTGCAATCGGTTTCAAGGCTCCTATAGATACATTGGACGTCAGAAATTCTCTCGTTACGGGATATGGTAATGATGAGGTACTGTGGACGCCAGTAGAGGAAGAACCGCTCAAGTTCAGTTTCGACCATTGTGTGTTGCGTACCGAGAAGATGATGACGGAGGACAGTCTCCGTTTTACCCATGTCGTCTATGAAGATGTGAAGGATACCACCATGTATGGCGAGAAGCATTTCTCAGTTTTCGATACTGAAAATCTGATTTATGATTTCCACTTGTCTGCCAAGTCTGCTGCCATTGGTGCAGCCGATCCGAAGACCGCTTTGCCTTATGATCGCAATGGTCTCAAGCGCGAAGAAGACAAGGCTGATGCAGGATGTTTCCTGTATCGGGAGGAGAAAAAAGAAGAGTAGTTTTTCTTTTATGACTTATCAGGAGAAATGTAGCTTATGAAGATGAGTATATATAGAAAATGGGTCTTGTGCTTTTTGGGGATGAACTTGATGTTTGTCCCTTCTTTGGTTTTTGCCCAGCGCAATGATGAGGCTACCGAGCGGTTGGGCAAAGCTTTGGAGTATTTTACTTCTCAAAAATATCATGAGTGCCTGATGATTATGCAGGACTTGGAGAAGCAATATCGGCTCAATCCCAGATACAAGGCCTATTTAGGTGTCTGCTATTATTACGAATGGGATTATGAACATGCTAATAAGTATCTGACGGAGGCGATACCCCAGTTGGCTCTGTTTGCCCCTCATGAACGGTCGTTCTATTATTGGGCAAATGCAGAAAGTCTTTTCAATCTGCAGAAGTACAAGGAGGCCATCCCTATGTATGAGGCAATGTTGCCGTTGTGCTATGAGAATGAAAAGCCGGATGCCTATTACCGCTTAGGTTTCTGTCATCTGTTTATGGAAAACTGGGTGGGTGCATGGAATGAATTTCTTAAGGCTCAGGATGCTTATCAGAAATATAGGGACACACCCGACATGCAGGCCCGTATCATACAGGTCAGCCACATGTTGGATGGATTGAAGCCTAAGGTGATAGGCATTGTAATCAGCGATCTGCTGAAGTAGTTATCTCATATTGGCATCTACGAAAGAGAAAGGAAGCAGGTCCTTGATGCTTCTGAAGCAATAGATGCCCTCTGTGCCATAGAGAAGAATGCGTACCGGTTGCTTGTAGCGGTCTTCTATTTCGAGGATGACCTGACGGCAAGCTCCACATGGGGAAATCGGATCCTTGAGAAATCCGTTGGCATTTCTTGCAGCGATGGCAATGGTCTTGATGGACAATTCCGGATGGTTTGCCTGTGCTGCAAAGACTGCCGTTCTTTCAGCACAGAGTCCTGATGGGAAGGCTGCATTTTCCTGGTTGGCACCGATGACGATGCTACCGTCTTCCAGAAGACAGGAGGCTCCTACATAGAAGTGACTGTAGTTGGCGTATGAATTCTGGGTAGCAGCAATAGCTTTTTCCACCAGGTTTTGTTCTTCCTGGCTCAATTCTTCCAATTGTGCAAACTGGTATTCAATTTCAATTTTTCTTTCTTTCATAGTTCTAAGGAGTTTTGGTTTTGTAACAGATAACTGAAACCTATTTCTACTGAAAATAGGTTTCAGTTATTTTTTTTATTCTTGAAGTTTATATAGAAGACTATTTAGTATAGAAATCTATTAGGTTTGTGATAGCTCTCTTGCAGACAGGGCAGAATTCTGGCGTGTCATTGATGCGCATGCGGCAATCCTGAACGCCACGATATACTCCCTTGGTGCTGTAGCCGGCACCTTCAAAGACTCCCACCTTGCTTTCTGCCACCTTGGTATTCTCTGAGAGAGGGGTAGGGATAGGTGTTCCCTTCTTAACCATGTCTTTCCACTTACTGGAGAAGTTGACCAGTGTGGTGATGTTCGGCTCCCAAGGTTCTACGTCGTGTGGATACATCGGAATCTCTTCGAAATCGTAGGCGTATTCGTCTGCGAGACCAGCAAAGGAATGCCCGAACTCATGTACTACTACTGGCTTGTACCACTTGTGGTGGGTAGAGGTCAGGTTGTATGAATTGAGGATTCCGCCTCCACCATATTTCTTGGAATTTACCAGTACAATGATATGCTCGTATGGGGTACCAGCCAACCAGTTGTGCAGGTCCTTCAGATGGAGTGTGGTCAGGTATCTGTCGCTATAGAATGTATCAAAATGAGAGTGGAGTGCAGTATTCTTCCAGATTCCTTTGGCTGGTTCGCTCGTTCCACTTTCTTCAGATGGTGATTTTACGGCGATGACATTGAATCTGTCACGCATTTTCTTGAATGGCTCATGATTGAAGAGCGCTTCGTTGGCATCCTTTACGTCTTTGATGAAAGTGTCCATCTCTGCATCTGTGTATCCCTCTGCTACGTAAGCAATATGGATGCAGCGAGTTGTATCGGCTGCCTGCTGGATGGTTTCGTATGCTGTCGGCTTCTCTCCCTTGTGGTGGATAAGGATGTCGGTAGGCACTACCTGATGGGTGAGTGATGCAGTAACCTCACGGCGGTTGTTGAAGAGCGACAGGGTGATGTCCACCGTGTCTTTTGGCATCGGTACGAGGAATACATTCTCAAAACTCTGTGTATTCTTCTTAGCCTCCGGGTAGGAAAGCCATTCCTGGAAGAGGGTAGAGAAAGAGTTGCGATAGATGACCTCACCTGTCTTGTGGGCACGAACTGTGATTTGTCCGTTTCCTTCTACAGGTACTTCGCCCAGTCGCTGCTTTTTACCATACCAGCGGGGCATGACGTTCAGTTCATCTACTGCAATCATCTGTTGCTTCGCATTTCCTACGAAGGTATAATCTACTCGCAGGGTTTTGTCAACGAAATAGTCGTTGAAGTTTTGTGTCAGGAGTTTGCCTGGCATCATGAGCATAGCAAGAGCTGCAATGATCAGTGTTTTCTTCTTCATTTTCTTTTCTTTATTTCTTTATCTTACTTTCAGTCTGGCTCCAGGGTATATCTTGAAGTCTGGATCAAGGTGATTCTTGGAATAGAGACTCTTCAGTCTGATGCCATATTTCTGTGAAATGCTGTACATGCTCTCGCCTGGTTGTACGATATGAGGGCGTTTCTTGAACTGCTTAGGCGCTTTCTTGCGCTTTTTCTTCAGATAGATGACATCTCCCTTGTGCAGGATATCGTGTTTGTCTCTTTCGTTGTACTTAGCCAATTTTCTCCAACTGATACCTACTTCCTTTCCGATGCTCTTGAAGGTTTCTCCCTCTCTGGCATACAGATAATAGTTGTCGTTGAAGATGTGGATAGGGTGCAGAAGTCCTTGTGCGTTGACCGGCTGATCTGTGCCACTATGTTCTGCCATGAATTTGTCGTAGCGTTTTGCCTTGTCATAATCATGGAGCTTGTACAGTTCGATAATCTGTATCAGTTTGTTGGCATACTGCGGATTGGTAGCATAGCCACATTGTTTCAGTCCTCTTGCCCACCCTTTGTAGTCGTTGCTGTTCAGTGAGAAAAGCCGGGCATATCGCTGTTGCCGTGCCAGAAAGCGGCTATGGTCTTCGTAGCTTTCCCTGGCATCGCTATATACACGGAAACATTCACCACGGGCGTCATCGTCGTGGTATTGCGTAGGACCAGTCCATGAAGTGTGGCATTTGATGCCGAAATGATTATTGCCCTGTCTTACCAGGCTGCTTCTGCCTGCAGCGCTCTCGAAGAGACCTTGTGCCAGCGTGATACTGGCTGGTATCCGATATTTGAGCATTTGCTCAATAGCAAGATCCTTGTACTGGTTGATATATGTCTGATAAGTCTGGTTCCACTTCATCTGTGCGCCCGAAGGAAGGGTGCAGAGCAGAAGAGCCAGACCTATGATGTTTGCTTTGATTCTATTCATACTGCAAAAATATAAAAAATAGTTTATTTTCGCTTGTTTTCTCTTATTTATTTTTTATTTTTCACTTTTTGTATGCTTTTTCGATATTATTTGATTATTTTTGCAGAAAAAAGATGAGCGTTAGGATATTGATAGCTTTAGGCTCTAATCATGAGCAAGAGAAGAATGTGGCTTTCGCAATGGAGCGTCTGCACAGCTTTTTCCCCGGCATCTCCTTTTCGAGAATGTTATGGACCGAACCGATAGGCATCGCGTCTGACCGATTCGTAAATGCCCTTGCCTTAGCCGATACGGATAAGGAGCAGGAGGAAGTGGAACGGATATTGAAACAGGTAGAGAAAGAATGTGGAAGAACTCGGGAGGAAAAGATGAGGAATATCATCAGATTGGATCTCGATCTTTTGCAGTGGGGTACAGTCCGGTTGCGTGAACAGGACTGGGAAAGGGATTATATCCGCCTGTTGCTGCAGGAGATGTAATGTGCATTCTGATAATTTCACAAACTTATAGGGAGTTATAGAATACGGAAATACGGAATGGACGATACAATAAAAATCCTCTTGATCAGGCTGATAAAGCTGAATCAAGAGGATTTTTATATTTCACCAGCATCAGGATTTCTCCCGATGCTGGTGAGTAAAGTTATGATGTCTTATCGTTTTAATGCCTTATAAAACCGGTGTAGGGTTGTCCTTGGTGAGGTGTAGTTCTACCACCTCTCCTGTGGCAAGCGACTTCTTTACATTGATGAGTCGCTGGTTGCTGCTTCCCCTGAAAAACAGGTCCTTATCAGCGAGTGCCTTTATGAACGGACCATCTACCAGGACATCTATCTGTTCAAGCAGTGCTCTCTGTGCCGGGTTCTTCAGGAGATTCTCATATTTATAACCCGTAAAGCACCAGATATCCTTGCTGCTTTCCTTGCGGATGGCACGAGCTAACTCGGCAAATCCCTCAGCCTGAAACATCGGATCACCTCCTGAGAAGGTAACGTTGGCGAACGGATCGCTCATGATTTCCTTCAGCAGGTCTTCGGTCGATGTCATCGTACCATTGTTGATGTCCCACGACTGCGGATTATGGCATTCTGGACAATGATTGGGACAACCTGCACAATAGATAGAGGTCCTGAAACCAGGACCATCCACCATCGTGTCGTGGATTACGCTAAGAACGCTTATCATGATTTCTTCCCAGCTTATCCTTATCTTACTTTTGTGGAGTGTCGATATGAGTTACACGGTCGTGAAGCTCAGCCAACTTGCCACTGTTCCAGCGGTCGGTAGTACCTACGAGGTAACCGGTGATGCGCTGCAACTTGTCGATGTGATGACTTCCGCACTTAGGACAAACTTCCAGATTGGCCTCTGCATTCTCGTAGCCACAGTCCAGACAGCGGTTGCGGTTGTGGTTTACAGAACCGTATCCCATATTGTACTTATCCATCATGTCAACTACACTGGCAATGACAGAAGGGTTGTGGGTAGCATCGCCGTCAATCTCAACATAGAAGATGTGTCCACCACGAGTCAGATCGTGATAAGGAGCCTCCACCTGTGCCTTCTTCATTGCTGTACACTTGTAATATACAGGTACGTGGTTTGAGTTGGTATAGTAATCACGGTCAGTAACGCCAGGGATAATACCAAACTGCTTGCGGTCTTTCTTGGTGAACTTACCGCTCAAGCCCTCTGCTGGAGTAGCGAGGATAGAGTAGTTGTGGTGATACTGCTCGCTGTATTCGTCAGCATGTTCCTTCATGAAGGTAACAATCTTTAGACCCAATTCCTGTGCCTCTTCGCTCTCGCCGTGGTGATGACCGATGAGGGCAACCAGACATTCTGCGAGTCCGATGAAACCAATACCCAACGTTCCGTGATTGATTACGCTCTCGATGGTCTCCTCTGGCTTCAGATTCTCGGCACCTACCCAGAGATATTTCATCAGCAATGGGAACTGCTTAGCCATAGCGGTCTTCTGAAACTGGAAGCGCTCGTCGAGCTGCTTGGCTGTGATATCGAGGATATTGTCAAGCTTCTCGAAGAAAGTCTTGATTCTCAATTCCTTGTTCTCGATACCCATGCACTCGATGGCCAACTTTACGATATTAATCGTAGTGAAACTCAAGTTACCGCGTGCGATACTGGTCTTCTCTCCCCAACGGTCTTCGAATACACGTGTACGGCAACCCATAGTGGCGATTTCCCATTTGTAGCGCTCAGGATCGTCAGCACGCCACTTCTCGTTCTGATTGAATGTGGCATCGAGGTTGAGGAAGTTAGGGAAGAAACGGCGGGCAGTTACCTTGCAAGCCAACTGGTAGAGGTCGTAGTTGCGGTCCTCTGGCAAGAAGTTGACGCCACGTTTCTTTTTCCAGATCTGGATAGGGAAGATGGCAGTTTCGCCATTTCCTACGCCATCGTAAGTACTCTTCAGAATCTCGCGCATGATGCAACGGCCTTCAGCACTGGTATCTGTACCATAATTGATAGAAGAGAAAACCACCTGGTTACCGCCACGGGAGTGGATGGTGTTCATATTGTGGATGAAAGCCTCCATTGCCTGATGTACACGGTTTACGGTCTTGTTGATGGCGTGCTGCTCCAGGCGTGCTCTTCCCTGAAGATTGTCGAGTGGCTTCTCGATATAGTCATCGATAGGCGCCTCATAAAGATCCTTGAGATCTTCTCCAGAGAGCTTCTCCAAGTTTTTCACTTCCTCCTGGTAAGACATTCTTACGTATGGAGCCAGGTAGAAGTCGAAAGCAGGAATAGCCTGACCACCGTGCATCTCGTTCTGACAGGTTTCCAGAGAGATGCAAGCCAGTACGGCTGCTGTCTCAATACGCTTGGCTGGACGGCTGGAACCATGGCCAGCTGTGAAACCATGCTTCAGGATGACGTCGAGCGGATGCTGTACGCAAGTCAGACTCTTGGTAGGATAATAATCTTTGTCGTGTATATGAATGTAGTTGTGCAGGACGGCGTCACGAACTTCCTCGCTGAGGAGGTAGTCGTCAACGAATGGTTTTGTAGTTTCAGAAGCAAATTTCATCATCATGCCGGCAGGAGTGTCGGCATTCATGTTGGCGTTTTCACGGGTGATGTCATTGTTCTTGGCATTCACGATGCTCATGAACACATCGCGTGTCTTTGCCTTGCGGGCAATGTTACGCTGGTTGCGGTATGCGATGTACTTCTGTGCCACGTCCTTGCGGGCACTCTTCATGAGCTCCATCTCGATGGCATCCTGAATGGCTTCTACGCTCATCTGGTTCTTGCCACGATAGCTTACATGATCAGTGATTTTCTCAATAAGAGTTTCATCTTCACCCTTGTCTGTGTGCAACATGGCTTTACGTATGGCAGCCATGATTTTCTGTTGATTGAAACCAACAATGCGTCCGTCACGCTTTACTACAGTTTGTATCATTTCTAGCTTTACTTTAAGATTGATATTTAATTAGCTTATTATTAACATTTTACGCAAAAAAGAGGCAGTAGAAACCTCGATTTTGACATTGCAAAGATACAAAAGATATTTGAAAGTTTTCTCTTTTGGACAACTTTTCTTTGGTTAAAAAATATTAAGTGGCTGATAATCAGGCAATTAAAAAATCGTTTTGGAAAACTTTTGTATTTTATTGTTTCCCAAAACGATTAATTGCTTATGCATCAAAGAGTTATGCGATTTTTGCCCCGAAATGTTAATTATTGCTTATTCGGATGCTTTAGTCGATAATCCCTTTATATATGGGCTTTCTGCACCTCACTTGCAGAAATCTGAGCTTATTTCTGATTCCTTTTATAGTCAAGTGCTGCACCTATTGCCGTGCAGAATTCTGAATATTTAGGTATGCGGAACCTGACATTGTAGAGTTTCTCCATGGCAGGGAATACTTCCCGGCACTGAGGCATGAGGGTCAGGTTTCCGATGAGTACGAAATCCTTGATTCCCGACTCTAAGGAGGAAAGGATTGTGGCAGAACCGATACATTGCAGTACCATCCAGATGAGGCCTTTGGCAATATCTTCGCGAGATGCGTTTGCCTTGGCGTTGCTGAACAGAGATGCCACGGCATTCATTGGCAGTCCTGGCAATGGTTTGGCGCTGATATCGCCTATGAGCAGGTTGATCTTGGAAACATCACCATCTTTTGCCAGATGGGCTATCTGCTTCACGTCGTCGGTCTTGAGCATGATGCGGCTCAGTCCTGCTAAGGTGCCGCCTCCGATGCCGATACCTCCGATGTGGCGTATGTTGTCGCCTTCGCATTTTACGAGTGATGTACCCGTTCCCATGCTTACTACAATCATCCTGTCGAGCTTGCTTTCATATTTGGCACCAAGTCCGTCGGCTACGAATTCCTCGCTCTTGGAGGTAGGAAGTCCATAGATTGGCTCGTCTATATAAGCAGAGCCTACGCCGGTAAGCATCACATGTTCCACCTCAGAGAGGCTGATCTGGTTGTCGTGCAGGTATTTTCCGAATGCTCCATACAGAGATGTGATCGGGTCTGTAGCCTTGATACGGATGGGACTTACTACGATTCCGTCTTCGTCAATGCCCACAATCTTGGTGGTGGAGATACCTACGTCGATACCAATTACTATTTTTTTCATTTTAGAGATATATTGTTTTGAGTTTTTTAGAGTACACCCATCTTACAGAAAGTGATGAGCACACCATATCCGAGAATCATACTGATGAGACCGATGGTCAGACCAGCCTTCACCATATCGGTCTGTTGGATGAGTCCGGTAGAGTAGGCGATGGCATTCGGAGGGGTGGAAATAGGAAGCGACATGGCGCAGGAAGCTGCCACGGCTACACCTATAATAATAGTAGAGGTTCCACCGATGCTTTCGAGTGAATTGCCCATACCGGCACATACTACGGTCAGGATAGGAATCAGGAGGGCTGCAGTAGCGGTGTTGGAGATGAAGTTACTCAATGCAAAGCAGACGAGTCCTGAAACGATCATGATGACTATCGGGTTGAACGTGTCGAATGGAATACTCTTCACGGCATTCTCTGCTAACCCCGTACCATTCATGGCAAGCCCCAAGGCAAAACCACCGGCTACCATCCAGATGACTGCCCAGTCGATTTCCTTCAGGTCGTCGGCTGTGAGCACACCGGTAAATGCAAATACGGCGATAGGTAACATGGCTACGGTATTGGCATTGATACCGAAATATTTCTTACCGAATACCCAGAGTACGATGGTCAGGATGAAGGTGGCTGCCACTACGATGGTACGCCAGTTGAACTGGATGTCTCCCTTGATCTGCAGTTCGATAGTCTTCTGTGAGAAAGGGAACATCTTGCGGATAATGAACCATGCCAATACCAGCATAACGAGTACCATCGGGCACATAATCATCATCCAGTCACCGAAACCGATGTCGAGATTGAGTCCGTCTGGTGCTGTAAGTACCTTGTATGCGAAAGCATTAGGAGGTGTTCCGATAGGCGTTCCCATACCGCCGAGGTTGGCTCCGATAGGGATGGCCATGGTGAGTGCTATTCTTCCCTTTCCGTTGGCAGGAAGTGCCTTGAACACAGGAGTCAGGAAGGTAAGCATCATGGCTGCGGTGGCAGTATTGGAGATAAACATGGAGAAGATGCCGGTGATGAGCATGAAGCCCAATAGTACATTTTCTGATTTCTTGCCGAAAGGAGCGATGAGGGTCTTAGCCATCAGTACGTCGAGTCCACTCTTGGTGGCGGCGATGGCCATCACGAAACCACCGAGGAAGAGGATGATGGTAGGGTCGGCAAAGCAGGCCATAATACCCTGATACTCCAGGAGGTTGCCGTATTCGCCTTCGGAACCTTGCATGATATTGAAGGCCGAGTCGGATACACCGAACAGCAATACGAAGATGATGACTACTGACGTTGCCCAGGCAGGAATGGCTTCGGTGAGCCATAGCATGACCGCCATGACGAAGATGGCGATGACGCGTTGCTGAACGACTGTCAGCCCCTCGATGCCAAAGCTGTCGATGGGCAGATTCCAAACTAGTGCGGTGAGCAGGGCGGTGATGGCAAACATCAGAGCCTTCTTGCGATTGAAGTCGCTGCTCAAAACTTTTTTGACGGTTTCTTGCATTTTCTCTATGTTTTTTATGGATTTTGTTGGCAAATGTACGCAATATTTCCGACATAACAAAATATTAGATAGAAATATTCATCAAATACTGAGAAAAATTACAAAAAGTATCTTTATCTGAAAAAAAATGATGCAAAAGGTTGGTCTTTTAAAAATAAAGTATTATATTTGCGAAATCTTATAGTGAAAGATTATCTAACATAAATATTTTATACCATGACTCAAGTTACATTTGTTTTGGTTTTCTTTGTAGTGGTCATGCTGCTGGCATTTTCATTATACCACCACAAGAAGCACATAGAGTTTAAGATGTCGGACATAGAGAAGGCTGTCCGTAGTGCTTATTCTGAGGGTGTCACTTCTGTAAAGAAGGGAGACCTGGTAGTTGCTGTGAAGAAGTATTTCCATTGCAGTGCTAAGGATGCCCATTATATAATAGGTGTAGCTCGTAGAAAGAAGATCGTGGATATTGCTGCCGAGCAGGTATCATTGCATACGGAAAATTGCTCCTTAGAGGGCACAAAAATGCCATAGTCAGGGCGCAAAGTTGCCGTGCCTAAGCATTTTTTCACCCTTCATTATCCATCATAGTCTAATGATGCGTTTTATTGAGGTCTAATGATGCGCTTTATTAGGTGCTAACGAAGCGCTTTATTAGGTGTTAATGATGCGCATCGTTAGGTGTTAATGATGCGCATCGTTAGGTCATGTAGATTTTCTACAAGTTATCTTCTTGAAAATCAGCAGATTACAGATGAAGTGTGGTGGCGATATAAAGAATGAATCTTCTTTACATTAGCTTGGCTGAGGTTCTTGTATTTTCAGACGCTTCTGTTTTCTCTGAGAATCAACCAAACAGCGCCACAGGCAGAGGTTGATCAGAGTATGTATTATATTGATGATCAGCTTATGAACTTATGGTTGAAGGAATAAATTGAATGTTTTTGAAGTGAAATCGAGATAGGACAATAGAGCCTTTTGGTATTTTTGATACTGAAAGGCTTTTTTTGTATCTTAAAATGAAGAAAGTCGCTCTTTTCTTTGGCATTTCTAATTCTTTTCGTTATTTTTGTGGCGTTAATTTAAAAGAAAGGAATAAGATGGAAACGATTAATATTCAGTTTCAAGTACCTTCTACAGGTCAATATACGCTTGACGAATT